>Ga0335069_10010682_pt1 | contig 13003 bp, 18 predicted proteins | sample Lox_Sample_11_FD_206714 | JGI IMG/M metagenome (GOLD analysis project Ga0335069, IMG submission 206714) | Soil microbial communities from Loxahatchee National Wildlife Refuge, Florida, United States - Lox_Sample_1.1 | ecosystem: Environmental > Terrestrial > Soil > Wetlands | place: USA... | reverse complement strand
AGCTGGGTGGGTCCACTTCTGGCGGTGTATGTAACCGCCAGAGCTTTGGTACTCGCCGTCCAGGGCGTCTCGGCCCTTGCGCTTTCTAAAGAGTGCCATTTGCCAGCCCTCCTTAAGCCACCGCGTTCTGGATGAAGTAGAACGCCTCAGGCATCATTATGAGCTGTTGGTAGTAGTCAATGCTGCGGATGTACTGGGCTGCTTTCTTCCAGTCGTAGAAGCTCTCAACCCGCTTACCGTTGTTAAGGGTAAGGGTGTAGCCGCCGTTAAGCGTGCGCAGGCCTGGGGTCGGGGTGATGTAGGCCAGCCACACATGCTTGCCCCAAACGTAACTGTTGCTGGCGTCCAAGCCCTCTGCGGCGGTGTCGTACACGGCCGGCGCAACGATTACTTTGGTAATGCCTTGCGGCGCTAGCAACTGGGCAAACAGTTCGGTCGTAAGCGTAGCCAACTGGCTGTACTTTACGCGCTCCAACAGGGCTGGGTGGTTCTGGATTTGCGCCCAAACGTCCATGCTAAAGAAGATGGTGTTAGGTCGCTTTAGGCCGTACTTGCCCATGGTGTTGGCGCCGGTAACAATGTCGGTAAAGGGATCGCTGTTGCCGTAGTCGCTCCACTGGCTTGTGCCACTCAAGGTCGTGCCTTGGGTAAGCGTGCCAGCGTCGCTAAGCGCGGCAGCTGCGTTGATCTCTTTGTCTATGGCCATTTGCTCGGCCAGGTGCGTAACGCTGTCCACCTGGGCGTCAAACGGTGGCTGGGTCATTTGGTCCTCGTCCCAGCTTACGATGTCGTCCAACGCGTGCCTTTGCAGCGGGCCGTAATCGTCGTACTTGCGGCCAAAGTTAGTGGTGTTAGGTTCGCTCAAAGGTGCCCAAACTGTGTTGACCGGCTTTTTAAGGTTTTGGCCGTCGTAGGCGGCTATCTTGCCGGTTTTCTTGTCAACCATAAGGGTTGGCAACACGACCTCGGAGATGAAGTTCGCCGGGTCGTTTCCGATGCGCTTACTTACCTGGGTAAGCGGCGCGTCGTAGTAAAATTGACCGTTGTTCATAGTGTTTTATTTACTCCTCTTATTTATTTTTAGGCGTGCTGCCTGCTTAATGGTAAGTACTGGATGATTTGGGTGTCTACACCCGCCTCAAGGGCAATGCCGATCACTTCGTTGCCGGCTGTGGTGGTCGCTACGGCCTTACCGTTGCTGTCGCTGGTAAGGTAGGCGCCTAGGCTGACGTTGCCGCCGGCCATGACCTTGAATGTACCCTGGGCGTTGCGGCCAACAACGTCGGCCTCCGCGCCGTCTGCCGGGGCGTTGGCTAGAACGCCAACCGCCACGTCGGTGGCAGCGCTTGCCAAAACGACCTGGTTGGCGGTGCTGTCCAGCTTAACGATGTGGTACTGCTTGGCGCTAAGGTCGGCGCCGGCTACAAAGTTAAGGTGTCGTGATTCTTGATAAACACTCATTTAGTTTTCCTCCGATTTTTGGCGGTCAGCCTGGGTGGCCTCGTAAAGGTCCGGGCGCTCCGCATTTACTTGTTTAACAGCTTCCGCGTAACTAAGGGTTTGGCCTGCTTTGGCAGCAGCGGCAACTTTTTCGCCGGCTAGCTTGTCCATCTCGGCTGTGGCTGTATCTGCTGTCAAGCCCTCGGATTCGCTGCCGTTCTCTTTGCCGATCTGCTCGTTGCTAGGCAGCGCGCTAAGGTCTTCTTCCAAAGCCTTGCGGTCTTCCTCGCTGGCGTCAAGCAAGCGGCCGGTCCAGCGTTCCTTTTGGTCGGCTTTAATGGCGCCGCGCTTGATGTGGCTCTCCACGATCGCCTCGGCCTTTTCGGTCTCGTACTTTTTGGCGGTGGCTTCAAGCTGCTTAACGCGCTCGGCGCTAATCGGCTCTTCGCCCTCTTTTACGGTCTTAACCTTGCCGCTTTTGATGTCGGCAAGCAGTTGGCGATCATCGTCGCTAACTTCCGGCTCAGTTTTGTCGGCCTCCAGGCCAAACTTCTTTAGCTCCTCGCCGCTAAGCTCTTTTTTATTGTCGGCCAAGAACTGCTTTTGTTCGTCGGTCAACTTGTCTGCGTCTAAAACGCGGACTTCGTCTAACTTTAGCTCTGACATTTGATTGTCTCCTTCTTTGTTATTTTTGCTTGCGCTAAAATATACTACGTTTTTATCACGCTCTGCCGATTTGTCCAAATCGTTAGAAGCCATAATGGGGGATAAACCGGCAAAAAACGGAATGTTGGTCAGGCCGGCACCTACCAACACGTTGTCGGCTGTTTTGCTCATGTCCTCGGGGTCCTCCCAGCCGCCACGGCCGGCGGGGAAGAACGACGGGCTGATGCACTTATAAAGGCCGCCCAGCAAGGCTTGCTTGCCGGCGTCGCTCCACTCAACAGGGTTTGCATAAAGGGCCACAACGCCGTTGGCCGCCTCAACCGGATCGTCGCTAGGTCCAACCTCCAGCCCCTTGATCCAGCCGGCGGCGTGCTTGTTGTCCTCGTGGCTAAAATCAATCGGCAGGCCGGTCTGGCCGCGGCCGGGTACGCCTATACCCTTGTCAAAATTGTCTTTGTACTGCTGCAGGTCGGCCTCGGTTATGTTCAGCTTGCCTTTCCAGCTGTCGTCCCAGTTGCCGGTCTTCATAAGCATAATGCGGCTGGGCAGCTGCTGCGCGCCCTCGGCCATAATTTGGGTGGCGGCGTGCCAGGCTTTGTCGGCCATGCTCTTGGTTTGGGCCTTGGCCAAAATGTCTTCCAGCATTTTTTGGATCTCCGCCTTTTTTGCGTCCGGCAGGTTCTGCACCTGGTCCAGCCTGGCCAGCGCGTTGCGCACGTGCGGCAGGTCAACGTTGCCGTCGGCGTCTTTATAGGGCAGGTGCCGCAGGCTGCGCGGCTCGGTTTTGCCGTCGGCGTCTTTAGTACCGCCCGGCTCAACGTAGGCGAAGCTGCTATCTGGGAAGTCGTTTATTTGTTTTGTAGACCATGTGGCCATATTGCCTTGATTGTCCTTTAGCTTAATCGTTTTGTCAAATTGCTTACAGACTTAGGGAGTCCCACTCCTGCTTGTATATGTAGCGTAATCCACAACGACAGCCCACGTGGGCCACCGGCTGGTCGTCGCCGCTAACAAAGGTCTCGTCAATCGGGATCGGCCCCTCGGCTGTGTTGTCGGCGCAAACGTCAATGGCGCCCACGTCCTGCCACTCCTTGCCGACGGCGCCGCTTTGGTCGGCGAACTCGCGCAGGCCGCCCTGGTAGGCGTTGACGCTTTCGGTCCTGGCGATGCGCTCGGCGCGCACCGGGTCGGCTATGGTCTGCTGCACCCGCTCAATGGCCTGCTGGGTGTTCTCGCCCTTTGCCAGGCTGGTCTTAATGCTCTGCGCAATGTCGTTGCGCATGGTTTTGGTTATGTTGAACTTGGCGCGCGGGTTGTCAACGATGCTGCCGTCGGGCTGCACCTTTTTGCCCACCAGCCCGGCTACATGCTCAAGGCCCAGCTTTTGTATGTTGGCGCTGGTGCTGCTTAGGCCCAGCGGTATGCCGTAGATGTTTTGGCCGGCCACGGCGCCAAGCGCAGCTAGGTCGGTCGCCAGCTCAAGCGACAGCTGTATAAAGGTGTTGCTGGTGGTGTCCAGCGCCTGGTCGTTAACAATTATGTCTATGTTGTACGGCGGCGGGTCAATGGCGGCGCGGATTTGGCCGGCGTAGCTGCCCAGGTTGACGTAGGCCGTGGCGTTGTCGGCAATTTGCTTAAAAAACTTGCTCAAGGTCAGCTGCCACTTGCTCTCCAGCCGGATCAGCTGGGCGTGCGTCTTGACGTCGCGTTTGTAGGCCGGCGCCCAGTCCTCGGCGGCCTTAATAAGGGCTGTGGTACGCAGGTACTGGCGCTCGGCGTCCACGGTTAATTGTCCTTTAAGATGATGTCCAGCAACTCGGCCTGGACCGGCTTGGCTTTGGCTATGGCGGCCTTTTTGCGGGCGGCTATCGTCGGCTGGCCGGTCTTTTGGGTAGGCATGGTCTTAGCCTCCTCTATGGCCTTGGTGTTGTCGCCCGGTTCGGTGGCGCCTCCGCTTGGCTCGGCGTCGCCGTCGTAGCTCTCGTAGGCGGACTCGGGCATGGCCGGCAGGTTAAGTATGGCCCGCAGGCGGTTCTCAAGGTCTTTGTCCGGGTTAATGGCGCCAACGGCCATTAGCTGGTTGACGGCCGTTGATACGGCTACGGCGTCGTCGTCGTCCACGTTGCTATAAACCAGCTTCGGGTAACCGTTAGGCAGGCTGCTGTAGTTAAGGTCCACCAGCTGCTTTACCAGGTCCTCCTGGAACGGCTGCTGGACGGTCCGGGCCACCGCGTCAAGGCTTTTTATAAACAGCTGGCTATGGTCCTCGCTTACCGCCCGGCTGCCGCTGCTGCCGCCCTTGCCGCTGCTGCCCAGCTCCAAAAACTGCGCCAGCACGCTTAGGGTAATTTGGCGGTCTTGGTATTGTATGGTCGGCAAAATGTCCTTGGTGCTGTTAGCTTTCATGTCCAAAAAGCTGACGTTAAGGCTGCTGGGTATTTCAAGGTAGGCGTCCTCATTGTTGCGCAGCTGCCGCAGCGCCGTGCGCACTTTGGCCAGCTCGCTTTCGTCGGCGGTCTCGTTGTTTTGGCCTTTGGTAACAACTGGTATGCCAAGGCTCATGCGCTCCAGGGCAATGGCGTGCATGATCTCCAGGCTGTCCTTGATCTTCCACGGCTTGTAGGCAAAGCGCAGCAGGCTTATGCCCTCGTAGTTCTGGCCCTCGCGCTCGTTTATAACGTAAATCAGTTTGTCGCGCGGAATGTTGATCTCGGGCGAGGAGTTTTGGGCCTCCTTTTGGTTGCCGGCGCCGCTAGGCACAATTTGGGTTATGCCGGGGCTGCCGTCGCTTTGCGCCCAGCGCATTATGCTGCGCTGCTTGCGGCTGCCCAGCTTGGCCAGGCCGATCCGCGGCTGCCCCTCGTACTCGCACGGCTCGTAGACCTTCTCAAAAACGCTGTGCCCAAAGTCCAGGCAGGTCAGCGCCTCGCGCACAACGTCCTGCCACATTATTTTGCGGTTAAAAAGCTCGCGCCTAACAAAGTTGGCTATCTCCTCGTCGGCCGGGTCGTCGCTGGCCGGCTCAATGTCCCAGTTGGCGCCTATTATGGGGTTTTTGCAGACCATTAGGCTGGCGTGCACCGTAGCGTCGCTGCGCCGCATGGTGTCATAAACCTGCAGCCCGTACTTGCCGACCAGGTTGCGGTTATACTCCTCGGCGCTTATAAAGCCTAAAAACAGGAAGGTGCCGCTTTTGCCGATCTCCTCGCCGGCTTGGGCGGGCAACGTTGGCTGGTTTTTTGGTGTTGGTGTGTCGGCCATAATGCTTATATTTGTCTGCAGTATATGCTAAAACCTTTGCCTAAGTCCACTGGTTACCGGCCGGACGTGCGGCTCCGACGGCGTTATCTCCTCTGCCAGCTGCTGGCGGGTCCGGGCAGGCCTTAAGCCGCCGGCAAACGCCAAGGCCAGGCTGTCGCTGTAGTCGGGGCTCTTGCCGCCGGTCCGCTTTTTATAATCGTCCTTGCTCTCAACTTGTATCTTGCCGCTTTTGTTTAGCCACCAGCGCCGGCCTACAAGCTCGGTAAAGAGCCGGTCGTTTTTGGGCAGCGCAATTTGGCGCTTATAAAACCACTCCCGCAAGTTCCAGTAAAGCTCGCTGGTTATGTCGTGAAACTTTTCGGGGCGCGTCATAAACTCCTTGCTGCTAAAGTTGTAAGCCGCCAACTGGTACTGGTGCACCGGCAGGCCGGCCTGCAGCTGCTCGTTTTTGATTTGGCGCAGCCGGTCGGTCGTGCCGCCGCCGTTGCCGGTATCGTCAATGTTTAGGCGCACGTTAAAGTCCAGCGGGTCAATTATCTTAAGCACGCGGTCGGCGCTGTCCATAAGGCTGGTTTTGCCCCAGGCAATAGGCTGCTCAACCCAGCCGCCACGACGCGGGAAGCAAACCGTGCTGTCGTTGCCGTAGCGCGCCATGTCAAGGCCGTACTCCGGCGCGCCATCCGGGATTTGCCAGCCGGACAACTCGGCGTAGGTTTTGCCGCTGGCCTTGTCTATTTTGGCCATTTCCATGGCCTGCGTTACCAGCTCGGTTGGTATAAGCGCCTGCTCGGCCTGACTTGGGAACTCGCCCATTATGAGCGCTTGCCAGGCGGCGCTGTCTGGTCCCCACTCGTGGTAGCGGGCATAAACAACACTAGGCGCAATTAGCGCGCTGTAGCGCAGGTCCATCATCTTTTCAAGTTTGTTGTTAACCCGGTGCGTCCACTCAGCCTGCTTTATGCCGTTGCGCGGCGTAAAAAGCGTTAGCAGGTCGTCTACGTTTTTTATGCCGGTGGCCGTAAAGTTAGGGCTGTCAAAGGCGCTTATTGTCAGGCAGTTGGCGCCCATTTCCGGCTTGTTAAAGTAGTCAAAAAAGGTGCCGGTCGGGTTGGTCGGGTTGCCGATCAGCAGCACGCGGGCATTGACGTTTGGTGTAATGGCAGCCACGCCGCTAAAAATAGGCTCCTCAACGCCGCCGGCCTCATCAACCACCACCAAAATATGGTCGGCGTGGTAACCAAAAAAGTTTTCCGGCCGGCGCGTGCTAAGGCCAACCGCGTACCAGTTTGTGTCTAGGTTTAGCCGGGCCTGCTGCGCCTCCTTTTCAGTCAGCTTAAAACGGCTTAGCTTCATGGCTGTGCCGATCTCGCGCCAAAGCACGTCGGTAACCTGCTTAAACGTAGGTGCTGTAGTTACGACAATACTGTCCTGGTGCAGCATTAGGTAGGTTAAGACGATCCGGGCCGCAATGTAGCTTTTGCCGACGGCGTTGCAAGTCTTGACCGCCGTGACCTTGTAGTTGAACACAGATTTTATAATCTCGGTCTGCATGGCCCACGGGTGCGCGCCCAGCACCTCGGTTACAAACTCGTCAGGGTGTTTCAGGTAGTAGTCGTGTAGCCGGTCAAACTGGCCCTGGCTTATCTGGTCTTTGCCACTCACTTGCTCCCCCTTTTTTGCCGGCAGTCGTCGCAGTACTTGCGGTTGCGCCAGTACTCGCACTTAAAAGCAGTTTGGCAGCGCCGGCAGATTTTTGTAACCAGCAGGCCTTTAGCGTGCACTATCATCGTCAACCACCTCGCCCTCAATTATCTTTTTGCCTTTCATAAGTTCAACCCAGCTGTCGCCAAGCTCGTGCTTAACCTCTTGGCTGGGCATGCGGAAGTTAGGGTCAAAGTTGGCCAGCCATAAAACCATGTGGCCATACTCGCCGGCAACGGCCTTAAGATACCAGGTCTCGTGTACCCGCTGTAGCCGGCCTTGCGGCGCCAACTCACGGCGGCGTTGGTTAACACGGTCCCAAAAGTTAGGTATTTCAGTTCGCCAGCGGCGCAGGGTGTCGCGGTGCACGTCAAGTTTGCGGGCAAACTCGGTTATGCTCATTTTGCGAAGCGTAGTCTCAAGCCCGGTTTTTTTGTCTAGCCGCGGGTCGGTTAAATCTGTTATAAGGCCGCCTAAAGCGTTGTAATCAATCCACAGCTGTTGTTGTATTGTCAATGGCTTGTTAGCGGCATCTGCGTCGCTTACATCTGTGGGTGTTGGCGCTGTTGGCGTGTTTTGGCGTGTCTCCATTTGACGCCATTATGCCACGGCCGGCAAGCATTAGCCAGTTTTGTGCACCGGGCAGTCTTGGTCCAGCGCGCCGGGCGGGCAAGTGCAAACGCCGGCAACTGGCGGCTCGTTGTCGCCGGTAACTTTGTTTGGGCTTTGGTAGGTTGTGGTTTGGCCCATGCGCACAAAAGCCTGTGCCTCCTGCAGCCTAGCAACGGCTTTGTTACGCCAAGGCTGTACAACGGTTTTGTCGGTTTTTAGCCGCTCAACAATTTGGTTAATTTGGCTGTCGTACTGCATGCTCAATTCCTCTAGCCTCGTTAGCTGTTGTTTTTTTGCGCTGCGGTTCAAGGTACTGGCTGCCAAGCACGTGCCTTAGCTGCTCAACTGGCACCACCTGCGTTTTGCCGGCCTGCAGGTTTGAGAAATCTTTGTTAACAAAAACCTCAGCTGGCGCGCTTACGTGGTTGATGTACAACAAAATATCTTTTGCCGCATCGGCTTGTGCCCGTCGCCAAAACCATTTCATAAACCTAAACATTATTTTTTAACCTCCTTAATTTTTTTAGCATCACGTTCAGCCCTCATACTAGCAAACTGCTCGCCCAAACTAACCGGCCCGCTGGTTGTACGTACACCACCACTGGCTACCCTCTCTGCTTGTTGCTCATCGGCCCTAACTGCCCTAGCATAACTACGTTTTTGTTGTGGGCTTAGCGGCTGCTTGCTTTTTTTAGAATCCCCGGCCGGCTTGCCGGACGTTGAGTTAGGTTTAGTAGAGTTAAGTTTAGTTAAGTAAAGTGGGATAGGCTTTGATAGGCTATGCATAGGCTCTGGTTGCAACAGGGGTAGTTCGGCCTGTTCGCTGTCCAAAAGATCGTGTTGCAGCCACTCGGGCAAATTATCCACAATTCGCAGCACGCCCTCAGCCACTTTTGGGTTTAGGGCTTGGTGTTTGATCCAGTTGTACAAAGCCAGCCAGCCGCGGTGGTAGTAGATTTTTTTGTCGCGCTTGAAGCGATCCAGGATTTTTTGCACCATGTCGCGGTCAATGCCGGTGTCAAAAGCTATTTCCCGCAGGCTGATCTCATAGATGCCCGCAATGTTGGTGCGAGGGTTGGTCAGTAGGTATAAAAACATCAGTTTCTCAATCGGGTCTAAATCTATAACGTACGTGTCCTTCCAAAAATTGGTGTCCACGTAGCGGTTTTGTGCCATTGAAAAAGCCCCTCCTTTGGTTGGCCGGGGCTTATTAAGAGTACTACCTTGCGTTGCTTACTGTCGTCAAACATAGCACAGCTTGGGGTAGCTTTTCAAGCCCCTTTATTTTTGCCCTCCCGCGAGGTAGTAAGCAACGCGGTAAAGCTGGTGCTAAATATAACCCAAGCCGCGTTGCCGGGCAACTGTTATTAAACCAACATTTATCCACTCCGCGGCCTAGACCACTGTCAAATCTGTGTAAAAAATCTTACAACGTGTGGACAACATTTTTACCCAAGGCTTAGGGCAGCTTTGTGCCCACAAAAAATGCAGCCACTGCGGTGGGCCGTATGATAAGCTAAAACCAACATGGACCAAAAACAAAAAGCTCAAATTGTCTACGGCAGCTTTGACGGCATGACCAGCGCCATAAGCATAATTTTGCCCATGCTGCTGGCCCGCAACCTGAACCACCTGTTTGTGGTTATTGTAAGCCTGGCGCTGGGCGACGGCTTTACCATGGCCTGGGGCGAGTTTTTGGCCGACGACAGCACAGACAACCACGAGCGCTACGACCACGCTTTGCTAATGGGCTTTGCCACCATGCTGGCCATTTTTTTGCCGGCCGTACCGTTTTTTGTGCTAAGCAGCGGCTGGGCCTTTTTGGTGGCCGCCGGCATGGTCACGTTTTGGTCCTACCAAATCAGCAAAATGCGCGGCCGCACCGGCCAGTCGGCCGACCTGGTCTACGGCGGCGTCATAATAGTAGTTTTAATAAGCCTGGCGGCGGTTTGGATCACACACTAAAATGGGCACGCTAAAGCACGTTTGGGTTTTGCTAAAAAAGGACTACCACAAGTTTGAGGCCGACCCGGCGTTCCAGCTGCGCTACCACCGCCGCATGACCATTTTTTGGATTTGCAACCTGCCGTTTATAACAATTTTGGTGTACTTCAACATCCGCGCCATTTTGGGCGGCGCCAGCACCAAGCTGGCCCTGCTGCTGGACGCAGTCATGTTTGCGGTTAATACCTACTACAGCCTTTACGCTTTAATTTGCACCGAGGCCGGCGATGCCCACGGCGCCTACGCCAGCCTTAAGGCCGAGGAGATCCAAAAGCACCAGGCCCAGCCCGACGAGTTTTTGCACTAATAAAAGGGGCAGCCCCGGCAAGTGGGCACCAACCGGGGCTGTTCTTTATGGCGCAACCTTTTTGTTTAAGAGAGGGTTGCGCCTGCATTGTAGCATAAATAACACCAACCTGAACCGCAACTCACGCTTTGGGTGTTTTTGTTAACTTGCTTGGCGCGGCCGCCACCCCAGGTTTAAGCTCGCTATAGGTCGGGGTTCCGCGAACACTTGGGCGGTCGCCACCAAGCCTATTGTATCATTGCCGCGGATCGTCGTGCTGCTGCTGCGGCGGCATGAACGGCCCGAACTTTTGCATAAAGTTGATCATAGCCGCCACCGCCTGGGCCTCGCTGCCGGCCTGGTAGGCAGCGTACATGAAGCGCAGCCAGTCCTCGTTTTGGGCAGCCACGGCCATTAAGACCTTGTCGCTAAAAGCCGCAAAGTCTTTGTCCTGCTGGTACAGCAGCCTAAAATCAACGTCTGGTGCCATAAACCTATTCTAACTCCTTTTGCTGCCGGCTAGCCTAATACGGCTGCTGCCGCACCTGGCAAAGACGCCCGGCGGCAAAAACGGACCGTAGCCTTTGGCCAGTATGCGCTGTATGCTGTCGTGCGCCGCCCGCCGCCAGGCTTGGTCGGCGTGGTCCATAAGCTCACGGTCGGCCTCCTTTTGGCTGGCGCTGGGCTGCCTAAAAACGGCCCCGGCGCTAAGCGGCGCCTTGTACTCGTCTGTAGCTGTCGTGTTGCCCACTTTGTTGTCCCTCCTATTTTTTAGCTTTACGCTTGCCGCGGCTTTGGCCCCGGCGGTTCCTTAACCAGTAAATTGCTGCCACCTCGCCAACCAGCAGCACGCCAAAGGTAACTATGGCCGCCAGCGGCACCAGGCTTACAGTCTTAGCCACAGCCCTAACCGGGCCAGGCGCGCTAGCCAGCGGCTCAGGCCGCCCAAACTCGTTAACGGCTATGGTAACGTCGGTCTGTCCCTGGTAGGCCGGGCAGTTGACAAAGGCCGCGCCGGTTTGGGTGTAGTCGGCGCTGATCATGTTGGCGTAGTGCTCGGGGCTGTTGACCCAGCCGGTAATCAGCGCGCTGGTGGTGTCGTAGCCCTGCGCCAGGTTCTCGCCGGCGTAATCGTAGCGGTAGCCGGCCCGGTCAAAGTAGTAGGTAAAGGGCTTGCCGTCCGGCAGGGTGTGCGCCCAGTAGTCGCGCCGGCAAAGATCGTTGGCCTTAAGCTGCGCCACCCAGTCCAGCGTGGCGTTCTCCTTAAGCGGCGCCCGGTGCTGGCCGGCCCGCACGGCGTTTAGGCCCTGTATTATGCCCGGCACGCTTAGGCTTGGCGCCGCCATGGCCTGGCCGCCAAACAAAAGGCTGGCCAGCAGGGTTAGGGTTATGGCTGTTTTTTTCATGCTAGTTTTGCTCCTGCTCGTTAAACACGTCGGCTATTTTTACCGCGTACTCCGACCGCACCTGCCGGGCGGCCTCTTGGCGCTGGGCCTCCGTGGGGTACTCGGTGTCCTCACAGGTGTCAAACATGTCCTCGTAAAATTCGTCCAGCAGCTTCTCAGTTTCCGCCTTAATTTTGTATAGGTCTGTCATTGCTCGGCGCCCTCCGATTGCGCCATTAGTTGGCTATCAAACTCAAAAATATCGTCGTTAAGCTGCAGCGCCACCTCGTTTAGGCCAACCAGGTACAGGCCGCCCAGGCTGCGCACGCGGCTAAGCGCCACGTAACCCATGCCCGGCATAAACGCCTTACTAAGGTCAACCTTGGCGCCGTCCAGGCTCATGCCCTGGCTTTTGTGGATCGTGATTGCCCAGGCCAGGCGCAGCGGCACCTGCTTAACCTCGGCCACCTCCACGCCGTCCTCTTTCATGGTCCACTTGTATTTGCCCACCTCTATTTTTTGGCCGCTAAGCAGCTGCACGGTGGGCTTGCCCTTTTTAATGGCCACCACCTGGCCGCGGCTGCCATTGACGTACCCCTCGGCAAAGTTGTTGGCCACAAACATAACCTGGGCGCCAACCTTAAGCTCCAGCACCTCCGGCGCCAGCAGGTTGCGCTTTAGGGCCGTAACCTTGTACGGCTCGCCCCGGCCGGTCATGGTAAAGGTTTTAACCTTGCCGGGCAGCGCGCTAAGGTGCTGCTGGTTTATGGCGTCCACGTCTATGTTGTGGCTGTAAAGCCGCGTTATGGTCTCGTCGTCGCCGGCCATAAGCCTTGGCATAAGTAGCTTGCGCAGTTCCAGCGTCAGCGCGTTTTGGCGCATGGCCTGCAGTATGTCCAGCAGCGGGTCGTCGCCGGCTTGCCGGTGCTGCTCGGTAAGGTAGCAAACCTTAAGGCCCAGCTGCTGCCAGGCCTGGCTGTAGTGCACAAAATCAAACTCGGCGTCCCGGTCGCGGCTTACCGGCGGCAGCTGGAACAGGTCGCCAACTAAAATAACCTGCAGGCCGCCGAACGGCTTGCCGCTTTTGCGCAGGTGCCGGGCGGCCCGGTCAACCATGTCAAGTCGCTTGCCGTGCAGCATGCTAACCTCGTCTATAACCAACACGTCGGTGCGCTTGTAGCGTTTAACCAGGCGCTTGGTGTTGGCCATGCGGGCCAGGTCCTCGTCACTTAGGCTATCGGCTATGCCCAGGCCGCTCCAACTGTGTATAGTCGTGCCGCCTATATGGCTGGCCGCTATGCCGGTGCTGGCGGTTATGGCCACCGTGTAGCCCTCCTGCTCGGCCCAGTCTATAAACTGGTTAAGCACGTAGGTTTTGCCAGCGCCCGGCGCGCCAGTCAAAAACACGTTGGCGCCACTTTTCATAATCTTTAGGGCTTGGGCCTGGGTCATTGCTTGGCCGCCTTTTCGCCTGCCCACTCTTTGTTATAACAGTCCTCGCAAACCGGGTAGCCTAAGCCAAGGCTGGTGTGCAGGGTGCGGCTGGTGTAGCACTCGCCAAAAGTAACCTCCCTAAAGCAGCCTGTGCAGTGGATCACTTTTAGCATGTCTTGGGTGGTCAGTACAACCAGCTTGCCGGCCGGCACCT
>Ga0335069_10010679_pt1 | contig 13007 bp, 9 predicted proteins | sample Lox_Sample_11_FD_206714 | JGI IMG/M metagenome (GOLD analysis project Ga0335069, IMG submission 206714) | Soil microbial communities from Loxahatchee National Wildlife Refuge, Florida, United States - Lox_Sample_1.1 | ecosystem: Environmental > Terrestrial > Soil > Wetlands | place: USA: Florida... | reverse complement strand
CCGTTTTCCTCCTACTACGGCCGGATCCAGACACCATCAACGTTGAATCTTGCGTTTTCTTTTTTTGCTCCCTCCCTGCCCCGCAGTCGACGTCCCCGTCTGCCTTCTTCACCAACCGAACAAGCCGGACCGGGAGGTCCGGCGCGGACGTGGACGTCCGCCCCACATCGCAGGCTCGGTGAATAAGCTGGAGGCCTGCCAATTGGTGTGCAACACTAATGGACTGGCCACATGAGTAAGAAGCGCGCTCAAACGAAAGTTTCGGTGGCCACCGTACATCCACCTGCAGTTCGTCCGTATCATCCGGCTCTGCTGTTTTTGTTTGTTGGTAGCGGCTGTGCGGCGCTGATTTACGAGATTGTCTGGTATCAGTTGCTGCAGCTCGTGATCGGGTCGACCGCGGTATCGTTGGGCGTTCTGCTGGCAACGTTCATGGGCGGTTTGTGTCTGGGCAGCTTGTTTGCTCCGCGACTGATTTCACGCACGACTCATCCGTTGCGGGTCTACGCTCTCGTGGAACTCGGGATCGGGCTTTGTGGGCTGCTGACGATGGCCGGAATCCCTTTCATAGACCGAGTTTATGTCGCGGGAGCGGGACAGGCATTTCCGGCGATGTTGTGGCGCGCCGCCATCTGCGCCATTTGTTTGCTGCCACCGACGGTACTGATGGGGGCTTCGCTTCCGGTTGCTGCCCGATGGATCGAGACCGCGCGCGAAGGTGTTTCCTGGATCGGTTTCTTGTACGGCGGGAATACGGCGGGCGCGGTTTTCGGGTGTTTGCTCGCGGGATTTTATTTGTTGCGGGTCCACGACATGGCTGTCGCCACTTATGCGGCGGCTGCGATCAACGCCGTCATTGCGTTCGTCGCTTATCGATTGGCGACCGCTACGCCGTACGAAACCGGGGAGCGGTTGACGCCGGACTCCGCGGTTCCGAACTCTTGGCCGGTATATCTCGCGATTGCACTATCGGGCGCGTGTGCGTTGGGCGGCGAGGTTGTTTGGACCCGCTTGCTCGGCTTGCTGTTCGGGGCAACGGTGTATACGTTTTCGCTGATCCTGGCGGTTTTTCTGGTGGGCATAGGGGTTGGAAGTGGTGCGGGATCGTTTGTCACGCGCAGGATCGAGCATCCACGATTTGCACTGGGCGTTTGCCAGGTCGCGCTAACGGGGGCCATTGCCTGGGCGGCGTTCAGCGTCGCAAAGTGGATTCCTTATTGGCATTTGCGGCCGCTGGCGTTGAAGACTCCTTGGTATACGTTTGAAACGGATTTACTTCGCTGTGTAGCCGCGATTCTTCCGCCTGCTCTTCTCTGGGGGGCGAGTTTTCCGATGGCGCTCGCCGCCGTTGCGGCGGACGAAGATGCGGGACGAATGGCAGGGCGGGTTTCTGCTGCGAACACCGCAGGCGCGATTGTCGGAGCTCTCGTGTTCAGCATGGTTTTGATCCCTTGGATCGGCACGCGGGAGTCGGAACGGGCACTGGTTGCGATCTCCGCGGCCGCGGGTTTGCTGATGCTGGCGAGTTTTTCGATGGCCACGCGCTGGCGCCAGGGCGGTGTGATTCTGGCTGGGACCGCAGTCGCCTCGGGCCTGGTTGCCTGGGCGGTTCCCGCGATCCCCGCTGAACTCATCGCCTACGGGCGAAGGATTGTGACTTCGGCGAACCGGTCGCAGATTCTCTATGTCGGCGAAGGAGTCAACTCTTCGATCGCAATTTCGGTTTGGGATGACGGCGCTGTGCAGTTCCATGTGAGCGGGAAGGTGGAGGCGTCGACCGAGCCTTACGATATGCGGCTGCAACGGATGCTGGCTCATCTGCCGGCGCTATTTCACCGTCAACCACGGTCAGTACTGGTAGTTGGATTCGGGGCAGGCGTCACGGCAGGGACGTTTACGGTGCATCCGGAAGTACAGCGGATCTTGATTTGCGAGATGGAGCGACTAGTCCCGGAGATCGCGACGCGCTACTTTCGTAACGAAAATCGCAACGTGGCGAACGACCCGCGAACCAGGATCGTTTATGACGACGCGCGGCACTATATACTCACTAGCGGCGAGAAATTCGACATTATTACTTCCGATCCGATTCATCCTTGGGTAAAAGGCAGCGCGACACTTTACTCGAAGGAATATTTCGAGATGGTGAAGCAGCATTTGAATCCCGGCGGGATCGTGACGCAATGGGTTCCACTTTATGAGAGCGACACGGCGACTGTGAAAAGCGAGATCGCGACGTTCTTCGATGTTTTTCCGAACGGCAGTATCTGGGGAAACGAAAATCCTTCGGGCGGATACGATTTGGTTCTGTTGGGGATGGGCGAAGGCGATCGAATCGATGTGGATGAACTGGCGCATCGGCTGTCATACGGCGACTATGCCGAGGTCGCATATTCTCTCTACGATGTTGGCTTTCGATCGATGACTCAATTGCTGGGAACCTATTCGGGAAGAGCAGCGGATTTGAAATCGTGGCTCGCTGGCGCGGAGATCAATCGGGATCGCAGCTTACGATTGCAGTATCTGGCGGGGCTGGCGTTGAATCACAACGAAGAGCAGACGATTTATGAAGACATTCTGACTTACCGGCGCTTTCCTGACGAACTGTTCTCCGGGTCCAAAGAGCGGCTGGCGGCGGTGAAGGCGGCGCTCGGATTCCAATAAGACTACATATCAAAGACGGGTAACGGGGAGACTTCTTCTTTCGGAACGGACTCCATCGGCAAACCCGCTCTTTTCCAGGCGCGCAAACCGCCTTCGATGACCGCGCATATCACGCCGCGTTCTCTTAGCTCCTGAGCGACGCGAGAACTCGTCGCTTCACGCACGCAGGTGCAATAGAGGTAAATTTTTTTGTCTGCCGGAAATTGTTCGGGGGATTGCCGGATGCCATTCGGCTCCAGGCGCTTCGAGCCCTGAATGCGCGTGGCTTTTTGGTCGTAGTAGCCGTGGCTGCGAACGTCGTAAATAACGGCGTTACCCTTCTCCAATGCGCGGTGCGCTTCGGAAGGCTGGACGAACAGGCGGAAGCGGCGCGACAGCGACTTTCGCCACATCCAGATCTGCAGGATGACGTACGCAAGTGCAGCGACCGTCAGGATGATGCCGACCACTTGCCCGAATGTGCGATAGCCCTTCAGCACAGCTCCGAGGACATCACTGAAGATAAAGCCGATCGAGAAATACGCACCGATGTACAGGCAGACGCCGATCAAGTCGAGCCTGATGAATTGCCAATAGCGCATGTTCATACTGCCGGCGAGCGGAGGCGCCATGGTGTTGATGCCGGGGACGAACTTCGCGAACAGCAGCAGCGAACGGCCTCTTTTATAGAAGGAATCGGCGGCGCGGAGAATGCAGGATTCTGGATTCAGCGAAAGCCGGCACAGAATTGCGAGCAGCCACCAGCCGGTGTAGCGGCCCATCATGAACATCCATGAGTCGGCGACGAGCATCGCGGAGATCGCGCTGATCAGTGCGATCGCAGGAAGCAATGAATGGCGGGCGCTGGCTCCGCCGGCAATCAGGAGCGCGAGCGCCGCAGGCACGGGAATGCCGATGGCTTCGAGAAAAATCGCGAGCGCGAGGATCGAATACCCGTGTTCGGCGAGCCCGTTGAGCAGCGATTCCATGACGGAGTAACGATGTTCTCACAGTTTACGACCCGGGCGAGCATAAAAGGCGTAGCCCCGCCTGTCGAGCGACTAATCGCGGAGGACTAGGCAAACGGTAAGAGTACAAGAACAGTAGCCTCGTGGCTTACACCGTTTAGACGATTGTTCGAGAGAGCGAGTACCAGTAAATTGAGCTAGGTACCACGGAGGTTTATGTACTGGCTGCGTTCAGCCGCATGCTCTCCGAGCTGTCGCGGCCCTCACGTGGAGCTGGCTGGTCCTGCTCCGCTTTGGCCACGGGTTTCAAACAGCTTGTGGGGCACAAAACCGGCAGTAGCGATCACGACGCTGATGGTGTCGCTGATCGCTGCAATTCACGCGCAAGCGCAGGCTCCGGGAAAAGCGTTGAACGCTTACGCCGTAGACGCTCCTCATCACCTCGTAGTTCCGACTTCGTTCACCGAGCCATTCGGTCCGATGAAAGTGAACGGGGCACTATATATATGGGGACAGCCATCGGACCATACCCGCATCTACAAGAGCAGCGACGGGCAGAACTGGGTGTCGCAAGACGATCTCCACGCGGATCCTAACGTTCCCGATGCAGTTTGGTTTAGCGGAACGTCGAAGATTGTCCTAGGTTACACCACATTGCCTAACACACACTATCTCGTGAACTATGATTTGACCACCGATACGTATGGTACTCAGTATGCGGTGACGAACGCCTGGGGCAGCGATGTATTCATTGGTTCGATTCGGGTGTTATCGAATGGCGATGTCGTTGCTGTATTTGTCGATGCCGGCTTAAGCCTGAATTACGTCGTTTATTCGGGCGGAGCTTGGGGGCCGGTACACAAGATTAATTCCGCGCCGGCGACTGTCAAAGACTATGTTGCGATTCCAGACCCATCGGATGGAATTACATTCGTCTACAACGTAGCTCGGGACGACGCTACGTACACGCGGCGTCTGGCGGGAGGCGTGTTGTCACCGGAAGTGCGACTTGACACTCTCATTGGCGACACGATTTATACCTTTGGCTACGGCACTGTATATAACGGAACTATTTATGTGCCGTATTACAACGACACGACCATTGTTCCTTCTGTCTTAGTTGGTACTCCATACAGTAATCCAACGTGGACGAAGCAGATTGTGGACAATACGACGAACGTTGGCCCCGGGATCTTTGTGAATGCGAGCGTAGTGGGCGGTAACCTTGTGTATTCCTGGATCAGCTACGGATCGCAATTCGGCGGAGCGGGAGTCCCGAACGCGCTTTACCAATCGACATTCTCCGGAGGGATCTGGCGGCCCAAGACGTTCCCGTATGATTCGGTAGCGAATCCGCCGGCCGGGGTGACGCCGCCCATTAGCGGAGTGTTCGACATCGAAGCTCTTTCGGTGACGGCCGACGGCGTAGCGGTTACGATGCCGATTGCGGGCTTTGCCGGGGATGTTGTGTTTGCGCTAACGTCGGCGGATTTGACCGCTGTAAAAACTAACAATGTCGCGGGGGCGACGGCGTTGGGGAGTGGCTGGATTTGGGATATCAAAGTAGCCAATAGCGGGAGCGCTGCGGCGGCTTTTGACGACGGCCAAACCATCCTGACCGATACGCTGCCGAATAATGGGGTCGTATACGGATCGGTGTCAGTATCTAACCTTGTTGGCGTGACGAATTCCGGCGCTATCCATTGCACGATCGCCGGGAACAACCTGAATTGTGTCGCGCAGGGCGCGAAGGTCACCATGGCTACGACATCGTCGTTCGACGTAACCTTCTCCGCGACGCCGGGCGCAGCGGGCGTATACAGCAATCCGAGGACCGGTGGAACGTGCGCTGTCGATCCTGGGAACGTGGTGCTCGAAAGCAACGAGGGCAATAACAACTGCGTCGATTCGGTGACGGTAAACGCGGCGGATCTTACGGCGATCAAGACTAATAATGTCGGTGGTCAAGGGACGGTCGGAAAAGCCTGGACCTGGAAGATCACAGTGGCCAACGCCGGCGGCGCGGCGGCAACTTTTGGCGCCGGCACCACGATTTTGACCGACAGCTTGCCGAACGGCACTATTTCTTACGGATCGGCGGCAGTATTGAATGTGACGGGAACGGTCGGGAACAGCACCAGTATCAATTGCACCATCAGCGGCAGCGTTCTGACATGCATAGCGAGTCCGGCAGCCGTCACTCTTGGGCCAGGATCGTCATTCGACGTGAGCTTCGCAACGATCGCCAGCGCGGCGGGATTCTATTCAAATCCTCGCAGCGGCGGGTCTTGCGTTGTGGATCCCGGGAATGCCGTGATGGAGAGCAATGAGGGGAACAACCAGTGCGCCGACAACGTCAGCGTCACGGCACCTGCACAAACAGTCGCGCCGGTGCTTCAGAAGTCGTTTAGTTCTCCGACGGTCCCACCGGGAAACTCGGTTACTCTGACGTTCACCATTGCGAATTCGAATGCAACGTCGCTGAGCGGGATCGGCTTTACCGATACCTTGCCTACGGGACTTGTGGTGACGACTCCAGGAGGGCCGACGGCTGCCTGTGGCGGGACATTGCAGACTACAACCACCACGATTCAGCTTTCGGGCGCGAGTCTGGATCCGGGCGCATCGTGCACGGTCACGGTAGGTATCACTGCTTTGGGTAACGCAAGTGGAAGATTGTGCAATACTACGTCCGCGATCACTTCGAACGAAATCGCCAAAGGTGCGACCGCAACGGCTTGTATCTCAGTGGGTGACCTGGTTGAGCCCGGCGATGTGTTTCAGGTCAACTATATTTCTAATCTGAATCTCGGAGATTCATTCGTCATTCTGACAAATACAGGAACCCAGGGGACGGTACCGGTGGGGAACATCTGCGTCAATGTATATGCATTCGATCCCGCCGAGGAACTGGTCGCGTGTTGTTCCTGTCTGGTGACACCGAACGGGCTAGACTCGTTGTCGGCCCAAAGCGACTTGATCGACAATACACTGACGCCCGCCAGGCCGACATCGATCGTCGTGAAGCTCGTGGCTAGCAGCCCGATTGGCGGACTTTGCGACCCGTCGACACCGACGTTCGAGAATCTAGCTTCGGGCATGCGAGCCTGGGGCACGACCCTGCATCCGGTGGCGAGCAGCTCCGTTCCGGCGATCACCGAAAATCCTTTCACCGACTCCACGTTGAGCGATGCGGAACTGCAACATCTCACGCAGTTTTGCGGGTTCATACAAGCTAACGGAAGCGGATTCGGGCTCTGCAATTCCTGCCGCGTCGGCGGGCTCGGCGGCGCACGGCGATAAACCAACCACTTCTGCGCGAATTTTCTTCTTCAAAAAATACTTTTCTGAGAGAGCTTTCTGGTTTAATCCAAAAGGATTAAGCCGGACGGGTTACCCTATCCGAATTATTGACTGGGGATTAGTACGGCGGCTATAGTTGCTCAGCAGCCGTAGAACGAAAGTACTAGTCCCGTTCACTCAGAGAGTGCCACTTTAGACGCTAACGGGATCGGTGTGTCTTCGTGCGAAGCTCGCCGCACTGTGGTTGAAAACAGTGCTCAGGAGAAGTGTACGCACTTGTTCCGGTGCCAGTATGAAACACGGTTCGCGCAAAAAGTCCGAGCGAGGCAACGCAATTATCGAAGTCTCGTTGATGCTTCCCTGGATTCTTTTTCTGTTTGTAGGGGTTCTCGATTTCGGCTTTTATTCGTATGCGGCAATTTGTACGCAGAATGCTGCGCGCGTCGCAGCTTTGGCGAACGCCTATAGCTCCAGCGCGGCATCGGATGCATCGGGGGCCTGCGCCATCGTGTTGCAAGAGATGAATGGCCTGCCGAACGCGCAGACGCTGACCAGTTGCGGTTCGGGTGCCTGTCCGGCGACGCCGGGATTCGTCAATGCGGCGCATCCTATCGCGGTGACGGCATGTCCGGTGAGCGGTCCGGATGGATCGAGCGCGGCGGCAGTCACGGTTAGTTATTTATCGATCCCGCTTATTCCAATTCCTGGTGTGGTGATGGGACAGCTCACCATTACCCGTACCGCCGAGGCGCCGGTTCTGAATTCGACGCCTGTGTCCTAGGAGATCCATGAGAAATCACTCCAAACGCCGAGGCAACGCAACCATCGAAATGACGCTGGTTGGTATTCCTTTGGTATTTGTTTTGATTTCGACATTCGAAATGGCACGTGGAATGTGGATTTATCACACCCTGGCTTACGCGATTAAAGAAGGAACCAGGTTCACGATTGTGCATGGGCAGGACTGCGGAATTGCTCCGAATAACTGCCTGGTCACAGTAGGGCAAATCGCGGCGGTGATTCAGAATGCAGGCGTCGGGTTAGATCCCGAACAACTCAAAGTTGAAATGAGGTCGATGAACCCAGCCGATGACACCGGGTTGCAAACGGTCAAAGATTTGGCTGGCCGAGCAGACATTTTTCCGACGGGTGCGGGCGCACAGATTCGCTCGCCAATCACCTTTACGACTCAATATCCGTTCCAGTCGGCGATCTCAATGTTTTGGCCCGGAGCAGGGCCTGGAACGGGCTTTATGACGGTGACGTTTCCGGCGTCATCACGGGAGAACATGCAGTTCTGATTTTATGCGGCGGCGCGATACAAAACGGAACGGCCAGGCGATCCTGCTGGTCACATTTGCGCTCGTCGCCATGTGTGGGCTGATGGGCCTGGCAGTGGACCTTGGCTGGTCGTACTACGTCAAGAAGAGCGAACAGACCGCCGCCGATGCCGCGGCTTTAGCGGCGATCAACAGCGCGAAGATGCGGAATCCGGGGGGGCCTCCTTATGCCTGTGGGACCAGCAGCACGAGCCTGTTCTGTAATCATGCACCGATCGCCTGCAGCTCCATCTCGACGAGCAGCAACCTGTACAGCGCCTGCCAGTATGCGCGGCAAATGGGTTTCACTGACGGCAGCGGCAACGTAACGGTTACGGTGGCATCCGATATCACCACCCCCGCGCCGACTGTTCCGGGGGTTCAAGTGGCTTATTGGGTCACGGTTCGGGTGACCCAGCAGATCCCGCAACTGTTTTCAGCAGTGCTCGGGAACACGACGGGAACGGTGAGCGCTCGCGCGACAGCCGCGATCACGAACGTTGCCCTGAGCGCGTCGTTGGATTTGCTCGATCGTCAGAATGATCCGGGTCCGAACGGAACGGGCATCGATTTTAACCTTCAAGGCGGCGGCAACGTTCAGGCTGGCGGCGGAATGTTCATCGCTTCGAACATTCCGGGAGCGGCGACACTCGGCGGCAGCGGGACCGTGAGCAACACGCAATTTACCGATATCCGCGGCGATGGGACGTGCATGGTAGGCAGCGGTCGGGCATGCACGGCAACGCAGTGGAGCAAGCCGTGGACAAACGGCTATGCGGACGGTCCACAGTTTTGGGATCCGACGTCAGGAAAGACGCAGCCACCGATCGTGAATCCTCCTGCGCAAGAGTGGCCGATTCGTAACGGCACTCTAACTCCGGCGAATTCTTGCCAGACGGGCTTGTGCGCGGTGACGGGATCGGGAACGCAAGCCGATCCTTATGTGCTGACGCCAGGCAAATATTATGCCGTCGATGGATTTGGGAGAGCTACCGGGGCGCAGCTTACGCTCAGCGGATCTTACACGACTTTCAGCAACAATGGCGCGGGCTTCGGGTCCTTTGTCTTTTTCGGCGGTCTGCAAACGGGCGCGAGCAATCAGGTCATTAGTTTTTCGCCCGGCCAGTACGTTTTCGCGGGGACCGCGACAGGGCTGCCGGATTTCATGCTCGATCTCGGGACCACCATCCGGGATCAGACACCTGCGGGGAATACACAAGTCGACCCGGGCGAGATGTTTATATTCACTGATGTTCCGAATCCCGCTGTGGGATATGGAGGATATCCGGGGCTGGCTGGAATGGTTCCATCCGCAATCAATGCGTTCGGGCCTTCTAACTTCACGTATGGGCAAGCGGGATTTTCGTTCAAGAGCGGAAATAACAACAACTCCGCGGTTACGCTGCATGGGCTGAACGACGCGAGCACGACGTTTCCGTCGGCACTCCAAGGATACGCGCCCTATCTACTGTGGCAGGATCGCGGAGATAGCCACATCGCGTACGATGCGCAGGGGAACATCGTCACCAGCGGGTTCGGGTGTGTCACTGAAGCACCCGGTGTCGCATCGATTGACAATCCGTGCGTGAATTCGAGGGTGCCCGCAGGTAGTAACACGCCGCAGATGAATCTGTGGGCAACTCCAAATACCAGGCTATTCGGCGCCGTGTATCAGCCGCGCGGGGCCTGGGTCAATTTCCAAGGCGGTGGCAATATCGGGCCGCTGCAAATCGTCACTGGCGCTTTCACTCTCGGTGGAACGCCGACCGTACCGTTGATGGGAGTGAACAATCCGATTCGCGTGCCCACGGCCGCGTTGATTGAATAATATGGCAAACACTCGCATCCATCCGCTGTTCAGAATCTTCCCGGGCCTCACGGACGTGATTTTTCTGATGCCGCTGGTCTTTTTGTTCGTGCGCTTGGAAGGTGCAAAGACCATGTTGGGCGATGGCGATACCGGCTGGCACATACGAACGGGCGAATGGATTCTGGCGAATGGCCGCGTTCCCCATACCGATGTGTTCTCGTTCACAAAGAGCGGACAAGCGTGGTTTGCGTGGGAGTGGCTATGGGATGTTTGTTTCGCCTGGATCTACCATCATGGCGGGCTCGCGAGTGTGGTGGCGGCGAGCATTCTGGTGATCTGCGTTACGTTCGCTCTGCTGTTTCAACTCGTACGCCGACATTGCGATAACGTTTTGCTGGCGGGTGCGGTCACGGTGCTCGCTTGCGCGGCTTCGACGCTGCATTGGCTCGCGCGGCCGCATTTATTCACGATGCTGTTCCTGGTGGTGCTCCTGTTCGTGCTGGATCGGGCGTACCATGGCAGGCTCCAATGGCTTTTCGCACTGCCGCCGTTAACAATCCTCTGGACGAATGTACACGGCGGCTTCTTAACAGAGTTCATCGTACTCGGCGCGTGCCTGGCGGGTGAAGCCGTTCGCGCGCTGATAGTGGATCACGCTCAACCTCGAGCGGCGTGTTGGCGCCGGATAAAGTGGCTTCTAGGAATTACTCTCGCCTGTGGTTTATGCACACTCGCTAACCCATATACCTATGAATTACACGTCCATATAGCGAAGTATTTGTCGGAGCCCTATCACATACAGAATATTGGCGAATATCAGTCAGTTAACTTCCACGAAACCGCATCGCTTTATATCGAAGCCTTACTCTTGTTCGGCGTGATAAGTGGAGCCTGGTATACCGTTCGCTATAGGGTTTTCACACCGATCATTCTGATACTGGGGTGGGGCCACCTAGCGCTATTCGCCGCCCGAAATGTTCCCCTGTTCGCAATCATAGCGGCGCCATTCATCGCCGAAGGATGCGGGGAGATGCTCGCCAGTTTGGAGAAGGCGCAAATTGCATCTTGGGTGCGCCGGTTTCTTGCCTCTGTGCGCCAAACGGCGACAGAGTTCGGAAAGATCGACGCAGTTCCAAGACTGCATCTGGCTAGCATCTCCGGCATCGCGTTAGTCGCGTTTCTTTTGACAAGCGCTAACGCGACCGGGAAGCTCAAGGCCGAATACGATCCAGAACGGTACCCTGCGACTGCGCTTCAGGTACTGCGGGGGATGCCGGATGCCCGGATCTTTGCCGACGATGAATGGGGCGATTATCTGATCTACCAGCTCTATCCGCAACATCGAGTATTTATCGACGGACGGAGTGATTTCTACGGTCAGGATTTCGAGCAGAAATATATCGAGCTGATGACAGCGAAATATGACTGGGAGCAGTATCTTCGGCAATACAATATCGACACCATTATTTTGCCGCCGAAATACGCGTTATCCACGGCGATCAAAGAATCACATAACTGGCGGGTAGTATACGACGATACCGTCGCGGTTGTATTTACCGCCGTCCGGCCGCAGCCGGAGATTCAACAAGTTTCCACCCTTGGTGGGAAGAACCGTTATCCCGCGATCTCGAACCCGGCTCGGCGCGAACGCGAGACAACGACAGATAAGCAATCGAAAGGAGTATAACAATGACCCTTCTGAAGAACTTCCTCAGAGACGATCAGGGCCAAGACCTGATCGAATACACACTGCTTCTTGCCTTCGTGGCTCTGGCGTCGGCGGCACTGTTCATTAGCGCCGGCGTGAGTATCAACGGGATTTGGTCCATCGCGAATTCCCGACTGAATAATGCCGCATCGGCGGCCGGCAGCTAGACAGCCGATGCGAACCGGGTTTGAGGCCGGCGCGGCGCACTGTGCTCGTTCCGGCCAATGCCTCGGCTCATTGTCAGATGCCATGAACAGAATGATGGGGACGTTTCTAGTTAGCAAACAAGTTCCCTTTTTTGCCGATCCGTGCCGGATCAGGATCGGCGATTTCGTAGGATGTGGCCGGCGGAGACGTCAATGGGATTAAGTCGAGTTCAGAACTCCATGTCGCGGCGATATCCGCGGCAGGACAAGATAGCGCGCCGGAGACCTGCTACGGGGACCTCTATCGCGCGTCGAGATGGAAACGTTGATTTTCAGGCGCTACGGCATGTTCCGGCGCTGGTCCGGTCAGGAGACGGCGAGGACATAGATCGCAAGCTCACTCAACTGCTTTCTCTAGCGCCGCCGAGCGCCGGAGTGTTGTCGGAAAAGAAGTGGAAGGGCAAGCGTGTATCCGCAGTCAGGCCCAGGTTGTCGTTGGTGAAGGGAGGTTAGAAGGAAGGCAATGAATAAACGGCTTTTATCTGTACTCGCGTTTGCATTGGCAGTGTCGGTGCTGGCGAGCTTTGTACTTTACCGGTTGATCTCGACCAAATTGACGGCGAGTGCTAAGCCGTCATCGGTTCAACTGGTCGTTGCCAATCACGACCTTGCCGTTGGAACTCTACTCAAAGACTCCGACGTGAAAGTGATCGACTGGTACGGACCACAACCCAAAGGCTCAATACCAAAGGCGGACGCCGCTGTCGGCCGTGGCGTAGTGGTGAGCATGAATGAAGGTGAGCCGATCGTCGAGACGCGTCTGGCAGCGAAAGGCGCAGGCGCGGGACTCGCCGCGACGATACCGCCGGGGATGCGCGCTGTCGCAGTCCGGGTGAATGACGTCGTTGGCGTTGCCGGATTCGTGGTACCAGGCATGCGCGTTGATTTGCTAATTGCAGGCACGCCGCCGGGCGGAACTGCATCGGGTCCGATGGAAAAGACCCTGCTGCAGAACATCGAAGTGCTCTCGGCGGGGCAGAACATACAAAAGGATGCGGAGGGAAAACCGGTGAACGTACCGGTGGTCAATCTGCTAGTTACGCCGGAGCA
>Ga0335069_10010678_pt1 | contig 13007 bp, 10 predicted proteins | sample Lox_Sample_11_FD_206714 | JGI IMG/M metagenome (GOLD analysis project Ga0335069, IMG submission 206714) | Soil microbial communities from Loxahatchee National Wildlife Refuge, Florida, United States - Lox_Sample_1.1 | ecosystem: Environmental > Terrestrial > Soil > Wetlands | place: USA... | reverse complement strand
GGCCAAGTCCTGCACTCCCAACCGCTGGATGTAGGACAACATCGGGAACGCCAGCGTGAAGGCGAAGATCCACCAACGGATTCGCACGGGACGGCGAAAGGTCGGCATTGTTTTCGCTTGATTCAGTGAGCGCTCACGACGTGATTACGCGCGGGATTGCTCTGGCACGGGCTGCCAACCGTGCAATACCCGCTCAGCGTGCATGCTGCGCCGCGCGCAGCCGCCTACCAGAGAGCTGCCACTGACGAGAGGCGGAAGCGGGTCAACAGCTGCCCTGGTGAAGGACTCTGCCCCGCGGGTTCGGCGGCATGACTCGCACGCGGATTCGTCAACACGTGGTGCGTGCGACGCTGCGTGCGATTGCTCTGGCAACGTGCGCCAATGTTAGGTAACACGGTGCTAGCCGTCCGGGCAGGTGAACGGCTTTATCGCGGGGCGGATTTTCTCAAGAATGATCCGATCGTAGTATTTGGGGTCCAAGATGTTCCAGGCCGTCGTCACCGCCACGACCCCGTCCTCCGGCATTACAAATACGTGCTGGCCGCCGAACCCCAACCCCGCCCAGGCATAGCGCGAGCCGTCGCCGTAGGGCACGAGCCACCACTGGTAGCCGTACCGATAGCCGTCGCCCGGGTTGGTGCGCGGCTTGACCGAGTCCCGGATCCAGTCCTCGCCGAGCAGGCGCTTGCCGCGCCACATCCCGAGGTGCCGGTACAGCTCGCCGATCTTCGCGAGCTCGAGGTCGGGCAGGAACAGGCCGCCTTCTGAGTCGACCTCGCCGAGCGGGGACCGCTTCCAGTGGTAGTCATGAATGCCGAGCGGCTCGAACAGATGGTTGCGCGCGTAGTCCTCAAGGTCCTGACCGGTCTCCTTGCGGAAGATGTGGGCCAGGAGCTCGCTGACGCCGCTCGAATAGGCGAAGTGCGTGCCAGGCTCGTAAGCCATCGGGCGGTCGATCACATAGCCGACCCAGTCGCGGGTCGCCTCCATCAGGCTCGCGGCATTGTTCGGATCGGCGTACGGCAGGTCCTCGTTCCAATCGAGGCCGGAGCTCATTGTCAGGAGGTGGCGCAGCGTCATGCGACGCTTCCTCGCATCGACATGTTTCACCCGGGCCGGGTCGAACCAGTGCAGCACCGGAGTGTCGAGCGATGCTCTGAAATCACCGTGCAGAATTGCCGCGCCGATCGTCGCCGAGGTAACCGACTTCGTGACCGACTGCATCGTGTGCGCGACGCCACCATGCCAGTACGGGTGCCAGGCCGGGTCGAAGTAGTTGTAAGGGCCGGATAGATGCGGGTTCAGCGGACCGACCTCGTGTGCCTCCTTGGCGAAGATTGTCGCGTAATCGTGCGCGTAGCGCCGCTCGTAGGCGAGCGAACCGCAGCGCAGCACGAGCAGACTATCGACGAGCGGGATGGCCCCGTTGCGAAAGTCCGCGTCGAGCGCCTCGAGCGCGGAAAGGTCGAGGCCCACCGACTCGGGAGTTACCCGGGGCCAGTCCGCATCACCCGCCGCCGGCGCGGCGTCCACGGTGCAGGCGAGCGCCGACAACACCAGCGCAACGAGCAATGCTTGCATCGTGAACCCCTCGCACACGCCGCAGAACGGGCGGGGCATCAGGGCCGGAAATATACTGGCAGGCGGCGTGATGCGGTGCTCCAGCGGGCCGCTCGTGGCCGTGGCGACGGCGGCGTATGGGTTTCGACCGAACGATCTTGAAAGGTCGTTATTGAGCGGTCAGCAACAGTTAGTCACCGGCAATGGGTAATGGACGGTTCGTGACCCCCTGCAGACATCCGCGAACGTCAGCATCCCGGCACTCTAATACCCCTGCCGAAGTCGCCCTCGCGCTCGCGCGCGCATTCGGCTTAGGCACGATTGGTGACTATAGTCACGCACTGGCTGTGGGAGCACGTGGCAATGAAACTTCTCTGTGCGATCGTGCTGAGCACCGTAGCCTCGACGGGAATCGCGCGAGCTACCGCCCCAGAGTCCGAGCACTGGCATGACCACGTGCAGCGCACCGAGATCGTGCGCGATCAGTGGGGCGTCGCTCACATCTATGGCAGGACGGACGCGGACGCCGTGTTCGGCGCGATCTACGCCCAGGCCGAGGACGATTTCCGCCGAATCGAGCACAACTACCTGACGAACCTCGGGGTCCTCGCGCAAGCCGATGGCGAGAGTGCCGTCTACTCCGATCTGCGTCAACGGCTGTTTGTCGACCAAGGGCAACTGCGGCGGCTCTACTCAGGCAGCCCGCCCTGGCTTCAGTCACTGATGACGGCCTGGGCCGATGGCCTGAATTACTTTCTGGCGACGCACCCAAATGTGCGGGCACGCGTGATAACGCGTTATGAACCGTGGATGGCGCTGGCATTCACCGAGGGCAGCATCGGCGGCGACATCGAAGACGTGGATCTCGCGAAACTCGAGGAGTTCTACGGCAAACACCCGGTCGCTGGCCTCCCGGCGCCAGTGCCAGCGCGCGGCGGGTCGAACGGCTTCGCGATCGCGCCGAGCCGGAGCGCCTCGGGTCATGCGCTGCTTTGGATCAACCCGCACACGTCGTTCTACTTCCGCTCGGAACTGCAGATGGTCAGCGACGAGGGGCTGGACGTCTATGGGGCGGTGACCTGGGGCCAGTTCTTCGTCTACCAGGGCTTCAATCGCTACAACGGCTGGATGCACACGTCCTACGGCGGTGACGCGATCGACGAATATGCCGAGACGGTCGTGCAGAAGCCCGACGGCCCGCACTACCGGTACGGCAACGGTCTGCGCAAGCTCCGAGTCAGCCACCTATCGATCCCGTTCAAGCACGGAAATGGCATCGCAAGCCGCGAATTCACCGTCTACCACAGCCACCACGGGCCGATCATCCGCGAGGAGAACGGTAAGTGGATCGCGATCCGTCTGCTACAGACACCGGTTCTCGCGCTGCAGCAATCGTACCTGCGCACAAAGACACACAATTACCGCGAGTTCCGCGCAACGCAGCAATGGCGCACGGACACCTCGAACAATACCGTCTACGCGGATCGCGACGGCACGATCGCGTACTTCCACGGGAACTTCATCCCGAAGCGCGATCTACGCTTCGACTACACGCGGCCGGTCGATGGCAGCGATCCGGCGACCGAATGGCAAGGCCCGCACGCACTCGAAGAGATCATCTCGATCGTCAATCCGAAAAGCGGCTGGCTGCAGAATACGAACAACTGGCCGTTCTCGGCCGCGGGCTCCGCCAGCCCGCAGCCGGACAACTTTCCGCGCTACATGTGGCGTACCGGCGAGAATCCGCGCGGCTTGCACGCTGTGGAAGTGCTGCACGACATCCACGACCTCACGCTCGACACGCTGATCGCCGCCGGGTATGACCCCCACTTGATCACCTTCGACGCGATTCTACCGCCCCTGATAGACGCGTACGATCGCCTGCCGGCGACGGATCGACGCAAGACAGACTTCAAGGATGCAATCGAGGCGCTGCGCCACTGGGACCATCGGGCCGGCGAGGCGTCGGTTGCCACCGCCGTTGCCATTTTCTGGGGCGAGGCGATCATCAATCGCAATCCGCAGGCGGCACTCTCGTTCGACGACGAGCCGGTGTACTCCTACTTCGTCGACACCGTGACCCCCGAAGAACGTCTCGATGCGTTGGGCGCCGCGCTCGACCGGCTGCGGAAGGACTTCGGGCAGTGGAACACGCCGTGGGGTGACGTCAGCCGCTACCAGCGGCTCAGCGACGACATCGAGCCGACGTTCGACGACGAACGACCAAGCGCGCCAATCGGCATGACCTCATCGCAGTGGGGAGCGCTCGCCGCATTCGAGCCGCAGAAGCCCCGGCGCAACCGTAAGCTGTATGGGGTTTCCGGGAACAGCTTCATCGCCGCCGTCGAGTTCGGTCCGACGGTGCGTGCAAAGGTACTCAGTTGCGGCGGCGAGAGCGGCGATCCGGCGTCGCCGCATTTCACCGACCAGGCGGACCTGTACCGCCACGGCAGGTTCCGCGACGCGCTTCTGACCCGCGAGGAGGTACTCGCGCACGCTGCCGCCCGGTACCACCCGGGAGATCTCGCGACTCGTTGATGAGGCCGTGAACTCAGGAGTTGCTAGTACAAGGGCGAGTTACTGGCTCTTGCAGAGCTTTCGAACGAGCGGCACGCGACACAGTGCCGAAACCGGGACCGCCCGCGGCAGCGCAGGCGTTCGCAATTGCAGCGGTCAACGATGTTCCGCGCGCTGCTGCATGCAGAGGTGCGAAAGCGCGCAATGAAGGGGCTCCGAGTCGGGGGCCTGAAGAGGTCGCCTCGCTGCCTCCCGGAAGGGTCCGCCTCTCGCAATGCGTGAGCGTCCGCTTCGCCGCAAGCAGTTCCGGACAGTCAATGATCGTATGGCTGTCAGCTGTCATCCGCGCCAGGTCCGGAGTCCAGCGGAGTGCGCGTAATCGGCACCCGCAGTCGCATTTGCGTGTGAATCGGCACGACCCTGGCCAACACGAGCGAACATCTCAACGCGCCTGCGAGCGCGGAGTGTCCTGGCAGTCGCTGGCTGACGTTGGTTGGGACAGGAGCGAGCGATGGGAATCGAACCTAAGTAGGACCGAGCGTAGTTGCCTTATTCGCAAGACGTGGCGGAGCGATCGAGGGGTTGCGTGTGATCGGCGTGTGAACAGACAGGATCGATGGAAAGCACACATTCTTTCCACGCCGCGCACGCTCGGGGCTCGACCGCAATTGACCCGTTGCTGTCGTTCATGAACGGCGGCTTTGAGGCGGACTAAGGAAGCGCGTTACCATTTAACAGAGCTACCTCAGATGGAGGAAAAGGCATCAGGACTCAGGTGGCGATCATTGGCGGAGGCCCGTCGGGCCTGCTGCTCTCGGAACTCCTGCACCGGCACAACGTCGCAAGCGTGGTACTGGAGAAGCGCAGCCGCGCCCACGTGCTGTCGCGTATCCGCGCCGGTGTGCTTGAGCAAACCACCGTTGACGTGCTTCGGGACAACGGCCTCTCCCAACGCTTGGATCGCGAGGGCCAGCCGCACGACGGCATGAAGATTGTCTGGGCCGGGCGTGACGGATTCTTTATCGACGTCGCCAAACATGTTGGCAAGCGCTTCATGACGTACGGACAAACAAGCATTCAGGAGGACCTGTACGCAGCCGCCGATCGGCGCAAAGCCGATGTGCTGACCGAAGTGGAGAATGTGCAGCTGACGGATGTGGCATCGGACCACCCCTACGTCACGTTCACACATGGCGGCGAGGTCATGCGCCTCGCATGCGATTTCGTCGCCGGCTGCGACGGCTTCCATGGTGTCTCACGTAAGGCCATCCCACACACCGAGCTGCGAGAGTTCGAAAAGGTCTATCCGTTCGGCTGGCTCGGCGTCCTTTCACGTACGCCACCGTTGTCGGACATCATCTACGCGAATCATCCGCGTGGTTTCGCGTTAGCGTCGGCCCGTAGTCCGAATCTCAGCCGCTACTACATCCAAGTCTCGCTGGACACGAAGATCGAGGACTGGCCGGACGATCGCTTTTGGATCGAACTGAAAGCGCGCTATCCACGCGAGCTGGCCGAAGCTATCGTCACCGGACCGTCGATCGAGAAGTCGATCGCGCCGCTGCGCAGCTATGTGGCCGAGCCGATGCGTCATGGGCACCTGTTCCTCGCCGGCGACGCCGCCCACGTCGTACCCCCTACCGGTGCCAAGGGCCTGAATCTGGCGGTGTCGGACGTTTTCTACTTGGCGCGCGCGTTCGCCGCTTTTTACGCCCAGGGCTCAACACGCCTTCTTGACTGCTACAGCGAAATGGCGCTTCGCCGAGTTTGGAGTTCGGTGCGGACCTCGTGGTACCTGACCACCTTGCTGCACCGCTTCCCGGGCGCGAGCGAATTCGACCAGCGTACTCAGGAGTACGAGCTTGATTACCTCAAGTCGTCGTATCACGCGCAGGTCGCGTTGGCTGAGCAATACGCCGGCCTCCCGTTCGAAGATGCCGGCTGATCATTGTTGATTCGTTTGCGCAGGCGGCACAGGCAGTTGGTTCCAACTGCCAGATGCGAACGACCGCTTCGCAGCACGCGACTCGACCGCTCGAATGTCTCAAAGCGGGCGCTTGCTGCCCGTCGAGCGGCGGCCCGCCTCGAACGACTGCTTTGAGGACGCCATGTCCGAGACTTGAGCGCCCGCTTCTGGCTGCCGTCATTCGGCGAGGTCCGGAGTCCAGGGGAGTGCGCGTGGTTGCCGCCTGGCGCTGCGTCCGCGTGTGAATCGGCAGCCAACACGGGCCAACACGGGCCAACATCTTTACCCGCCTGTCAGCACGGGTCGTCTTGGCTGCTGCTGGCCAGCGTTGGCTGGGATTGGAGCGGGCGATGGGAATCGAACCCAAGCGATCACCCAAGGTGCTTCCCGAGAATCAACGGACTAAGCAATCCGCTCCGCCCTGCGTGTGAACGGCGTGTGAATCCACCCCAAGTTGTCGCAGCGGTCCGCCCCGGCGTCGGCTTCGTACGGTCTCACCTGCGCTAAAAACCGCGAATTTCGGACCTGCCTCGAGGCGGCGAGCCCGATGCTGGGTCAGCCCGAGCAGCAGCTGGCACGGGTGATCAAATCATGTTACTTTTATGCGCACACTTTACCATCGTGCTATCGATCAGAGGTTGGTATGAGTACAATCACGGTCTCCTCGAAGTACCAGATTGTCATTCCGTCCAAGATTCGGGAGGCCTTGGGAATCAAGCCAGGGGAGAAACTCCACGCAATTGAATATCGAGGGAGAATCGAGCTAGTGCCAGTACGCCCTGCTCGGGCAGCGCGGGGCTCGCTGAAAGGAATCGACACCCGCGTGCCCAGGGACGCCGACCGCGTATGAACGTGGTCGACTCGTCGGCTTGGCTGGAGTATTTCGCCGACGGTCCGAATGCGTCGGTCTTCGCAAAGCCTATTGAAGCAACTCGATCACTTCTAGTTCCGTCCCTGTCGCTCTCTGAGGTCTTCAAGCGTGTTAGTCAGCAGCGCGATGAGGATGAAGCGCTGCGGGCGATAGCCGTCATGGAGCAAGGTCGAGTTGTCGATCTCGACCGTGCCACGGCGCTCGAAGCCGCGCGACTCTCGATTCAGCACCGCATCGCGATGGCTGACAGCATCATGCTCGCGACGGCCCAACGGCATCGCGCAACGCTATGGACCCAAGACGCGGATTTCGATGGGCTGCCCGGCATCAGGTACTACCGCAAGCCGGAGTAGACCAATTCTTGCTGCGTTCGATATTCGAGAGTGGAACGGGCGATGGGAATCGAACCCAAGCGGGGCCGAGCCTAGCTGCCTGATGCGTATGGTACTTGCGGCGCGAACGATAGGTTGCGTGTGATCCGCGTGTGACCAGACAGGGCTGACCGAACGCACGTGTTCCTCATACGACGCGCATTGTCAGAGGGCGGCCGGATTTGACCCCGTCCGGCCGGTCGCGACCGGCCGCTTTCGGGCAGGCCAGTAACGAACTCTGGGGGGCTATGCATGGTGCCTACCGCAACCGGGCACTCAGCCCAGCTTGGGGCGGCGCGACGTTGAGCGTCGGCCCGCGTGCTACGCCGGGCACTGAAGCAGGACGGTTCGCTCAAGGCCTGCGTACCGGTGTCGGAGCGCCTGCCGATACGCCGGGTCCGCCATCATGGCCAAGAAGTGCTTGCGCGAGGGGTAACGGACGATCAATACCGAGTCCCAGTCCGTCTCAGGAGCCTTGGGCTTGCCAATGAACACCTGCTGCACCGGTCCGTCGTAGAGCACCTGTGCCTGACTCACTGCACCGACTGTCTGGGCGAACGCGTGCTTGTAGCGCGCATATGCCTCACGCCCCGAGCACGGAGACTCGTCGCCGTCCTCATAACGCGCCTCCGCACGGAACTTCAGCAGATTGATCATCGTGATAGACCCTTCCGGGCCATTGTCCCGAAGTGCCCGTACCTGGTCGGCAGTGGGATCGATGCTGCGGTCAATGGACACGCCTACTCCTTCACCCGTACGGTCTGCGGCGGCGCCGGCTGATTACCAAAGCGTTCGTTACCCGATACACATCGATGGCTGACCTATTTCAGTCTGCCACAAGCGGAAACCGCGCTGCGACGGCACCGTCCGATCGTCTGATCTCCACCGACCTGTTGCGAGTGACTGCGATTGGGCTGGCACTGCAAAGCGCCGTAGGCCAGCGGTTGACCCACGGCTGACGGTTGCGAACGGCGGCTTTGAGGCAAGTCAATGGTAGCCGTGCAGCGGCGCGGAGCGGCTGTTCCGGCATGTTCATCCAGCGCCGGAAGGCTTTGCTGCGGGCGTCATTCTCGAGTCTGCGGAGCAACGGAACGTCTTTGATCGAGATGAGCGCGCTGCCCTTCTGCCGCGGGGCGCACACGAACCACAAGAACTCCCGGCCACGCTGACCGCGACAGGCCCGGCGCTCTGCGATCAGATAGGCCTAGCTTTCGGCGTGTTCCCTTGCGCAGCGGGCGAGCGCTGCCGCCAACTTGTCGTTGCGTCGAAGTGATTAGTACCTGATGGCGAGCCCGACATGTTCGACTGAATCTGATTGCACCATCGAGGCCTCCGCTCGTCCCGCCCTGGTATCCCCTGCGCTTGCGGACCGATCTATCTTGGCTTCCACACAGGCAACGTGTAGGTAAACACTATGTATCCCGCCACCGAATGAGAGCTGCTGTTCGGGATGTATACGGCCGGGTTGAATTGCAGCCGTGACGTTAGGTTGCACGTAAAACCCACTGTGAAGAAGTTGTTGGCGCCGCTCTGATAATCCAGCTGAAAGCGCCAGGTGTCGTTGAAATCATGCGCCCAGCCGAGCAGCAGCTGCGTCCGATCGGCAACCCGGATTGGGCCCGCCATCCACTTGTCGTGGGTCGTGTAGTAGCCCGCCTCCAGGAAAGGTTGAGGAGTTGACCCGCGGGTCGACCAATTGAGGAATCCAGTGGTCAAAAGCCATGGCTCGTGCTGGACCAAGCCCACCTGCGTGCCGAAGATCTGCTCGCTCGGCGACAGCCCTTGAAACACGGCCGCTTCCAGCCAAGATGTGATGCCGGCCTCGGCCTGCAGCTGATAGGGATTGCCGATGTCCCGCGCTTGAGCTTGGAAGCTGAGCGACAACTGACCCTCGGGCTGCAGATCCGGCGTGACAATCTGGCTCAACCCCTTGGTTGTTGCATGTGCCTCGCCGTGTGTCCACACGAGGATGATCAAGCAGGAGATTGTGCCAATTCTTGCCACTGGGCCTCATTCTAAACGGCGCTGCAATCGCTGCGGCAGGAAACCTCCCCGGCGCATTCGCGACGCGGTGCCCGTCGGCGAAGCTGCCGTTCGTTGTGTAACGAGTACCCCGCTGTAGGCGCCACCTGACCGCTGCGGCAGATCGTCCGAGACATCGCCATCGAAGTCGCTCTGCGAGGGTCGGCTTTGGATAGTCATTCCAATCAACCCATCGGCCGCTTCTGGCCGTAGTGAGACATCCCCCGAGGTCCTGGTCAGAGGTTGTGTTCGGATCCTGAGCACCGTTATGCGGACGTCTGCTATGCGGCAGTAATTTGAGGGGTGCCTAGGACTGCTCTTGGCTGTCAGCCGGTTTTTGCGCCAAGTCCGGGGAGTCCAGCGGACTGCGCGTAATCGCCGCCTGGAGTTGCGTTTGCGTGTGAAGCGGCAGCCAACCCAGGCCAACACGGGCGAACATCTCTGCCCGCCCTCAAGCACGGATCGTCTTGGCTGCTGTTGCCCAGCGTTGGCTGGGACTGGAGCGGGCGATGGGAATCGAACCCAAGAGGCCGTACCACAATTCGCTAACGGCATCCGATACTTACAAGACCTGTCCTCAGGCGCGTGTGACCCGCGTGTGAACAGATGGTGGTAACGAAGCGCGCGCGTTCCTGCCACTACGCGTGCGTCCAAGACGCAGCCGGAGTCGACCCGCAGCCGCGGGATGCGTCTTCCGAGAGCGGTCAATGGAGATCCGCTAAGCTGTCGGTTAAGGGGAGTTGGGGGAGGCGTGTCCGGGGGCGGGCTCAAGGCTGTCTTCCTGAGCTATGCGTCCGAGGATTCGGAGGCGGCCGCGCGCATCGCCAAAGCTCTCTCGAGCGCCGGGATCGAGGTTTGGTTCGACAAGAGCGAGTTGCGCGGCGGCGATGCGTGGGATCACAAGATCCGGCAGCAGATCCAAGACTGTTCACTGTTCATTCCCTTGGTCTCGCGGTCAACGGAAGCCAGGCTGGAAGGGTACTTTCGACGCGAATGGCATTTGGCGGCCGATCGCATGCTTGATATGGCCGAGGCCAAAGCTTTCCTGCTGCCGGTGGTGATTGACGACACGAGGGAGCGCGGCGCTCAAGCTCCCGACTCGTTCCGACGCGTGCAATGGACCCGCTTACCGGCCGGCGAGAGCTCACCGGCGTTCGTCGCTCGAGTTGCCACGTTACTAGACTCAACTGTGTCGAGCAGCACTGCATTCGAATTCTCGCGTGCCGAGCAAACCAAGATCATCGGCACAGCCGTCAAAAGCCGATGGCCTAGCCGGGCAATGGCCGGCGCTATCGCGGCCGTCGTCGTCATAGTCGCAACAGGAAGTTGGCACGTTGCGCGCCGCTACTCGCCAAGGGCGACAACAACTGCAGTCGCGGCGTCGGAAAAGTCGATTGCGGTTCTCCCGTTCGCGGACATGAGCGAAAAGCACGATCAGGAATACTTTAGCGACGGAATGGCAGAGGAACTCATCGATCGATTGACCCAGATACCTGAGCTCCGAGTCATATCTCGCACGTCGGCCTTTCAGTTCAAAGGGAAGAATGAAGACCTCCACGCGATCGGGCAACGGTTGTCCGTAGCCAACGTTCTTGAAGGTAGCGTGCGACGTGCCGCGGATCGGCTGCGAGTCGACGTCAAACTTGTATCGATCTCGGACGGCTCACAGCGCTGGTCGCAGCGCTACGATCGCCCCGTCACTGATGTCCTTCGGATACAGGACGACATTGCAAACGAGGTTGTTCTCGCGCTGAAGGCCAGATTGATGGAATCAAGCGAGCCTAGCGGTGTACAGATCCAGAGCGATGCCGCCCACAATCTGCTTCTGGAAGGACGATTCTTGATGGAGCGCTGGGAGCCGGGCGATGCCGAGCGCGCGATTTCCAAGTATCAACAGGCCCTGACCGAAGACCCGAACTACGCGCCTGCATGGGTTGAGCTTGCGTGGGCTCAGATGTGGACGACGCCGCATCAGAACTACGCTGGATGCGCGAGCGCGGCGCGGCGTGCCGTTGAGGCTCGCCCCGAATCTGCCTCCGCCCACGCGACTCGAGGGTGGTGCGAGTCGCTGCTTGGCTATGATTGGGCACTCGGTGCTGCGGAATTCGACAAGGCGCTCGCGCTCGAGCCGAACAACATTCGGGCGCTCTACGGCAAAGGCAGACTCGCCAGATCTCTGGGCAGAATCGACGACTCCCTTCGCTACTATCAGACAGTTCTAGCTCGAGATCCGATCAATCCGTTCGTCATCGCTGGCTATGTGACTACCTTGATTGCGGCGTCACGCCCTGGCGAGGCTGTTCAGCAGGCTCGTAAGATGCTCGAGCTCAGCCCGAATGCCGCTTGGGGACACTGGTATCTGGCGTATGCACTACTGTGGAATAAGGAGCTGGACGAGGCGCTCCGTCAAAGCGCTCTCGAGCCAAATCCGTCAATGCGACTCTCATGCCAAGCGTTGATCGCGCGCGCTCAAGGCGATCGACAAGCGGAGGAAATCGCAATGCGTGCGCTGCTCGCCAGCGATAACGCCATCAAGCCGTTTTTTGTGGCGGAGGTATATGCCGCGCGGGGGGATGCAGGTACGGCTATCGCGTGGCTTGAGCGCGCTCGTCTCGCACGAGTCGGATGGTTCTCGGAGTTTCCTGCCGATCCAGCCTTTGATTCCATTCGGCGTGATTCGACGTTCGTGGAGTACATTCACCGCGTGAGGCTTCGTGATTGAGTGATTGGCGGCGCTCGGCAAGACGGTTGAATGACTGAGGACGGCTAGCCGCACCTACGATTTGCGCCTGGCGGCCAAAGTTAGACGCACCCACGGTCACGAACGGGGCAAGGAGCCCGCCCTTTCTCAATGACTTGAGCAGGCACGAAGACGCGCGAGGGATACCCGAGAGCGGAGGGAATCATCCAACAATCGTCGACCGGCAATGCGTGTCCTTTACACCGCGCGGTGCGGCAACGTGCGGCAGCCGGAGACGCTGAAATGGAGCGGGTGATGGGAATCGAACCCACGTGAGTCGCGGGCCCTTCCATTTCAAATCAAAGTCTTGGCCGAGCGCTGACCGCGGCGTGTGATTCGCGTGTGAAATTGAACGGTACGTGGGGCAACGTCCGGCAACCCGAGGCAACTGGCCGGGCGGGCCGAATTCCCTAGGCCGGCAGAACTCATTCGTGCCAAATCATTATCGCGCTGTCGCGAAGTCGTGTTGGCGCGGATTCCGAGTCGCCGTAACGGCGATGCCGAGCTGACGTTCACAGCTCGGAGCCCGCCAACTAGGCAGCTTAGGCGCACGCGCTTGCGCCGCTTGCCGAATGCGCATACGATGCGCATGAAGGAGTATTTGCATGGCGCCCACGTACGACCGCGATGCACGCAAGCGCCCAGTGAACTTGACGCTCAACGAGGATCTGGTGAACCGGGCGAAGGGCATCGCCGACAACCTGTCCGGGGTCGTCGAGTCGCTGCTCGCGGACTACGTCGCCCGCGAACAAGGCGAGCGGCTCGCGAAATCGAAGGCCGTTGCGGCGACCGTAGCCACCTGGAACGACTTCGCCGATGAGCACGGTTCGTTCGCAGACGAGCACTCCACGCTCTGATGGCGCAGTTCGACGTTCACCGGAACGGCGGACGGAACAAAGACGCGATCCCGTTCGTTGTCGTCGTGCAATCTTCGCAATTCGACGGCTACCGACGCCGGGT
>Ga0335069_10010677_pt1 | contig 13008 bp, 11 predicted proteins | sample Lox_Sample_11_FD_206714 | JGI IMG/M metagenome (GOLD analysis project Ga0335069, IMG submission 206714) | Soil microbial communities from Loxahatchee National Wildlife Refuge, Florida, United States - Lox_Sample_1.1 | ecosystem: Environmental > Terrestrial > Soil > Wetlands | place: USA... | reverse complement strand
CGGCGGCGTCGTCTGGCTGACCAATTTGCCGTCGCTGTCGGTGCCGTTCTATCAGGCCGATGTGCAGGACGATCCGCAATACAGCCGTACCGCCGACCTGCTGATGGGTATCGGTGAGACGGTGGGCGCGGGCGAGCGCCACACGCATGAGGACGACGTGCTGAAGGCGCTGGAGCGTCGCCACGTGCCGCCGGAAGATTACGAATGGTACATCACGATGAAGAAGCAGCGGCCGATGCACACGAGCGGCTTCGGCATGGGCGTGGAGCGCTTCATTCTGTGGCTGACCGGGCACGACGACATTCGCGACTGTCAGATTCTCCCGCGCCTCAACGGGCTCAACATCGTCCCCTGACAGGCCATCAGAATGCTGACAACCGGGGGATTCATTGCCGTACCGGACGAGCAGAAGATCGTGGTGCTCGCCAATCTGGTTTCCGACCGTGAGGCCAGAGGTACCGTACTCATCGTTCCGCCTTTCGGGAAGAGCGCGAAAGACCTGTTCATCTTTGCCTATTACCTCTGGAGGGCGGGGTTCAACGTCTTTCGCTTCGACGCACGGAACCATGTCGGCCTGAGTAGCGGCGAGATCGTCAACTTTACGTTGTCCTCACTGCACAAGGATCTGCGGCTCGTCGCCGAGACGCTGCGCGACGCCGGCTTCGACGACCTGACGCTGCTGTGCGTCAGCCTCTCGGCGCCGGTCACGTTCAAGTACGCGGCTGGCCGCGCCGGCGTACGTGGAATCGTGTCCGTCATCGGTGCGGTCGACGTGCAGTTCGCGGTGGAGAAGGCCGGCAATTGCTCGGTGGATGCGTACCGGCGCAAGGACGAGGATCGTCTGCCGAGCCAGACGATCCTCGGATACGACGTGCTGGCTGACGAGTTCGTCCGCGACATGGACACGGGCGAGTTTTCGCCGCTGGATTCGATTGTCGAGGCGGTCAGGCGTGCGCCGTGTCCGGTGCACTTCGTGATGGCTGCGGACGACGACTGGGTTCCGCCGGAACGCATGCAGCGCGTGCATCAGGTGGCCCCCAAGGGCTCCACGCTGACGAGCTTCGAGGGCGTGTCCCACGAGTTCGGCCGCAGCGTGCAGACCACCAAGCGCATCTGTCTGGAAGTCTGCCGGCTGTGCGGGCTGACCTCGGGTGGAGAAGATGAGGCGTGGCAGGTTCCGAACTTTGCGGAGATCCTGCGCGCCAACACTGCCGAGGCCTCGTCCGTGGATGCCCTGAGCAGAAAGCCGCTCGGCCGGCAATGGAAGTCGTAGCCAAGGTTGCACAGTCATGACTGAACGATTGATCGATATTCCGAAAATTGTCTGCGGGGAGGAAATCTTTCCGCAGTCCGACGCCGACAGCGTCACGGTGGCGTACGCGGGCGGCATCAAGTTGCGGATTGCGTGCGTGACCGACGAGGACATGCAGCGCATCGCGCGCAACCGCGTCTTGCTGCACGATATCCCGCTGGCCGAGGTAACGACCTATCTCCAGAAAGGCGCCGAGGGCTTTGGGCGCATGTCGGATGGCCTGACGAGCGAGGCCGTCGAGCTGTGCTGCGGCATCACCGGTTTCAGCCGGCAGATGGTCACGCGCGACTATCGGCAGATCAGCGGGTATCTCGCGCACCGCAACGTTCTCTACGACTTGCTCGATGCGGAGTTCGGCGATCACCGCGTCATGGACGAGTGGGTGCGCCGCCAGGTCGCGCGCGTGCGCGCTTTCCCGCGCGGCCGTGTGCTGCACGTCGTGGCCGGCAACGTGCCCATCTCCAGCATTTACAGCCTCGTGCGTTCGGTGCTGACCAAGAACCACAGCATTGTCAAGCTGCCGTCCCGCGATCTGATCAGTTGCCTGTACTTCGCGCGCGCGCTGATTCGCCACAACCGGCCCGATCATCCGCTGAGCCGGGCGATCAGCGTCGTGTACTGCCCGAGCGGCGATCCGATGTTCGATCGCATGATCGGCGCCAGCGACATGGTGTGCGCATGGGGGCAAGGCGAATCGCTGCAGGCAATCAAGTCGCGCGTTCCGCAAGGCGTGCCGTTCCTTGAGTTCGGGCCGAAACGCAGCCTGTCGCTGATCTACGCGGACGAGGCGGACATCGACAAGGCGGCGATGCGCATCGCGCACGATGTCGCCGTGTACGACCAGGAGGCCTGCTTCAGCCCGCAGCGGCTGTTCGTCGTCGGGGATGCCGAGCCGCTTGTGCAGGCGATCAGCCGCTGGCTCGACGTGCAGCATACGCACTACCCGAAGGGCAGCATGACGGACGACCTCGAGTCGCACGTGATGCGCACGCGTCTGGAAGGCATCTATCGCGATCTCGATGTCCGCACCGGCGAAAGCTGGACCGTCGTCGTTGCGCCCAATCCGTACGCGATGCTCGATCATCCGCTCGGGCGGACGCTGTTCGTCCATCCGATCCGCTCCCCGGAGGAAATTCTGCCGTTCGTCGACGACGAGACGCAATCGATCTCGCTCTATCCGTATGCCGGGCATGCGGAGGAAGTCGGCTCGCTGCTTTGCGCGCGCGGCATGGTGCGTGTTTGCGAGGCCGGAATGATCTCGCACTTCCGCCAGGGCTTCACGCACGATGGCGCCTATCCGCTTCAGCATTTCGTCCGCCTGGCGTATCTCGACGAGACCCTCGAGTACATCTACAAGTACGGCAACCCGACCGTCGAGCAATATGAAGCGCTGCTGTTCGGAAGCACGGCGCCGGCACTGACATCATGACCGCTATGTCTTCGCAAGATATTTCGCTTCTGGATCGGGCGCACCTGTACCTCGCCGATTATTTCTCGGGGGAGGCGCCCTCCCGTGAACTCACGCAGCACCTCGTTTTCGACGCGCTGCACCACCACCTGGCCGTCAATCCGGAATTCGCCGCGTACGCGCGGCGCGTCGCCGGCGACGCGCTGGATTCTCCGGCGATTCTCACGAGCCCGCTGATGCCGCTCCTCCCTAGCGGCCTGTTCAAAAGGCGGGGCGTCCAGATTCAGTCGGTGAGCCCGGAACTCGTCATCAAGCGTTGCCTGAGCAGTGGAACATCCGGGTCTGTCAGCACGATCGTGCGCGACGAGTCCACGTTGCTCAACTTCATGACGAGCATCACTGCGTCGTTGCCCGCGGTGTTCGATCTGGAGCGCTCGGCCGACCTCAGCGGTATCGTGCTGGGACCGTCGACAGAGGAAGTCGGCGATTTGTGGTTCTCGTACGTCATCTCGTGCCTGAGCCTGATCATGCGCACGACATACTGCGAAGCCGGCGGGGAATTCGATGCACAAGGCGCGGCCGACGCGGTGCGCGCGTGCCGTATCGACCGGCAACCTTATCTGTTGATCGGACCGCCGCACCGGATCCTCGACGTGTGCCGGCTGCTGGAGGGCGAGGCGCTGCCGCCCAGCCATCCGCGCGCGCTCGTGGTAAGCGCGGGCGGATGGAAGACGTTGCAGAAGCAGGCAATCAGCGCGCCCGCGTTCCGCGCGACCGCGATGCGCACGTTGAACATCCACGACGAGTCGCAGGTGCGCGACAGCTTCAACATGGTGGAACTGAACACCGTACTCAACGAGTGCGAGCATCATCACAAGCACGTGCCGCCATGGCTGATCGTGCAGAGCCGCCACCCGCAAACCAATGAGGTCCTTCCTGACGGGGAGATCGGCGTGCTGTGCTTCATGGACGCGGGCGCGCTCAGTTACCCGTGCTTCATCATGAGCGAGGATTTCGGGTTCGTGAATCGCTCGGTGTGCACATGCGGCCGTCACGGCGGGACGTTCGAGATCACGCGCCGCATGACGCGGATCGAGCAGCGCGGCTGCGCGCTCAAGATGTCTGGTGCCGGAGCGCAACGCAGCACCGTGGGTTCCGAGCGCTTCTTTGCGAGCATCTATCGTGATCCGCGGCTCCTGGCGCGCGTGTACGAGGCGTCCGAGCAGCGATGAACGGTTTCCGACAGATCCGCTTCGGCATTCTCGAGCACGACACGTCCGCGCCGCCGCTCGCCGCATACGTGCTGGCGCGCATGCGGGGGCAGGACGACCTCGATGTGTGCTGGCTTCCGTCCGACAGCCCGGCGTTGACCGGCAGCCTGAAACGCACGCTGGACTTCATCCGTGCGCCGTGGACGGTTGAGGTGCTGGATGGCGCGGCGCTGATGCGCGAACTGGACGCGCGACGGGTGACGCTGCCCGGCGGCGGGCCGACGCCGGAGAGCTTGATGGCCGGTTCCGCGCCGCTCGTGCGGTGCAAGCCGGATGCCGGGGAGCCCGTGGTACTCGGGATCGCGGCGGACGGCGCGCGGCAGGCGTGCAAATTCGCGCTGCTGACCGGGCGGCCTGTGCGGCTCGCGGCGGATCGCGACGCGTTGCCCGCGGCGGTCGCGGAACTGACGTCCGCACGCTCGCTGCTGATTGCGCCTGGCGCGGCGTTCGACAATGCATTGCTGCATGCGTTGATCTCGGCAATGCAACAGGTCGGGCGCGAGATCTCCCACGGCTGGCTTTACCCGTTTGGCACGTTCGAGCGCGACTATGCGCTGCTCAAATGCGTGATCTTCGGCTTCGCGGGGCTGCCGGAGCCCGGGCCGTTCCATTTCATGTTTCCGCTGGAGGCGACTGCCGACGTGCGAGTCGCCAACGGCGACCGCTGGGTATTCGGGCCGGCGTTGCAGGCGGCCGACAGCGTGAGCCTGCTGCAACAGCCGGCGGAGTTTCTCGCGATCACCGGCCATTCGAACGGGATCGACATGGGAGCAGCGGGGGCGGTGCTGTGTCCGCGCGACGGCGCGTCGCCATCCGGCGTCGATCGGGTTCTTCCGTGTTTCCATGGCGCGGAATGCAGCCGGAAGAACGCCCGGAACGCGTTGTGCCCGGTGTCGTCGATACGCAGCACGGTCGTGATGCTGTACACGTGCTGGGGGGCGGTGCTGGACCGGCACATCTACGATTTCCGGGGCTCGCTGCTGTTCGATCTCGTCAAGTCGCCGGCTGTCGGCGCCGTCGTCACCACCTATGCATCGACGCTGATGGATGCGAGCGCCAGCGTCGACATGGCACAGCGCTATGCGCGGCGTACGCGGCTCGGCGTCGCGGTGCAGTCCGTCAACGCGGAGCATTACCGTCGCTATCGCGACGTGCCGAATGCGCTGGTGCTGTTCGGCGATCCGGAGCAGCACCGTGCACACGAGCGTGAGTTGCTGGACGACGCGTCGCGGCAGGCCGCGCCGATCGCTCGCGTGCTGTCGCAACGGCGCGCGGAGCGCCCGGACGCCAATCCGGACGTCCGGCAACGCGCGCAGGTGGACGCCGTCGCGCGACGTATTTCGGCGATCAATCACTTGCGCGCGGTCGTCAGCGGGCACCGCGCGCTACGGCTCGAAGCGCTCGGCCCCGCGCTCGCGCGCATCGGGGAAGGACTCGACCGGATGTGGACGTGGCAGACGCGACATCTGTTGCGCGTGCAGCAGCTCGGCGCGACTGGCACGGGTTCGCCGGGTACGGCGTACTTCGGGGAGCTTCAGCAAGTACACACGAGTCTGTTCGATTTCTTCGATGGCATGGTGTCGCAACTGGGCGGTCTCCTGCACTTGCAAACGGACGGCCTGTTTCTCGACGACGACGTGTCGCGAAGCATGTTCGGCTCGACATGCCCGTACTGCGGTGGCGAATCACTGCGTGTGATTCAGCGCATGGCCGGTGACGATCGCGTGACGCGTCAAATGCACAAGTGCGACAACTGCGCGGTCGTGCAGGACGGCTGCGCGTCCATCGCCGACGCATGCTTCGATACGCACGCAACATGGCCGTGCTCGACCGGCGCGGAGATTCGGGTGCGCGCGCGCTTCGATGCGGAGCCGTTCCGGCTGCCGTTTCTCGCGGGCGTGGTGATGGAGCCGTTCCATAAGCGCCGGCAGTCGCCGCCGTTGCGCGTTTGCAAGGCCGGTACGCTGAATCCCGGCGACAGCGTGCTGGACGCGGCGTTCGATGCTCAACCGTTACCCGAGGGCACGGTCCGCGGCAGCTACTTCCTCAACGCGTTGGTCCTGGTCGGCGAGCGGCACGCGTTCCTGCGCCGCGCCGTTTACTTGAACTGACTCCTTCCCTGTCGTCATGAACATCGATCTGCAGCCTGATTGCCACGTAGACGACGCCATCGCGTCGTTTCCCCCGAATGCGCCCACCCCGCTCACCGGCCATGCCGCGCGCGTGCTGACCGACGTGCAGCAGCTCGCGCGATCCTGCGCCGACGCGCTGGCGCGCGGATGCGCAGCGACGGCCCGACATCCGCTGGCCGCTTCCCGGGAGAATCCGTCGCCGGCCGGCAGTGAGCTGACCGAGCTGTTTCGTCTGGTCATGTCGGCTCGCGTCGGCGCGGACGACGCCGGCGGTGCGCGCACGCGAGCATGGATGCGCGCATTGCACCAACGCGCTCAGGACCTCGCACGGCAACTGGAGGCGCACCGCGACGAGCCACACCATGCATGCTTGAGCGGTTGCGCCGACGTGCTGCTGCGCCACCTGGACGAATGCCTGCTCGACCCGGACGCGGGCCGAGCGTGCATGCTCGTGACGGACGCGCATCCGGCCGCACTGCTGGCGAACCGCGAGCCGCGCGTCGCTGTCGTGCACCCGTTGTATGTGCTGGCCCAATGGCACAACGACTGCTATGGCGGGCCGCTCTGGCCGGAGCTGCTCGACGCGGTTCCTTGCCTGGAGCCGGCGGCTCGCCGGCTGCTCCGCGTGTTCGCGCTGTTCCTGGCGCTGGAGCGGCTGTTGCGCCAGCCGGAATTCGGGACGGCGGAATCGCACGCGACGCTGACCGGCATCGATGGCGTGACATTGTGCGCGTGGCACGCGCATGCGCTGGAGCTGGGTCGGACGCCTTTCGCAGCCGAAACGCTGGTGGACAGCTTGTCCGCCGCCGCCGGCTGGCTGGCGAAGCGCCACGACGGCTTCGGTGAGCGCAGCGAGCCGCTCGAGGTTACGCTCGCGCGCATCGAGCCCGTGATGCATCTGGCGGGTATCACGCGGGTGCCCGACATCACGGGGCTCGACAACACCGGCGTGCCGGCGTTCCAGTGCATACGTCCTGACGCGCAAGGGGGAGATCAGACCTTCACCGTGTTTGGCGGAAAGGGGGAATCGCCACTGCAGTGCCGCGTGTCCGCGATCGCCGAGGGCATCGAGCGCTTCTGCGCGGAAGACAATACGCATCGCGACCGCATCGTGTCGGCGAGCTACCGCGAGTTGTCCGCGCGGCACGCCGTCGTCCATCCGCATCGCTTCAACATGCCGGAATCGCTGGTTTTCTCGGACGACGAGCCGCTCGAATGGGTCGAAGCTCGCCGGCTGGACGATGGGGCGGCGTGCTACGTGCCCGCCTGCACGGTGTTTTACCCGTATGAACCGAAGAGCGGCCGGATGCTGACGCGCTTTTTCACCACGGGGCTGGCCGCGGGAAACGACAACCTCGAGGCGATTTCGCATGGTCTTGCCGAAGTCATCGAACGAGACGCGGCCGCGTTGAACCGTATTGTGCGGCGCTTTCCGGCGGTCGATCCGGCAACCGTCGATTCGGCGCGTGCGCGCGATCTGATCCGGCGCTTCACCGACGCGCATCTCAACGTGTTTATCCGGGCCATATCCGCACCGGATATCGGCATTCCTGTGTTCTCGGTGATCCTGGAGGACCAGCTCAACCCCGATCCGCTTTTCGTCAGCGGCGGCTACGGCGCGCATCCGGACAAGGAAGTGGCGCTCGTGAACGCATTGACGGAAGCGGGCCTGTCTCGAAGCGGCACCATTAGCGGTGCGCGAGAAGACCTCGGCAAATTCAGGAGTGCTCGCGACGGCGTGAGCTACGAGGAATTCCGCAGGCGCTATCGCTATTGGTTTGCGACCGATCCCGCCGTCGACTACGCGAGCCTGCCGAGTTACCGGACACCGACCGTCGCGGACGATCTCTGCGTGATGGCAAACCGCGTCCACGCTGCGGGGCTGCGCGATCTCCTGTGGGTGAACCTCGGCAAGCCCGAGCTGAAGCTCTCAGTCGTCAAAGTGCTCGTGCCCGGGATCGAGCGCTACTCCTTCAAGATGACCTGCATCGGCTCGCGCGCCCGTGACCTGTACCAGCGCGAATATGGCCGCCCGCTCCAATCCTGACCGCATTCTTCAACCGATCGAGTCCGAACATGAATATCGAGAAAGAGCTGTCCATGACCCGCGACGCCACTGCCGTCGTAACCGCGGAGGCGGCGTCCGGCCCGGAATCGGCCGCGCCCGAGCCGACGGAGGCGGCAGCCGGGGCCGCCACCGCAGATGTCGCGATGGACGACGATTTGCCGCTCAGCGACAGCGGGCCGGAAACGGCGCTGTGCTGGTGATGCGGCCGCGTTGCCCGTGAAGACGATTACGCTGATTCGCCACGGCAGAAGCGCGCACGGCCGAGCGTTCGAGGCCGCGACGCTGCGCGATCTCGGGCGCGTATTGCGCGGTTATGACGCGGTCGGTATCGCCGACGACTGCCTGCCGCTTGCGGAAGCCGTCGCGCGTATCGGTGCGGCGGGTCACGTGGTGTGCAGCCCGTTGCGGCGCTCGCTCGAATCCGCTCGGCGGCTTGTCGACCAGGCGGACGCAGGCGGCTGTGGCGGTATCCGGGTCGATGCGACCTTCCGCGAGGTCGACCTGCCAGAGCCGCCGAGGCTGCGCATGGGTGTGGCGCTGCACCCTGCATGGTGGGTCGTATGCCTGCGGGCACTGTGGCTGTTGCGCCTGCACGGTGGCGACGTCGAATCCCCGCGCCGCGTGTGGCGACGCGCGGGCAAGGCGGCGGCCCGGCTTGCAGTGCTGGCGCGATCGCACGGGCATGTGGTGCTGGTCGGCCACAGCCTGTTGAATTACCTGATCGCATGGATTCTCGTCCGGCGCGGCTGGCGGGGAAAACCACGCTTTCAGGGCTATTGGGAAGTCGTGACTTTTAACAAGGATTAGACGAGAAATGGCAGAGAACTACGATCTGGGCTACGAAGCCAAGGTTATCGAGTACTTCGATGAGAAGGCGCAAGAATACGACCTGGTTGAGGAACAGGTTTACTGGCGCCTGTCGGACAAGCTGCTTTGGAGCGTCCTCGACGAGCAGGTGCTGCGCAAGCTGCCGGCGAACTTCAGTTTCATCGACGCGGGCGGCGGCACCGGCCGCTGGACGATGAAGATCCTGCAGGCCTACCCGCATGCGCAGGCGCTGATCTATGACCTGTCCGCGAGCATGACGGAGCAGGCCCGTGCGTCGGCTGAACGCTTCGGCGTCGCGGACCGGCTGCAAATCTGCAACGGTCGTCTCGAAGACGTCGGTCAGGCAATCGCGCCAGGTTTCGACTTGATCTTCAATTTCCACAACGTGCTCGGCTTCGTTCAGGATCCGCAGCTCGTCGTCGGTCAGTTGCGCGGGCTGCTTGACGACAACGGCATGCTGGTGTCGTTCGTGCCCAACAGCTATCACGCGGCGTTCTTCAACATCATGCTCGGCAAGCTCGACGAGGCGCGCCGCGCACTGACCGCGAACCGCAGCCGCTTCACGGACACCATGCCGGACATGCATTTCTTCACGCCGACGGCCATTGCGAATCTGTATCACGAAGTGGGCCTCGCCGTCGAGCGTATGACCGGTTTCCCGAACCTGATCTACCCGGGCTATCAGGAGACTCAGTTGCGCGGATCGACAGCGGTCCTGCAGAACGTGCTGGGCACGCAGGAGAACTTCGACGCCATTTACGACATGGAGTATCTCGCGCAGATGGACGATGCGATCGTCGCGCGCAGCAACAACATCTTCATCGTCGGCCGCAAGCCAGCAGACGGAGTGGCCGATTGATGGGCGCCGAACGCTTTACCAGCGCGGAAAGCGCGCGTGCGTATGCCGAGAGCGTATTTCGCGGCCGCCTGGGCGAGCCTGTCGACACGTCCGTCATCCCGAACAGCCGTAATTACCTGTTCCGCATGGAAGCCGGCGATGGGCACGAGTACGTCGTCAAGGTGTATGCCAGCACGTCCGAACTGATCGGCGGTTGCGAGGCGGTCGCCTACGAGCGCCTGAAAGGAAACAGCTTTATTCGGAAATGCTTCGGCATCAATCACGGTAGCGCGGGAGCGCCGGCCTGGGCGATCTTCGAGTACGTGCGCGGCGAAACGCTGCTGGATTCGATCGATCATCTGCAAGCCGATCCGCAAGCGCAGCGGCGCGTCATGCATGAAATCGCGCGTTTCGTGCGCGATTGCACGGCGATCGGCATGCAGGGCTACGGCGACATCGACGCGCAGTTCCGCGGCGCGCGCCCGAGCTGGCCGGACTTCATCGAGCATTATCTGGAGCATCTCGGGCGTTCGGTGTGCAACGTGCAGGATGTGGCGGCGCGCGAGCAAATGGAACGGGGCATGCGCTGCCTGCAACGCTTCGTCGTCCACGCCAGCGACTTCCTGCGGACCCGGCCGTCCACGTTCGTGCCGGTCGATCTCAACATGGCCAACTTCCTGATCGGTCGCGACGGCAGGCTCGTCGCGCTGGATCTCGAGAACTTCCTGGCTGCCGATCCGCTGCTGGCGTTGGGCGAATGGGCCGGGCACACGTTCGGCACGTCGCGCTACGACGTGTTCATGGCGGAATGGGGCGACCTCGCCGATCTCGAGCGTGCGAGCGTGCGGTTCTACGCGCTGCTGTGTAACGTGGACGTGCTGATGTACATCGTCAACAACGGCATCGCGGCCGCCGGCGAGGCACACCCATGGGGCAATCCGAACCGCTTCGTCGATCTGGTTGGCGGCCATATCGCGTGGCTGGACGCCAATGCATAGCACCGGCGCTCCGACGGCCGTGCTGTTCACCGGGCCCAGCCTGGCCGGGCACTGCCCGGCCGGGCTGTTCCCGGCGCACGTCGAAGTCCGCCCACCCGTGCGCAGGGGCGACATGGACGGGCTGCCGCCAACCGTGACTGACGTGCTGATCGTCGACGGCGTATTTCACTCGACGCTGGCCGTCAGCGCGCGCGAGATTCTGGCGGCGCTGCGGCGCGGTATCCGCGTGTACGGCAGCTCCAGCATGGGTGCGTTGCGTGCGGCCGAGCTCGATCGATTCGGCATGGTGGGCGTGGGCGGCGTCTATGAAATGTACCGGTCGGGAGAGGTCGTGTCGGACGCGGAGGTGGCGATGATATTCGACGGTGACAGCTTCCAGCCGCTGAGCGAGCCGCTCGTCAACATCCGCCATGCGATCCGGTGTGGGCGCGAAGCCGGCTGCCTCACGCAGGGCGCGGCCGCGGCGATCATCGCGATCGCGGGCGAGTTCCGGTATCCGGAGCTCAACTACGAGCGGCTGTTCGTGGCGCTGGCCGAACGCATGCACGCCGCCGAGTGGGAGGCGTGGCGTGGTTTCGTGCTGGCCGATACCCAGGCGGTGAACTTGAAGTATCGCGACGCGCTGGATCTCGCGAGCCGCTATCGAGCCGGAATGCGGGAACTCGGATCAACCCTTTGACTGTTCGAATCTGGAAACCATGAGCGACGCGACCGAAGCTCTCGCGGAACGAATCACGCGTAGAACACATCACCCGGACGTGCTGGATCTGCTCGGCCGCCAGTTGCAGCCGACCGATCTTCAGTCGCTGCTGCTGAGCGTGTACGACCAGCGCTCGAAGCGGCTGTCCGCCGCCGACGTCTGGCGGCGCGCTGCGCAGCAGGCGCTGGTGCATCCGAGCCCGCTGGATCTGCGTGCCGTTCTGGAACTGGATCGATTGATTCTGGATGCCGTCGATGCCGGATTCGAGGCGGTGGAACTGTCGCCGCTATGCCCGTTCGGGCTCAACACGGCGCTTGCCAACACGAGCCAGAAGAAGATCGTGTCGACGGTGCGAAACAACGAAGTCGTTTCCGACCTGGGTACGGCGCTGGCGCTTGAAGCGTGCAATCGCCGTGTACGGCAGCCCGGGATGGCCGACCGGGTCGTCCGTTTGTGCACGAGCCATCGCGCGGTGCGTGCCCAGTCCTATCCGAAGCACCTGGGCTTCACGCCTCACTTCAGGGTATTCGGCATGCTGAGCGCCGACAATCGAAACAACTTCAATCACCGCTTCGTCGGGGCGGCGCTGTTCGAGCATATCCGCCAGTACCTGCTGATTTTCGCAGCCGCGAACCGCGACGGATATTGCATTCGGGATCTCGTCATCACGATCGCCGACGTGTCGATTACCGAGGCGCTGATCGCACAGCACGGTTTCGATCGGGACGCCGTCCGCGCACGCACACTCGCCGGCGACGGCCGGCTGTTTGACGCGGATGCGCCGATCGCCACCACCGTCGACGACGTGGACGCGATTTCGGTCGACGTGCAGAAGCGGTATGGCATTGGACACCAGATCAAACGCCTGGCGCTTGCCAGCCAGCCGCTGCGGGAAACCTTGCGGCGCGAATTTCCCAACGTGCGCATCCGGTTCGCGCTGGATCGAATCGGTGGCATGGGCCACTACAAGGATGTGTGTTTCAAGATCGATGGCGTCAACGCCGCGGGTCGGTCGTTCCCGCTGGTAGACGGGGGGACGACCGACTGGATGGCAAAGATGCTCGCGAACGGACACGAGCGCTGCATGGTCAGCGGCGTCGGCACTGAGCTGTTTTGCCGCGAGTACCGTTGCGCGCCCCCGCGGAACGATGCATCTGCGCGTTAGCGGCGGCCGTCGATACGCCCCCGCCGCGGATCGGGCCCAGCTTGCCGAGGCGGTGAATGCGGGGTTTTCAAACCTATTTTGGGAGTCGTAGTTTGTACACCGTTCAGATCAAAATCCCGAGCGCGCTGCGCTCGCAGACGGGCGGCCTGGCCCAGGTGCAGGCAGTCGGCGCGAACGTTGCCGAAGTGCTGAACGGCCTGCGGCCGCACTACGCGGGGCTCGTCGACCGGCTGTTGACGGAAGACGGAAAACTGCGCAACTTCGTGGGTCTCTATCTCGGCACGCGCA
>Ga0335069_10010676_pt1 | contig 13008 bp, 9 predicted proteins | sample Lox_Sample_11_FD_206714 | JGI IMG/M metagenome (GOLD analysis project Ga0335069, IMG submission 206714) | Soil microbial communities from Loxahatchee National Wildlife Refuge, Florida, United States - Lox_Sample_1.1 | ecosystem: Environmental > Terrestrial > Soil > Wetlands | place: USA: Florida... | reverse complement strand
AAGGAGCATCGGGGTGACCTCAGGAACAGACAAGCGCATTCGGCGGGCATTGCTCAGCGTGACCGACAAGACCGGGCTAGTGGACTTCGCCAAGGCACTCGCCGGCCACGGTGTCGAACTCATCTCCACCGGCGGCACCGCCAAAGCGCTCCGCGAGGCCGGCCTCTCCGTTAAGGACATTAGCGACCTCACCGGTTTCCCCGAGATGCTCGACGGCCGCGTCAAGACCCTCCACCCCCGCGTGCACGGCGGCCTGCTCTACATCCGCGGCAACGCCGAACACGAAGCTGCCGTCGCCGCCCACGGCATCCAGCCCATCGACATGGTCGTCGTCAATCTCTACGCATTCGAGAAAACCGCTGCCCAGCCCGGCGTCGCCTTTGGCCATCTCATCGAGAACATCGACATCGGCGGTCCCTCCATGGTCCGCTCCGCCGCCAAAAACTTCGAAGACGTCGCCATCGTCACCCGCATCGCCGATTACCCCAACCTGATCGAAGAGCTGAACCAGACCGGGGGTGCCCTATCGCGCCCGACCCGCTGGCGTCTCGCCAAACAGGCCTTCGCTACCACCGCTGCCTACGACTCCGCCATCGCCAACACCCTCGAAACCATCCAGGAAGCGCCCGAGCCCAAAGCAGCAGCCGTCTTTGACTCCGCCGCCCTGCCCCACACCCTGCGCATCAACCTGCCCCTCGCCCAGTCCCTTCGCTACGGCGAAAACCCCCACCAGCGCGCTGCCCTCTACGCCGACGGCTCCGGCCTCGGCATCGCCGGCGCCAAACAGCTTCAGGGCAAGGAGCTCAGCTTCAACAACCTCGTCGATCTCGAAGCCTGCTGGGAACTGACCCGCGAGTTCGACGAGCCCATGGTCGCCATCATCAAACACACCAACCCCTGCGGCGCAGCCACCGGCACAAACATCCTCGAGGCCTACCGGAAGGCCCTCGCATCCGATCCCGTCTCCGCCTTCGGCGGCGTCATCGGCATCAACCGCGAAGTCGATGCGGCTGCCGCCGAAGAGATCGCCAAACTCTTCGTCGAGGCCATCGCCGCTCCCTCCTTCACTCCCGAAGCCCGCGAACGCTTCGCCGCAAAAAAGAACCTGCGTCTCGTCGAAGTTCATCCCGCTCCGGTCAAGCCCGTCGTCAAAAACGTCTCCGGCGGCCTCCTTCTCCAGGACGCCGACACCGGGCGCGTCACCGAAGGCGAGCTCGACGTCGTCACCTGGCGTCCGCCCACCGCCGAAGAACTCCGCAACCTGCTCTTTGCCTGGCGCGTCTGCAAGCACGTCAAGTCCAACGCCATCGTCTATGCCCGCGATGGCCAAACCATCGGGGTCGGCGCTGGTCAGATGAGCCGCGTCGACGCCGCAAAATTCGGCGCACAGAAAGCCGTCCTCTCGCTGCTGGGCACTGTCGCTGCGTCCGACGCATTCTTCCCATTCCCTGACGGTCTCGAAGCCATTGCCGCTGCCGGGGCCACCGCCATCATCCAACCCGGTGGCTCGGTCAAGGATCAGGACGTGATCGCCGCAGCCGACAAGCTCGGCGTCGCCATGGTCTTCACCGGCATCCGCCACTTCCGACACTGAACCGTAAACTGACCCGCAATTCGATCGGCACTCCTCTCCTTCAGGAGCTTCGCTTTGACCCGGCCACGCAGGTCTGCGCCGGGGTAACAGCAATTTGGCGCTGCATCTTGCCCCGCCGAGACAATTCGCGCGTAAAATCGTCTTTAAACATAGGCGCACCGGTTCGGCCGCCTTTGCATAAAGTCGTCTCCTGCTCCGGGATTCCTGCGCGCGCATCCCGTCCCGGTCCGAAAGGCGTGGTACCCCTTAGAATGATGAGAACAAATCATTTGCCCCACACGACCCGGCTTGTCGCCGCCGCGATCGCCTTCGCGTTTACATCCCCATTCGCCGCGCAGGCGCAAACTGTGTCCGCCGCGAACACCGCTCCGGCGACCACTCCCTCGCCTGCGCAGCCCAAGCTGGGGCAGGATGCGCTGGCCCAATCGTCGAATCGTGCCAAGGCCTATTTCCACGCCGCCCTCGCCGACATCTACGAGGAACAGGCGGTCAACTCAGGTCAGCCAGAGTACATCACCCACGCCATCGAAGAGTACAAGGACGCCCTCAACGCCGACCCCGGTTCCGCCGAGCTCGCGGACGCGCTGGCCGATCTCTACTTCCGCACCCCCGGCCATCTCCACGAGGCCGAAGCCACCGCCCGCGGCTTGCTCAAGACCCAGCCCAACGACGTCGACGCCCACAAGCTCCTCGGCCGCATCTACCTGCGTCAGCTGAGTGAAGCCCAGAACGCCGTCTCGTCCTCCTCACCCAACGGCAACGTCCTCGACCAGGCCATCGCCGAATACGAGAAGATCGTCTCCCTCGAGCCCAAGGACGTGGAAGACCGCATGGTCCTCGGTCAGCTCTACACCGTAAAACACGAACCCAAGAAGGCCGAAGAACAGTTCAAGACCGCCCAGGCCATCGACCCCGACTCTGAAGATGTCATCCTCAACCTCGCCCGCCTCTATGGCGAAAACGGCGACATGGAGCACGCAGCCAAGGTCATTGAAGACGTCCCCGAGTCCGACCGCACCGCCAAGATGGAATTCGCCCTGGGCGCATCCTACGACCAGCTCAAGCGCCCCAAAGACGCCATCGCCGCCTATCAGCGCGCACTCGATATTGAACCGGGCGACGTCCGCACCCTCGGCGCTCTGGCCCAGGCGCTGCTCAACGACGACCAGCTCGACGCAGCCATGAAGGAATACCGCCAGTTGGCGGATGCCGATCCCGATGACACCGGCGCCCTGATCCACATCGGCGAGATCCAGCGCCGCCAGGGCAAGTATGAAGATGCGCTCGCCACCATCCGCAAGGCCGTCAAGAAGGAACCCGACAACCTCGAGGCCGGCTACAACGAGGGCCTTCTGCTCGACGTGCTGGGCCGCTTCGACGAAGCCGTCGACGTGTACAGCCACATGGTCGATCTCACCTCGCACGCCAACGGCGCCTACCGCGACGATGAGAAAAACAACCGCGACATCTTCCTCGAACGCCTCGGCGCCATCTACCACGAGCAGAACAAGGTCGATCAGGCGATCGCAACCTACCAGAAGATGATCGATATGGGCGGCGACTCCGCGCTGCGCGGCTATCAGGGCGAAGTCGATACCTACCGCGACGCCAAACAGTTCGACAAGGCCGTGGATGTCTCGCGCAAAGCCGCCGAAGCCGACCCCAAGAACTCCGACCTCAAGCTGATGCTTGCCGGTGAACTCGCCGACGCTGGCAAAGTCGACGACGCCCTCGCCATGGCCAGGGCCCAGCTCAAAAACGACAACTCCGACAACGATCGCAAAATCTGGCTCGATCTCGCCCAGATGTACACCCGCCTGCATCGCTGGAAGGACGCCGAAGACGCCCTCAACAAAGCCGCCTCCATGACCTCGAAGAAGGAAGACCGCGTCTACCTGCTCTTCCTCCGCGGCGCCTGGGCCGAACGCCAGAAACACTTCGAGAATGCCGAAGACTTCTTCCGCCAGGCCCTCGACGTCGATCCGTCCAACGCCATGGTCCTCAACTACCTCGGCTACATGCTGGCCGACAAGAGCAGCAAGCTGCCCGAGGCCCTCAAGCTGATCCGTAAGGCCGTCGAGCAGGAACCGATGAACGGCGCTTATCTCGACTCCTTGGGCTGGGCCTACTTCAAGATGGGCGAGTACGAGTTGGCCGAAGAAAACCTCCGCCAGGCCGTCGAACGGGACCAGACCGACCCCACCGTGCACGAGCACCTCGGCGACCTCTACGAGAAGACGGGCCGCATCCGGCTCGCCGCAGCGCAGTGGCAGCTCTCCCTCACCGAGTTCTCCCGCTCCGCCGCCGCGGACGTCGAACCCGCCGACGTCGCCAAACTCCAGCGCAAGCTCGAAAGCGCACGCGTCAAGCTTGCCAAGGAAGACAATCTCTCCGGTGTGCCGAAGTCGGAGTAACCTCTCCAGCAAAATCCATCTCGCAAAAAAAGAAAGGCGGCCAACATAAGTTGGCCGCCTTTCTTCTGCTCGATGGATCTCATCCCGCGATCCCTTGCGGGAGCAGGAGCCTTTTCGGCCCCTGGAAACGACCCCGAGCAATCGGGGCTTCAGCCCCGGCTTCTTGCACCCATCTTACCCCCGAATTCTGCGGAAAAAACAGGAAACCGGAGTTTTTCCCGGCTCCCCTCAAGCACCCTTTTTGGTCCACCCTCTCCTCACTTCGCCTGCGCTGCCGAGGTGATATAGAGATCTACGTTGCTCTTGTCCACCAGCGATGTCCCCGTATCCACAAACACCGGGTACGGCGAGAACGGATCGGCGCCGAAGTCCTTGGCCAACTGCGACGGCGGAGCATGGAAGATCTCGTCCAGCGCCTTCAGTCCGTAGCAGCCCATCGTGTATGGCTTCTGCACAATGGTCGAATCGATGGTGCCCGTCTTGATGCTGTCCAGCGTATCGGAATTCGCATCCCAGGCGATCACTGTCCGGTCTGTCGCGTTCGCTCGCTTGATCGCATCCGACACCGGCTTGCCGCATGCCGATTCCAGGCACACAAATGCGTCGATCTTCTTCGCACCCGTCTGTGCCACCAGTTCCTGCGCCTTGTCGTAGGCAACGCTCGCATCGCTTTTGGTGTCGATCACGTCCACGATCTTGATCTCGGGCCGTGCCGCCAACACATCCTTGAACCCCTTCAGCCGCTCATCGATGTTCGACTGGCCCGCCAGCGTGAAGAAAACCACGTTGCCCTTCCCACCCAGCTTCTCGATCAGCCGTTTGCCGCCCATGCGCCCTGCATCCAGATTGTTCGTCCCGATGAAGTAGAGCCTCCGGCTCCCCGCGGCGTCCGAGTCAATCGTGATCACCGGAATCCCCGCCTGCACCGCCGAGTCGATCTCCGGCTGCAGCACCGATACATCCGCCACCGAAATCAAAATGCCCGCCGGCTTTGCCGACACCGCCTTCTGCAGCTCCTGCAACTCGGCCTGCGGATCGTAGTTGGACGGCCCCACAACCTTCGCCGTCACCTTGAACTGCGCAGCCGCATGATTGAAGCCCGCCGCAGCCGTCTGCCAATAGGGCAGCGCCGAATTCGCCGCAACCAGGTAGAAGACTTCTTTGTTGGAGTGCCTGTCGCACCCCGTCCAGCTTGCAACTCCCAGCGCCAAAGCGGCCAGCGCAATTCCCTTCATTGTTCTCATCTCTACCCTCCAGGTCCCTGTGAATCGTTCCTCAAAAAGTCCGCTCACGCATTCGCTGCATCACAGTGTCCCCCCTGAAGCCGCAACATCCAAGTCGACGCAACCCCAACCAGCGGCGACCTTGCCCAGGACTCCAGAGCCACTGCAACTCAGCAGATGCCGTAAAACCTGCTGCACGGACTTCAAAAATGAGCCGGCAGGAGAATACTCCGTGCCGACACTGTTGTCCATTCATGGCAACAGCGGATTCTACCTCACTTTCGCGGTTCGCACGTGTGCGCGCATCACCCTTCTGCCATGCGGTATAACCAAAGCTGGGTCCGCTCCATGTCGCCAGCAGACACCAGCCTCCAAGCCCCGCTTCCCGCGGGAATCGCCGTCGCCGCGGAGACAGGCGGCCCCCTGACCCAACGCGCCTGGCCCGAGCCCCCGCATGCCTACCGCACTCCCTTCGCACGCGACAGCGCCCGCATCCTGCACTCGCGTGCCTTCCGTCGCCTCGCCGGCAAAACCCAGGTCTTCGCACGCCTTCCAGGCCTTGCGCCCGGCGATCACTTCCGCTCTCGGCTCACCCACACGCTCGAGGTCACGCAAACCGCCCGCACTCTCGCCCGCGCTCTCGGCCTCAACGTCGATCTCGCAGAGGCCCTGGCCCTGGCCCACGACATCGGCCATCCGCCCTTCGGCCACGCCGGCGAAAAGGCCCTCGACCATGCCCTTCGTGCCCATGGCCTCGCCTTCGACCACAACCTGCACGCACTGCGCATTGTCACCTGGTTTGAAGAGCGTTCCGCCGCCTACCGCGGCCTCAATCTCACCCTCGCCGTGCGCGAAGGCATCATCAAGCACTCTCGCGATTACTCCGCCGCTGACCATCCCGAGCTTGCCGAATACCTCCTCGACGCTCGCCCGCCCCTCGAAGCCCAGCTGATCGACCTCGCCGACGAGATCGCCTACCTCGCCGCCGATCTCGACGATGGCCTCGACTCCGGCATCCTCTCGCTCGACCAGGTCCGTGCGCGCGTCCCGCTCTTCCGCCGCTTCGACGACCTGACGCTGGCCAAATACCCCGACGCCCGCCCCAAGATCCGCGTCAACGAAGCCCTGCGCCGCATCCTCAACGCCTTTGTCACTGACCTGATGAACGAAGTCCGCGCGCGTGTCGCCGCTCTCGGCGCATCCACCCTCGAGGATGTTCGCCGCGCACCGCAACGCCTCGTCGCGCTCAGTCCTGCAATGGAGTCCGAACGCGCGACCGCAAAGGCGTTCCTCTACGCCAACTTCTACAACTCACCTGAAATGGAAGAATCCCACCGGCACGCCGCGGCAGTCGTCGACAGACTCTTCGCCGCTCTGATCGAGGCCCCCTCGTTGCTTCCCGAGGACCATCAGTCGCAGATTCCCACCGAAGGTCTCGCCCGCACCGTCGCCGACTACATCGCCGGCATGACCGACTCCTACATCGAGCAATTCTGGCAGGACGTCACAAAACGCTGATCGGCAGAATCACTGCATGTGCCGGCCCGAATCAAATCGTTTCACCACATTCCCCACATGAACCGATGGCCGTCGCCAGCTCAATGAAGCTTCCCTACTGCACGCTGCCCTGGGGCCGCAGCCTGCGCAGCTCCATCGCGCACTCCACCGCATTCTGCGCATGCAGCCGCAGATTGTCCGACGCCGCCCAGAGCCAGAACCGGCTCGTCTCCGACGGGTTCCGTGCGCCCACCTCCGCACGCAGCCGCACCAGCACATCGTTCTGCCCCGTCGCAGCTAGATTCGATGGCGAGTCCGTATCCTCCAGAACCAGATCCATGTGATCGCCGCTCAAAGCCTCCTCCAAAGCAGCAATCTCCATCGCCCGCTCCAGCTCCACCGCAATCGAAAACGTGTGCCCATGAAATACCGGCGCCAGGATCGTCTGCAGCGCCAGCGGCTGCCACCGATTCCCGGCCAGCCGCGCATAATGCTGGCGCACGCGCGCCTCAACCCCGATCAGGCTCGCCGCCGCATTCTCGCCCAGTCCCGAAAGCATGTTGTACGCCGACTGCGCATCGAACTTCGCTCGCGGCAACGACTGAAAGCTGAGCAGGTTGATCGTCTGCTGGTGCAGCTCGTCCATCGCCGCCCGTCCAAACTCGCTCGCCGGCAGCAGCAGCGTCGCCGCAACCGAGCGCACCGGCGCCCTCTGGTGTAACCGCTCCATGATCAGCGCCAGTACCAACGCCGCCGAATGCGCCGGTATCACCGCCGGCGTGAACAGGTCGGCGCTTGAGGCCTCCGTCTCAACCCACGGCGCCCGCACCAGCACGCCCGTCTCCTCGTCGAGTGCCCCCGAAAGATCGAGCACCGAAGACCCCGCCGTCAGCGCCTCTTTCCAGTGCTTCCTCGTCAGGTCCGCCGAACCGCAAAAGAACGTGAAGTCCGTCTTCTCAAACGCATCCGCGGCAATCGGCTGCACAAAGGTGACCTCATCGCCTACTTGGTCCAACGTCCCCAGAGCTTCTTCCTGATCCAGCAGCACAAAGTCGGCCGCCGCCATCGGTGATTCCGACAGAGCCTCTTTCAGTTCTTTCCCAAGCAAAGTGGATGCGCCGGCAATCGCAATTTTGTACACGATTTTCCTTCTGTTCTTCTCTTTGTTGAATGACTATGAGTGCGTGGCAGGATCAGGCTCCGAGGGATGCGAGCTTTGCATCTGGCCCGCATCCGGCGCGGGAGATCTTCGCCGCCGTTGCCATGAGTACGCCGCGCGCGCCCATATCCCCGAAAACATGTAGACCAGCGCCAGCGTGAAAAATACCCCCTGCGAGTAGCGCACCGTCACATACAGAATGATCGAAAGCAGAAACAGCAGTTGGAACGGATGCCGCTTGGTAAGGTTGATCTCCTTGCCCGACCAGAACCGCCACGTGCTCACCATCAGGAAGCCGCAAAGCCCCACCAGAAGCAGCCACGGGACCGCTACCCACCACTCCTCTACCGGATAGGCGCCGAAAAAGTGCACCGTCGCCGCCAGAATTCCCGCCCCCGCCGGAATCGGCATCCCCACAAAGTACTTCCGGTCGGACCGCCCCGGATTGCGCGGCTGCGCATCGTGGCTGATGTTGAACCGCGCCAGTCGCGATGCCCCGCCAATCAGATAAAGAAAGCTGATGAATCCGCCGGCCTGCAGCAGATGCTGATGCAGTTGCGCCTGGATCGAGTCGGGCAGAAAGTAAAAACCCCAGATGTACGCCAGTAGGCTTGGCGCAACCCCGAATGTGATCACGTCCGCCAACGAGTCCAGTTCCTTCCCGAACTCACTCGCGGTATTCGTCATGCGCGCAATGCGCCCGTCCAGCGCATCGAAGGGAATCGCAAACAGAATCGCGATCGCTGCCCAATCCAGGTGCGTGTGCGCGTCCCCGTTGGCCCCGATGGCTGCAATCGTCTGCGTAATCGAGAAATAGCCCGCCCCAATGTTGCCCGCGGTAAACAGCGAAGGCAGCAGAAACATCCCTCGCCGCAGCCGGGCCTGCGCGCGCGCCCGAGCCAGTTCCGGGTCGCGGTGGTTCATGCGTGCGCTCCTTGCGGCACCACGTTCACCGTCTCCGTCGCCACGGCCTTCACGATCATCGGTGCGGCCTCCGGCATCGCGGCAATAATGCTCGCGCCGCCCTTCACCCTCTCGCCTACCTTCACCCGAACCATGGCCTCCGCCGGCACCAGCACGTCCACACGCGATCCGAACTTGATCAGTCCCACGCGCTGCCCGCGCTCCACCTCGGCGCCTTCGCTCAGGTTGAAAACGATCCGCCGCGCCAGCAGTCCTGCGATCTGCTTGAACGTCACTTCGCAGTTCTTCCCGCGCACCGTCACTATGTTCTGTTCGTTGCGCTCTGCCGACTTCGGGTTCATCGCATTCAGATACTGCCCCTTCTGATAGCGCACCTCGGTCAACACACCCGCAATCGGCGAGCGGTTCACATGCACGTCGAAGACACTCAGAAAGATGCTGATGCGCTGCCGTTCACCGCGCGGAGTCGAAATGGTGACCGTCTCCGTCACCAGCCCATCGCCCGGCGACACAATCAAACCATCCCCTGCGGGAACATTGCGATGAGGATCGCGGAAAAACCAAAGAAAGAATGCTGCAAGCAAAAGAGGCGGAATCGCCCACACCTGGCTCCCGGTCGCCCACGCAACCAGAGCTGCCACAGCAATCAGACTTCCGCCGTATACGTAACCGTCACGAACCATAATCCTTAACGATTATACGGTCGGACCGACTGCCATCAGTTGATCAGAACGGGAGACACAGATTCCCAAAGAGAGCGGCAAACTGCGCCGTTGGTCGGATCGCCCGCAATCTCAGGAACCGAGAGCCCTACGCCAACACCGCGGCACGGTGTTCCAAAGCGTAGATCAGGTCCTTTGCGTGGAGTTTCAACTTCTTCAAACGTACCTCTTCCAGCTGCTCGTCCACAGAGAGATACGGCTTCTGAATCAGTTCGTCCAACCGCTGAGCGTAGCGACGGTGTTCTGCGTGCAGGCGATCAAGTTCTTCACTCAGCGTGGCATCCTTTACTTCATCCATCAAAGCACCCCCGCGTTTCCCGGCCATCCAGAGTTAGATCGTTCCCCCTGGAATCCGCCTTCATCGAACATTTACATATAGCGCCCTTGCAATGCAAAGAGCAAGCGGGAAGAGTCCCAAAATTGGACTGCAACTGTGGATTTTGCGAAACAAACCTTCAAGAGTGACAGGGATCACTCCAAAGAACTCCCGATTTCAGTCCGAATCCGGACTTCCCTCCGGCCCGGAAACGCTGTCTTCACCCAGCGTCTTCGCCATAATGATCGCATCCTCTTTAGGATCAGCGTAATAGCTCGGCCTCAGACCGGTTTCCTCAAATCCCGACGTCCGATACAGCGCCCGCGCAGCCCCATTCGACTTTCGCACCTCGAGAATCACCCTCGTCGCACCCGACGATTGAATCCTCCGACCGATCTCATCGAGCAAACGCCGGCCCACTCCCCTTCGCTGCTGTCCCGCCGCTACCCCGATCGTCTCCAGCTCCGCCTCCGGCAGCACCATCGACACCACCGCAAATCCGATGATCGTCCCCGCTTCTTCGTCCTCCGCTACCAGCGCAATCCGGCGCGGCGCACTCCCCGCACGCACGGCGGTCTCATACATCTCCCGCCCCCAGCGCGGCGCCTGCGGCAGTCCGTCCGCGATCGCAATCACGCGATCCAGATCGGCCGCCAACATCGCGCGAATCATCACACCCGTCGCGCCATCGCCTGCGCCGGTTCGCCAAAAATCTCCGCATCCGACCGCCTCAAATAGTGCCCGTCCAGCAACGCGACATCGGCAAACTCACCCGCTTGGATCATCGGCATAGCCAGCTCAATCGCATCGCTCGCGCGCGGCGCCGCCACGCGCACCAAATCCGCATCCGGCCACGCGGCCTTCACCAGTTCGGCTGCCGCATCGTCGCAAACAGCCACCCTCTCCGGTTGCGGCATCATCGCCTCCAGATCCGCTTGCCCCGCCAACACCTCGCGCACGCTCCCGGATTCTCCCGCGACCCGCAGAAACACTTCGTGCCGATGTGCATCGAGAGCCGCCGATTCCACGCCCGCTTTCCGCGCCAGCACAGCCAGTCGCGACACCGCCACCACCGGAGTTCCGCCCGGCTCCGCCAGCCCCTTCACCGCGCTCAGCCCAACCCGCACTCCGGTAAAACTCCCCGGCCCGTTCGTCACCACGATCGCTTGAACCGCCCCCAGGCGCGTCTGTGCCTGCCCCAGAAGCGCTCCCACTGCCGTCACCAGCGTCGCCGAATACGTCTTGCCGGCCAGCTCGATCTGCCCCAGCAACTCCGCGCCCTCTTTACCCAGCCGCATCAGCGCGACCGACCCCGACGGGCCGCACGTGTCGATTCCGAGGACCAGCCCCAGCCCGCGTTCCGCTGTCTGCGTACCTTCCGTCATGTCGTCTCCAGCATGACAGATCGCCACCACCCCATCCAACGCCCGCAAAATCCGATACTCTGGAAACAAGCGTGAATCTCCATTCCCTGACGCCGGCAACCTGCCGCGCATCCTATTCACGCCGAAAGGGACACCTGACGATTGGCTGCCGCCGCGACATCCTTCCATGAAACGTGGCGGCCTCGCGCCAATCCCTGGGCCATCGCCATCACCGTCACCCTCGCCACGTTTATGGAGGCGCTCGATACCTCCATCGCCAACGTCGCCATGCCCCACATCGGCGGATCGCTCTCCGCCAGCCCTGAAGAAGCCACCTGGGTCCTCACCAGCTATCTGGTCGCCAACGCCATGGTGCTGCCCATCAGCGGCTGGATCGCCAACCGCATCGGACGCAAGCGCTTCTACATGTCCTGCGTCTTTCTCTTCACCCTGACGTCGCTGCTCTGCGGCCTCGCGCCCTCGCTCCCCATGCTCGTCTTCTTCCGCGTCCTCCAGGGCGCCGCCGGCGGCGGCCTCCAGCCCAGCGAGCAGTCCATCCTCGCCGACACCTTCCCGCCCCAAAAACGCAGCATGGCCTTCGCCGTCTACGGCGTCGCCGTCGTCATGGCCCCCGTGCTCGGCCCCACCGTCGGCGGCTGGATCGTCGACAACTACACCTGGCGCTGGATCTTCTTCCTCAACATCCCCGTCGGCATCGTCTCGCTCTTCCTCACCAATCGCCTCGTCGAAGACCCGCCCTACCTCGCCGAGATCCGCAAACGCCGACAGAGCATCGACTACTGGGGCCTGGGCCTCCTCATCCTCTCCATCGGCGCCATCCAGATCATGCTCGACAAGGGCCAGGAAGACGACTGGTTCAGCTCCCACTTCATCGCCACCCTCGCCGTCATCGCGGTCATCGGCCTGGTCCTCTTCTTCTGGCGCGAGCTCTCCATCGAGCACCCGGTCCTCGATCTGCGCTTGTTCGGCCGACGCAACGTCGGCATGACACAGCTCGTCATGTTCATGGTCGGCGTCGCCCTCTACTCCTCCACCGTCCTCATCCCTCAATTCCTCCAGGAGATCATGGGCTACTCCGCCCGTCAGGCCGGCATGGCCGTCTCCTCCGGCGGACTCGTCCTCATGTTCCTCTTCCCCGTCGCCGGCGCGCTCGCACCTAAATTCGACCCGCGCCGCCTCGTTTCGATCGGGTTCGTGATCACTACGTTCGGCCTCTGGCGCATGACCGAGATCAACCCCAACATCAGCTTCGGCATGGCCGTCAGCTGGCGCGTCTTCATCGCGCTCGGCCTGCCCTTTCTCTTCATCCCCATCAACACGCTTTGCTACTCCGGCATCCCGCAAGAGAAGTACAACGAGGTCAGCGGACTCACTGCCCTCATGCGCAACCTCGGCGGCAGCGTCGGCATCAGCTTCGTCACCACGCTGCTCGCGCGCCTCAGCCAGAAGCACCTCGCCATGCTCTCCCCCGACACGGCTCCCGGCAATCCGCGCTTCGAGACCATGCAATCCGGACTCGCCGGCGCGTGGATGCACCACGGCTGGGCCCTGCCCGATGCCGTGCATCATGCGGGCGCGCAGATCTTCGGTATGGCCCAGATCCAGGCTCGCCTCCTCGCCTATGTCGATGTCATCTGGGTCATGGTCGTCGTGACCACGATTCTTGTGCCCCTGCCTTTCCTGATGAATCGCCCCAAGAAACTCACGGCTTCCGCGCCAGTCCATTAGGGACTTCGCGCTTCGCGCGAAGTCCCTAAGAAGCTTCGGATCGTAT
>Ga0335069_10010675_pt1 | contig 13008 bp, 7 predicted proteins | sample Lox_Sample_11_FD_206714 | JGI IMG/M metagenome (GOLD analysis project Ga0335069, IMG submission 206714) | Soil microbial communities from Loxahatchee National Wildlife Refuge, Florida, United States - Lox_Sample_1.1 | ecosystem: Environmental > Terrestrial > Soil > Wetlands | place: USA: Florida... | reverse complement strand
GCGGAGTTGCGCGACCTGATCCTGCATGAGGGCGATGAGCGGGGAGATAACGACGGCGGTGCGGTTTTCGTCAAGGACGGCGGGGAGCTGGTAGCAGAGGGATTTGCCGCCACCGGTGGGCATGACGACGCAGATGTCGCGGCCGGAATCGAGCGCTCGGACGATCTCCTCCTGGCGGGGGCGAAAAGAGGAGTAGCCCCAGTGGCGTTGCAGGGGTAGGAGGTAGCGAGAGAGAGGGAGTGGCTGAGGGATGGGAGAGGACATAGGGGACTCCTGCTGGGGTGGGAAGGCCAGCCCAGGAAGATTCGCATTTTGTTCGCCTAGTGTCAAGTTAAAAGTGAAGACGTTATTAGATGGTTATCTACAATGGAAGGGCGGGTTGTGGAAATGACCCTTGTGGGAAGGAGGAGGAAGAGAACCAAACGCAGAGACACAGAGGGCGCAGAGTTTCGCGGAGGAGAGGAAGAGAGAAGAGTCAACCACAGAGTAAACAGAGGGGAGCAGAGCCAGCGGGATGAAAGAGGCTAGCTTAAAAAGCTAGCGCTACATAGAAGAGGGAAAAGAAGGCCGGGCAAGCCCGGCCCCTAGCAAGACAGGATCAGGGTTTTTCGGACCACCACCAGAGGGGCGGCAGGGGCTTCTGGACAGGGTAGATTTCGTCGAGGGTGTTGCCGTCGAAGAGTTCGCCGTTTTTCATGACGTAGTGGATGGTATTGGTGTTGTGGATGTCGTCAAGGGGATTTTTGTCGAGGACGACAAAATCGGCGAGTTTGCCGGGTTCGAGTGAACCGAGGTCCTGCGCGAGGCCCATGGCTTCGGCGCCTTGCATGGTGGCGGAGCGAAGGACGTCCATATTGGAAGCCCCGCCTGAAGCGAGCGCCCACATTTCCCAGTGATAACCGAGTCCCTGAAACTGGCCATGGCTGCCGATGCAAACGTGTCCGCCGGCCTTGATGATTTTGGCGTCCTGCGCGGCGAGGCGCGGGAAGGCGAGTTCATCCTTGCGGGTCCAGAGACGACGGCGGCGGGTGCGATCGTCGACAATGTTGTGGGGGAGGAAGCGACGAACCTTGGGGTCGTCGTGAACTTCGGTGTTTTCGTAGAAATAATCTTCCGCCCAGGGCCCGCCGTAGGCGACGATGAGCGTGGGCGTGTAGAAGATGCCGGATTTGGACCAAAACTGAACGGCGTCGTCAAAGAGCGGGGTAATCGGGAGCGAGTGCTCGTTGCCGGAGTAGCCGTCGATGGCATGGGTGAGATCGAGCTTCATGTCCAGGCCGCCTTCGGTGGTGGGCATGATGCCTTCCTTCTTGCAAGCCATGACAGTCCACTGGCGCTGCTTGCGATTGCCGACCATGTAGGATTTGACGTAGGCGGTGCGATAGAAGTCCTTGTAGCGGCGAATGACGTCGTCGGCGTCTTCCGCGGATTGGAAATCGTTGTCGGGAAAGATGCCGGGGCCGGTGGAATAGGGGCGCGGCCCGATGATGTCGCCGGTGTCGATCAGATCCTGGTAAGCGAACATATCGTTGGTGGCCGTCTGCGGATCGCGGCCGGCGGTGACTCCGTAAGCGAGGTTGGCGAGAAAGCTCCAGTTCTGGAGATCGAGGACGCCGCGGCGGATTTCGGTCCAGTGCGGATGGATGTCAATGAAGCCGGGAACGATGGTTTTTCCGGAGGCATCGATGACCTTGGCTTCGGAGGGCACGGTGACGGTGCCGGATTTGCCGACAGCGACGATGCGATTGTCTTTGACGAGGATGTCGGCGTTTTCGAGGACTTCATCGCCTTTCATGGTGATAATGCGCGCGCTGCGGACAGCGATCTGGCCGGAAGGGGTGTGACGCGGAAAGGTGAGATCGACGGCGATGATTTCCGGCTTGAGCTTGGGAAGCTTTTTCTTGTCGTCGGATTTGTCGTCTTCCTTGGCTTCTTCTTTGGCAGGTTTACCTTTGTCCTTCGCGGAGGATTTTGGCTTTTCTGCAGGCTTCGCTTCTTCGTCGAATTTGGGCGCGGAAAATTCCACCTGGTCGAGCGGAAGACGGAAAAAAGTGGAACCTTCGGCCCAGGTGACGGTCTTGCCGCCGTCAGCGAAGTTGAGATAGTCGCCGCCGACTTCGGTGAGTTTGCGAAGAGGAACAGACGCGTGGGAGAGGTCCACGGTTGTAGGGCCGGCCCCGGTGCGCGGCACAGCGAGGAGGTAGACCTGGTTGGTGGATTGCGCGAGGGCCCATTTGCCGTCGGGGCTGATGCGGATGTCGTCGGCGGGATTGCCTTCAGGCACCTCCGGATTGGGAAACCAGGCTTTATTGAAAACGCGGAGCAGAACACGGCGATCGGTGCCGTCATAGCGCATGGAGAGAAGACCAGCTTCGGAGTATACGTAGACGCGATCGGGCTCGGGTCCAAAGTGTGGGTCGCTGGCGCCGCGGGCGGGGAGAATGAGGTTGGCATCGCCACCATCGGAGGAGAGCCAAATAACGTCCCAATTGACGGGAGTAGAGCCCCACTCGTCGAACTGCTCGACGTGGCCCTGGCGGGGGCCGCGAAGGGCGACAATGCGCGAGCCGTCGGGAGAGAAATTCAGATCGCGATAGTAGGCGGCGACGCGCGTAAGTTGCTGCGGGCTGCCGCTGCCGTCGGAGCGGATTTTCCAGATGTGGCCGCCGGCGATGGAGTTCCAGGTGGAGTAGGCAATCCACTGGCCGTCGGGTGACCACGCGGGCATGAATTCGCGATCGTTGGAGCTGGTGAGGCGTTTTGGAGTTCCGCCGGGAATGTCCATCACATAAAGATGCGTCAGGCCAGAGAACACGAGGTGTTTGCCGTCGGGAGATTGCACGGGCTGCTGGATGAGGCGGAGCTTGACGGGGCCTTCGTCAACGCGCATGGCGAGGTTGAGGTCGGGGCCGAGTTCGCGGGAGATTTTTGCGGTAAACGGGATTTCGGTGTCGGAGCTGTCGGCGACGGAGAGGCGATGGATTTTGCCGCCGTAGGCTGTAATGACTTCCTTGCCGTCTGGAGTAAAGGCGTAGTTTGGAAGGAAGTCGCGAGTGAAAAGAGATTCCTGGTCGTCGCGCTGAACGGGATATTTGAGCCAGTGTTCTTCGCCACTGTTGAGATCGCGGATGCGGAGGCCGGTTTCGGTTTCGGTGCGTGTGGCGTAGACGAGCAGCTTTCCGTCAGGAGAGATTTCGGAGCGCATGGCGCTGCCCGGCGCGTCGGTGACGGTGTCCTCCTCGCCGGTGATCATGTTGCGCCGAACGATCTGGGAAAGCGGGAAAGTGACGTTGTAGAAGCCGTCGGGATGCTGGCGCGCGGTGTAATAGAGGTAGTGGCCGTCTTTGGAGAGAGCGGGGCCGAGAGCGTTGACCCAGCGGCGGACAGGCGTGTCTGGCTTGCCCTTGGACTTGGTGACCTGCACCCCGGCACCGCCCTTGATGTGGTACATCCAGAGTTCCGCGGCGCCGATGGGAAATTGGGAGAAGCGGGAGGCGATAACGTAATTGCCGTCGGGAGTCCAGACGGGCGAGGAAAACTCGCTCTGTTCATCCTGGCTGAGTTGTTTGGCGTTGGCGCCGTCGGCGTCCGAGATCCAGACGTTTTCGGCGCCGCCGCGATCGCTGATGAAGGCAATTTTCTTGCCGTCGGGAGAGAAGCTTGGCTGGGAGTTGAAGCCCATGCCGGAAGTGATTTTGTGTGCTTCGCCGCCGGAGATGGGAAGTGTGTAGAGATCACCGACGAGCTCGAGAATGAGGGTTTTGCCATCGGGGGAGACGTCGAGGGAGAGCCAGGTCCCCTGGTCGGTGGTGAACTCGACGTTACGGCCAGGCTTAAGGGGGAGAGGCGATTCTTTCTTGGTGTCTTTGGATTCCTTGGCGTCATCGGCGGCGAAAGCGGGAATGGCGAGGAATGCGGCAAGCAGCAAGGAAATGAACGAGGATTTCATGAAGGCCTCCAAATCCGGAGCGGTACGTTAGTCCGCCCGGAGGATGAGTGTCAACGAAGATTGTTTTGCGCGGGGGCGCACGAACGCGTGGTGCATGAGTGAAAATTGGCGCCGGGACACGAACGGCGACGTTGGGTGGTTGGACGGGGAGGAAGAGGAAAGGAAAGCAGGGGAGAGAGAAAAAATGGAAATTAGGAGCTTGAAAATGGGGAAGACGGCCTGGGTGAACTGAAGATTGTCTCTAGAAGAAAGAAGCAAGACCACCACCAAGGTAGCAGAGGAGAGCAAAGGAGACGGAGTTGACCCCGAATTGGCAGCCATGATCCCTCCACTCCGGCAAGCAAAAGGCGCCGGCCTGCGGTCACCTCAACGCCGCTCGGGGCAGGCGGGATGCCAGAGTTTTGATGTCCGGAAATCAGGGTCTGGAGGCCGGCTTGGCGCTAGATTTGGACATGAGTTTTTCGGCGGCGAAGGCCTGTTCGGAGGGGATTTCGGCGCCGGATTTGTCGACGTAGTGAATGTCGAAGATGCCGTCCATGGAAACGATGGCGGAGCAAGGCTTGGAGCCGGTGCATTTGTCCATGTGAATGTGCTTGGCGGGGAGATAGTTGTAATCGCCGTTGACGATGATGGTCGGCTTTTCGCCTTGCATGGAGATCTCGAGCAGGCCGGTGAGCGGGACCACGCTTTCGTTGATGCTATGCCAATGCCAGGGAATGATGCAGCCGGGAGTGAGCTTGATTTCGACGACGGAGGGGCCTTTGTCAGGGTTGCCGCGCAAGGTGGCGAGGGTGGCGCAATCGGGAGCGCCGTGGACCGGAGCGTATTTTTGACTGGAGGACTTGCTGATCACGGGCATGTTCGAAGTTTCCTGGGCAGGAAGAGCGGTTACATAGAGAAGAAAAAGAGGAGCGAGAAGAAGTTTATTCACAAGGCGCCTCCGTGCGCTGGAGAGGTACAGTAGTTTGGGGGAAGGGCGGGTGTCAATGGGATTGCGGGTGGGTGCTGATATTCTGGAATGAGCAACGATTATTCCGTCGGGTTGGATTGGCAGATCGTTGGTTGCCAAGGTCCTTCCACTCCGCGACACGCCAAAAAGCGGCGTGCAAAAAAATCGGCCGTTCGGGTCGGGATGGCAGAAGAAAGCAAGGCCATTCGCTCAGGGCAAGCGGGCATGAAAGCCAGCGCAACATAGAAGAAGGAAGAGAAGAAGAGAGTGCCACCGATAATTAGCGCACAGAAGTTGGGGAAGAAGTTTGGGGCGACCCCGCTGTTCCGGGAGATTTCGTTCACGGTGTCGGAGGACGACCGGATCGGAATTGTGGGGCCGAACGGGTCGGGGAAGTCCACTTTGTTGGCGATGCTGGATGGACGGGTGTTGCCGGACAGCGGAGACATGGCGGTGCGCAAGGGCGTGCGGGTGTGCGGGGTGGCGCAGATTTCGGAGTTTGCGGAGCGGGATACCGTGCGGCGAGTTGTAAATGCGGCACTGGATCGCGTGAAGGTGGCGGAAGCGGAGCGGGCGGGGCGTACGGCAGAGATTTTGGGGCGCGCGGGATTTGGGGATCTAGATGTGCCGGCGGATTCGCTTTCAGGAGGGTGGAGGAAGCGGCTGGCGATTGTGGAGGCGCTGGTGCAAGCGCCGGACGTGCTGCTGCTGGACGAGCCGACGAACCATCTGGATTTGGCGGGAATCGAGTGGCTGGAGGGTGTGCTGCAAAATGCAGCATTCGCGTGCGTGGTGGTGAGCCACGACCGGTATTTTCTGGAGAACGTGGCGACGGCGGTGGTGGAAGTAAATCCGGCGTATGAGGACGGGGCGCTTCGGGTGGAGGGGAACTACAGCACGTTTCTGGAGAAGAAAGAGGAGTACTTGCACGCGCAGAAGAACCGGCAGGAGGCGCTGGAGAATCGCGTACACACGGAGATTGAGTGGTTGAGGCGCGGGCCGAAGGCAAGGACGACGAAGTCAAAGGCGCGGATTGACAAGGCGCACGCGATGATCGGTGAGCTGGCGGAAATGCAGGCGCGGACGCGGTCGGCAAGCGCGGGGATTGATTTTACGTCGAGCGACCGGAAGACGAAGCAGTTGATGACGCTGGATGGCGTGACGCACGGGCTGGGCGGGCGGACGTTGTTTCGCGATATTCATTTTGTGATCACTTCGGGTATGCGCGTGGGGTTGGTGGGGCCGAACGGGAGCGGGAAGACGACGCTGCTGCGGCTGCTGGCGGAAGAGATCAAGCCGGAAGCGGGAACGATCAAGAAGGCCGAGAATCTGAAGATTGTCTATTTCGATCAGAACCGGAAGCTGGAGCCGGAAGTGACGCTGCGGCGGGCGCTGGCTCCGGACAGCGATTCGGTGATTTATCAGGACCGGGTGATTCATGTGGCGTCCTGGGCGGCGCGGTTTTTGTTTACGGGCGAGGCGCTGAATCAAAAAGTGGGGCGGCTTTCGGGAGGCGAGAGGGCGCGGGTGCTGATTGCCCAGTTGATGTTGCAGCCGGCGGATGTGCTGCTGCTGGACGAGCCGACGAACGATCTGGATATTCCGACGCTGGAGATATTGGAGGAGAGTTTGTTGGAGTACGGCGGGGCGCTTGTGCTGGTGACGCATGACCGGTACATGCTGGACCGGGTGTCGACGGTGGTGTTAGGGCTGGATGGAGTGGGTGGGGCGGAGCGGTTTGCGGATTACGGGCAGTGGGAGATTTGGCAGCGGGAGCGGGCGGAGGCGAAGAAGAGTGAAGCGCGGCCGATGAGTGCGGCGACGGTCGCCGTGTCTGCAGCAAAGAAGAAGTTGAGTTACAAAGAGACGAAAGAGTTGGAGGGGATGGAGCAACGGATTGCGGAGGCGGAGAAGGAACTACAGGGGAAGCACGATTTGATGCTGGATCCAAAGGTGATGAGCGATGCGGCGCGTCTGCGCGAGCTTTCGCTGGAGCTAGAGGCGGCGCAGGAAGCGATTGATGGGATGTATGCACGTTGGGAGGAACTCGAAAAGAAGCAGGAAGGTTAGGAAGGCTGGCCTCAGGGCTAAACAGCATGCGGAAAGAGTCAAAGGCTGCAGGCCGTTCGATGTCGCCTATGTTGAAATTGCTGAAGTTGGTTCGGCTGCACAGGCAGGAGTGCCTGTGCCACAAGCAAGGAGGGTTCTAAGTTCGGCTGGGATCGCTAGGGAGGCAGGTTTCTTCTTTCACCGGCAGGATCGGCAGTGTGTTCGGGACGTGATGTAGAGTTTTGGCTCGCGCCTTAGCCCGGCCAATCTTGATGGAAGCTCTGAAGATGGCACCGACGGAGAGAAAGCCCCCCAGCTTGTGCTCCGCAATCGAGGCCAAGCCCATGGAAGCGAGACACCCGCAGGAAGCGCAATCGGGATTGCCGCCAAACTGGCAGGGAGTGATCTGCGTCTGCAGATCCGCTGACAGGGTTTGCGTGGTGAGAGCGAAAACACAGTCCCGCGGACTTTGCGGTGGGGACGCAAACTGGCGAATCACCTGCGGGGGCATATCAAGTTTTGGGTACTGCACGCGCAATTGCAGCATTTCTGCGATGGCGCTCGCTCGCTCCTCGGAGCTCAAGATCTCCGGCATGTGGTCGCCCACTTGCGGGGTAAACAGGCTGAACCAGACCTTCTTGACTTCGGGGCGGGGTGACCAAAAATCCAGAAATTCGGCAAGGTAGCCGGGCCGCTTCATCATTTGACCGGTAATTGTGCAATGGATGGTGACGCGCTGTCCCGTGATGTTTCTTAGAATGCGGTCGTAGGTTGCCGGCGCTCGCCGGACATCGTGCTCCGGCTGCAGGCCGTCCACGGAGACGGCGACGTGCAGGTGGTCAAGACCCGCCCATGTCTGGCCCATGGTCCGGAAGGCACTGGTTACGAGCTGAATGTGAACTCCGCGCTGAATCAGGAGAGGAATTAGCAATTCGAGTTCACGGAAGCGTACCAGCGGATCGCCGCCAACGATGGACAAGTGCAAGGGCTTCAGGCGGTCGACAACCTCCAGAACGCCGTCCACGAGGGCCTGGCCCCGGCGATCGTTGAGGTCGCGCAAGGTTTGACTGCCGCCGAGATGTGCGTCGTCATACGCGTAGCATCCGGGGCATTTCAAGGGACATTCGCGGGTGATCTCGATGGAAAGAGAAGGGGGCTCACCTTTGAGGATCTTTCCCCACGCTTGAAGAATTTGATAGGTGTGCACGTAATGGGGGCCTTTTTCTGACCGACGGTCTGTAAAAGTTTTGTGTGGCGTACGTTTAGTAGGTGCGGATTCTAATCACCGATCGTGTGCTGGCGAAGGATCGGGCGTTACATTGGTAAGGAAGCTGGGAAATGGCGTCGTAGGGAAAGGCAAGTTGGAGAGGCGTGTATTGCCGGAAGCCGAAACGGGTAGGGGATAGCTCACTTCGCGGGCAGAATCCATATGAGGCTGAATTTGTATTTTCCCCTCCCGCTCGCAACCAGTATGCTCTCAATTGCAGATTTTGGGTTGATTTTTTGTGGTGAGGGCTGGAGAGACAGAAAAAGTCGTTGAGAAGCCGGGCATGTTCCTCAGGGTAAGCAAGACCGGCTGTGCCAAAACGGGAAGCTGGCATGAAAGCCAGCGCTACATTTTGGGGGGACAATTGTGCTTGATAGGTGGAGTTGGCGTTGCGCGGGGCGGGGTGACATAATTTGAGTTTCTGAAATGCGGATTTGCGAGGAAGAGGCGGCCTTTCGGCCAGTCACCAATCACGAGTCACCGGGTTTAGGGGGTTGTCATGGCGATGAGAGATGGATGGATTGAGAAGCGGGAAACGGCGCAAGCCGGCGCGAACGGCAGTCGGAATATGTCGCAAATGCATTTGGCGCGGCTGGGTGTGATTACCGAGGAGATGCAGTACCTCGCCACGCGGGAAAAGTTGGACCCGGAGGCGGTACGGAGCGAAGTGGCACGGGGGCGGGCGATTATTCCCGCTAACATCCATCACCGGAACCTGGAGCCGATGGGAATCGGCGTGGCATTCCACTGCAAGATCAACGCGAATATCGGAAACTCGGCGACGACTTCGGAGATTCAGGAAGAGCTGAAGAAATTGCACCATGCGGTGCATTACGGCGCGGATACGGTGATGGACCTTTCGACTGGAGGGAATATTCCGGAGATTCGGAAGGCGATTATCAACGCTTCGCCGGTGCCGATCGGGACCGTGCCGGTTTATGAGGCGATTGCGCGGGTGCGGCGGCCGGAGGATTTGACGATCGGGCTGATGCTGGAAGTGATTGAAGAGCAGGCGGAGCAGGGCGTGGACTACATGACGATCCACGCGGGCGTGCTGCGCGAACAGGTGCCGCTGGTGCGGAAGCGGATTACGGGAATCGTGTCGCGCGGCGGCTCGCTGATGGCGCACTGGATGGAGCACCACAAGAAGCAGAATTTCCTGTACGAGAATTTCGAAGATATTTGCAAGATTTTCAAGAAGCACGACGTGAGCTTCTCGCTGGGCGACGGGATGCGTCCGGGTTGTCTGGCGGATGCGAGCGATGAGGCACAGTTCGCGGAATTGAAGGTGCTGGGCCAATTGACGAAGAAGGCCTGGGAACACGATGTACAGGTGATGATCGAGGGGCCCGGGCACATCCCGATGGACAAGATCAAGGAACAGGTGGATAAGGAAGTGGAGTGGTGCCACGAGGCGCCGTTTTACACGCTGGGGCCGCTGGTGACGGACATCGCGCCGGGATACGACCACATCACGAGCGCGATTGGGGCGGCGATGATCGGGTGGTACGGAGCGTCGATGCTGTGCTATGTGACGCCGAAGGAGCACCTGGGATTGCCGAATCCGGAAGATGTGAAGCAGGGCGTGATCGCCTACAAGATTGCGGCGCACGCGGCGGACGTGGCGCGGCACCGGCCGGGAGCGCGGGACCGCGACGATGCGTTGAGCTACGCGCGGTTTTTGTTCGATTGGAACAAGCAGTTTGAGTTGTCTCTGGACCCCGAGACGGCGAAGGCGATGCACGATGAAAATTTGCCGGACGATTTTTACAAAGAGGCGAAGTTCTGTTCGATGTGCGGGCCGAAGTTCTGCTCGATGAATATTACGCAGTTGGCCGAGGCGGAGACGGGGAAGGATCAGGCCGAGCGGAAGCAGAAGTTTGCAGAGTTGTTGGTGAAGGTGAAGGGGGCGGGAAGATAATCCCATGCTCACGCTACATTGTGTCGGTGGGTTGGTCGAGCGGGGATAACCCTCGGCCTAACAATCCTTAAGGCGAAACGGAAAAAGTGGAGTTAGACAGCGACGGGGACGTCGGAAACGCCGGCTAGGCCGAAGACGCGGCGGTAACGCTCGACTTCGGCGGAGTTGCCGAGGGCCTTTTGGAAATTGTCGGAGAGTTTGACGGCGGGACGCCCGTCCACGTCGTTTAGTTTGCAGACCAGGCTGAGTGGATCGAAGGCCGAGTCTCCCTGCGGGTTACAATCCCGAAAATCATTGGTGAGCAGAGTGCCCCAACCGGCGCTGAAGCGGATGCAGCGGTCCCGGATCCATTTGCTTTTGTCGAGAAAATCACTGGCCTGGCGAAAATGGGAGAGCTTGGCGCCGTTCTGGAGCTTGCCGCCGAAGTGGGCGTGCAACTGGAGAATGGGGTCGGCGTCGAGACCGTCGGAGGCGATGAAGCGCTTTTGGCAAGGGTCGCGGCCGCGGGATTTGAGCCAGGCAATGTATTCGTTGCCAGCGACGAAGGGATCCTTGCTGTCGGCGCGCTGGCCGGTCCAATTGGCGACCCAGTCGGGGGCGTTTTGGAAGAACTGCGTGGAGCCGAAGGTGTCCGGAAGGACGATGAGAAGTTCGCCGTGGTAGGTCTGCTGCCAGAGTTCCAACAAGCGATATTGGGCGGATTTGAGTTCCGCGTCGTTGTTGGCGAGGGCGGCGAGGGCCATGGGGAGTTCGTGCGCGTTGGTGCCGATGGCCTCCAGGTCGTGCTTGTAGGCGAGGTAGGTGTTGGAGGTGCCCTTGAAGGCGGGGCCGACGACATCGCGCATGGCGTTGACGACGTATTCCTGCCAGAGGAAGCTGTGACGGCGGCGGGTGCCGAAATCACTGACGCTGAGGTCTGGGGTGCCGCGAAGGCGGGCCATTTTTTCCCAGAGGCGGGTTTTGGCGCGGGAGTAGAGAATGTCGAGCTCGAATTCGCTGAGACGTTTGAGCGAGGAGCGGGTCTTGAGTTCGCTGATGGTGGAGAGCGCGTAGATCTCCCACAAGGTGGTTTCGGTCCAGAGGCCGCGAAAGGTGAGAGAGAACTGGCCGTTGTGGGAGGAAAGCTCGTAGTCGGAAAGGCGAAAATCGTGCTCGAGCCAGTGTAGGAAGTCGGGCTCGAAAATGTCCTCGCGGCCATAGAAAGTGTTTCCGGCGAGCCAGATGAGTTCGGACTTGTGGAAACGGCGATTGCGGGTCTGCTCGAGTTGGGCGCGGAGCTCCTCGATGGGAATGAGGTCCGCAAGCCGGACGTGGAAGGAGCGGTTAATGAGGGAGAAGGAGGCACGGGTGGTGGGAAAATGCTTCCAGATGAATTGGAGCATGAGGAGCTTGTAGAAATCGGTGTCGAGCAAAGAACGGGTGATGGGATCGAGGTCCCAGTTATGATCGTGGGCACGGCGAGCGAAGTTGAGAATCACGGTCACAATAGAGTATCGCAAATGGGGGGAGTTGACAGTCGACAGCTGACAGCCAACAGTTGACAGTTGAAGAAAGAAAGCCTAACTCAGAGACCCAGAACAGGCCGAGAGGAAGAGAAAGAGGGGAGTTCACCACAGATATAGCAGAGGAGAGCAGAGGGAACGGATAGGCTGGCTTGAAAGCCAGCGCTACATGAAAGAAGGAAGAAAAGGAGAAAGGAAACAAGATGGGGTGGGAAGAGGCTGGGCGGCGGGAGTTGCGGGAGGAGTTTAACCGGTGGGCGGAGGCGGGGCGCGGGGAGGGAATGGAGCAGGATCACTTGCCGATTACGCTGCCGGTGCTGGAGAAGATGCGGATTGGGGGCGGCGAAAATATTCTGGATGTTGGGTGCGGGGCGGGTTGGCTTTCACGACGGATAGCGAAAATGGCGGGTGAGGGGCGCGTCGTGGGGATGGATATTTCCGATGAGATGATTCGTGTAGCGCGGCGCACGAGTCTGGAGCAGGAGAATCTGCTGTTTGTGACGGGCGAGGTGGGAGAGATTCCGTGGGAACCGAATTTCTTTCACCATGCGATTTCGGTGGAGTCGGCGTATTACTGGCCGGAGCCCGTGGCGGGGATCCGGGAGATGTTTCGGGTGCTGCGGCCAGGCGGTGCGGCGTGGATTTTGATCAATTATTACCGGGACAATGCGCATTGCCACCAGTGGGGTGGGCTGTTGGCGGTGCGGACACATTTGCTGCTGGCGGAAGAGTGGAAGGAGATGTTTCGGGAGGCTGGATTTGCGGAGGTGTCGGAGGAGCGGGTTGTGGATGCGTCGGCGACGCCAGAGAGGTATACGGGACGGTGGTTTCGGGATGCGGAGCACTTGCGGGAGTTTAAGAAGGAAGGGGCGTTGTTGGTTGTGGGGAGGAAGCGGTAAAGAGAAGAGAAGAGAAGAGAAGAGAAAAGAAAAGAAAAGAAAAGAAAAGAAAAGAGGAAAGAAAGCCTAACGCAGAGACGCAGAGGGTGCAGAGTTCCACGGAGGAGAGGAAGATTTCACCACAGAGTTCGCAGAGGAGAGCAGAGGTAACCGAGAAGGAGAGGCTGGCGGATGGGTGGTGCCACGATCCCTCCACTACGGCCAGCAAAAGGCGCTGGCCTCCGGTCCGGATGACAGGAGGCTAGCCCGTAACGCTATCCGGGGCGCAATAAGTGCGGATAGTCGGCACCGCATTGCCGAGGTGAGATGAAGGAGTGATTGGCAGGTAACTTGAGATTGGAAAGACAGTGGCGTTTTGGCGGAGTGAGAGAGGGGCAGGGCGGAAACAGGGGCACCTTTTGGTAGGTTAGTAGCAGGCACTCCTTACCAGGCAACTCAACGACAAGCGCGCGGATTACTGTGGGCAAAACGA
>Ga0335069_10010673_pt1 | contig 13009 bp, 11 predicted proteins | sample Lox_Sample_11_FD_206714 | JGI IMG/M metagenome (GOLD analysis project Ga0335069, IMG submission 206714) | Soil microbial communities from Loxahatchee National Wildlife Refuge, Florida, United States - Lox_Sample_1.1 | ecosystem: Environmental > Terrestrial > Soil > Wetlands | place: USA... | reverse complement strand
ACGTGTACGACGCGATGGTGGGCACGCGCGACGACCTCGCGAAGGCGGCGCGTCCGCGGGTCTTCGAGGAGATCCTGCGCCTGCTGCGAGGCGGAGCGGCGCACCGCTCGATGTGGCTATTCTGGGAGACCGGAGGGATGGCGGTGCTCCTGCCCGAGCTCGGGGCATTCCTCGACGACGACGAAGCGACCGAAGGCGGGCAGGCGCGTTTCTTCGCCAAGATGGATGCCATCGACGCGATGACGCGCGCCCGTGGCCGGCCGCTGGACGACGTGGTGCTCTGGACACTGCTTCTCGAGGAGCCTCTCGAGGAAGCGTGCGCCGGCGAGCGGGATCGCATCCGCGCGGCCACCGAGTTCCTCGAGCCGATCATCGAGCGCGTCGCGGTGCCTCGCCGCATCGCCGACGGAGTGCGGCGCATCGTCGCGATCCTCCCTCGGCTCGCGTCGGGCCGCGCCGGCCGCTTCGCGCGGACGGACCTCATGGGCCCGGCCCTCGACGTCCTCGAGGCGCAGCTGCTGGCCGCGGGCCGCGGCACCGACGCCGTTCACAAGATGCGTTCCTCGATCGTCGTCGCGCGCCCCGCGCAGGGACGTCCCGGATCGACTCGGCCGCCGATGATGCACCGCGATCCGCGCGGCCACCGCGAACGCCGGCCCTGAGTCCAGACTGGCGTCAGGGCCGAAGGAGTTTCGCGAGCTCCTCGGTGCTCTGGACTGGAAGCGAGCATGTCCTGCCGCGGCAAACGTACGCTGCAGGGTGCGGCTGCGCAGGCTTGCCTTCGGCGAGCAGACGGCACGCCTCGATGCTCGCCGGGTCCGACGGGTCGACCCACGCCATGACCCGGTCCGGAAGATACGCACGGAGGGCCTCACGTTCGAGCGCGTGCAACCGCGTGGCCTCGGCCAGCGCCACGATCACCACGTCGACCGTTCCTCGCACCAGACGATCGACCAGGCACACGGTGCCACTCATCCCCATCGGGTTGTCGGCGGCGGCGCCCGCGAGCTTCTCGATCGCGCGAGTGGCCACCTTCGTATACCGCTCGTCGACGAGCGCGCCCAGCCGGAGGAGGACCCGGCACGCGACCGTGGCGGCGCCCGGAACCGCGTGGTCGTAGGGGTCCTTGGCGCGAACGAGGATGCTCTCCCCATCGTCGGGCGTGAAGAAGAAGCCGTCCTCCTCGGGGTCGTGGAAGTGCGCCAGGATCGACTCGGCGAGCCGGCGAGCGAGCTGCACGTAACGCGGCACTCCGGTCGCGTCGTAGAGGTCGAGCGCGGCGTCGGCGACGTACGCGTGGTCGTCGAGGAACCCGTTCCCCTTGGCGACTCCGTCCTTCGAAAGGCGGAGCACGCGGGCCCGGGTTTCGCCCTCGGGCGTCACGAGGACACGCTCGACGTACTGCATCGCGCCTACGGCGGCTGCCGTCATCACGGGCTCCGCCAGGGCGCCGCCGGCGTCGGCCAACGCGCCGATGGCGAGCGCGTTCCAGCTGGCGAGGATCTTCTCGTCGCGGAAGGGCTTCGGCCGCTTCTCCCGGGCATCGAACATCGCGCGCCGCGCACGTTCGAGCGCCGCGGCCTCGCTCGGATCCGAGGGCGGCGAGACGAGCGAAAGAACCGTCTCTCCGCTCTCCTCGAAGTTCCCATGGGCATCGATGCCCCAAGCGCGCTTGGCCGCTCGGGCAGCGTCGGCGTCACCGCCGCAGGCTTCGTCCACCTGCTCCGGAGTCCACACGAAGAAGCGTCCCTCCTCACCCTCGCTGTCGGCGTCCTGCGTCGCGTAGAACGCGCCCTCGGGCGACGTCATCTCCCGGGCGAGGTACGCGGCGATCGATCGCGCCGTCTCGGCGTACCGTTCCTCGCGGGTCGCTCTCCAGGCGTCCGCGTACAGGCGCGTCAGGAGCGCGTTGTCGTAGAGCATCTTCTCGAAGTGCGGCACGAGCCATCGCTCGTCGGTCGAGTAGCGGTGGAACCCGCCGCCGAGGTGGTCCCATATGCCTCCCGCGCGCATCCCATCGAGCGCCTTCCGCACCCGCGCGACGTCGCCCGTGCGAAGGAGCACGTCGAGGCTCATCGTGTTGGGGAACTTGGGCCGGTGCCCGAATCCGCCGTGCACGTCGTCGAACCGCGATACGAGCTTCGCCGCGGCTCGTTTCACCAGGTCGGCGGAGGGCGCCTCCCCGGAGGAGGGGCCAGCTGCCCCGCGGCGACGCTCTCCCGCACTCACCTCCTCGATGGCGCGAGTGATCTCCGCCGACTGCGCGACGACTTCGTCGCGCTTCGAGTGGTACGCCTCCCAGATGGCCTGGAGCACCTTGGGGAAGCCGGGCATGCCGTACCGGTCGACGGGCGGGAAGTACGTGCCGCCGAAGAACGGCCTCTGGTCCGGCGTGAGGAAGACGGTGAGCGGCCAGCCGCCGCTCCGACCCATCAGCTGCACCACCAGCTGGTAGACCTGATCGAGATCCGGCCGCTCCTCGCGGTCCACCTTCACGTTGACGAACCAGCCGTTCATCAGCTTCGCGATCTGCTCGTTCTCGAAGCTCTCGCGCTCCATGACGTGGCACCAGTGGCACGCCGAGTACCCGATGCTGAGGAGGATCGGCCTGTCCTCGCGCTTCGCCCGCTCGAGCGCCTCGGGTCCCCAGGGGTACCAGTCCACCGGGTTGTGCGCGTGCTGCTGCAGGTAGGGGGACGCCTCTTTGTCCAGGCGGTTGGGGGGCATGGGATAGCGCAATGACTCGTCAGCGAGCCGACGGCAAGGGGTTTGGTAGCTGCTAGGCTGCGCCACCTCATGCGAGCTCGCTTTCTTGTGTTCGCGGCGGCGGCGATCTTCGTGTGCGCCGATGCCTACGCGCAGTTCGTGCCCGGGCAGCCGGTGACGCCGAGCGCGCCGCCTGCACCGCCGGCCGCGGGCTCTGCGCAGGCGCCGGCTCCGCCGCCCTCCGCAGCACCGCCGTCGTCAGCTGCGCCGTCCACGTCGGCTGCGCCGCCCTCCGCCCCGCCGGCTTCGGCCGCGCCCCCGCCGTCGGCCCCGCCTCCGAGCCCTCCGGCTCCGCCGGCCTCTGCGGCACCCGCCGCGCCCGCGCCGCCAGCGACCAGCGCCCCGCCGCCAGCGGGGACTGCTCCCGAGGCCGCAGCCCCGCCGCCGGGGATGGCGGGCGAGACCTTCACCACGCACCGCGCAGCAGAGTCGCCCGGATCGGACTGGGACGTGAAGGGGCTCCTCGGCCTTGAGGTCGAGGCCCGCGGTGGGTTCATGCTGCCCGAGAGCGCGTCGCCCATCACGGCACCGGGGCTCCTGCCCGGCATGGCCGGCCCTTACAACCCCACCGGCGATCTGCTGAACGGCAACATGAGCCCGTACAGCTACGACCCGTTCGCCGTCGCACTGGCGGCCGGCTACCGCTTCTTTCCCTTCCTCAGCGCCGGTCTTTACTTCGACTACGGCAACTTCCAGGTGAACGGCGGCTGCGACACGGCCACCGTGCAGTGCACCGATGGCACGTCGCAGCTCCAGCGGCAGCTCTGGCAGCTCGGGGTGTACGGCCGCTACTACCTGACGACGCTCCACAAGCGCCTGCAACCGTGGGTCGAGATCGGCATCGGCGCGACCGAGGACACGTCGAGCTACACGCGCATGACCGGCGGGAACATCGAGGTGACGAACTACTACCTGACGTACTGGGGCCTCGCGACGAACCTCAAGGTCGGTCTCGACTGGCGTCTCAGTCCGTGGTTCTCGATCGGTCCCTTCGTAGGCTACTCGCGCGTCTTCCCGATGAGCGGCGAGGTGCAGGTGTGCCCGCAGAGTGCCAACGAGACGGGCAACTGCGACACGACGTCGCCGTACTACAAGGACACGTCCAGCGCCCCGGTGACCACCAGTGGGTACGGGCTGTTCTTCGCCGGCATCTTCCTCAAAGTGACGCTGGGACCCTCCCTGCGCTAGCTTCGTCTGCAGCACGTGGCGCGCGCAGCCCTCCCCGCCGACTCCACAGCGCTCGCGCGCCGCACCCTGCTCGAGGGCGTGGGCGCAGAGGTGGCGGCGAGCTTTCCGGGCATCACGCGCCTGGGTGGTCAGATCGTGGCCGCCCTCTACCTCGCCGAGGGAGCGCGCTCGATGGACGAGCTCTCGGCGGAGCTGGGGCGTAGCAAGAGCAACATCTTCGCGAACCTGCGAGGCCTCGAAGCAGCGGGAATCGTCGAGCACCACCGCCTGCCCGGAGCGCGCCACGATCGCTACCGCTTGCGGGGCAAGTACCCGGACGTGGTCATCGGCGCATACGTCGCCCGCCTGCGGCGCGTCGTCGCCGACAAGCGCGCCCTCGTGCGCCGGTCACGCGAGATCCTCGGCGACGCGCGCGGCCCCGAGGCCAACGCTCTGCGCGCCAAGCTCGACGCGCTCGGCGGCACCTACGACCGCTTCGCCGAGCTCTTCGAGCTGCTCCCCGCGATGGACGGCCCGCTGGACCTCGAGGCGATCATCGACGGCCTGCCGCGAGTCGCCCTGGACGCACTCGTCGCGGTCGTCCGGAAGGCCCTCGGCCTCAGTTCGCAGTTATCTCGACGCGCAGGAGCTTCCGGCCGATGAAGAGGTAGTCGCCATGGGCGAGCTCGCGCTCCGCCTTGAGGCGCACGTACGTCCCGTTGCGGCTGTTGAGATCCGTCAGGACGAGCTTCCCGCCCGTCTCCTCGAGCTTGCAGTGTGAGGCGCTCATGTAGAGGTCGCCGGGGAAGTTCAGGTCTCCGCCCTCTCGGCCGATCTGCAGCGTCTGGCCGCGGGCGCATACCGCCATCCCGGACGCGCCGCCTTGCAGGATCTGGATGATGCAGAAGTGCGCCTGGTGCTTGGGCGACGAGTAGAAGTAGGTCCCATCGGACGCCGGACCGTCGTTCGCCTTCGGTGGCCCCTCGATCCGGAAGAGCTGCTCGCCCGCCAGGAACTGGTCCCCCGGAGAGACCTCGACGCTGCCGCGCACGCGCCAGAACACGCCGTTGAGTGATCCCTCGTCGCGCACCACGAGCTTGCCGGACCGGTAGAACAGGTTCGCGTGCCGCGGCGACACGAAGGGGTCGTCCGGAAAGACGAGCTGGCCGTTGCGCCCGACGACGTGCTGGTCGGCATTGAGCTGATAGCTGAGACCCTCGACGCCCTCGCCGCGGATGAGGATCAGCTTCGCCTTGCCGGGCACCTGGAGCTGACCGAAGAACTGGGTGCGCGCATTGAGGATGTCAGGCGGGATCGCCGCGCCGCACCGCCCGCAGAACTTGTGCCCGATGGGCACGGGCGTCGAACACGACTTGCAAACGTAGTTCTTTGCCTGATCCATCAACTCCTCCAGAGACGGCTCGGATCCGACGCGACCCGCCGCGGCGCGTAGCGATTCCGAGGGCTTGTCGTCGAATGCGCCGGAAGACGATACCGCCGAATCCCCGCCCCCGGGCGATCGAATGCTGACGGGAGCAGCGGGCATGGCCGCGCTCGAGGGCGGCCTGCGCGGCCTGAGCTCCGCCGTACCGAAGGCGGACGAGGGCGGCGGTTCGGTGACCCCCGCGCGCGCGCGGATCGGGGCGGGCTCGGGCGAGCGCTGCGCCTCTGGCGCGTCCATGGCGAGGGTCGCTCCGCACGCACTGCACCGGACGGTGCCCATGGCGCTGTACCAGTCACAGCGCCCGCAGACGATCCCCAGCTCGAACTCCATCCGCGCCGCCGAGGGTAGCAAGAAAGCCGGGCGGCCAGCTCACCAGATGACGTTCAGACGCTTCTTCGAGTCCCAGAAGCCCTGCTCGCCGACGAGGCGGAAGACGATGTGCTGGCAATTCCTGGCGTCCATCTGTCCGAAGTCGCGCGAGTCGAGGTGCACGTGCCTGTCGTCGCTGACGAGGTACCAGCGATCGGGCTGCACCTTTTCGACCGTCGGCGCCTCCGGGTGGTCCGGCGAGCGCAGCGCGTTGTAGGTCGTCTCGCCGTACTCTTCGACCGAGCAGCCGAGGGTCACGTCCTCGCCGCTCTGCGGGTCGTGCACGACCGCGGTGGGCTCGTCGCACGCGCGCGGGCTGGGGGTTCTGCGCTTGTCGATCGCCACCGATTCGCCGCCGATCTCGATCTCGTCGCCGAAGCGGCCGATGGCGCGGGCAATGACGAAGCGCCCGGGCGCCTGGGGATCGGCGCAGCGAAGCAGGTTGCCGCGCGATACCTCGGTGCGACGCGTGAGGACGACCACGTCGCCGGCGCTGAGCGTGGGCTCGATGGAGGCAGCGAGCAGCGGGTCGTCGGTCGGGACGGTCCACAGGTCGAAGAAGCCGAGGTAGAGCACCAGGACGACGGCGCCCACGACGCCGACGATCCACGCGACGAGCTTGAGCCACGTGCGCATGCGCTCGCATCCACTCTAGCGTGACCCCGGCCCGACAGCGGCGGGATCACGGGGGACGGGCGCCGCGCCAATTGCGGGATCGAGCGCGAAGATGCAGGCGCCGTCGATGGGAGAGCAGAAGACCGGATGCAGCATCTCGGGGTGGGCACGCGCGAAGAGCATCATCTTGTGCGACCGGTGGCTGGCGACGAGGCGCACGCCGCGGTTCCAGAATCGCTGCAGGATGGCGGGGGTCTCGGGCGAGGTGTCGGCGCGGTCGTGGAGCTCCCAGACGTCGTGGAACAGCTCCTTGTACGGGTAGATGAAGTAGCGGCTGAGCGCCTGCACGCACACGACCCTGTCGTACTCCCAGAGGAGCATGCAGTAGTCGGCCTCGGCGATGTTGAGGATCGGATGGTCGGCGTTGGCCTCGAGGATCTCGCGAGCTCCGCGGTACTGGCGGGTGGGAAGGTGTGTCGCCAGGAGCGGCGCCATCTCCCTCCCGTGAAAGACGAACGCGACGGCGAGGACCGTGGCGAGAACGGGCCCCGAGAGCCGGAACCTCGCGTCCGTGGTCGGCGCGAGCTGGGCGAGCAACGCGAATGCAACGGGGACCGAGTACTCGCGCGTGCGCACGGCAAGCGCTGTCAGAACGATGCCGCCGATCGCCATCCCCGCGAGGACGACGGCCGACTTCGAACGGTCCCGCTTGACCGCGACGACGATCGCGATGGCAGTGGCGACGAGCAGCACGGTCCACGCCGGATACTGGAGCAGCGCGCTCGCCGGGAAGCCGTGGAACTCGGCGTAGGTCTGGTCGTCGTACAGATGCGCGCTGTCGCGCCCCATCTGGCCGACGTGGAGGGCGAAGAAGCGCCAGGTCGACGCGCGCGCGTCCATGTAGGGGTTGATCGTCAGCCCGAGCGCCATCCCGCCTGCGGTGAGCGCGGGCTCGAAGAGCTGGCCCGGCTGGAGCGCGGAGCGCCGGAGGAGGAGGAGCGCGAGAACGCCGGCCGCATGGAACGGGAGCAGCACGATGCCGCCGTGGTAGCTGAGCAGCGCGAGGTACCCGATGGCGACGAGCAGCACCCGTCGCCACCGCGCACGCTCCTCGAAGAACGCGACGTGCGTCATCGCGAAGAGCAGCGGAACCTCGAGCTGCCCCCCGCGCAGCTGCAGGTACTGCCCGTCCTGCGCGAGGAACGCGACCTGCGCGAGCGACCACGCCCACGCATGGAGCACGCCGCGCGAGCGGAGGAAGAGGTACATCGAGGCGTAGATCGCGCCGAAGAGGACGACGGTGGCGGCTTTCATGCCCATCTCGGCGTCGGGGACGAGCCCGAACGGCGCGAGGAGCACGTGGTAGCCCCAGTAGTGGTCGACGGGCATGTCGCGCAGCACGGTGAACGGCAGGGCGCGCGCGACGTCCGGCACCAGAGTCCCGGCGGCAATCTGCCGGCCGACGACGAAGTGGTAAAGGCTGTCGGCACCCGGTTGGTAGCCCGGTGCCAGCCCGAGGAGCCAGGCCGCGTATCCACCACTCGCCAGCGCGACGAGGAGCGCGCCGAACGCCGGGTGTACGCGCATGCTCCCGAAGCGAGGCTACCGAGACGCGACCGACAGGGGCAAATCGAACCCGACTTCCGCTCCCGGGTCCGCATTGCTGGCGAACACGCGACCGCCGTGCGCCTCGATGACGCGCTTCACGATCGCGAGCCCCAGCCCGTAGCCGGCGCCCTCGCTGGGGCGGGCGCGGGCCGCGTCGCCTCGCACGAAGGGCTCGAACGCTTTCTCGGCGACACCCGGGCCGAAGCCGGGTCCACGATCGCGCACGACGACACGGACGCGCGCGGGGTCGGCGAGAGCCACGCGCACGGTGATGGGCGCGTCGAGCGGATGCCCGTGCGCGCGGGCGTTGACGAGCAGGTTGTGGAACGCGCGTGCGAGCAAGGCCACGTCGAACTCGGGCGCGACGTCCTCGGCTTCGACTGCGACGTCGAGCTCGACGGTCGGAGGCGGTGGGTCCTCGGCGATTCGCTCGCGCAACCAGGCCACGAGCGGTCTCGTCTCCTTGCGGAGGTCGGCTAGCCCGGCGCGAGTGACGTCCAGCAGCTCGCCCAGGATTCCGTCCACGGCTACGAGCTGCTTCTCCACGTCGTCGAGCGGCGCGCGCGGCGATCGCTCTCCCGCCTCCTCCGGCAGCCGATCTCTGGCAATCTCGAGAGCCACCCGTGCGCGCCCCAGCGGCGACCGCAGCTCGTGACTGATGGCGCCGAGCAGCTCGCGCTGGCCGCGGACCATCGCTTCCACGCGGTCGGCCATACGGTTGAACGCGACCGCGACTTCGTGCACCTCTAGCGCGACCCAGCGCCGTGCCCGTCCTGCGTCGGCTCGGAAGCCGAGGTCGCCCGAGCCGAAGCGATCGGCGGCGTTCGCGAGCTGCTCGAGGGGGCGCGCCAGGAGGTTCGCGATTCGCCCCGCCATCACCGAGAGCACGGCGCCCACGAGCACGAGCCCCAGCGCGAACCGCCACCACTGCAGCGCCGTCGGCCGCGGCCCGAACTTCTCCATCTCGAGCGCCCCCGCGAGCTGTCCGTCGCGGACCACGGGCACGAAGATGTGTTGCGGGTTCTCCGGGACGATGGAGGCGCCGTGTCGTGCCGCGGCGTGCACGCGCGGCGGGAGCCTGTGAGGATCACGCACCAGGCGCACGTCGAACCCCGTCACGTCGCGGACCTCGGCCACGTAGGCGCGCGCCGCCTCGGGGTCCTCCCATTCGGACGCGAGCCTCGTCGAGACGTTGTGCGCCATGGCCTCTGCGCCCGTGATGGCCTCGGGGCGGGTCGATCCGGCGACGAGCACCGTGGTGAGAATCGCCATGAGGATCGCGCCCACGAACCAGAAGAAGAGGCGCGAGCGGAGCGTGCGCGGGCGTCGCATGATGCCATCTTGGGCCCCCACGGGGCCGGCTGGCATCCTCCTTTACGAGGGCTTTACGAGCACGTACCCCACGCCGCGGACGGTGCGGATGCGCTTCGACTCCTTGACGTCGTCGCCGATCTTGTGGCGCAGGTGCGACACGTGCACGTCGAGCGAGCGGTCGACGCTCGGGTCGTAGCGGCCACCCTTGGGGAGCACGACGCTCGCCAGCTCCTCCCGGGTCACGGTCTGGCCGGCGCGCCGCGCAAGCGCCACGAGCACGCGGAACTCGAACGAAGTGAGCTGGAGCTCTTTGCCAGCGAGCAACGCCTTGTGCGCCGGCACGTCGACGACGAGGTCGCCCACCTCCACCCGGTCCTCGGCTCCGGCGGGGCCGCCGGCGCGCTTGGCCCTACGCACGACCGCGCGCATGCGCGCCAGGAGCTCACGCGGGTTGAAGGGCTTCGGCACGTAGTCGTCCGCCCCGATCTCGAGGCCGACGACCCGGTCGGTGTCTTCACCGCGCGCCGTGAGCATGACGATGGCCACGTCGAACCGATCGCGAAGTCGGCGGCAGACCTCGAAGCCGTCCATGCCGGGGAGCATCACGTCGAGGAGCACCACGTCGTAGGCGTCGACGGCCGCTGCGAGACGATCGATGGCGTGCGCGCCGTCCTCGACGTGGTCGACGGCGACGCCGTGCGAGGCGAGATAGTCGCCGAGGAGCCTGGCGAGCTCGCGATCGTCGTCGACGAGCAAGGCACGCACGAGCGGTCACTCCACGCTCTCGGCCGCGACGGCAGCTCGCAGGTAGTTCTTGGCTCGGAGCGCGAGCGGCCCCTCGGGGTGATTCATCAGCCACGCGCGGAAGGCCTTCGCGGACGCGATGTAGTCCCCGCGACCGTAGGTGGCGACGCCGCGCGCATAGTCGGCGGGGTAGCTCGGATCGATCGCGCGGAGGCGCTCGATGTGCTCGAGCCGCCACGATTCGACGGCCGCACGCTCCGCCTGTTTCAGCGCCTCGCAGTCCTTCGCGTCGCGAGCGCCGCGCCGCGCCGCTTCGATGGCGTCGCGCATGCCGCGCGACGGGTGCGGATGCCCGAGGTAGAAGGCGTAGAGGGCCCGCTGCTCGTCGAGAGTGGGCGCGAACTCCGCGCGCGCCTCGGGGCCGAGGAAGCCGTTCCACATGTTCTTGAACAGGGCTCGCAGCGCGGCGTCGTCGGCCACGAGGTGGTGCCCCTGGGCCCAGCCCTCGAGCGTCATCGACCGCACGAAGGCACCCGCGAGCGCCGCCAGCTCCTCGGACTGCTCACCCGTCACCTCGAAGCGGTGGACCTCCTCGAGGAACGCTTCGAGCTGCAAGGCACGGAGCTCCATGAGCGGCCCGCTCCCTCCGCGCAGGGCGTCGACGAGGGCTTCGTCCACGGCGCCGCGCGCCGCGTAGAGCTCCCGGGCATCGGCGTCGTGCGCCTCGAGCGTGTGAAACGCCCTCACCGCCGACCCGAGAGCCCTCACTGCGGCGGGAAGCGGCTCGCGGCGCGCCTTCTCGGCGAGGTCGTGGTCCGCGGCGGCCGTGCGCGCTAGTGACGCCGGGTCCGCAAGCGGAAGCGGGACGCCCTCGGGTTCCGCGCGGCGAGGTGCGAGGAGGATCCCGAGAACGAAGGCAACGCCCACGGGCACGAGCGCGAGCCACAAGCCGTCACGGCCTTTTCCCGCCACACGGACAAGCTATCATCAGCTTCCTTCGGAAGGAGACGCGCCCATTGGAGCTACGTCGCTATCAACGCGCACCACTCGACTGCGCCCTGGAGTTCGTTCCCAAGGGCGGCAAGCAGCCTGTCCAGGGTCGCGCGAGGGACATCTCGCTCGGTGGCATGTTCGTGGAAACGGATGCGCCGCTCGGCTTCGGCGTCGAGCTCGTCGTCCACCTCACGCTCCCCGGGCAGAAGTCGCCGTTCGCGCTTCCGGCGGTCGTGCGCTGGTCACGCGTGGGTGAGGGTATGGGTGTGCAGTTCGGTCTGCTCGGCGCGCGCGAGACGCACGCGATCACGGAGCTGACGAAGGAACCTTGAACGAGACGTTCACGTCGGCGCTGCCGCCGTGCGTGAAGCGCGCGTGGTAGATCGCCGGCGCGGCGCAGGCGTTGACGTCGGGCGGCACGGGGGGCTCGAACCGCGCCGAGCGCACGTTGCCGTCGGCGTCGAGCTCGAGGTGGAGCTTCGTCTTCACCTCCACGGTGACGTCCTGCGTGCTCGTGCGGTCGGCGAAGCAGGTTCGCACGACGGACGAGAGCGCATCTGCGGCGTCGGGATCTGCAGCAGACAGCTGCGGAGCCGCGACCGGGGCCGGCGTGGCGGGGTGCGGCGCAGGCGCGAGCGGCGAGCGCGCTTCGATCGGCGAGTCGGGCTTGGGATGAGGCGTAGCGCCACCGAGGGCGATGAGGGCCGGCCTGCTCGCCGCGATGCCGGTGTCGATGGCCAGCGCGGGCCGGATCGCCGCCGCATCGTGCGTCACGGTCAGCGAACCCTTGGGATCGGCCGACGTGAACTCCGCGTGCGCCGGAGCCGTGATGAGCGTGCCGATCGTCGAGCCGACGCGCGGAGCTTCGCCCAGCGAGATGACGCCCTCGGTCAGATCGATCGTGACGTGATCCATCACGCGTGCGACGCGCAAGTGCGTGCCGTGCACGGCGATGCGAGTCCCGTCCACGTCGACGGCGAATGCCTCTCCCGACGCGACGGGGACGACCTGCGCCTCGACGGCGCCGCCCTGGAGCGCCAGCACGAGCGCTCCCTGCACGTGCGTGACGGTGGTCCGCGAGCCCGACTCGAGGATCCAGCTCACCTTGCCCGACCTGTCGAAGGTCACCCTGCCGCCGCGTGCGTCGACGTCGTCGCCGAGGCGGATCGGGGCGCCGATCGCCGCGGGCTTCCCGTTCACCATCACCGTGGCGTCCTGTCCGATCGACGCGACCGCCCCGGCAGAATCATCGCTCGCGGTCGCGCGCTCGGCCCCCTCGTTGAGCGCTGGCCCGCGCGTCTTGCCGACGACGAGCGCGACGGCGGCCGCCACCGCCAGCGCCGCCGCACCCGCTCCCCACGCAACGCGATGCCGCGATCGCGCCTCAATCATCTCGCGCCGTTCACGCGCCTGCTCGTTCTCGATGCGCGCGAAGAGGCCGCGCTCGACGCGCTCCCAGTCGAGCGCCCCGGCCTCGCGCGTTCCGAGGTGCTGACGAGACTCGCGCAGCAGATCGTCCAGCGTCTTGCTCCCCTTTTGCGTGCTCACGGCTCCCCTCCGACGCTCGACGCCTTGGAGAAGCCGAGCTGAATCCCCGCGAGAGCCGGCTCGTCGGCGAGCATCGCCTCGAGCTCACGTCGCGCGTAAAAAAGACGCGTCCGCACGGTGAGGACGGGCGCCCCGACGATCTTGGCGATCTCCGACGGCGACACGCCTTCGAGCTCGTGCAGGATGAAGACGATGCGCTTCTTCTCGGCGAGCTTCCCGAGAAGCCGCTCGAATGCGCGCATGCGCTCTCGCCGCTCGGCGTCCTCGTCGGGGGCGATCCCGTCGCTCCGCAGCGCCGGGTCCGCCGGCGGCTCGTCGGCGAACATGGGACGGCTGCGCGCGGAACGCCGGTGCATGAGCACGACGTTGACGGTGACACGATGCAGCCACGTGCTGAACTTGGACTGCCCCCGGAAGTCCTTCAGGCTCTTGTAGACTTGG
>Ga0335069_10010672_pt1 | contig 13011 bp, 14 predicted proteins | sample Lox_Sample_11_FD_206714 | JGI IMG/M metagenome (GOLD analysis project Ga0335069, IMG submission 206714) | Soil microbial communities from Loxahatchee National Wildlife Refuge, Florida, United States - Lox_Sample_1.1 | ecosystem: Environmental > Terrestrial > Soil > Wetlands | place: USA... | reverse complement strand
GAGGCTAAGTGCGAGTTCGTAGCTGACGAGTTGCGCGGAGGAGCGAAGAGAGCCGAGCAAGGAATATTTGTTGTTGGACGACCAGCCTGCCAGCGCGATCCCATAGACACCGATGGAGGTGATTCCAAGGATCACGAGAAGTCCGATGTTGATGTCGGAGATCTGGAAAAAGTGAAATCCGTCTTTGCCGACGCCGGGATCGCCAAAGGGAACGACGGCAATCGAGATCAGAGCGCAACTGAGGGCGATGATCGGAGCCAGCAGATAGAGCGGCCGGTAGACGCCGGAGGGGATGATGTCTTCCTTGAGAAAGGATTTTGCCCCGTCGACGAGGGGTTGCAGTAACCCAAAGGGTCCGACGCGGCTGGGTCCCCAGCGATTCTGGATGCGTCCAACGAGCTTGCGCTCGAGCAGCACGGTGTAGGCAACGGAGAGCAGCAATATCACCGTCACTACAACGACTTTGAACAAGCTCCAGAGAACAAACTGCAAGATCGTCACGCGAATTCAGCCTCTCTCAGTTTTCCTGCCTTCAATCCGCCACGGCTTCTGCCGTGAAGGACGTCTGGTATTGATGCAATTCCTCGAGACCTCGGCTATACCGGCCCAGTGTTCCCGAGGTAAACAGTCCATTATGCGCGGGAGATACCGGAGAGGGCACCGCGGCCAGACTTGAGACCGGAACAAATCCGGGCTCGGTTGGAACATCGTTGCCACCGAAGAGATTCAGGCGATCGAGTCTGTAGGCGGGTACCAGTCGTTCGATTTCGTCGAGTAGCGCGAGTGGGTCAAACGGACTCAGCCTGGGCTCGAGGTGATTGGCTGCGAGCCAGACAGCATGGCGATCTGCCTCACCCGCCTGCGCGCCTCGCGACTGGCCCAGATCACCGGCGACGCCAGCCTTGCCGAAGGGGACGAGGGCCTTGACATCAGCGCCGGCGGCCGCGGCAAGACGAACCAGGATTTCGAAGTCGGAACGGACACCCGGATGATCCGCAGCCTTGCGGACCACCTGCAGATCGCCGAAGGTATTGGTGACCGTGCCGGTCTTTTCGTAGAGGCTCGCGGCAGGGAACACGACATCGGCGATGGCCGCGGTTTCGGTGAGAAAGAGGTCCTGAACGATGACAAAGGTATTGGCGAGTGAGGCCGGATTAACAGGGTGATTGGCCACCGGATTGGCGCCCACAACGAGAAGAGCTCCGAGTTGTCCCTTTGAGGCGGCGGCAAGCATCTCCTGCTGCGCTAATCCGGATTGTTTCGCCAGGCCGGGGTATTCCTGCGCGAAGGCCCCGGCCTGCTGGACAGGCACATAGCCCGGAAGGCGATCAGGCAAAAGCCCCATATCGGATGCGCCGCGCGAATTGACGTAGTCACCCAGATAAGCGAAGCGAACGTTGCCGCGCTTCAGACCCCATTGCACGAGATCAGCGACTGCCGAGCCGCGGAACTCTTCGCCGAAGATTACGAGCAGCGACTCTTCGGCGAGGACGGCTTCGCGGAAGGCGGGGTTGCTGATGACAGAATCGCTGCCGGACAGGAATGCGGGGAGTCCCGTGTAACTGTTCGAAGGAAGGCGCAGCGCAGCCCTGGCCTGACGCTCCAGCTTGAGTTGGTTGTCGCTGGCGACGTAGAGCCGGGCGCGATTGAGCCGCACATTGGTGCGCACGGTCCAGGCGAGAAGAGGATGCTCTTCGGTAGGGTTTCCGCCGATCAGCAGAATCGCCGGCGTGGACGCCACCTGGCGCAGACTTGCTGCTTTGCCGTCGTGGCCCGCCAGCGCCTGCACAAAGGCGGCATAGTCGGTGGTGCGTTCGTGATCAATGTTATTTGTGCGGAGAACTGTCCGCGCGAACTTCTGCAGCAGGTAGTTCTCTTCATTTGTGGTTCGATTGGAACCGATTATGCCAATTGCAGGGCCGCCTTTTTCATCGCGGATTTCCTTCAACTTTGCCCCGGCTACACGGAAGGCCTGTTCCCAGGTAACTGGTTCGAGCTTTCCCGCGGCATTGCGCAAGAGGGGTTTGCTCAGGCGCTCCGGATTCTCGACAAAGTCGAAGCCGAATCTACCTTTCGCGCAGAGAAAGTCGCCATTGATGCCGCTCTTGTCGCGATTGTCGGAGCGGATGATCTCAGCGCCGTCGCTCGACTGGCGCAGTCCCAGGGTGACTTTGCAGCCGTCGCCGCAGTGCGCGCACACAGTCGAGACGTGGTTCATCTCCCAGGGCCGCGTCTTGTAACGATAGCTGCCGCTGGTGAGGGCGCCGACCGGGCATACATCGATGCACATCCCGCACTGTTCGCAATCGAGGCGGTCGCCACCGTTGGGCGTGATGACGGAGCTGACGCCACGGTTCTGAACGCCGAGTGCCCAAACGTCCATGCCCTCGCCGCAGACGCGCGTACAGCGGTAACAGAGGATGCAGCGCGGGCGGTCATAGAACACCGCAGGCGACCACTGCTGCTCTTCGCGGTGCTGCTTGGCCTCGGCGTAGAGACTTTCGCCAGCTCCGTACTTAAAGGTCATGTCCTGCAACTCGCACTCGCCGCCGGCGTCACATACGGGGCAGTCAAGCGGATGATTGCCGAGAAGGAGCTCGATGGTGGCTTTGCGGGCCTGCGCGATTTCAGGGGACTCAGTGATGAAGACCTGGCCTTCGGCGACGGCGGTGGTGCAGGCTGTTTGGAGCTTCGGCACTTTCTCCTGGCGCACGACGCACATGCGGCAAGCGGCCTGGAGGCTGAGGCCCGGATAGTAGCAGAACGCGGGGATCTCAATGCCGGCCTTGCGGCACGCCTCGATCAGCAGCGTGCCTGCCGGGGCGGTGAGCTTCTTTCCGTCGACTGTGAAGGTTACGTTTGCCATTCGTCTCCAGGGTTCCTAAACAACAGCCATTTCCACGTGCTTAGCAAACGGGCAAGGTTTCCCGTCCAGGTGGTCCTCAAATTCCTTGCGAAACTTCTTCACGAAGCCGATGGTGGGCATGGCCGCAGCATCGCCCAAGGGGCAGAATGTGCGGCCGAGCATGTTTTCTGCGAGATAGCGGATATTATCGATGTCTCTGGCTGCGCCGAATCCCGCGTGAAGACGGGCCAGCGATTTCTTGAGCCAGTCAGTGCCTTCGCGGCACGGGATACACCAGCCGCAGCTTTCATGTTGGTAGAAGCTGATGGTGCGCAGCGCGAATTCGACGATGCAGGTCTGGTCGTCGATGACGACGACACCGCCAGAGCCGAGCATCGATCCCGCCTTGCCGACCTGATCGAAGTCCATGCCCAGGTTTTCGATCTCTTCGGGGAGAAGCACGGGCGTTGACGAGCCGCCGGGCACGACGGCTTTGAGCTTGCGTCCACCGCGAATGCCTCCCGCAACCTCATAGATCATCTTTTTGAGGTTGTAGCCCATCGGAAGTTCGTAGACGCCGGGCCGCTCGACGTGCCCGCTGATGCCAAAGAGCCGCGTTCCCCCATTACGTGGAGAGCCGACCGCGGCATACGCAGCCGCACCCATCGTGATCACGTGAGGCACAGTCGCGATGGTCTCGGCGTTGTTGATAACCGTGGGTCCGCCGTATAGGCCGACGACAGCGGGAAAAGGAGGCTTGATGCGGGGGATGCCGCGCTTGCCCTCGAGGGACTCCATCAGCGCAGATTCTTCTCCTACTTCGTAGGCGCCGGCGCCGCTCTGGGTGATGACCTGAAACTCCGTGGCGGAGCCAAAGATGTTTTTTCCGAGAAAGCCACGCTCATAGGCGTCCGCAACGGCCTTTTCCATGATCTCGATGAGGTAGCGATATTCGCCCCGGAGATAGATGAAGCCTGTCTTTGCGCCGATGGCGAGCCCGGCGATGATGGTGCCTTCGATGACCGCGTGCGGATCGTGGAGAAAGATCAGGTGGTCTTTGCAGGTGCCCGGTTCGCTCTCGTCCCCATTGACCAGGACATACTTCGGCTTCGGGGATTGCTTTGGAACGAAGGACCACTTCATTCCGGCAGGGAAGCCCGCTCCGCCACGACCGCGGAGATTGGAGGTCTTCATCTCCTCGATGATCCAGTCGGGTCCCTGAGCGAGGCACTTCCTGGCTGCCTCGTAGCCGCCTAGCTCGATGTACTTATCGATGTTCGCAGCACCCTGCCCGAAGCGCTTCGAAACGATCTTCACTTCGTCGGGATGTGAAACGAGCCTAGGCATGCTGGGTTGTCCCTTCTGCCCGGTCGCGGCCACGATAATCGGCGAGGATCCCGGGAACGCTGTCGGGGGTGAGTTCGTCGAGGAAGTCGTAATTCACCTGAACGGCCGGCGCCCAGCAGCATGCTCCGATGCACTCGACCTCTTCGAGAGAGAAGACGCCGTCAGACGTAACGCCTTTGTGTCCAATACCGAGTTCCTGCTGGAACTTCTCGTATACATCGTAGGCGCCGCGCAACATGCAACTGATGTTGGTGCAGACCTGGACATTGAACTTGCCTGCCGGCTTGAAGCGAAGCATGGAGTAGTAGGAGGCGACGTTGCGCACATCGAGTTCAGTGATGCCGATACGATGCGCCACTTCGGCTATCACAGCATCGGAGAGATAACCGATCTCATCCTGGGCATAAAGGAGCATAGGCACCAAGGCCGAACGCCGCAGCGGGTACTTCTCGACGAGAGCGTCAAAGCGGGCAGCAAGGCGAGGAGAAAAGATGGACATCGTTTCCGAATTCGAATTGGCAGGGCTCATTGCATCAACTCCCGTGCCCATGCTTCTGCAACCATATCCATTTCTTCCTCGCCAACTTCAGTGCGGAACCGGCCTGCCTCAGTGATCAGCATCGTTCCACCTTGCCCATTCTCACGCCGCCAGACGACCTGAGCGCCGTTTCGAACCAGATCGAGCCATTTGTCGGAATGGCGCACCGTAATCTGTTCTTCTCCCAACTCGACCGTTGCCTGCCGGTTACCGTTGAGCCCGTGTGCCGCCGTGTAACTGCGGAGCAGGGAAGCAAACGAAACCCAAAGCTCCACAAACAGCTGCGGCGCGGAGTCCACTACCGATCAATCTCCCCCAACACAATATCGATCGAACCAATGACAGCGACGACGTCAGCCAGCATACGGCCCTTGCACATGGTTTCGAGCGCCTGAAGGGAAGCAAAGCCCGGATAGCGCATGTGCACGCGATAGGGCTTGGCTGTGCCATCCGAAACCACATAGTAGCCCATCTGCCCGTGACCCGATTCGATGCCCTGATACACCTCGCCGGCGGGCACGTTGAAGCCCTCGGTGACAATCTTGAAGTGATGGATCAGGGCCTCCATCTGGGTCTTCATCTTCTCGCGATCAGGCAGGACAATCTTCGGCGCGTCGGCCTTGATCGGACCACCCGGCATTCCGTCGAGTGCCTGCTGAATGATCTTCACGCTTTCGCGCATTTCGACGAGACGGACTTCGTATCTTCCCCAGCAGTCGCAACGCGTAGAAGTGGGCACATTGAACTTGAACTTCTCGTAGCTCGAGTAGGGCATGTCGCGGCGCAGGTCGAAATCGATGCCCGACGCGCGCATCGTGGGTCCAGTAACGGCAAGCGCAACTGCGTCCTCGGCCGACAAGATTCCGACACCCATCAGGCGGTTACGGAAGATCGGATTGCCTGTGAGCAGATTGGAATACTCGTCAATCTTCTCGGGGAAGGTCTTGATGAACGCCCGGATGCGATCGAAGAGATCGAGAGGCGGCTCCATGGCGAGACCACCGATGCGGAAGTAGCTGGTCATCATGCGCTGGCCGGATACGCTCTCAAAGATGCGGAGGATCTCTTCGCGCTCGCGGAAGGTGTAGAGAAAAACCGTCAGCGCCCCGATGTCCATGGCGTGGGAGCCGAGCCAGATGAGGTGCGAATTCAACCGTGTGAGTTCGGTGAGCAGGACACGGATCCACTGCGCGCGATCAGGGATTTCGAGCTGCAGGAGCTTTTCGACTGCGAGGCAGTAACAGAGGTTGTTGGCCATGGGGCCGAGGTAATCGACCCGGTCAGTGAGCGGAACAACCTGCTGATAGAACTTGGCCTCACAGGTCTTCTCGATGCCAGTGTGCAGATAGCCAATCTCGGGGTAGAGGCGAACGATAATTTCGCCGTCGATTTCAAGCACCAGGCGCAATACGCCATGCGTGGAAGGGTGCTGCGGTCCCATATTCAGGACCATGTGCTGGTCTTTTGCGCCCTCGGCCGGTGGGGCCTGGAGAATGGGCGTACCTACGCTCTCGACCATCAGCGGTAGCCCTCCACCGGATAATCCTTGCGCAGCGGGTGACCGACCCAATCCTCGGGCATGAGGATGCGGCGCAGATTGGGGTGGCCCTCGAACCGGACACCGAAGAGATCAAAGACTTCGCGCTCGTAGTAGTTGGCGCCCGGCCAGACCGAAGTGATGGAATCGACAGCGGGATCCTCGGCGCTCAACATGGTGCGGAGGCGAATGCGCTCTTTATATTTGTGAGACAGGATGTGGTAGCTGAGCTGAAAGCGAGGTTCCGATGGGAACCAGTCGACCGCGGTCATATCTTCAAAGGCGTTGTATTGCGCGGCCAGCACGGTTGCGGCTGCAGCGCAAATGGCCTCGGGAGCGACAGTCAGCGTCAGCTCGCCGCGATCGAAGAGCGCATCGATAAGAGCGTCGGGATTCCAGGCGAGAATCGCCTTGATTGCCGGGTGTTCAGGGAGTGCTTCAAGCACAGCCTGCTTGCCGGCCAGGGTGGTTTCGAGAGCCTCGCCCATTTATAGGTCCGCCTTGTCCATGCTCCAGTTAAGGATGCCTTTGCGCACGATGTAGTAGAGGCCAACGACCACGAACCCCAGATAGACGACCATTTCCCAGAAACCAAAGAGCCGCTGACCGGTGATGGCGGGCAACTTACGGTAGATGACTGCCCAGGGCATCATGAACACCGCTTCAACGTCAAAGAGGATGAAGAGCATTGCGACCATGTAGAAGCGCACGCTGAAGCGCGCGCGGGCATCGCCGACGCTTTCGATGCCACATTCGTAGGGCGCCAGCTTGACGGGGAGATTTCTGTGCCTCCCGATGAACCAGGAGGCGAGCACCATGACCGCGGAAAGTCCAACGGCGAAGAGTACTTGCATCAGCAGAGGAAGATATTGCCAATGGTAGGGAATCATTGCAGCCCTGTCCGCGCAATTGTCCGCAACAAGAAGTTGTGCCGGGCACACTGGCCTTGTGGAGGTCCGGTGCGACAGGCCGCTGGTTTGAGCTTAGGTTCCCAATCTCATCCCGTCAAGGCGATCGGAATGCCCCAACTGATTGGAAGGCGAACGATTGCCGGCACGAGCGAGCCAGAAAACCAATGAAGGTGGTTACAGATACTCGCCGTTAAAAGTGATGGAAGTCACGTTCTCACTCGAAGATGTATAGCGGGGCGGGACCGTGCGCTTCAGTGAGACGCGTCACATCTGGTTCCCGCAACGGGAAGAATGCGGAAGGCGGTGCAACTCTGGAACGGAGCGGATCCTGAGGGTTGGAAATTTGTGTCGCAATTTCGCCGGGTTGGGGAAAGATCGTTGCAGGTTTTCAGAGCGATTCCAGAGTTATGTTGACCCTGCTCGTGCGTGCGAGGTGGCATTTTCTTGAGGGAAATGCCACTTTACGGCTTCAGTTCCTGGATGCAACAACTCTGGAAAGGCCATATCGGGGAGCGGAGCGTGACGGTTTCGATCGAGGAAGTGCTGGAGTCGGAGTCGCAGTGTGAACGAGAGGATGCCTCGGCGCAGGCTTCCTTCCGGCGCAGACACATCGGGCGCGAAGCAGGACGTGCGCTGGAGATTCTAGGACATGCGATCGAATACCTCGCGGACGAGTATGTTCATGCGGGACAGTCGTTGCGTGCGAGCGACCCTGAGGTCGAGGCCATTCAACTGCTGATGGCGCTGAACCGGCAGGTTTACTTTGAGTGCCCCGAGGTTCCAACGCTTTCCGAGCGCGTGCGGTTGTTTCTAGCGCGGCTGCACCGATGACGAATGATAGTCTTGGGCCGTGGAGCGACCATCTCGAAAGTCCTCTCAGCGATCCGCCTGTGTTCTGCTCTTCATCTTCTGCTGGGCCGTCACGGCTGGTGTTGCGAAGCCGTCGCAAAGCGATGTCGTCGACGTTCATCCGACGTTCACAATCTCGAAGTTTCCGCCTCTGGCTCCCGTCCGCATGATCGGGTACGGAGACATGCGATTCACCGATCCATCGGTAACAGTCGGCACGAATCCGCGCGTGCGGAAGTACCTTGCGGAGCGGGTGGGGATGGAACACCCGGATGCATTGCTGCTGACGGGGGACATGCCCTACACGGGTGCGAACGATGGCGACTGGCAGGTATTTCGCGCAGAGAGCGCGAGCTGGTGGACCAATGGCGTCCTGGTATGGCCGACCATTGGCAATCACGAGTTGAAGGGGAATGTCGGCAATGGGATCACGAACTATTTCAAGAACTTCCCGGAGATTGAAGGCCACCGCTACTACTCAGTGCTGATGGGCAGCGTGGAGGTGATCTCGCTGGACATGTCTTCACCTTCGGGAGGAGCGAGTCCGCAGGCGATATGGTTTGCAGCGCAGCTCGACCATATCCCGAAACAGGTGGAATTTCTCTTCATCCTCTATCACGCGCCATGGGTGGTTGATGAGCAGTCGCAGCTGTTCACAAACCTGCCTACAAAAGAGGCGCTGACGCTGCGACATCTGCTGGAGATACATCTGTACAAGATGCACTGCAGAGTCATGGTGTTGAGCGGTCATCTTCACACCTATGAGCGGTTTGAGCGAAACGGGGTTGAATACGTGGTCTCCGGCGGAGGAGGCGCGGAGCCGTATCCGGTGGTGATTCGGGGAGCCTCAGATCTATACAAGGATGACGGCTTTCCGGTGTACCACTATCTGACTCTCGACTATCGGGATCACGCGATACACGCGGTGATGTGGAAAGTGAAGGACCCAAGTGTCGCCGCCTTGAGCGTCGAGGTTAAGGATCAATTCACCTTGGTGCCTTTGCAAACGGCAGCGCCGGCGTCGAGCGAGCAGAAAACCGCCGGGGTGCGCTGATCCCGCGGCTACTGCCCGACAATCAGGACCGCGAAAAGAACGATCCAGGCCAATCCCATCGCATGCCAATACCATGCGGTGACGTCGACGGCGATCTGACGGAGTTCGACGCGCTTGAGCCTGTGGATCACGGCGAGACACGCAACGAGTGCAAGGATACCCAGCACAAGGTGAGCCGCGTGCAGGCCAGTGATGACATAAAAGAAATAACTTGCAGGCGTGGACCAATGATTAAACGCGAAGCCCTGCGCGGTAAGCTGCGTCCACGCGGCCCACTGCCCGGCAATGAACAGTCCCCCCAGCCCGAGAGTGCCGATCACCCATGGAAGGGTTCGCTGGAGCGCGGGATGACCGAGCCCAAGCCATTCCTCGAGCACGTCAATTTCGCGAAAGATGTTGCGGCGCGCGACTTCCATGGTGAGGCTGCTCAAGAGAAGCAATGCGGTATTGAGATAGAGAATGGGGGGCAATTGCACGGGACGCCAGTCGCCGATCTGCTCGTGCGTGCGCGGGTCCATGTGGGTGCCTGCCTGTCTCGCGAAGAAAAGCGCGACCAGGATGGCAAAGAACATCATGTCTCCGGCGAGTCCGGAAAAGAGGAAGAAGCGGATCTTATAAAGCAGTTCGCGCGGACCGTGGTGCTCATGTTGCCGGTCGTCGTCGCCCCCACCCCCTCCTCCACCGGTCGATCGATGGTCAACAGGGGGTTTGCCGCCGATTCCCGGCTCTCTCCGTTCCGTTTCCGCAGGGGAATGCGTAAAGGTAGCGGGCATTGCCAAGCCTCTGTGCAAATCAGACTACACCACTTTTCGTTGGACGCACCGATTTCGGAAGTGGATGGCCTTTTGGTGTGAACCCGCCAGGGAAATTCAACCTGGTCGAATCCTATTTGTGCCGAAAGCCCGCAACCAGATCGACGAATGCGCGATGAACGCGCCTGTCGGTGCTCAATTCGGGGTGAAACGTGGCAGCCATTGCATTTCTCTGGCGAACGAGGGCGGGAAGGCCGTCGCGGCGCGCCAGGACCTCGACTCCGGCGCCCGCTTCAAGGATCCTCGGGGCACGGATGAAGACCATCTCCAGCGGACCACCCGGCAAAGCGGTTTCGCCTTTGAGAATGGTTGAATCGATCTGGCGGCCGAAGGCATTGCGCTCAACAACCGCGTCAAGGATTCCAAGGCTTCGCTGGCGGGGATTGCGGACTTCGCGCGCGAGCAGGATGGCTCCTGCACAGGTGCCAAACACGGGGCGCTCTCCACAGAACCGCTTCAGGTCGTCAAAGAAGAGACGCCGCTCTAGAAACTTGAGCATGGTTGTGGACTCACCCCCGGGGAGGATCAGTCCGTCGAGGTTCGCAAGCTCGTCGGGCTTGCGGACTTCGACCGGCGAAGCGCCTGATTCAACGAGCGCCCGGGCGTGCGCTGCATAATCTCCCTGGATGGCAAGCACGCCGATGCGGAACGGCGCAGGTTCCTCGGTCAACCCTCGTTCTCCTTACCAGCCGCGTGTCTGCAGCAGCTGCGACTCCTCAAGCGCCGCCGCGGCCAGGCCCTTCATTGTCCCGGTAACCTGTTCGCTGACCTCCGCGAGGATCTTGGGGTCGTTGTAATGCGTCGTGGCAATGACGATTGCCTTGGCGCGGGAGACGGCTTCTTCGCGCTCGCGAGGATCATTCTCTACGTCGAGGGGTGTCGCGCGTTCCTTCATGAAGATGCCGGAGCCGACGAAGATCGCTTCGGCGCCCAATTGCATCATTAGCGAAGCATCGGCAGGCGTGGCAATGCCGCCCGCGGAGAAGTTGGGGACAGGAAGCTTTCCGGTCTGCGCGACCATGCGGACGAGCTCATAGGGAGCCTGATGCTCCTTGGCCGCGGCGTAGAGTTCCTGTTCGCTAAGAACGGTCAGGGCATTCATTTCCCGGATGATCTGCCGCATGTGTTGAACGGCATGGACGACATCGCCTGTGCCGGCCTCTCCCTTGGTCCGGATCATGGCTGCGCCTTCCGCGATCCGGCGGAGCGCCTCGCCGAGATTACGTGCGCCGCAGACGAAGGGGGTCTTGAAGGCATGTTTGTCGATGTGGTGTGTCTCGTCGGCGGGGGTGAGCACCTCGCTCTCATCGATAAAGTCGACTCCGAGCTCCTGGAGGATCTGGGCCTCGGCAAAGTGGCCGATGCGCGCCTTGGCCATGACGGGGATCGACACAGTCTGGATGATTTGCTTGATCAGGCCTGGCTTGGCCATGCGGGCCACGCCGCCCTCGGCGCGGATCATGGCGGGAACGCGTTCCAGCGCCATGACGGAGGCTGCGCCGGCTTCTTCGGCGATGCGCGCCTGCTCGACATTCATGACGTCCATGATGACGCCGCCCTTGAGCATCTCGGCGAGGCCGATCTTCAGGCGAAGGCTGGTGCTGGCAAGGCCCTTGTTTCCATTGTTTTCCGGCATATTGTTCGACCTCGATTCCAACCGCGGACCGGGGGTACGCACCCGGGGCATTCTTCATCGGCAGCTTCTATCAGTGTAGCAGCGATGCGCTTTGACGGTGGCGGGGACTGTGCAGGGCGGAGGGTGTCCGGAGCCGGGATCGCGTGTCCCTGAGACTTTTCCAATCTTGACGACTCCATTTCGGCAAGCTTGCTGCACCAGGCTGTTGATGTATGGAAGTGCCGACCCTGTTAGCGCAGACGGAGACGGATGCTCTTCCGAACGGCTCGGTCGCGCCGGAGGCGGAGATTGCGGAAGAGACATGTCTTGTTCCGGCGGCGCATGCGCACGCTGCGCAGGGTGGTCTTCTCTTGAACGCGGCGCTGTCGCGCGTGGCTGTGGAACTGGATGTGGCGATTCCCGTCCGCGACTTTCGTGTTCGCAACCTGCTCGCACTTGCGCCAGGGCAGTTGATTCAGACGCAGTGGCAGCAGGGAGAGGATTTGCCGCTGGCCACGCGGGGAGCGCAACTGGCATGGAGCGAGTTTGAGGTGATCGATGAACAACTCGCGGTGCGGGTGACCCGACTGGCGTAGAAAGCGCGGGCGAAGACGAGAGATGGAAAGGATGCCTGGGATGCATGGAGTGTTGCCGTTTTTGGAATCGGGGGAGTTCATGACGGAGGTCCGACGCGGAGGTCTCGCACGCTGGCTCATGAGCAGGTTGCGGCGGGAACCGAAGGCGCGGCCGAGGTTATCTCTTCTCGAGCGGATTCCGCTGGCTCCCCGGCAGTCCCTCGTGTTGATCGAGGCAGAAGGCCGAAGATTCCTGGTTGCCACGTCGCAGGAGGGTTCGCCTTCCTTCTATCCCCTCGATTCGGCACCGGATCCAGGCACGTTGCGCCGGGCGGGTGTCGGCCATCAGGCCTGGAGGTCCCGATGAACCCACTCTGCGCGTTCGCGCCGGTCGCGGCAGCTGCAGCCCCCGCGCCTTTGCTTCCCGACCTGAGCAGCCGGCTGCATCCCGCCGATTCGACGCCCTGGACGATCCTGTTTGCCCTGACCTTGATCACGCTGTTGCCGGCGATCCTGATGTGCATGACGCCGCTGGTGCGTCTGATGGTGGTTTTCCATTTTTTGCGCCAGGCTCTGGGAACACAGACGGCGCCCTCGAATCCAACGCTGCTTGGTCTCGGACTGATGATGACCTGGTTCCTGATGGCGCCGGTGCTGAACCAGGTTGACCAGCAGGCGGTTGAGCCATATCGCGCGGGCCAGCTAACGGGATGGAACGCCATCGAGAAGGGCGCGCAGCCGGTCAAACATTTCCTTTTGCACTATGCGCGCGAGAAGGACCTGGCGTTGTTTGCGGCTGCCGGCCAGATTGTGCGGCCCAACACTCCGGATGATCTGCCCATGCGGGTGGTGGTGCCGGCTTACATTCTCTCGGAGCTGAAGGCTGGATTTGCAATTGGCGCTGTGCTGTTTCTTCCTTTTCTGCTGA
>Ga0335069_10010671_pt1 | contig 13011 bp, 12 predicted proteins | sample Lox_Sample_11_FD_206714 | JGI IMG/M metagenome (GOLD analysis project Ga0335069, IMG submission 206714) | Soil microbial communities from Loxahatchee National Wildlife Refuge, Florida, United States - Lox_Sample_1.1 | ecosystem: Environmental > Terrestrial > Soil > Wetlands | place: USA... | reverse complement strand
CCATAGATGGCTTGAAGGGCTCGATAGATATTCAAAGCGAGAATGGTGTGGGCACCACGGTGACAATAAAACTGCCGCTCACACTTGCCATTGTCGAAGGCCTTCTCGTGACTGTCACGGATCGATACTTCGTGCTTCCCCTCTCTGTAGTGGAAGAATGCATCGAACTGACGAGAGATGATGTACAGAAATCCCACGGCAAAAACCTTGCTTATATCAGAGGAGAGCTCGTCCCGTATATACGGCTGAGGAACGAATTCGGTATAAACGGTGATCTACCCGATATCGAGCAGATCGTCGTGACAGGTGCTAATGGAGAAAGGGTCGGACTTGTTGTAGACAACGTGATCGGGCAGCACCAGACGGTGATCAAGAATCTTGGCAAGATTTACAAGGACGCGAAAGGCGTGTCCGGAGCCACGATCCTGGGCGACGGATCCGTGGCCCTCATTGTCGATGTGCCGAAGGTGCTGCGTAACGCGGAGCTGGCCCAGGCCGTGTTCGGCTGAAATGTTTCTGAAGGGAATGGGAGAAACCAAAACCATGCGAGGGCGCACTGAAAAAAAGCGGTGCCCATTAAATAGAAGGGATTTAAAAATACACATAAGCGGAGGTTACCATGAAACGTTTTAAGGATTGGAGAATTGCCACGAAGATCATGAGCATATCCGTATTTACCATGCTCTTCGTCGTACTGGGAATGTTGTTCTATTTCATCCCGGTCCTCGAGAGCCATCTCATGAGTGAAAAAGAGAACGCCACGAAGAATGTGGTCGATGTGGCCTATACCCTGATCAGTTCTTATGAATCAAGGGTGAAATCGGGCGAATTGCGGTCCGATGAGGCGCAGAAAAGGGTCTATGCGAACATCAAGGGCTTAAGATATCAGGGAAACGAATACTTCGGTGTATCGGATCTCACCGGCAAGATGATCATTCACCCTATCAAGCCCGAACTCGAAGGCAAAGATATGATGAACGAGAAAGATGGGCGCGGCAAGGCTTTTTTCCAGGAATTTGTCAGGATAGCCAAGGAAAAGGGTGAAGGTTTTACCCAATACTACTGGCCCAAACCAAACGAGACAAAACCATCGCCAAAACTCACCTATGTGAAGCTTTTTCCCCAGTGGGGATGGATTGTCTTCAGCGGAATTTATGTTGACGATGTGAGCGCCGAAATAGCGAAAATCCGGACCCAGATCCTCATCGTGACCGTCGCCGTTGCGCTTCTTGTGCTTTTCATCGCCTACCTCGTCTCGCGGCTCATCACGCGGCCCCTCAACCAGGCTGTTCAAATATCGCGGGAGCTTTCGGAAGGCAACCTCACGATCAATATCGAGACGAACAGCGTGGACGAGGCCGGACAATTTCTGCAAGGTATGAAGAATATGGTCGAGCAACTGAAGACCATCGTCAATGATGTGCAGAGCGCTTCCGATAACGTCGCCGCAGGCAGTCAGCAAATGAGCAGCTCCGCCGAACAGATGGCGCAGGGGGCTTCTGAACAGGCATCTGCAGCCGAAGAGGTATCTTCATCCATGGAGCAGATGGTATCCAATATAGGACAGAATGCCGACAATGCACAGCAGACTGAGAAGATCGCCTTAAAGGCGGCCCAGGACGCAAAAGAGGGCGGCAAGGCGGTTGTGGAAACGGTGACCGCCATGAAAGATATTGCTACGAAGATCGTCATCATCGAGGAGATAACCCGCCAGACCAACCTGCTCGCGTTAAACGCCGCCATCGAGGCGGCCCGGGCAGGCGAGCACGGTAAGGGTTTTGCCGTTGTGGCAAGCGAAGTAAGAAAGCTGGCGGAGAGAAGCCAGAAAGCGGCGGCGGAAATAAGTAAACTTTCCAAATCCAGCGTGGACGTTGCGGAGAAAGCCGGCAGGATGCTTGACAAGATAGTACCTGACATTCAGAGAACAGCCGAGCTTGTCAGTGAAATCAATGCGGCCAGTAACGAGCAGAACGCAGGGGCCGATCAGATCAATAAGGCGATTCAGCAGCTCGATCAGGTCATCCAGGCAAACGCCTCGGCCACTGAGGAAATGGCCTCGACATCGGAAGAACTCTCTTCCCAATCGAGACAGTTGCAAGACGCCGTTGCGTTCTTCAAGACTGAGAGGAAGGACGGCCCGGCGAAGAATCTCCATGTCAACAAGCCTCAGGCCATGAAGACCGTGGCCCATGCGCGGGGAAAGAGTGCGGCTACGGTAGCGTCCGCGAAGAACCCGACAAAAGCAAAGGCATCGGGAGCAATTCTCGATCTCGGAGGCGCTCAAGATACGCTTGATGACGAATTTGAAAAGCTCTAACAGGGTGTTTAGCCGGAAACGGGCAGGAGAGACTGGCCTCGTTACTCAAAGCCGTCCCCATACCTGCCCGAAAAGGCGATAAAAAGGAGGTAGTCCAATGGCTCTATCATCTATAACCGATACACGTCAGTACCTCACTTTTGCGCTTGGGCAGGAGGTCTTCGCACTGGACGTTTCTCACGCAAGAGAGATACTGGAATATTCAACCGTTACTAAAGTACCTCAGACGCCTGACTTCATGAAGGGTATCATCAACCTACGGGGAAGTGTTGTGCCGGTAGTGGATATGCGGCTCAAACTCGGCCTTGTGGAAACGGAAAAAACGGTCGATACCTGCATTATTATCGTGGAAACAGATTTCGACGGGGAAGGCGCGATCATAGGGGCCCTCGTAGACTCCGTGAGAGAGGTCTTTGAACTGGAATCTCAGCACATAGAGGCCCCACCCAAGATGGGCACGAGCCTGAAGATGGAATTTATCAAGGGCATCGGCAAGCAGGACGAGAACTTCATCATTATCCTTGACACTGATAAAGTGTTTTCTGCCGAGGAGCTTGCCCTTATATGCGGCCAGGAAAGGGATGACCAAATAATGCGGACAGCAACCGGCTAAAACAAAAACGGCCGTGATGTTTTTGGTTCCCAGTGATATAGGGCAGTGTTATGAATAGAGGGCATTCCGCACAGAGGGCCGAGCGCGTCAAGAGTATCCTGCTCGTGGAAGACAGCCGACTGCAGGCCACTTCTCTTGCAGAAATCCTCATAAATGCAGGGTACGATGTACGGGTAGGCTACGACGGGGCCAAGGGTCTCGCCATGCTCGGCGAGTCCGCCTACGATCTCGTGATCAGCGATGTGTGGATGCCCAGAGTGAATGGTTACGAATTCTGTCGCAGACTGAAGAGTGACAAGGCGTTTAAGGACATTCCAGTCATTCTGCTTACCTCGATGTCCGATTTCGGAAACGTCGTGGAAGGACTCAACTCCGGCGCAGATTTCTATCTCACAAAACCATACAGTGAAACGCTGCTCCTTTCAATGGTGGGCCACATATTTTCCGGGGGGGATCATTATGAGGAGACAGGCAGCAAAATCTTTCTCGACGTATCCCCATCCAACGGGTCGGCATCCTCGCCACAAACATTCAATTTCCTCTTCTCCACTTATAAAAATCTTCTCTATCAGAACGAGAGCCTCGCGCAGACGAAACAGGAACTGAGGAAGCTCAACGATCAGCTTGAACACAGGGTGCAGGAGAAGACCGATTCTTTGCGCAAGGCCTTGAATGGAGTTGTCATGGCCCTGTCGAAAATAGTGGAAATCCGCGACCCGTACACGGCAGGCCATCAGTCCAGGGTCGCAGAGCTGGCAAGGGCAATAGGCAAAGAGATCGGGTTCTCCGAGGACAGGTGCGACGGTATCCGGACTATGGGTCTCCTCCATGACATCGGCAAGATCATCGTTCCTTCTGAAATTCTCTGTAAGCCGAGCAGGCTCACGGAGTACGAATTCGATTTCATTAAAGAGCATTCCCGGGCAGGATACGAAATATTGGAGGGAATTGAATTTCCCTGGCCTCTGGCAACCGCCATTATTCAGCACCACGAGCGGCTCAATGGATCGGGTTATCCGTCAGGCCTTTTGGGCGAAGATATCCTTGAAGAAGCCAAAATTCTTGCCGTGGCCGATGTGATCGAATCAATGGCTTCTCATCGACCCTACCGTCCCGCTCTCGGCATCGACCTTGCGCTTCAGGAGATCTCGGTCAGAAGGGGCACCTTGTACGACCCGGGAATCGTCGGCGCGACACTCAAACTTTTCAAACAGAAGGCCTTTTCTTTCGGATAAGATGGCCGGTCCGTGGCCCGACTGCGTGAGAGACGCGTGCTGCTGCAGTGGCATGGTCTTGAGATCACACGCGGTCTTCACGTGAAGCCTGCCTTTCATATAGGCCGCTGCGAACTTTTCATGGAAAACCACTAAAGAATATTCTTACCAAGCCGATAAACTTGGAATTGCATCACAATCTATCTGAGGAGGCTCATATGAGAAGAGTAGTTGCTGGAGTGGCGATGGTCTGTATGCTTGTATTTGGTGTGGTGGGTTTTTCCGTTTCGAAGGATAGTGCGACGGATGCGGAAGGCCTTGTAAAAAAGGCGATTGCCGCTTATAAGGGGCAAGGGAAGGAGAAAGCCTTCGCGGAGATTGACGATCCCAACGGCAGATTCAAGAAAGGCGATCTCTACGTTTTTGTGTACGATATGGCTGGCACAGCGGTGGCGCGTCCAGTGACTAAGGGATTAATAGGAAAAAATATCATTGAATCCAAAGACCCGGACGGCAAATTCTATGTGAAGGAGAGGATCGACCTGGTAAAGACCAAGGGCAAGGGGTGGCAGGATTATAAGTTTCTCAACCCAACTACGAACAAGTATGAAGACAAAACTGCATATGTCGAGGGGTACGACGGCTACGTATTCGGTTGCGGCATATATAAATAGGGTGCTCGGCCGCTTTGTGCTTGCCGGCTCGAGAGGAAGGTGCGGGAAGTAACGGTGGGGAGGCTTATCAAGATTCTGGCGCCTCCGAGCCTTGCCCACCCCCTTCCTGCGACCGGCCCTTTTCACCGGCCGGATGAGCGGACCTTTGGGCTGACGCGTCGCGCATCCCCAAGAGCTCACGACGCACCATGTGTATGTGTTCTTTGAGGATAAAGAGTTCATCATAAAAGGCGATGGATACACGAATTTTGCTCACAGTCGCCTCAACTTCGTCTAATTTCCTGATGAGATCAGTGATCTTCTCCGGTTCTGTCTGCGCCACGGACCCTCTTTCTATACGCCTCAGTTCGCGGTACCAGCGATAATACTTGGACCGGTTTCGCCAGGTGTATATCCACGGCGTAATTCCCAATAGCGGGATGAGCACCACGCCGAGAGGAATGAGTATAAGCAGCATACGGTCGATGAATGTGGCGGCCCAGAAGGGAAGATAATCATAGAGAAAGGAGCCACCCGACTTGTAGAATCGTCGCGCCTGTTCGCTAATGGCAAAGTCCTGTTTATTCAGTGCAGGGAACTCCCCGGCCTTGTGCACCCATCCGGCTCCGCTATGAATCTCTACGGAAGCCTTGAGCAAGAGATAGACGAGTGCCGGGTGCAAGTCCTTGCGCACAATGAGGTCAACCCTGGGGGAAAGCAGGTGGATATCCGAGGCGGGAAATCTTTTTGAAGGGTTGAGAATCCCTCTTGGTAAAATTACATGGGCCAAATCTGGAAACAGCCTGGTATATGTTTCGGCCTGGACGAAGTTCATCAGCTTTACACCCCGGGTGTTAAGCAGGCTCACCACGTACTGGTTGTCGGCGGCGCCGAAGGCCATCACAGCGTCCACCTTTCCTTCCCGTATAGCCTTCACATTGGATGAGTACGGAAACTCGTACAGTACCGTTTTAGGACCCGAAGCGTTGGCAGCCTTCAGCAAATCGAGGGCGAATTTTCGCACGCCGCTCCCTTCCGGCCCGATGGCGATTCTTTTCCCACTAAGTTGCGAAAGGTCATCGAGAACTTCACTACCCCGGTAAAATACCCACAATGGTGTGTAGGTGAGATTCCCAAGAGAGACAAGATCGGATGTGTCCTCGCTTTTGGCTATGCCTCCCTGTATGAAACCTGCGTCAACATGCTGGGACTTGTCCTGTAAGAGCCTTAGGTTCTCCACAGCCCCTGAGGATAGACGCAATCCGAGTCGGATATTATCCCGGGCCAATATCTGCCGGTAGCGCTCACCGAAATAGGTGAATGCGCCGCCCTGCATACCGGTAGCCATGGTGAGCGACTTGGGCGGGAACGGTCTCACGTAGTGATAGCTCACCCAGAACAAAAAGACTAGAATCGCGAGGATCGAGAGAAAGACGCCCGACAGGACCTTTGAGGGCACTTCCCTGACTTTGTTACGACCCATGGTCTATCTCTTTCAAGCGGTGTGGATAAAGCCATTGCATCAGATTATTACCTGCTGATATTCAGCCACAATCTCAATATACTATAATGCGTGTTGCAGTACATACCAAGGGAGCGGCCCCGAGCTTCCTCAAGGGAAGCCCGATGATATATACTTCTTGCGTCCGTCATTCCATGAGCTTCGCTTCCAGAATCTTGTCAGCGTCGAAATCTTCGAGGCCCATATAGTAAGCTGCCGAATCCACAAGAGCGTTGAGGGGAACGAGGCCCACGATTTCACTGCCGAGAACGCCCACTCCATACCGTCTGGCCTCTGTACGCACAAGCTCGAGGGCCTGATAGAGGGGTGTTTGGGTGTAATCCGTCATGTTCATGGAGACCTGGGCAACATTCCTTTGTTTGAGGGCGATGCCGATGGCCTTACAGTATTTCAACCCTCCGCTCGAATAGCGCACCGTTCGCGCGATACGCCGTGCTATTTCAATGTCATTGGTGTCGAGATTGACATTAAACGCGATGAGCGGCATACGAGCGCCCACGGCCACGACGCCTGCGGTCGGATGCATTTCTCTCTCTCCAAAATCGGGCTTCCACTCGTCGGCCATGAGCTTCTCCGCCATACCCTCGAACTGACCTTTTCGTACATGAGCCAGATCTTTACGGTCGGGCGTCGATGCTGACTCTTCATAGAGAAAGACAGGAAGGCGGTATTTCGCCCAGATAGTCTTAGCTACTTCCTTTGAGAGGGCTATTGCATCTTCCATGGTCACATTTCGTACGGGAATAAAGGGGATAACATCCACCGCGCCCATGCGCGGATGCTCTCCGCGATGGGTTCGCATATCGATGAGCTGAATCGCAACGCCGACGGCTTCAACCACTGCATGTTTCAGGGCGTGAGGTTCGCCTACGGCGGTCACGACCATCCGGTTATGGTCTACGTCTCTGTGAAGGTCGAGGAGTTTTACACCATCCCTATCTTTAAAGCATGCCAGGATTTGTGCGATGGTAGCATCGCTTCTTCCTTCGCTGAAGTTGGGCACAGTTTCCATGATTTTGTTCATTCATAACACCTCGGTGTCGTTCTATTCCGTTTCTCAATTGTACCTCTTTGAAAAGCTGGAATCCACGATTATCTTGTCTCACACCTATTGGCTTTTCACCGTCTTCGAGATGTGTTATAACCTAAAGGCATGGCAAGGAAGAGAGGACTATACCTGAAGGTGGGCGACCGCGTGTACCACAAGCGGTTCATGCGGTGGGGCATGGGCGTCGTAGTGGAGGAACGCGCATCGGAACTCCCGGGGGGATTTTGTTATGTTCGTGTCAATTTTCAGGATGGGAAACTCAGGGTATTTGACAACAATCTGTCGAGCGACTGCTGCTGTTACTATGCAGGCATCGAGAAGTTCGACGGGGAGACGAAATACATAGACATAGACGAAATTGGCTTGGAGGCCTCCTCTCGCAGAAGGCACAAAGCCCTCTCGAGGGGCAAGGATTGATTGACTGACAGGGCGAATCGAGTAAATCATGAGGAAAGGAGTCGTATGGACGTGGAGTTGACCAAATACGTTCAGGGAGGGGGTTGAGCTTCCAAGATAGGTCCGGGTGATCTATCTGAGATACTCTGTGGTATCGACATACCCGTAGATGAGAACGTGATCGTGGGAATAGAAGGTTTTGAAGATGCCGGCGTCTACCGGATTACGGACGATCTTGCCCTGGTCCAGACGGTCGATTTTTTTACTCCCATAGTCGATGATCCTTACTGGTTCGGCCAGATTGCGGCAGCCAACTCACTGAGTGATATTTACGCCATGGGCGCCGTGCCCAGGACAGCGATGAACATCGTCTGCTTTTCGCCAAAGCGGTTCGACATCAAGATTTTGAAGGAGATCATTCGGGGCGGAGCGGATAAAATCCGCGAAGCCGGCGTGAGCCTTCTCGGAGGCCACAGTGTTGACGACGCCGAGATAAAATACGGACTTGCGGTGACAGGGCTCGTGCATCCCGACAAGGTCGTGTTCAACTCAGGTGCTCTGCCGGGGGACCTTCTTATTATGACCAAGCCGCTCGGTATCGGGATTTTGAATACGGCCATCAAGGGAAAGTTGCTCGACGAGGCCTCCATCAAAAAGCTCATTGAGGTGATGGCAGAGCTTAACAGAGGCGCTTCGGAAGTCATGCTCTCCGTCAGAACTCATGCAGCTACTGACGTAACGGGGTTCGGCCTTGCAGGCCACCTGAAAGAGATGATCAAGGAGAACGTAGGCGTGGAGGTCCATAAAGAGAGACTTCCTTATTTCAATGAGGCCCCTGAATTAGCCGCGTCAGGCATCGTGCCCGGAGGGTTGTACAGAAATAGAGATTTCTATCGGGAACACATCATGGCTGCAGAAGAGGACTTCTTTTACGATATCATATTTGACCCTCAGACGTCGGGAGGCCTTCTCATCGCCATCGATGCAACAGACGAAGCCCGATTCGCAGAAAAGGCTCGCCAATTGAGTGTGGATTACTGGGTCATCGGGAAGTTTGTGAAGGAACCGAAAGGCAAAATAGCGGTTATCTGAAAAGATTATGTGCACGACAGACGGTCCTAAGAAGGAACCGCTGTGAGGCACGATAAGAACGCATGAGGACAGTTCTTTTGTGGCAAGCAAAAAGGAAAGACGCCTTCGGTCGCTGAGGAAACGGTCAGGGGAGATAAGGAAGAATGAAAGGAATCGTGATCTATTTTTCTCTCACGGGAAACACCATGAAGATCGCCAGGGCAATTCATCTGGGCATGAAGTCCGTGATAGGGCATGCCCACCTGGCAAAACTCAAGGATGTGGATGTACAGTCGCTTACCGACTATGACGTGATCGGTTTAGGTGCGCCCGTGTGGGGCGGGGTGCCTCCCAACGTAATGCGGCTCGTCCACGACCTACCCCGACTCTCGGGCAAACACGCCTTCGTCTTTTGTACTCACGGGGTACTGCCGGAGCGTTTCTTTCCGCCGCTTTTCAAACAGTTGACCAAAAAAGGACTGACGGTGATCGGGATTCGCGACTGGTACGGAAGCGTGAACAGGCCGGCCTTGCCAACACCCTACCTTACGGACGGACATCCCGATGAGATAGACCTCGAGGAAGCGGAAGGCTTTGGGGCAGAGATGGCCGAACTGAGCCAAAAGCTTGAGGCCGGCGAGACCGTCATTATGCCCACCTTCCCCAAGATGCAGATGACGCCGCCCAACAAGCTTCCCAGGCCGCTGCCCGAGCGCGATGCAAGTAAGTGTCGCTACCCTGCATGTCGAACCTGCATGGATCATTGTCCGGTGGGCGGCATCGACCTGACTTCGACTCCGCCGGTGTTCGCAAAAGGTTGCAGTATCTGTTATTTTTGCGAAATGATATGTCCGGAAGGCGCCATACAAGTGGATTATGAACTGCGTGCCAATGCGTCAATTCCGCGAATCAAAGACCTGTTCCTAAAGCATCTCGCTCAGGCCGAGGCCGAGGGACGCTTCAGGAGACTTGTGCCCCTCGAAAAGGTGGGCTGGGACACGCCCTATTACAAGGTGCACAACAAGCATCCCCGTTTTGTTGTCCCTGAAGAAGACCCTTTATAGCGCTCGCGCCCTCATGTCTTAATCCGCTGGGACCAAACGTTTCTTGACATGGTCGCCAAGAGGACTGACAATAGTGGTATAGGAGGATTAACCCATGGCTTACGATTTGTACGCGTTACAAAACAACGTGGATACGCTTACCGGTCAAGGCAAATATCGGGAAGCCATTGAGCTACTCAAGAGAGAATCCGAATCGGTCCGCGATGACAATGTGGTTCGGGGCGCCATACTCAACGAATTGGGGGGTCTCTGTCGGGCGGTGGGTTTTTATGCGGAATCCGAAGCCGCCTTCCAACAAGCAATGGAAATTCTGAGCCGGTCCCCGGGAAAGGATGACCCTGACTACGCGACGACCATCAATAATCTTGCCGGAACCTATCGTCTTATGGGCCAATACGCCAAGGCTGAATCTCTTTTTACCGAAGCTGCTGATATCTATGCCCGAACCCTGGGGAAGAAGCATTTCCTGTACGCGAGCGCCCTCAACAATCTTGGCCTTTTGTATCAGGACATGAAGGCGTTCGAAAAGGCTCTGACTCTTCACAAAGAGGCCCTTGATATCGTCCGAGAGGATAAAGATAACCCCATTGCATATGCGACCACGCTTAACAATCTCGCCGGGCCGTACCGGGCTACAAGTCGAAACGACGAGGCGCGTGAGGTGGCGCAGGAAGCCCTCGAGATTTACCGGAGGATTCTCGGGGAAGAGCACCCGCTTTATGCCTCGGGACTTAACAATCTTGCATCACTCTATTCGGTAATGGGCAATTACGAGAAGGCAGAGCCGCTCTACGTGCAGGCCTTAAGGATTTGCCGCAGGATATTCGGAAATGACCACCCCGATTCGCGGGCCGCGGCCAACAATCTCATCCTCATGTACGAGAAGATGGGTAACCATGAGAAGGCCGGGCAACTACGCTCTGAGATAAAAGAGACGGATGGGACCCAGGCGAAAGTTTAAACCTGCCCCCGAGGTGAACAAAGACTCATTATGGTAAAAGGGCTGACCTTATCGGAGCAATATTTCTCCCAGGTCTGTGCACCCATGATAGAGGCAAAGTTTAAAGCCTTTGAGGAGAAGATAGCGGCAGGACTCGTAGGCGACGGTTCAGAGTGTTTCGGATTCGATGATGAGATATCGCGAGACCACGACTTTGGCCCCTCCTTCTGCCTATGGCTCACCCAAGAAGATTACGAAAAAATCGGTGCACGCCTGCAGGCCGAGGTTGAGACGCTTCCGCGAGAGTTCGGCGGCGTGCCGGCAAGACAGGAAAGCGCCTTTGGAGGCGGCAGGACCGGAGTGTTTGAGATAGGGCGGTTTTACAAACGATTTATCGGTGTGGACCATGTGCCGGACTCCCTTCAACAATGGCGGGCCATACCCGAAGAAAACCTGGCCGCCGCAACAAACGGCAAGGTTTTCCGGGACCCGCTCGGCGAGTTCACGGCTTTCAGGGAGCGCTTAAAAGGGTTTTATCCCGAAGATGTGAGACTAAAAAGAATCGCCTCCCGTTGTATGACGATCGCTCAATCAGGTCAGTACAATTATGCGCGGTGTATAAGACGGAAGGAATTCGTGGCTGCCCTGTCGGCGGAGGCGATCTTTATCAACGATACGATCTCTATGGTCTTTCTTCTCAACAAAGAGTATAAGCCTTTCTACAAATGGATGCACAGGGCCCTGAAAAGCCTGCCTATCCTGGGAGAGGCCGTCTATACACTCCTTACAGATCTTGTCACGATAGACGGGCGTGAGTCAGGCGAAGCCCAATACGAGAAGAAAAGCGCTTGCATGGAAGGTCTCGTCCGACTGATTACAGAGGAGTTGAAAAATCAGGGCCTAAGCGATTCCCCGAGCGACTTTCTTCTTAATCACGGCCCTTTGGTTCAGGCGAAGATAGAGGACACCATGCTGCGCCAGATGGATGTCTGGACGGAGTAACAGACGATGACCAGGGAAGAGATTATCGCGAGCATCATAGCTATCGAGTGGGACATGTTTCAGGCCGTCCCTAACATAGGAGGAGCTGCCCCCTGTCAGGATGAGCGACAGACCTTTGAGATCATGCGGCTAAGCCAGGCGGCGAGCTGGTCTCAAGCAGCCCTTAGGAGCTATCTTCATGACCTGACCCAGGCGCAAAGACAGGACAGGAATCTCATGACTGAGAAGTATGCCCGGATGATGAAATCAACCTCGCCTCAAGAATATGCTCGTATAGACCATCTCATCCCCGCTACGAGCCCGAGCGCTCTGTTACTGATAGAGAAGATTTCCGCAATCATTCTCGACTGGGAAGGAGAGCTCGCGAAAAAGTATCCCCGACTTCTTGAGCGGGGCAGGCCGCTCAGAAGCTCACACGACTCGCATCTGGTGACGTCTCTTGAAACTTACTTAAAGAGCGAGCTTGCCACCTATTCGCTTAAGACACTTGAATTGTATTATGAACACCTCGCAGAAGAACAATCAAAACATATAAACGGGTCGGAGATAACCCTTGCCCTGACCGTGAAACAGTACGGGTTCCAGTCTCTGGAAGAGGCAAATAGAAAACTTGAGGCCTAGCTTAAGAAACTTGGAACCAGATCATCGCCCTGCCATTGCGTGTCCTCAAAACAATCAGGAACCACCGAGCCAAAAGATGAGTCCGAGGTAATACTTGACTTTTTTCATACGATCTATGTTGAATATGGTATATATGTATATAATTATCTCCAGCGATCATATAAGACGTTAGACCCTAATCGCCCACGGAGAAATGGCTGATAGATAACTGATAGATAATGAGAGGAGAAAAGGAGAAAAAGAGATGGAGGGAAACGAAGCACATATACCCTACTATGTGCAGGTTGCCGAAACCCTGAGAAGACGGATCATGACGGATGATTACACGGAGGGCGGTCTTATTCCGCCTGTACCCGAACTGGAAAAGGAGTTTGGCGTAAGTAATATTACCATCAGAAAGGCCCTTGAAATGCTCACCCAGGACGGATTGCTGCGTCGCAAAAGGGGCATTGGGACGATCGTGCAGAAATACGAACAGGACCTGGTTGTCTTCGAACTTACCGGCGATTTCAAACGTCTTGTCAGGTCGGTTGAGGACCTGCCCGTTGAA
>Ga0335069_10010670_pt1 | contig 13013 bp, 1 predicted proteins | sample Lox_Sample_11_FD_206714 | JGI IMG/M metagenome (GOLD analysis project Ga0335069, IMG submission 206714) | Soil microbial communities from Loxahatchee National Wildlife Refuge, Florida, United States - Lox_Sample_1.1 | ecosystem: Environmental > Terrestrial > Soil > Wetlands | place: USA: Florida... | reverse complement strand
ACGTAGAAGGACAGATAGTCGAACCACTGTTCCGAAGAGACCTTCCACCAGAAGGTCAACGTGCCCGGCCCGGTGATCGTGGTCTGGAGCGTCGAGCTCTGGCTGTCGGTGATGGCACCGCTTTGGGCGGCGCTCGACTGGTCGTGGGTGACCGCCGACTCGCCAAACCAGGCGGCATTGCCGCTGGTGCTCCAAACGAAGCTGTAGCTGAGCGCCTGGCCCAGCGGCACAAGGGTCGTCAGCGGGGCCACGGAGCTGGTCACCGCACCGTAAACGTTGGTAATGACCACCCGGTAGCCGCCGGCGTTGGGGGCCTGCACACTGCTCAGCGTGAACAAGGAACTGGTTGCGCCTGACAGGTTCGTGCCGTTGAACTGCCACTGGAAATGGAGCGGCTGCGAGCCGACGGCCATGGCCACGAAATTCGTGGAGGTCCCGATCAAGGCGGCCCGGTTCGCGGGCTGCAGCTTGATGAAAGGCGAGCCGTCACCCAGCACCGCCAGGCTGTGGTAATAGCCGCAGCCGATACCGATGACGTTGGTCAGCCCCGGAGGTATCAAGTTCCGCCCGTAGGTGTTCGTCGCGCCCCAGGTGACGACCGTGCCGTCGCTGCGCAGGGCCAGGCTGTGGTCGTAGCCCGCGGCAATGGCGACCACGTTGGCCAGCCCCGAGGGCACGCCGTATTGGCCTCCCCACGAGACGACCGTGCCGTCGCTCCGGAGCGCTAGTGAATGGTTCACACCGGCGGCGATGGCCACATAGCTGTAGGGATAAGGGGGGGTGGGCGCCGAGGCGGTCAAGTTGCCCCACGAGATCACTGTGCCGTCTGAGCGCATGGCCAGAGCGTGGCTGCCACGCGCCGCCAGCGCGACCACGTTGCTGACACTGGAAGGCGGGTTGGTGAGGAAATACGTGTTCTCGCCCCACGCCACGACTTTGCCATCGCTGCGGAGGGCGAAGCTGTCGTAGTCGCTGGCGGCGACCGCGACCACGTTGGACGCGCTGGCCGGGACGACGCTCTGGCCGTAATTTGGTGCATAGTAGATAACTGGAATCGTCGTGTCGCCCGCGCCCCAGGCGATGATCGAGCCGCTCGCCGTCGCCGCTAGGCTGTGGTACAGGCCTGCCGCAATTCCAGTCACATTTGCCAGGCCGTCCGGAACGATGGATTGCCCGTATTCCGGACCGCCGCGCCCCAGCACCACCCCCGAATTAGTCGTCCCGGCACCCCACGCCAGCACCCCCGTGTCCGCCTTCAACGCCAGCGAATGATAGCCACCGCCCGCCACGGCTACCGCGTTAACTAGCCCGGCCGGCACGATGGACTGTCCGTAGTTGGGGGTGGTGCCGTAGTTCGTCCCCGCGCCCCAGGCGACGGTCTGGATGACCGGCACCGTCGCTTTGGCACTGCTTACCGCGCCAAAGGCATTGCTGATCACGACTGAATAGCCCCCGGCATCGCTGAGCACCAGATGGTTGATGAGCAGCGTGGAGCCGGTCGCCCCGGCGATGTTCGTCCCGTCCAGGCGCCATTGATAGGAGAACGGCGCTGATCCATCCGCGGTCACCTGCAACGAGGCCTGCGTCCCCAGGTAAACCGGCTGGCCGACCGGCTGGACGGCGACAAAGGGCGCGCTGTTCACCACGTTCAAGACGGCGACCGAGCTGGTGGCCGCGCCCAGCACGTTGGTGATGACCACTGTGTAGCTGCCGGAGTTCGTCGCCGGATCAACCGCCAGCAACTGCCGGGTGGCCTCAGCGGCATTGGTCCCGTTCAATTGCCATTGGTAGCTGAACGGCAGCACGCCGCTGGCCTGCGCGCGAAAGACCGTCCGCCGTCCGCTGAAGGCCGCCCGGCTCAAAGGCTGCGCCACGAAGAACGGCGGCCCATCGCCCGCCAGGGCCAGCGTGTGCGCCTGCCCGCCGGACGCAGCCACCATATTCGTCGCCGCCGGCGGAATGTAGGACTGTCCCAGGTTGGGGAAAGTCGAGGGCATACTGCTCGTGCCCGCGCCCCAGGCAACGACCGTCCCGTCGCCTTTCACCGCCAACGAATGGAACGCCCCGGCCCCCAGGGCAATGACATTCGACAAACCGCTCGGCACATTGGTTTGCCCGTAAGTGGAAGACCCCCACGCCACGACCGTGCCGTCGCTGCGCAGGGCCACGCTGTGCATGGCGCCGGCGGCAATCGCCACGACGTCGGTCAGGCTCGCGGGCACGTTCGTTTGGCCTGCGGTATTGCCGCCCCAGGCGAAGACCTTCCCATCCGCGCGCAAGGCAATGCTGTGATTGCTGCCCGCGGAGACAGCCACGACGTTGGTCAGCAGCGCGGGCACACTCGCCTGGCCGCTGATGTTCAGGCCCCAGGCAGCCACCGTCCCGTCAGCCTTCAATGCCAGGCTGTGGCTGGCCCCCGCCGCTACGGCCACCACGTTGCTGAGCCCCGCGGGAGCGTTCGTCTGCCCTGCATTGTTCGGCCCGCCCCAGGCAGCGACCGTGCCATCCGCTTTCAAAGCCACGCTGTGGTCCCCGCCGGCAGCAATAGCTACAGCATTGGTCAGGGTGGCCGGGACGTGGACCTGGTCCGCCGCGCCCCACGCCACTACCGTGCCGTCGCGCCGCAGCGCCAGGTTGTGTAGGGTCCCCGCGGAAACGGCCACGGCGTTGCTGACGCTGACCGGCAGGCTCATCTGCCCGATCGAAGTTGCTCCCCAGCAGGCGACCGGCACCGTCACCAGGACTGCCTCGGAGCTGTTCGTGCCGCCGAACGCATTGCTGATGACGGCCTGGTAGGGACCGGCATCGGCGGGCGTCATGTTCGGGATCACGTAGGTGGCGCCGGTGGCGCCGGGGATGTTGGTCCCGTATAACTGCCACTGGTAGGCGAAGGGCTCCGAGCCCGCTGCCGCCACGCTCAACTGGGCCGGGAAGCCGGGAAACACACCGGCGGCCTGGGGCTGGAGAGTCACCAACGGAGCCGCTGGCAGCACGGTCAAGGTTGCCACTGCGCTCGTCGCCGCATTCCAGGCGTTGGCCGCTACGACCACGTAGTCGCCGGCGTCGTTCGTCTGCACGTCCGTCAGGATGAGCGAGGTGGAAGTTGCCCCCGCCAGCGCCGTGCCGCCGAAATACCACTGGTAGCTGATGGGCCAGTCATTCGTGGCCGTGGCAGTCAGCGTCACGTTTGTCCCCGCCGGCACGGCCTGGCCTTGGGGCTGGAGCGAGAAGCCGGGCCCGGGCGGCACATACACCGTCAGCACCGCCGCGGCGCTGGTCACGGCGCCGAAGGCATTGGTTACCACGACGTCATAGCTGCCGGCCTGGCTTGGGCTGACCGCCGCCAGCACCAGCGGGTCATCAGTCTGCCCGGGCAGCGCAGCGCTATTGAACCGCCACTGGTAAGACAACGGTGCCGTGCCGTCGGCTGCCACGTAAAATATGGCGTTGCTCAGGGCCGTGACCGTCACGCTGGCCGGCGGCACCGACACCGTCGGCGGCGTCGGCGTTGTGCACTTGCCCGAGCGCCCGGCGGCATACAGGGCCTGGATTTCAACCGGCGCGAGCGCTCGGCTGTAAAGGCTGATCTCGTCCAGCGCCCCGGTATAGGATGCCGTGCCGTCAACCCCCACGCAGGGGCTGGTTCCGGCGTAAAAGTGCCCGCCGCTGGAAACGTCGGCCACCTGCCCGCTGGAAAGCGTCCCGCCGCTGCTGAACACGCCGTCCACGTAAATCGAGAGCGTTGGCCCATGCCGGACAAGGACCGTGTGGTGGAAGGTACCGTCGTTCACTGCCCTTGCATCGTTCCACCCAAAGAACCCGTAGGAAGAGGCGCCGCCATCCACTTCAAAGGCTAGGGCGCCTTGCTGGAGGAGGACGTTGAATAGGTTATCCGCGTCGCAGATGTTGCGCTTGCTGAGCAGTGCCTCATTCCGCGTGGATACCGTGCTTAGCCAGAACTCGACCGAGAAGTCGCTCGTGCCGAAGTTGCCGACGTTGGTGCCGAAATCAACGTAGCTGTCGTTGCCATCGAAAAGGAAGGCCTGGCCTACGACGCCCTGGGTGTACGTCACGCCTCCCACCACCGTGCCATTGTTGGCGCCAATGACGTCGAGCGCGTTACTCTGTCCCGGCCACCAGTCCACCAGCCCCCCCGGCTCCGGCGCGCAGGGCGAAACCAGGAGAATAGTGAGCACCGCGTTAGAGCTGAGCACCGCGCCCGCGGTGTTGGAAACCAGCACCGAGTAGCTGCCCGCGTCCGCGAGTTGCACATTGGTCAACAGCAGGCTGCTGCCCGTGCCGGCGGCGAGGTTCGTGCCGTTCAACGCCCACTGGTAGCTCAGGGGCGGCGAGCCGCTGGCCAGGACGCTGAAGCTGACGGCGCTGCCAGAGGTGACCACCTGGCTGATCGGCTGGATGAGAATGGCGGGCGGCATCGGACTCACGCACTTGCCGGCCGCCCCTGCGTTGTAGACGCCCTGGATTTCACCCACCGTCAGCGCACGGTTATAGAGTGAGACCTCATCAATGTCCCCCAGGAATGGGAAACTGTTGAACCCATCATTCACGTTTCCAATCCCGATGCCGGGAGAGGCCGCGGGGATAAGAGGGCCAAACGGCCTGACCGTGGTATTGGTCTGCGCGGCCAACGTCCCGTTCGTATAAAGGCTCATCGTGCCTGAGCCGCCGTCCAGGGTCGCCGCCACATGCCACCATTGATTGTAAACCAGGGGAGCACTCACTGAGGCCGAGTTGCCATTCACATCCGTGATGCCGAAAAGGAGGTTCGTGTTGCCCATCATCTCCAGCACGTAGGGGTCAAGGCCGGGACGGTTGTCGCCGCGCCAGAAGATGTTCCAGCCATCGCCGCGTGGCCGGACCCACGCCTCGACGGACAGGGAATTCGTCAGCGCATACGCGGGCTGGTCCGGGATCTGCACCCCGGTCCAGCCATAAGGATAGTTCTCCGGGTCGAAGGCGAAGGCCTGTCCCACAATGCCATTGGTGAAGGAAGTATTCAGGACGGCGGAAGCGTTGTTCGTGCCGGCGCTATCCGCCCCGTTGCCGTCGCCTTTCCACCAGCCGATCAAACCCGCCGGCGGCGCAGCGCAGATGGGCGGCACGCATTTACCGGCGCTGCCCTCCAGGTAGATGCGCTCGATCTCAGCCGCCGAGAGCGCGCGATTATAGACCGAAGGCTCATCCACCATCCCCCAGAAGGTCCCGCCCCGCGCATCTCCGCGCGAACCGACGGCGGCCGACTCCGTGAAGGTGTAAGTAGTGCTGTAGGGCAGCGCTCCCGATGCCGGCGCGCCATCAATGTAGAACACGGCCGTGGATCCGGCCTTGGTCACAGCCACGTGGTGCCAGTTCGTGTCAGTGACCGTGCCGGCCGACTGCACGTTATCCACATCAATCTTGCTCAGGATCATGCGCCCGTTATTCAGCAGGCCCAGGCCGTAGCCGCCCCGGCCGTAACCGAACACGATCCCGCCCTCGCCCGCCACCGCGCCGTCCTGGTTGTCATCGTCCAGGGAAATGTCCGCCGGGTCGGCCCGCTTGACCCAGGCTTCAATGGTGAAGTCCTGCAACTGGAGGCTGGGCGGATTGCCCACGTCCACGCGGTCGCGGTGGATGCCGTCCAGGAGGAACGCCTGGCCCACCATCCCCGGGCCGTAGCCGAAGGTGCCATAGCCCGCCACCGTGCCGTTATTGGCGCCCATCGCATCGGCCGTGGAGTTCTCCCCGCGCCACCAACCCACCAGCCCCGCCGGAGGCGGCACGCACCCGCTCTGTGCCGGCACCGGCGCCACCTGGATCAACAGCGCGGTCGAGTCGTAGGAGAAGTCATTGTCCGCACCACGCCCGACGGCGAAGTCCAGGGTATCGCCCGCATTCAAGAGAATAGCCGAGTTGAAGTCCGGCCCCGTGCCCGCCCCGTAGCCGTTGACGGCGCCGTCGAAGATCGAGAGGCCGTTGGTCAGGACATGCACGTCGGTGGTCGTGCCGTGCGTGTCGAGGCCGTAGAACAGGCAAGACACTCGATATAGGCGCGTCGCCGGGACAATGAACCGGATGATGCTGTATTCCCCATTCGGCCCCGGATGCGCCCCCGTCACGCCCGGATCAACGGTGACGGTGCCATTGGAGATCGGGCTATTTGTCGCGTTATAGAACACCGAGGGGGCACCCAGCCAGATGTTGGTCCGCCACACTTCCAGCCCAGGGACGTCCTGCAGGGATTCCGGGTAAACCACCATCGGGCTGCCCAGGGTCAGGCTGTAGCCGTAGCTCCAAGGGCCTGCGGGATTCGCGCTGGGCGAGAAGCCCTCCCCTGCACTATAGACCGGCTGAAGCACGGTCAGCACCGCGTTGGAGCTGAGCGCCGTGCCGGCGCCGTTGGAGACGACGACCGAATAGCTGCCGACGGCGGAGACTTGCACGTTGCTCAGAGCCAGGCTGCTGCCGGTGGCCGCCGACAGGTTCGTGCCGTTCAACCGCCACTGGTAGGCCAGCGGCGGAGTGCCCAAGGCGGTCACGCTGAACATGGCGCTGTCGCCTGCTCCGACAACCTGGCTGGCCGGCTGCACCAGGATCGAGAGCGCATTCCCGGTCGTACACTTGCCCGCGCTGCCGGCATTGTAGATGCCCTGCACCTCAGACGCCGTCAGCGCCCGGTTGTAAAGGGCCACCTCGTCAATGTCGCCCACGAAAGGGAACCGATTGAACCCATCGTTCACGTTGCCAATCCCGATGCCGGGAGAGTCCTGCGCAATCAGGTCGCCAAACGGCCTGATGCTCGTGATGAGCTGGCCGGCCAGGGTCCCGTTCGTATAAAGGCTCATCGTGCCGGAGGAGCCGTCCAGCGTCGCCGCCACGTGCCACCATTGGTTGTAAACGAGCGGCGCCGACAGGGTCGCCGAGTTGTTGTTTGCATCCGCAACAATGAAGGCAACGTTGTGATTGCCCAGCATCTCCAGCACATACGGGTCGAGGCCGGGCCGGTTGTCGCCGCGCCAGAAAATGTTGTAGCCGTCGCCGCGTGGCCGGATCCACGCCTCAATGGACAGTGAATTGGTCAGCGCGTAAGCCGGCTGGTCAGCAATCTGCACCCCCGTATAAGTGAAATAGGGATAGTTCTCCGGGTCACAGGCAAAGGCCTGTCCCACGATTCCGTTCGTAAACGAAATATTGACGACCGCGTAGGCGTTATTGGTCCCGGCGCTGTCCGCCCCGTTGCCATCGCCCTTCCACCAGCCGATCAAACCCGCCGGCGCCGGCGCGCAGGGCGCAGCGGCGCACTTGCCGGCGCTCCCCGCATCGTAGATGCCCTGCACCTCAGCGGCTGTCAGCGCCCGGTTGTAAAGGGCCACCTCATCAATATCCCCCGTGAACGGGAAGTTGTTGAACCCGTCGTTCACGTTGCCAATCCCGATGCCGGGAGAGTCCTCGGGGATAAGCAGGCCGAACGGCCTGACGGTGGTATTGGACTGCGCGGCCAGCGTCCCGTTCGTATAGAGGTTCATAGTGCCGGAGGCGCCGTCGAGCGTCGCCGCCACGTGCCACCATTGGTTGTAAGCCAGTGGCGCCGAAACCGAGGCCGAGTTGCCGGCCGCATCGCTGATACCGAAGGTGATGCCGGTGTTGCCTTGCATCGAGAGGTAATAGGGGTCAAGGCCGACGCGGTTGTCGCCGCGCCAGAAGATGACGAAGCCGTCGCCGCGTGGCCGAACCCAGGCCTCGATGGACAAGGAATTGGTCAGCGCATAAGCCGGCTGGTCGGCAATCTGCACCGCGTTGTAAGTGCCGTACGGGTAATTGTTTGGGTCGCAGGCGAAGGCCTGTCCCACCACGCCATTGGTAAAGGTGATATTGGCGATGGCGTAGGCGTTATTGGTGCCCGCGCTATCCGCGCCGTTGCCTTCGCCCTTCCACCAGCCGATCAATCCCGCGGGCGCGGGCGCGCATGGCCCAGCGGCGCACATGTCCGCCGGGCTTACGGAAAGCCAGCCAGCCAGGCCTGTTGCGATATATCCCCACGGATCGGAGCGCAGAACACAACTTAGGATTGAAAACGCAGGCCGCAACACGGCCACACGCGCGAATGAGAAGACGCTTTTCATAGTCACCTTTCGACCGGTTACACTGCCGGTACCAATTAGATCATGACAGACCGGGGGAAGACAAGCCCAAATGTGAATGAATCGCCGGTGCGGTGCGGATCGTGCAGTGGCTGAGTCGCATCGGCTCCGGGACCTTGTCCAAGCCGCGTTGCAGAGTAGCAACGGAGCACCGCCATGCGGACCCGGCCCAGGTTCGGCCCGGGCGGTCTGGCTTGGGCTTGGGATGCTAAAAATGATGCTTGCCTTACAGCCAACCGACGCGATAGACTCGAAGCAATCCGCAGGTCGCTGACTCGCTGCGGAGTTGGCCGGCGACTTGGGCGGGACGAACAACTCATTGCGCGGGCATGAGGGGCCAGTTGCCAATCTGGGATGGGCAGAGTGCGTTCGGGGGAACGCTCACCCGAGGGGCTTTCGCAGCCACCGCCGGCGCGGGCCTTGTTCACTCGAGTCGTCCTCTGCTGGTGCATCAACCCGGCATACAAGGAACGCTCAGGCGCATCGCCTTGAGTTTGACCCAGGACGAAGCGATGCTGGAAGACCTTGCACAGGAAGCCCTGATTCACCTTTGGCAGAGGGAGACGCAGCAACCGGGCCAAACATCTTGTTGGTATCTGCAGAGCTGCAAGTTCCATCTTCGGGATGTGCTCGATAGGGGCCGGAGTGTCGATTCCTGGAAACATCGTGCGCGCTGCATCCCAATGCCGGCCGCAGGGGATAGGGATCGGCCGGATTGGGAGGCCGAGCAGCAAGCGGACGAGTCCCTGCTGAGCCTCGTTATATCCCGGGACATGCTGCAGGAACTCGCCTTTCACCTGCCACCAGCCCATCGGGTCGTGCTGGACTACCTGGCGGCGGGCTTCAGCGTGGAAGAGATCGCGTCCGAACTGCATTGTTCTCACCAGTCCGTCAGCAAGCGGAGAAGACGCATCGCCCAGGAGGCAACTGAGCTGGGCTTTCGACCCGCAGCCGCGCCAGCACGATCGGCGCTTACCCGGCGAGGCGGCTGAATACGAATACGTAGTGAGGCACGGAGCGCGCCCGCCCGCGGGCGCGGCACACCGGGTTGGTTGCCGTTTTGGCAACCAGACCCCTTTTACTGTGTGAAAGGAAACGGTCCCCGACCAGGTGGACCTGGGAGAGGGCCGCTCTAGTGCTATGAATAAACAAGTCCCAATTCTCTCCGGGTTCAGCCGGGTCTTCGGCCCACTCGTGCTGTTTCTCTTGGCGGCCTTGAGCCTGCCGGGCCAGCAGGCAGCGACGCTCGTCCGCAAGGTCACTCCCCCATCGTGGCAAGGCACCAACGTGGTTTGGAATCGCGATGTGCAGCCACGCAATGGAATTGACGATACCATTGATAACTCCACGAACAAGGTGTTCGACATTGTGGTTAATTTCAGAAGTTGCCCCACCGCCAGCGACGTTGGCGTCCTCCAGGGCATGGGCAGCAACCAGGTGCCGCTCACCTACCTCTCCTCGATTGCAGTCAGCGGCGTGGCCAAGACCAACATCATGCTGCTCGCCGGAATGACGAACGTTTCCTTCATTGAGCAGCAGTTTGGGTTCGCGACCAACCTGACGGTGAGCGTGCCCAGCATGTGCGTCAACGCCGGCTCCGTGTCGTGCGCCGGCAACGTGCGGGCCCTGGGGTATGACGGCACCGGGGTGAACATCGCCGTGATTGACACGGGCGTTGATATCAATCATGCGGCGTTTGCGGCCACTCCTCAAGTTGGAGCTTACAACGCGATCACCAAGACGTTTGGTTTTGGCGGCAATAACGTGTTCGACGGTGTGGGGCACGGCACGCATGTTGCCTCCATTGCGCTGGGCCAGGTCACCCCTAACCAAGGGGAAGGCGTGGCGCCTCACGCCGGATTAATCGCCGTCAAGGTGTTCGACAACAACGGTCAAGCACCTTGGGCCGACACAGTGGACGGCCTCCAAACCGTCTACAACTACAGCCAGAGCGGTGCCTGGCAGGTGAATGTGATCAATATGAGCATTGGGCAGGTGGACCAGTTCGGCAACCCCGTCATCACGGATGGCACAGACGCCTTTAGTCAGTTGGTGAACCTGGCGTCGGACATGGGCATTGTGGTGGTGGTCTCGGCAGGGAACAACGGCCCCAACAATGTGGGGCTGGCCACTCCCGCGGCGGCCACCCGAGCGATAACCGTGGCAGCGTCGCAGACCCAGAACACCACCAGCCGCGCGGATGACACCATTGCCTGCTTTTCCAGCCGCGGTCCCAGGACCGCCACTGCCATCCCGCTGGATGACCTGAAGCCGGAGGTGGCCGCTCCAGGGGTCCATACGGTGAACTGTGCCACCCATACAGGGATAGGCATTCTCGCCGCCAGAGCCAACTCCGGCGTCCCGGATAACGGCACCGTCCGCTTGGCTGGCACCTCGATGGCGTCGCCGCATGTGGCCGGCCTCGCCGCGCTCATTCTCCAGGCCAAGCCCGGGATCAATCCCGCGTCCGTCAAGCAGCTCATCATTACTACAGCTACCGCCCCGAACGGGATGCCGCAGGCTGGTTGGCAGGCCGACAGCGGCTACGGCTACGTCAACGGTTATGCGGCGGTCAGCGCAGTCGCCGCGACCGACCTGACGTTCCCGAACTACCCACCTCCCGTCTCCTGGGAATCGCCGGACATCTCGATTGCTCCTGACCCGGCGATTGTAGGCCAGAACAACACCGCGACGGTCATGATTCAGAACCGCGGGCCGAATGACGCCCATAACGTCCGGGTGGAGTTTGGTGTTTACATCTATTCAGCCTCGCCTCCTAGCTTCCAGAACATTGGCACGGTTAACGTGCCGCTTATCCAAACCGGCCAAACGGTGCCGGTGTCCATCAACTGGGTTCCGCAAGCGCCGGGCGGGATCTTCCACAATTGCCTGCAGGTAGAGATTGGCTATGGCGCCGACACGGATTTCTCGAACAATCATGCGGCGCGGAACATTACAGAGCAGCAGTCGCCTGTCCAGTTCATGGTCCAGAACACCGCCACGGAGGTGGCCAGCACGGTCCAGTTGATACCATCCTGGGGAACGAATGTTGGAGGCAGTCCCAACAACTGGACCTATTACCTTGATACGAGCTACGTCACGCTAGCGGCTGATGACTGCCCCGTGCCCGTCAACGTGCAGCTCTTTCCAGGTACCAGTGCCCAGCCGGGCGAACGGCAAGACCTGCGCGTCGAGGCCCTCGTCAACACAGCCTTTGGCCCGATCTACCTCGGAGGCGTGACCGTCACCGCTACAAAGACCAACCCGGTGACCGGCAGCACCCTGCCGATCTACCGCGTCGTGCAGTACGGCGCCTCACCGGCGCAGGCGACAGCCCTGGCCCAGGCTATGGGTCTGGATACCAATGTGGTATTGAACACCTCTCTGTCCAACGGGGTGGTTAGTTTCATTGACCCGACCAATTACGTTAGCGTCCCCACCGCGGCGGTTACTGACCAAGGCGCCATCAGCAACCTCCTTGCCTACACGCCGAATCCCTATCCTGCGATTCCGATTCGTTTCGAGCAGATCAACTTTGGCGCGTTTAGCAATCTGACGGTGCTGGGAACGAACGCGGCCTTGAGTTCAGCCGCCGCCGCGCTGGCCAGCGCGAACCTGGTGCCGCAACTCGGGACACCGACCGTTGCGCACTCGACGCTCACCGCGTGCTACACTAATGACACCGGCGGGGTGGTGAGCAACAGTGCGTATCTGGATACGCAGGTGAACTACCAGTTCAGCGTCGGCGCCGGGTATCCGCTCGTCGGGCCGGGTGCGCAGGTGCAGGTGGCCTACGGCCCTACGGGCAACGTCACACGGCTGGTGTATGCTGCGCCGGTGCTGACGCCGGGACCGTCGGTGCAGATCATTCCTTCGAGCGTGGCAAGCAATCGGTTGGCCAATCTCCTGGACCCGACCGGTCTGCTCAGGCCGGTCATCAACCCAACCCTGGTCTATCATGTCCCGTGGCCCTGGCCCTGGCCGCCTTGCCTTACCTGCCCGCCGGAGGGCGCTACCAACTTTGTCCTCCCGTGGTATGAGGCCACCGCCACTGTGACTGTGACCAACCCCGCCGACAGCACGGTCTCCACGCTCAATCTCATGCCGGCACTGATTCCGGCTACCGACGATCCAAACTATGTGGCAACGGCTGTGCTCTCCGCCAGCACCATCGGGAGCACGCAAGTCGTCGCCAGTGTCAGTGTCAGCGGCGGCCAGCCTCCTTATACCTATTCGTGGCACGGCTCAGCTCCTTCGGTGTCGAGCATGACTGGCCCGAACATTCTTTATACGCCCGTGGTGAGGGCTTCGCCGCCGCCGCTGTCCATCGCGCCCGGCTCGGGTGGGTTCGTGACCATTTCGTGGCCTGATCCTTCGACCGGGTTCGTGCTCGAGTCTGCCCCGCGGCTGATCGGCAGCACCTGGACCCAGGTCTCCGGCCCGGTGCAAACCAATAGTGGGATGCAGAGCATGACGGTGAACATGAATGGGAACGCCGCCCAGTTCTTCCGAATGCGCTACGTGAGCCAAGCCACAACGGAGACCGTCGGAGTGACAGTCACGGACGCCAACGGCGTCTCGGTCCAGGTCAATCAGAACCTGACGGTGGTTCCGAAGCCTGTGCCGCCAGGCGGCGCGGTGGGTGATTCCTGGGCGATTGAAGATCCCTGGACGCCTGGCATCGCCGCCCCGCTCTCGGCTGCATTCAATGCCGGCATGGCGCCCTGCTTTGGGCCACCCGCCTTCTGGTGGAAAGATGGCGCCGCCTGGGTGGGTGACTTCATTGATCCGCCCATTCCACACGTGCTGCCGCCCATTCCTTGGGTGAACGGTGATGATGATTTCGCCAACTGGGGCATAGACACGGCGAAC
>Ga0335069_10010669_pt1 | contig 13014 bp, 10 predicted proteins | sample Lox_Sample_11_FD_206714 | JGI IMG/M metagenome (GOLD analysis project Ga0335069, IMG submission 206714) | Soil microbial communities from Loxahatchee National Wildlife Refuge, Florida, United States - Lox_Sample_1.1 | ecosystem: Environmental > Terrestrial > Soil > Wetlands | place: USA... | reverse complement strand
CCGGGAGGCAATTCTGCCTCCGCGCTGAGGAGCGTGGTCGTCGACCCGAGCGGGTACGATTGGGAGGACGACCGCCCCCCGCGCCGGCCGTTCGCCCAGAGCGTTCTCTACGAGATGCACGTGGGCGCATTCACGCGGCATCCCAACTCCGGCCTGGCGGCCGGCGAGCGCGGCACCTTTGCGGGAGTGATCCGGAAAATTCCGTACCTACAGGATCTTGGCGTCAGCGCGGTCGAGCTGCTGCCGGTGTTCGCCTTCGACGAGCAGGACGCGCCGCCCGGGCTCTGCAACGATTGGGGATACTCTCCCGTGTCGTTCTTCGCACTCCACCAGGGGTACAGCTCGCGCCCGAACGCGCTCGGTGCGCTGGACGAGTTTCGCGACATGGTCAAGGCGCTGCATCGCGCTGGCATCGAGGTCATTCTCGACGTCGTGTACAACCACACAGCCGAGGGTAACGCCGACGGTCCCACGTTCTGCTTCCGCGGACTGGCAAACGAGACCTACTACCTGCTCGAAGACAACAAGTCCCGATACGCCAACTACACCGGCTGCGGCAACACGCTGAATGCGAACGAATCAGTCGTCAGGCGACTGATTCTGGACAGCCTCCGCTACTGGGTCAGCGAGATGCACGTGGATGGCTTTCGCTTCGATTTGGCCTCGATTCTCTCCCGCGACGAGCAGGGCCGCCCGATGGCATCCCCGCCGGTCCTGTGGGACATCGAGTCGGATCCGGTGCTCGCCAACGTCAAGCTGATCGCCGAAGCCTGGGATGCGGCCGGCCTCTACCAGGTCGGCCGATTTGTCGGCGACAGCTGGAAGGAGTGGAATGGCCAGTTTCGCGATGACGTTCGCGCGTTCGTGAAAGGCGACAGCGGAATGGTCCGCTCGCTGGCATACCGGTTAACCGGCAGCCCGGACGTCTACCAGGGAAAGGATCGGGAACCGGAACAGAGCGTCAACTTCGTCACCTGCCATGACGGGTTCACCGTGAACGACCTGGTCTCTTACAATGAGAAGCACAACCAGGCGAACCGAGAAGAGAACCGCGATGGGTCAGATCACAATCTGAGCTGGAATTGCGGGGTCGAAGGAGCGACCGACGATCATGCGGTGGAGCGGTTGCGCATTCGGCAAGTGAAGAATTTCCTGATGCTGACGCTGTTGGCGGTCGGAACGCCGATGCTGCTTATGGGCGACGAGGTGCGGCGCACGCAGGGTGGAAACAACAACCCGTATTGTCAGAACGACGAGACGACGTGGTTCGATTGGCAGCGACTCGCCACGCATGCGGGCATCCACCGCTTCACCACGAAATTCACCGCCTTGCGACAGAATCGCAGCCTTTCCATGGATCGTTTCGATATGACGCTGAACGAACTCCTGAGTCAGCAACCGGTTCAATGGCACGGCATCAGGCTCAGTGCTCCGGACTGGAGCCACGAATCCCACAGCCTGGCGGTCACTGCGCGCATCGGCGGAGACCGCCTGCTACATGTCATGATCAACGCGTATTGGGAGGCGCTCGAGTTCGAGTTACCCCCGATCGGCGAGCAGGGGCCGTGGCGCCGCTGCGTCGACACGGCCCTCGATTCTCCCGATGACATCTGTGAGTGGGCCGATGCGCCGGCGATACGAGGGGCGAGGTATGCGGTTCAACCGCGCTCGATCGCGCTGCTGATCGCGTCGGTGGGGGATCCATGACCATGGACGGCAGAACCGTAGCGGTCATCAACTGCGGCAACTCATCGATCAAATATGAGCTCTTCAGCGTCAGCGAGGGCGTCAAGCTCACGAGCGGCCTGATCGAGAAGATCCTGTGCGAGTGCTCGTCGTCCGGACCGATGAAGAATGGGCGATCGCGCAGCAAACCCAGCGCGCAATCGAAGGCGCTGCAGGCACGCGGGATCGCCGTCTCGACGCCGTAGGAGGAAGCTGATCGCCAGATTCAGCGCTCCGATCGCGCGACTGCTCCGAAGCGCTCGCCGCGTTGGTCAAGCCCACACCGTCGTCACGTCAAAGATCGGCGAATGGGCCCCCGGGGCCAAATCGGCGATATTCGGGGGGGCGGGTTCGATGCCCGCGTCGTCGCAGGCCCGGCTCGTCAGGCCAGCCCAAGGCCGTGCCCTTGATGCCGCCTCATATCATGAGGGTGCGGTGTTCGCGTCGCCGGATCCGGACCGGCGCCCCCTCCTCGGCCTGCCTGATCAGCCCGGGAAGCCGACTCTGAGCTTCGGTAACGGAGTACGTAGAAGACATCACTGAGCTCTATAGAATGGATTCGCAAGCGACGGGAAGAAGTTTCGCTTCCGCCGCAGAAGGGGCTCCTGCCGGCCCTGCCTTCGCCGGCACGGAGGCGCACCGCAGGGCCGGAAAACGCCGTTCGACGGCCGCGACCTGCCTCCCATCGCCTCCGACAACCAGGCGTTCGGCTGGCGGGCTCCCGCGCCGCTCAGCGTTTCTAGTCGGAGCAGTGATCTCAATGCCCATCGGCTTCTCTTCGCGGTTGAAGTCGATCACCAGACCTGACTCCGCGCGGGTCGTTCGGTAGCTCTTCTCGCGTCCGCGTCTCGGCAGGTACAGATACGCCGCCAGTGGGCGCCCGCGGCGAAAGGTATCCTCCAAGTATGTCGGTTTCATCTGCCAAGTGGACGAATCCCTTCAGGGATCCAGCCCGAGATCGCGGCGCAGCGGGGCGAAGTCGACTCGCTGCGCCGGTGCCAGGCGGCTCTCGCGGTGCTCGATGTCGCGCAGCAGGACATCGACGCGATGGCGGCCGGCGCCGCTGCGCACGGCCTCCCGCGGCGTCTTCCCGTCGAGCGCCGGGATCGGCTCGTCAAGCCAGCGCCGGTAGTGGCGCTGTTTGTATTCGCGCTCGATCCGTGCCGCTTCCGCCGGATCGAGCGCCGGGACAGGCGCGGCGTCGTCCGTGCCGCCACCGTGCGCGAGCAGCGCGCGTGGATCGGAGTGCTCGCGGATGCGATGGTGCACGAGCTCACCGCAGGCGGCGTCGATACGCTGCCGGAGGTGGTCGGCGCGCGCCACCGAGTTGGTCTCCACCGCCAGCGCGGTGTCGCTCAGTCGCAGGCGGCCGATGATCGTCCCCTCGTCGTCGGCGGCGCGCCCGCGTCGGACGAGCTCATAGCAGCGCTCGGATGCAGTCGGGTCGTCGCTGGCCACCGCGCCGAGCGCCGTCAGTCGGCGCTCGACCTCGTCGCGCACCGTCGCCTCGAGGACATAGTGATCGGTGGTGAAGAGCAGTGCGTCCCCGTCGGTGTTCTGTAGTATCGGCGGCGCAGGTTCCGCGACAACTGCCCGATGGTCGATGCCACGGTCAGCGACGAGCACTCGGACTGGCGGAAGGGCCGCCGTTCGGACCTCGGGGACCGCCTCAACGACCGGACCGTGTGTGGCGCACCTCGCAACGGCCGATCCCACATCGGTCACCGGAGAGAAGGCCCTGGCGGATCTCGGAGGGCGCCAGCTCCTGCCGCCACGCGAGCCCGCCTTCAACCCCGAGCCGAGCCGCAATCGACTGGCACTGCGAACGCCTGCTCGTTTGATCGCCCCATCCCGGCTGGCTCACGATCGTCCTGCCAGGCAGTTCACGTGCATGCGTGATCTCGCGGCGCGAAACCGGACGGACCTGCGAACCTTCGCGGCGCCTCTGCTCAGTCCTTGCACTTGATGAACAGGTCCCGGGTGCCGCCGTAGCCGCTGCTGTAGCTGCTGATCGTCCCGCCGGGCATATTGATGATCGTATAGCCGTTCGCGCCGCAGAGTTCGCCGGCCTTCTGATAGCAGTCCGCCGGGCCGGTGACGCAGGTGTCGCAGCTGACACGGTGTCCCCGCGTGCCGTCGGGAAAGTATATGTCCTGCGCGGTCGTGCACCCTGCCAGCATCGCCAGACACGCTACGACAACGTACCTCATCGACATGTGACGCCTCCCTCCTGCAGTTTACCGTATCTCTTAATCTCCTAGCGTCGTTGTCAGTCCGGCGGTAGTGGTCCATGTGACGCGAGCGGGCAGTTCGTGTACCAGACCGACGGCACCGTGTTGAAGTTCGGCTTTCCATTACCCATGCCCAACGACAACAGCAAAGCCCACGCCACCTCGGAAACACACCCCATGTCAGCTGCGCCAGCGAGTCGCCTCGAGCGGCTCTATGTCATCTCCGGAACCCGATTGTGGCTCGTTCGCAGAACTGAGAACCGACACAGTTCGGCGCCTGGGCAGCCCCCGCCAGAGGGCGGGCCGCGCGGACAAACGTTCCGGTTTTTTCTGTGCCCTCAGGGCGGCGGGTTATCGATCTCCATCGGGTGGGGACGTGCCCGTGTCTGCCGGGGCATTTACTCGATGGACAAGAACCCCGAGCGGGTCCCCTCACCCAGCAGACCATCTTTGATGATGCGCGACCACAGCCTCTGCGCGATCTTTTCGAGGGAAACGGCGGCCGACTCTCTGGTGAGGAGCTGGGCTGCCACGGTGACTTCACCGGAGGATTCCCACAGCATCCGGCCCGTCCGGATGTCCCAGAGCTGCAGCCACAGTCGCAGGGTCGTGAGACGAGTCTTGACCGCCTTGAAACCCGCGAACTCAAACTTGTCGCCCACCACTTGATCGTACTGCGCGATGCCCGGTTGCAGGACGTATGGGCTGCCAAGCCCTTCTCCGATCCGCCGCAGGCGCTCGCGCTCCAGGATCCCACTGCGAGCGAAACCCGAGACCAGTTCGCCATACTCCATGGCCAGTCCCAGGTCGTTGAGGCGGTTCAGTGTCTCGTAGGTAGGGATCGCTCGGATCGGCGGGGACATTTGCACGAGCGCGTCGTTGAGGGCTTGGGACAGGGCGGGTCCGAAGCCCTGGAGGGCAGCGGGGGCGGCGAGGCCGAGCGTCGCCACCGGCTCGCGCGCCAGAGCTGCCGTGTCGAGAGACGGCGACCGCGGCGTGGAGGTGGTATGCACAACCGACGTGTAGAGCGGAGTGCTGCAGCTCGTCAGGACGCCGGCCGCGAGGAGCAGGATGGCCTCGGCCAGACGTTTCTGCGGCGGATGTCCGGTCATTGAGAGGTCATCGCTGGCGCTCCAAGGCGCGTCGTGTCAACCAGATCTGGCCAGAGTCATGCCGATCATCACGAGCCGACGCGGCTACGCCGATGCCCGCACACTCGATCTTCTCGGCGGGTGGCGAACGCTGATGCATCCTTGTCGAGCATTTCTCCAGGCCCGCAGACGCCGGGCTCAAGGAGTCCCATTGCCCTGCGCCTTCATCTTCTCCAAGGCCTGGGCTTTTTCCGCCCTGCCCTCCAGGATCAGCTTGTAGGCAATGTAGTACTTGTAGATGTTGGCGACGTAGGTCACCGTCTCTGCCCCGATCTTCTCGGCGGCGACGTACTCCACGTTGTGGAACCAGACGTTCGGATCCAGTCCGCGCTTGGCGGCTTCCTTGCGCAGTTGGGAAATGCGGCCCGCGCCGGCATTGTAGGACGCGAAGGCAAACAGGGCCTTGTCCAGCTTGGTCATCGGCTCCTTCTCGTAGTACTGGTCGATCATAAACCGCATGTACTTGACGCCGGCGTGGATGTTCGCCTCGGCTTGCTTGACGTCGCCCACCTTCAGATCCTTGCCGGTGGCGGGCATGACCTGCATCACACCGATGGCACCCACCCGACTTTTCACGGACTGGTCGAGCTGGGATTCTGTCGCACCGTCTTCTTGCGGCTCCGAACCCGCGGCCACGAAGGCCTCGTGGCCACCGTGGGAGGGGAAGAGGGTGATCCCAAAGCTCTCGCCGAGTGCGCCGATGATCGATAGGCATGCGCCCTCGACACCGAGCTGCGGGATGTCGACCCGCAACACCTGATCGTCGTCCGCCACCTTCACTATCTCGCCAACCCCTCGACGCCGCCGCCTGTCCGAGGTTCCCTTGGCGCCCACAATTGGCGACCTTGTGGACGGGTCGTCCGAGCGTCCCCTTTGCATGATGGAAGCGCACTGCACGCGTATCGGCCGTGTGTAAACCGCTCCTCCCGCGACCGCCGCCCGCGTCGTCGCAGGCCCGGCTTGTCAGGCCAGCCCAAGGCCGTCCGCCTCATATCATGAGGGTGCGGTGTTCGATCGCTGTACGACGACGGGACCGACGAATAGAGCCAGTTGTGCGGCATAGCGTCACAACGGCCTTGGCGGCGTTACGATCGCGTCTTCAACTCTCGAAGCCGACCCTCGATTGCCCGGCACAGCTTTTCCGTCTCACCAGCCGGCACAGCTGCCCCGTCGCCGGTGCCTCCATCAAGTTGGCCGGTTGCTGCGTAGCGTAAGTCGTCGTGAAATATTCGCGGCCGCTCGCCGACCTACTGCGCCGCGGCGGCTCGTGCCTTTTTGAATAGCTTCTCGAGCTCGCCGGCCATGAACTTGCGCCCGATGCCGCGCTTGGCGCTGCCGCCGAAGCCGGCCACCTGGTCCGTCGACGTGTGATTGGTGTAGATCACCAGCGTGCCACCCTCCGCCGGCAGAAACCCCGTGATCGCCTGCTCGATGTTGTAGCCGGTGCTCACGTAGTACTGGCGCTGCACGCCGATCAGGATCCCATCGAAGGTCGCGTGCAAGCTCTGGATGAGCGCGATCGTGTCCTCCCCGTGCGCGGTGAACTGTGACCAGTACAGAGTATCGGTGGCGTCGGCCGGGATTCCCTTCGGATAGTGGTCCAACAGGTCGTAGAACGCGGGCGGCAGGAGCGCGGTCTTGCGCACGGTGGCGTTGACCGCGGCGAGATCGGCGGCGGGATCGGCGCTTGCCCCGTCTCGCGCGTACGGGGCGATGCCCGCCAGGCCCTTTGCGCGGTAGGCCCGGTAGCGTGCCAACAGCAGCTCGTGCACTCTGTCCTGGATGGCCGCCGCATCCTTGCCGGCGGCATTCAGCGCGGCCAGCTCCTCGCTCGACAGGTTGAGCGCGTCCCCGGGCGTCGCGTTGGCGTAGGCCTTCTGCTGCGCCTGCGTCAGTTTGAGGCCGGCGAGCTGCGCCGCCGTCCCGTCGCCGGCGAACTTCCCGTAGGCGATGGTCCCCGGATCGACGCGCTCGAGCAGCATCTGTTCCCGCACCGTGCGGGCAAGCGTTTCGGGCGGCTGCTTGACCAGGAACGCGACCCCGACATTGAGGTCACGCTCGGACGCCGTCGGGAGCGCGGTCTCGACGAACTCCCCGGCGAGCGCCTGCGACACGGTGTCGGCCGGAAATCCGAGCTTGTCCAGCGCCGTCTTCGCGTCGATGGCCCACGCACCGGCCGCCACGGCCAGCATCGCCACGACCGTCACCGCGCACCGTACGAATCGTCTCATAGGCACCTCCCTGGCTCAGGGCGTGTCGGCACCCTGTCCAAATGTCTCCGCATTCGCTTCGCCGGTACCTACGCGCGATCGTGGGACGGATAGAGCGGCTCGCGCATGTCAGCGTCCGCGGCTGCGCGCCTGGCCCTTGGACTGACCGGGGCGCTCTGGCTCCACTTCCACTAAAGCGGCGAGGCTGCCGATCTCCAGGAATTGGTCGGCCGTGCTGGAACCAAACAGATGCATCAATCGGGCGACGATGCCGGTCCAGCCGGTCTGGTGGCTGGCGCCGAGGCCGGCGCCGTTGTCGCCGTGGAAGTACTCGTAGAACAGGATGAGATCACGCCAGTGCGGATCCTCCTGAAACTTCCGGGTTCCCCCGTAGACGGGCCGCCGGCCATCCTTGTTGCGGAGAAAGATGCTGGCCAGGCGGCGCGAGATCTCCTCGGCGACTTCGTACAGGTTCATGAGCCGCCCGGAGCCGGTTGGACACTCCACGGTGAAATCCTTGCCGTAGTACTGAAAGTATTGCAGCAAGCCGCGGACGATCAGGCCGTTCATTGGCATCCAGATGGGCCCGCGCCAGTTGGAGTTGCCGCCGAACATGCCGGTGTCGGATTCAGCCGGCAGATACGACACCCCGTACTCCTGGTCCCCGACGCGGAACACGTACGGATGCCCGGCGTGATACCGGGAGACGGAGCGGATGCCATAGGGACTCAGAAACTCGTTTTCGTCGAGCATGATCGCGAGCACTCGGCGCAGGTTGGTCTCGTTCAGGATCGCAGCCAGCCGCCGGCCCGAATGACCGAGTTTGGTCGGGTCATGGATGAAGGCCGTCAGCTGCGGGCGCTCCTGGAGGAATTTGCGAAATACTCCCTGTAGCTCCGGGTGGTTTTCCAAAAACTTCCCGTCGAAGACGACGGCGGCGAACAGAGGGAGCAAGCCGACCATGGATCTGACTTTCAACCGCTGGGCCCTCCCGTCGGGCAACCGCAGCACGTCGTAAAAGAACCCGTCGTCCTCGTCCCACATCCCGGCGTCCTGGCCGCCGCGCATCATCCCCGACGCAATCCACAGAAACTGCGAGGTGAACTTGAAAACCATGTCCACAAGGCCGGGCCGCTCCATCGCCAGTATCGTCGCCGTCTCGACCATGTTCAGACAGAAAAACGCCATCCAGGCGGTGCCGTCGGCCTGCTCCAGGTAGCCGCCGGTCGGCAGCGGTGCGCTGCGATCGAAGACGCCGATATTGTCCAAGCCCAGGAAGCCGCCCTCGAAGGCGCCGTTGCCCGAACGGTCCTTGCGGTTCACCCACCAGGTGAAGTTGAGCGCCAGCTTGTTGAACGAGTGCTCGAGCCAGTCGATGTCGACCTCGCCTTGCCGCAGTCCTGCGAGCCGGTAGGTGAAGATGGTCGACCACGCATGCACCGGCGGGTTGACATCGCCGAAGTTCCACTCGTACGCCGGAATCTGCCCGCTGGGATGCAGGTAGGTTTCCCGGAGCATCAGGTCGAGTTGCTGTTTGCCGAAGTCCTCGTCCACCAGGGTCAGCGCCAGGACGTGGAAGGCCAGGTCCCAGGCCGCGTACCACGGATACTCCCACTTGTCCGGCATCGAGATGATGTCCGCGTTGTACAGGTGGTGCCAGTGGTCGTTGCGGGGGGCGTGCCGCTTCGGGTTGAGCGGATCGGCGCCGCGTTCCGAAAGCCACCTCTCGACATCGTAATAGTAGAACTGCTTGGACCACAGCATACCGGCCAGCGCCTGGCGCATCACGGTGGCCTGATCTTCAGTCAGGGAGGACGGGATGACAGCGGCGTAGAACTCGTCCGCTTCCTTCCGGCGCGCCGTCATCACACTGTCGAAGCCGCTGCCGAACGGAGCGGCCGGCGCGGCCGCGCTGAGCCGTAGGCGCAGCGTCTGCGATGCACCCGCCCCCACCGTGATCGTGTAGTGCGCCGAAACTTTCGTTCCCTTCTTCTTCGGATTCACCGCTTCCTGCCGCCCATGCACGATGTAGTCGTCGATCGCGTCCTTGACGTAGGGCGTCCGGTTCGGCGCGTGGAAGAGGCGCTCGTTGTTGGTCTCATTCTCGGTAAAGAGCAGGGTTGCGGCACCTTCACAGCAGAGGAACCGCTCACCGAGATCCGCATGCGAAACCGCGACCAGGCCGCCGGACGCCTCGCGGAGGAGCGGCCGGGCGGCGTTGTCCCCCCACGACCATACGTTGCGGAACCACAGCGTCGGCAGCACGTGCAGCGAGGCAGGCGCCGGACCGCGGTTGCAGACCGTGATCTCGATGAGGATGTCCTCCGGCGAGTCCTTGGCGTACTCGACGAACACGTCGAAGTAACGATCGTCGTCGAAGACGCCCGTGTCGAGCAGTTCGTACTCGGGTTCGCGCCGGCCGCGACCGCGGTTGGTGGCGACGATGGTGTCGTACGGATAGGCCGACTGCGGGTACTTGTAGAGGTACTTCATGTACGAGTGGGTCGGCGTCGAGTCGAGATAGAAGTAGTACTCCTTCACGTCCTCGCCGTGATTCCCCTCGCTGTTGGTCAGGCCGAACAACCGCTCCTTGAGGATGGGGTCGTTGCCGTTCCACAGCGCGAGTGCGAAGCACAGGTATTGATGGTCGTCGGAGATACCGGCCAGACCATCCTCTCCCCAGCGATACGCCCGCGAGCGTGCCTGGTCGTGACTGAAATAGTTCCACGCATCGCCGGACTCGCTGTAGTCCTCGCGCACCGTGCCCCACTGCCGCTCACTGAGGTACGGGCCCCATTTCTTCCAGGGAATCTTCTGCGTCCGAGCTTCTTGAACGCGACTGTGTTCGGCGGTCATGAGCGCCCCCCCTTCTTGAGCAACGAGGTTACGGGCCCTTCTGATCGGGGCGTTCGGGAGGCGGGGGGACGGGTAGCCGCAGCAGGGCTGCGGCGATGTCCCGGCTGAGGTCCCCGACATCGGCACTCAAGGCGTTGACGCCGTCGGCAGTCGCCGGCGACGCGGCGGCGTGTGTGAACCGCGACTCCTTGAGAGTGAGATACGTGTCGGTGCGCGGGTCTCGAATGAACCAACGTGCGTACAGCACTGCCTCGCCCGTGGCTGTACGCTCGAAGTTCAAGACATTGATGGCGACCTGGTAACTGACTGACACCGTGCGCGGCCACGGGTAGAGGACGATCCGATCAGCCCCGAGGAGGGCGGAGAGATCCTGCAACAACACCCGCGTCAGATTGGTCCGCAAAGGTTCGGCCCAGCGGTCCGTTGGTGAGTACGTCACTTCGGCGGGACTGACGCGCAGCGCCAGCTCATCGCGATCGAGATACTCCGGCACCTCGATCGGGCCGAGTCCATAGATGAGGCCACGCGGCGGGGTGTCGTCATCGCTGCGGGCCTCGGCAACCGGGTCCAGCGTGTAGAAGCGCGAGACATCCTTCTGCGGAGCCAGGACCGAGCACCCCCAGAGCGAGGCGCCGACAATGAGGAGCGTTGCCACACGGTGACACGAATGCGGGCTCATTGTGAGACGTCCCTTCCGCGCACGAGGGCGCTTGGGTTGCGTTCCAGATAGGTGGCGAGGAGTCGCAGCGCGCGCGCGGCGTCCGACACCTCCTGCAGTGATCCGGACAACTGCGTCGACAAGGGCGACTCCGGTTCCACGAAGGTGTCGACCGTCTGCAGCGTGACCCGCGCCTGGTCGAGCGCGACGCCGCCTTTGTCCGAGGTCCCCTTGAGGCTGTCGAGCAGTGGCCCGGCCTTGGTGTCGAGGTGAAGGCTCAGCTCGCGGATGTCGGTGACCGTTTGATTGAGGTTGGCGACGGTGGTCGGCAGCGCTTGGAGTGCCGCTTTGAGCTCGGGAGTGGTGACGACGTTGTTGATGCTGTCGGACGTCGCCGTGAGCGAGGTGACGAGTTTCTCAATGTGCGCTTCTTGCAATTGGCGAAATACATTCTCGGCCGCATTCTGCACTTGCTCGATCGTCGTTGGGATCGTCGGGATCTCGGGCAGGTCCCCGCCCGGCGGGAGCACGAAGATGGCCGGCGCATCAGGAGCAAAGTTGAGCTGGACGAATAACAGGCCGGTCACCAGGCTCTGCGAGTTGAGCTGCCCCCGCAGTCCCAGATCGATGAGCTTCTTCACCCCCTGCTCACTGGTCGCTGCGCTCGTGCCACCCCGACCGCGGAGCTTGTCGTAGTCGAGCTCGATGATCACCGGAATGCGGATGCCCTCGGCCACCCGCTCAGCGCTGATGAGTCCTTGTTCACCAAAGCGCAGACGGATGTCTTTGACCGAACCGATCTCCACCCCCTTGAACTTCACCGGGGCGCCGACATTGAGGCCGTCGACCGCTCCCGGGAAGAAGAGCACGTACTGGCCGGTGTTCCTGAACAGTTGGCCGGAGCCGAAGATCAAGATGCCGGCCGCCGCCAAGATCACCGCGCCCACTACAAAGGCGCCGATCGTTACCGGATTGGCCTTGCTACCCATGGGCCTCCCTTCTGAAGCAATCCGTGATCAGTCGGCAGCGATCAGTGGTCGGGAGCCAGCTCGACCACCGCTCCCTGATCATGGCTTGCTGATCATCGACTCGTGTTCCCATTCACTTTCCCGCGGCTCAGGAAGCGGCGGACGCGCTCACTTCCCGAGCTGAGCAATTCCTGTGGCGGTCCGAGATCGGTCATCGTCCGAGACTCCACGTCGAGGAACACGCTGTTGGTCGCAATGGCGAAGATGCTCGCCAACTCGTGGGTGACCACGACGATGGTGGCTCCCAGACTCTCGCGCAGGTCCAGGATCAGGTCGTCCAGCAGCTTGGAGCTGATTGGATCCAACCCGGCCGATGGCTCGTCGAAGAACAGCACCTCGGGATCGAGCGCCATCGCCCGCGCCAGCCCGGCGCGCTTCTGCATGCCGCCGCTGATCTGCGACGGATAGAAGTCCTCGAAGCCCTTCAAACCGACGAGCGCCAGTTTCAGGCTCGCCACCTTGCGGATCTCGGCGGGTGACAGGGCCGTGTACTCACCCAGTGGGAGGCCAATGTTCTCGGCCAACGTCATGGAGCTCCAGAGTGCGCCGCTCTGGTACAGCACGCCGAAGCGTTGCAGCATGCTTTGCCGTCGCCCGGGATCGGCGGCGGTGAAGTTCTCGTCCCCGTACCAGATCTCGCCCGTGGCCGGCTCGTTCAGCCCGATGAGATGGCGCAGCAGCGTGCTCTTGCCGCAGCCGCTGCCGCCCATGATGACGAAGACGTCGCCGTGTTTGACGGTGAAGGTGAGGTCGCGCATCAGGACGAAACTCCCGTACGCCATGGTGAGGTTGCGGACGGTGATGTGGGCGTCGGTGGTCATCGCGATGGCGGATGGCCGATCCGTCTAGATCCCCAAAATGTAGAACATCACGGCGAACAGACCGCAGGCGCTGATGATGAACACGATGCCGGTCACCACCGCCGCGGTGGCCGCGTCACCGACCGCCGACGAGCTGTTCCCGCACTGCATGCCGCGCAGGCACCCGGAGAGCGCGATGAGCACGCCGTACACCGAGGCCTTGAACACCCCGCCGGCGAGATCGCCGAGATGCACCGCCGCCGCCGTCTCGTTGTAGTAGACCAGGGGTGCCAGGCGGAGCATGCCGATGCCGACGGTGGCGCCGCCGAGGATGCCGACCAAGTTCGCATACAGG
>Ga0335069_10010668_pt1 | contig 13014 bp, 16 predicted proteins | sample Lox_Sample_11_FD_206714 | JGI IMG/M metagenome (GOLD analysis project Ga0335069, IMG submission 206714) | Soil microbial communities from Loxahatchee National Wildlife Refuge, Florida, United States - Lox_Sample_1.1 | ecosystem: Environmental > Terrestrial > Soil > Wetlands | place: USA... | reverse complement strand
CAGCGAGCAGAACAGCGCTGCGCAGAAGGGTTCGTCTGTCCATGCGGACTCCTACATTGGAACGTTCAATCGGCATGGTAATGGTTGGCCGCCGATCGCTCTTGCGGCCGATTGCCACGCCTCGCATCGGTCTCGGCTATGATGAGTCAAAACACTGCCCATCATGAGACTCCCCCTCGCCATCCTCCTGCTGCTCGCCGCCTGCACCGGCGAGCCGCCGCCAAAAGTCAGCCGTGGCGACACGCCACCTGCGTTCGACACCGTGCGCCTCGACGGTGCGCGCGTGCGGTTTCCGGCGGACTTCGCCGGAAAATCCGTGGTGATCCGCTTCTGGGCCGACTGGTGCAAGTACTGCGAAGGCGAGATGAAGGACATCGAAACCGTCTACCAGCGTCACAAGGCCGAGGGAATTGAAGTACTGGCGGTCAATGCCGGCCAGGATCGCGCCACGGCTTCCGCCTTCGTGGCAAAGCTCGGTATCAGTTATCCGGCGCTACTGGACGAGGACGCATCGATCGCCAGGCGCTATGGCGTGACCGGTCTGCCGACGACGTATTTCGTCGACCACAACGGCAAGATCGCAGCCAAGCAAATCGGCGAGATGACCGCTGCCGCGTTCGAGCAGCAGGTGGTGGAGTTGGTGAAATGATCCCGGCCGACACGCCCTGCGACTTGTGCAGCCTGCCCGTCGGCGTCAAGCCCTTCCTGCTCGCCTTCGAGGGCAAGTCGCTCAAGTTCTGCTGCGAGGGCTGCCTGGGCATCTACCAGATGTTGCACGACATCAATGAAATTCCGGCCGTGCCGGGGCAGAATACGCAAGACCATTCCTGAAGGAGCCCGCGATGATGAACGAAGAGATGATGCGCCACATGCAGTCGATGCAAGGGGGCAACATGATGAGCCACCCGCTGACCCAGGGCGCGATGATGGCCGCCACGGGCTTCGCCGCAGGACGCGGCCTGCTCGGCGGTTTCAATCCGTTCAATCCGTTCAAGAACCCGCTGGTGCTGCTGGCGGGCGGCATCGCCGCCGGTTACCTGCTGCACAAGTACGAGAAGGAAATCGTCGCGGCGGTATCGAAGGCTACCGGCATGGGCAAGGACTTCGCGCTGCACCAGAAGGAAAATCTCGAAGACCTCGTCGCCGAGGCCCAGGACAAGGAAGCCAAGGCCACCGCACCCAAGGCATAAGGAGGCGATCATGGATGCCGCAGCACTGGCCCGCGCCATCATCGTCCGCCACAAGGAGCCGGGCCACCTGCGCCTTGAACTGCCGGTGCGCCTGTTCGATCCGGCGGCTCGTGCGCATCTCGAAGCCGGACTACACAAGCGGATCGGCGTCTATCGCGTGAGTTTCGAGCCCGACGGCCGGCGGCTGTCGATCCGCTATGAGTCGCTGCAGTGCAGCCAGCCGGATGTGGCACGCCAGCTGCGCGGCCTGCTCGATACACTGCCGCCGGAATCCGAACCTGCTGCTGCGCCCGCCGCGACCGCACCACTGCCTGGGGCGGAACTGTTCAGCGCCGCCGGCAAGTGGGCCGAGCGATTCTTGGGCGGCTCGATCAAGTCGCGCCTTGATCCGGTGATGAAGGGCGCGCTAACCGAGAAAGCGTCGATCAACTTCCTCAACGACGTGCTGATGTTCTACCTCGTCAAGGTGCATTGGGACCTGATCACCAAGCGCTGGATGAAGGAGCCGCTCAAACACGCCGACGCCTGGCTGACCACGTTCTACCTGATCTTCCTGCTGATCCGCTACCGCAAGTCGAACAAGTGAGCGCGAAGCACTTCCGCGTCGTCCATCGATTGAGCCGCCGCTTGCGGCTCATTGCGACGCCGCTGGCGAAGCAACCGGAGCGCTGCTACATCCTCGAAATCCTGCTGCGCAAGCACCCGGCGATCACCGGCGTGCGCGCGGTGCCCGAGATCGGCTCGGTGGTCGTTCATTACGATCCCGTCGCGCTGCCGGAAGTGCGGCTGCTGGCGACACTCGACGCGGTGATCGGCAACATCGTCAGTGCGCCGCCGCCGAAGCCGGCTGCCGTACCTGAAGTGCAACCCGACGGCCCGATACAGGAATGCAACGTCGCCGTCGAAGGCATGACCTGCGCCTCCTGCGCGCTGCTGATCGAGATGTCGCTGGCGCGCGATCCGCGCGTGCACGACATCGCCGTGAATTTCGCGGCCGGCACGGCGACGGTGAAGGGCCACCTTTCGCGTGATGAGCTGTTTGCTTCCGTGAAGAAGCTCGGCTACGAGCCACGGCCGATGGACACGCTGGCGCAGCGCCGCCTGGTGGTCGAGCGCGAAAAGGAACGCCTGCAACTGGCGAAGAAGAAGCTCTGGCAGGCCGTGGCGATGACGGTGCCGGTGATGGCCTCGGGCATGCTGATGCACCAGGACCCGGCCCTGCGCCTGATCGAGTTCGCGCTGTCGACCGCGACGGTGTTCGGCCCCGGCGGCGACATCTTCCGCAAGGCCTGGATGCTGGCGAAGCAGCGCGAAGCCAACATGGACACGCTGATCAGTATCGGCGCCGGCGCCGCCTGGGCCTACAGCCTGCCCGGCGTGCTGCGGCCGCATCACCATGTCTACTTCGAGTCGGCGGCGGGCATCCTCTGTTTCGTACTCGCCGGCCGCTACATGGAGGAGCGCGCCAGGGGCCGCGCCTCCGAGGCGATTCGCAAGCTTATCGAACTGCAGCCGGCCACCGCGTATCGCCTGCGCGATGGCATCGAAGAGGAAGTGCCGGTCGATGACCTCGTGGTCGGCGATCTCGTGCGCGTGCGGCCCGGCGACAAGGTGCCGACCGACGGCGTGCTGGTCGAAGGCGGCTCGGCCATCGACGAGTCGCTGCTCACCGGAGAATCGCTGCCGGTGGCCAAAGGCGTCGGCGATGCCGTGGCGGGCGGATGCCTCAACGGCACCGGCGCCTTCGTGATGCGCGTCACGGCGGTCGGCGGCGACACCGTGCTCTCGGGCATCATCCGCATGGTCGATCACGCACAAGGTACCAAGCTGCCCGTGCAGCGCATGGCCGACGCCATTTCTGCGCGCTTCGTGCCCGCCGTTGGCGCCATCGCCGCGGCGACGCTCGGCGGCTGGCTGCTGGCCGGGCACCCGGCCTCGCGCGCACTGGCGCATTCGGTGGCCGTGCTGCTGATCGCCTGCCCGTGCGCACTCGGCCTCGCCACGCCCACCGCCATCATGGTCGGCACCGGCCAGGCGGCGAAGCGCGGCATCTACATCCGCAACGGCGAAGCGCTGGAGACGGCCGCGAAGCTCACCACGCTGGTATTCGACAAGACCGGCACCATCACCGCGGGTCGGCCCGAGGTGACCGATTTCATCGTTGATAGCGCGGATGAAAAGGAACTGCTGGCGCGCGTCGCCGGCGCCGAGAGCCACTCCGAACATTTCCTGGCGCGCGCGGTTCGCGCGTACTGCAAGTCGAGAGGCGTACCACGACGACTGACTTTGGACTTCGAAGCCGTACCCGGCCGCGGCGTACGCGCGCGTTGCGATGACGAATCACTATTGATCGGCAACGCGGCGCTGCTCGAAGAGGCCGGCGTTTCCTGCGCCGACTGGCTGGCGCGTGCCGGTGCGTTCGCCGAGCAGGGCAAGACGCCGGTGTTCGTCGCACAAGGGAATCGCTGTGCGGCGCTATTCGCCATCGCCGACCGGGCGCGGCCCGGCGCGCGCGAGGCCATCGCGCTCTTGCACCGACTCGGCATGAAGACGGTGATGTGCACTGGCGACGTCGAAGCCGCCGCGCGGCACATCGCCCGCGAAGTCGGCATCGACGAAGTCATCGCCCGCGCTACGCCCGCCGACAAGCTGGAACTGATCCGCCACCTACAGAAGGAAGGCGCCAAGGTCGGCATGATCGGCGATGGCATCAACGACGCGCCCGCGCTGGCCGCAGCCGATGTCGGCTTTGCGGTCGGCGGCGGTGCCGACATTGCCGTCGAGGCGGCGGACGTGACGCTGGTCGGCGGCGACATCGCCCGCGTCGCTGCGGGCATCGAACTTTCGCGGCGGACGATGAAGGTGATCCGCCAGAACCTGTTCTGGGCGCTCGGCTACAACGTCGTCGCGATCCCCGTCGCGGCCGCCGGACGCCTCAATCCGATGATCGCCGCCGCCGCGATGGGCATGAGTTCGGTCTCGGTACTGACCAACTCACTGCGCCTGCAGCGCTGAGGCCGCCACCTTCGGCCGCTCGGCCGTGGCGACGGCCACGGTCGCGGCACGGCGCTGGAGTTCCGCTACGACATCCGCGCCGTTGTCGCGCGACTTGGCCAGCGACTCGCGCATTTCCTGCTGCCAGATCAGCGCGGCAGCCTGGCGGCGCCACTCCTGCATCTGCGGACTGTTGACATGGTGCATGTGGTGCTGGCGATCGGTGACGAACCAGCGGTGCGCCTCCTCGGCATTGGCCGGCACGCCGTCGCCAGTCAGGTACATCAGGCCGAGCTGGTATTGCGACGGTCGATCGCCACGGTCGGCGGCAACGCGATACCACTTCAGGGCTTCAGCCGTATTCCGCACGACGCCGTCGCCGTTGTGATGGACGATGGCGAGGTTATAGGCGGCATCGACGTCGCCGCGATCCGCCCAGTTGCGCCAGATAGTCATGGCGCGTGCCGTCTCGCCGTTGCGGTGCAGCTGTGCCGCCTGTCGCAGGTCTTCATCAACGTTACCGGCCCAGGTCGGCCCGGCCATGAAGCCAACCACGGCCACGATTGCCAGAGTCTTTGCCATGTTCATGTATTCAGCCCTCCTTGAGCCGCATCACGTCCCCCGCCATAGTGGCGAACGAGTCGCATGCTAGGAGGTCGCCGGCCGCCACGGAATGTGGCATATGGCCGCGCGCCAGTTTGTCGCAGCCCAGACCTTCTCAGCGCATGAGCAGCGCCGTCACGATTCCCGCGATCGCCACTGCCGGCAGGAACAGCGCCGGTATCCTTTCTAGCCAGCCGATATGCCGCCAAAAGGCGATTGCCCCGATGGGCAGGCTGATCCAGAGCATCGCCCAGAACACTGCCACACCCAGCGCGCTGTCGAGAAGGCGCTCGCGTTCCAGGGCATCGGCTGCCTGCCGGGCGCGCATGACGGCGGTCCACTCCAGCGATGTTCCCATGACCACACCGGCGACCGTGATCCAAGCGGCTGTGCGTAGCAATCGGTGAAACAGTTTTTCGTTCATGGCTCTTCGAGGAAAAAAGAGGGGCATGGCGTCACCGCCAGCCCCCCGAGATGAATGCAAGCCCTATGCTTGCAAGCGACTAAGCTATTTCAGGCCATTGATCCAGTCGGCGATCTGTCTCACGTCCGCTTCCGGCACCTGCGGCATGGGTGGCATGGGCGGCTGGTAGTCGGGCCAGTCGGCGGGCACAGGTTGCTTGACCAGCGCGACAATCTTGTCGGCCGTGTAGCCGCGTGCGGCGACTTCCTTGTAGGCCGGACCAACCAGGCGCTTGTCCTCGGCGTGGCAGGCCAGACAACCGTTCTTCTCGGCGAGCTGTTTGCCGACCGGCGCGTCGGCGGCTATAGCCGGTGCCGGCTTCGGCGCGGTGCGCGCTTCGTAGGAGTCCTTCTGGAACTGTTCGGACTGGGCTTTGGCCTGGGCCAGTGCTGGACCGATCAGCGACATGCGCATGCCATGGCGCAGGGTGGCCATCGAGAGGATGGTCACTGCCATCAAGCCGGCGACAGTCCAGACACGGCCGGAGGACACGTGGTCGTTCAGAAAGTTCCTAATCACAAGATAGAGACAGATCAGGGCGATCACCACTGACAACACGATCAGCCAGTGATAGCCGGCGCTGAAGAAGGCCTCGATACCGTAACTCGGTTCCTGGAAAAGTGCCAAGGGCCCTGCGAAAAGGTTGAGCACGGTCGGCAGTGCGAACCAGCTCTTGCCGGTACGCAGCAGGATAGTGCCGGCTTCGGCGTCCGTGGCATCGGCCGACTTCTGCTTGTGTTTGCCGTAGAGCATCATGAACAGGCCAGTCACCGCAAATGCGGCCAGGAAGAAGTGCACCAGGCGGAAGAACGTATCGGGCCGTAGCAGCGCATCCCAGAAGTGCGTGTTGTAAGTCCAGGTGGTCGGCGTCCAGTAGAGCTGCACGGTAGACATGAATACCAGCGGCAGGGTGAAGAACAGGATCACCGATGCGCTGCCAATCATGATGTGCAGGGGCTTGCGATTCTCCAGCTTGTGCCAGGTGAACTTGTACAGGTAGGAGAACAGAAAGGCCGCGACGTTGCCGTAGATGATGTGCAGCCACTGCGGCGAGTTCATGATCGCTGCGGCGTAGAAGAGTGGCGTGAACAGCACACTCACCAGCAGCAGCGGCGCCACGCCCCACAGCGCGCCCATGTTCTCGCTAATGGTGACGGGTGTCGTGAGCAGGTAGGCGACGCGGTCGAACACCGGATTCTTCTCCATCGCGCCCTTGCGGTTGAAATACACGGAAGCCAGCGAAGCACCGAGAAGCACATTGATGAACACCATGTGCACCACGAAACTCACTACCAGCAGGATGAGAAATACCGGCATCAGCACGCTGTCCATGCCCCAGGTCGGGATGGGCAAGGGGATGTCGTTGGGAAGCATATTGAAGTGCATGGTTTCGTCTCCGGGCGATCAGCGTTGCTGGCTGGACAGGTCGTAAAGGTAGGCGGACAGTGCCTGCCGCTCGGCCACGTTGCCGGCGAAGGGCGGCATGAACGGCGTCACGGTAGCGTGCAGGCTGCCGATGCGGTTGTCGATGGTTTCCTCATTCCAGCCCTTGACCCGCGCCGTGATCGCGTTGATGCCGTTCACGGTATGGCAGTAGCGGCATTCCATCTTGTAGATGTACTCGCCAACCTTCAGCTTGTTGTCGCCGTTCGCGCTCACCTGACGGAATTCGGGCGGCACGAACTGGGCGTACTTGAGGTAGCCATCGCGTTCCAGGAGCGGCATGTCGATCACGCGGACGCCGTTGGCGTACATGTAGCTGTAGATGATGTACGGCTTGCGCACAAACTCCCGCACACGCTCAAACTCGCCGATCAGGCCACTGGTGCCGACTAGCATGATGACCGCTGCGACGAGCGGTGCGCGCTTTGGATTGGCGTATAGAGTCAGCGCACCAAGCAGTCCCAGGGCGGCAAGACCGAGCGTCAAATACGTTGCCAACTGCGGATTGCCGGCCAGTCGGCGGGTGATGGCGCCGATGACGAACAGTTCCTTGGCCTGCGCCGGGAATTGCAGGTAGTACCAGTAGCCGAAGAGCAGGAAGAGCGGCACGCACGCCGCCAGAATCTTGCCGAAGAAGCGGATGCCCTTGACGCGAGTCTCCTCGTCGTTGCGGGTGAAGAACCAGGTCAGCAGCATGCAGATCGCCGAGGCCCAGGCAACGGCGAAGAAGGTGCGGAAACCCAGGGAGGGAATCCACGAAGGATTCATCAAGGCTGCAATGTAATCGGGCCGCGCCGGGAAGTCGGAGCGCAGCCAGTTGCCGGGGGTCATCATGAAGCCGAGGATGGCGGTGATGATGGCCATGGTCAGCCAGGACGCCACGGCATAGGCGACACCCAGACGATAATGCGACTGCTTGGCCGGCGTGCCCAGCGGCCGGTTCTTCCAGGAGAGGAACCACATGAGCAGGAAGACCATCTCGACGTTGAAGACGATCCATTCGACGAACCACTTCCAGAAGAACACGCGCAACAGGGCGCCGATGGCCGCCGGATTGATGATGTTCGCGTGTATCCAGATGCCGATGCCGGTCAATGCCCCGACTGCGGTGGCGAGGATGAACAACGTGAAGAGAACCTTGTAGGCCAGATCATCGAACTTCTGGTCGTTGTTCTTGATCGCCAGTCGTTGCGCCAGCACCAGGACGATGCTGCCGCCGACCGCCGCGCCGTGCGAGATGAAGACGTGCACGATCGCGTCGAAGGCGAAGATGAAGCGGTGCCCGAACATGGGCATGTCGAAAATCGGAAAGTCGAACATCGTTTCCTCCCTAGTGAAAAAATGCTGGCCGCGATGCTAGCGGCGATGCCTGTCGGAAGGAATGTGGTGCGGTGTCGCGCGACGGGCTGTCGCGCGACAGTCGGTCTCACCAGCGCGCGTGCTTGCGCAGCTTGCGTTGCAGCGAGCGGCGATGCAGCTTCAGCGCCCGAGCGGCTGCGGAGATGTTGCCGTCATGGTCAAGCAGCGTGCGCTGCAGGTGCTCCCATTCGAGTTGGTAGACCGACATGGGCAATGGCGGAAGCGGTGTCGATGCATCACCCCCCGTGCGTTGGAACGCGGCCAGAATTTCATCGACGTCGGTCGGCTTGGAAAGATAGTGTAACGCGCCCAGCTGTATTGCCTTGACCGCCGTGGCGATGCTGGCGTAGCCAGTCAGTACGACGATGCGCATCGCAGGAGCAATTTCAAGAAGACGCGAGATGAGATTCAGGCCAGCAGTGGTGCAGCCATCGAGATTGAGGTCGACAACGGCATACGATGGCGTGCCAGCCTCGGCCAATACCAAGGCCTCGCGAGCATCAGGAGTCGCGCGGACACGCCAACCGCGCCGCGCAAATGCATTGGTCAGCGTTAGACGGAACTGCTCGTTGTCGTCGATCAGCAGCAATCTGGCAGGGCTAGTCTTCTTGTCCATGGTTGGCGCAGGACTTTACGCATGACGCGCGTTCTCGGGAATCAGGCAAAATGCCGCAGTCGCCCCAGCAGGAGTCTCGCGCGTGGATCACGCCCAACATCACGCCGCCGCATTTTCCTACGCGCTCGCCTTCATGACCGGCCTGCTCGGCAGCGGGCATTGCCTGGGCATGTGCGGCGCACTGGTGTCGGGCTTCTTCATGAAAGTCAGACGTGGTGGTACGGCTGCCTATATCGCCTATCACGGCGCGCGGCTGGCGATCTATTCGGTGGTCGGTCTGATCGCAGCGGCGATTGGCGCGGTACTGGTATCGACCGGTATCGTCGGTCTCGCGCAGGGCGTTTTGCAAATCGTCGCCGGCACCGTCGTGATTCTGCTCGGGCTAGACCTGATGGGCGTTTCGCCGATCCGCAACACAGTCGGCTTTGCACCTGTGGCGTGGCTGCGCAAGCAGTTCGTCGCTGCGACGCGGAAGGGTCCGGTCGTCGGCGCGGCCATCGGCGGCGCCATCAACGGCATGATGCCGTGCTCGATGACCATGGCCATGGCCGTGCAGGCGACCACCGCACCGTCGGTGCCCGAGGGCATGCTGTTGATGCTCGCTTTCGGTGCCGGCACCTTGCCGTCGATGATGTCGGCCTCTTTCCTGTTCGGCAAACTCGGTCCGCGTCTGCGCGGCGGGCTGCTCAGGATCGCCGCGCTGTTCGTCATCGCGCTTGGAACTTCGACGCTGTGGCAGGGCGTGCGCTTCTATCTGGCGATGGTCAAGCTGGTCGGTTGAGTGCGACCGAATGTCGCAGTTCAGCGCCATCAGCGCCGACTAATATTGGCGTGGAGGGAGTTTTTTCAAATTGAAAGGAATCGTCATGGATCGTCGCGAAGCCCTGAAGTTGTCACTACTTGCCGGAGCCGGGCTGGCCGTTGGCACCGCGCCTGCGCGCGCTGCGCAATGCGAGGGCGACGGCACGCCAATGCAGTTCATCCCCAAGAAGGCGGCTGATCCGAAGCCCCAAGAGAACGATATCGAGAAGGTGCCGAAGTGTCCTTACTGCGGCATGGACCGCAAGCAGTTCCACCATTCGCGCATGGTCGTACATTTCAGCGACGATCTCTATGATGGTGTCTGCTCGCTGCATTGCGCAGCGATCAGTCTGTCCGTAAATCTCGACCGGGATCCGAAGGCAATCTGGGTCGGTGACAACGCCGCGGCAAGTGAGGTGAAGCCGTTGGTCGAAGTCGACCAGGCGCATTTCCTGGTTGGCAGTTCGATCAAGGGCGTGATGACCAAACGCAGCAAGGTTGCGTATGGCAGCACCGACACGGCGAAGGCGTCGCAGACCGCCAACGGCGGCGAACTGGCGAACTTCGACCAGGCGCTGTTGGCCGCCTATACCGATATGGCCGGCGACGTCGCCATGATCCGCAAGATGCGCGCGGAGCGGCGCAAGAGGATGATGGAGCAGAAGCAAGGATGAGGCGCCTCGGTGGCGCACTACTGGTGTCGCTCTGGGCGGCACTGGCTATGGCCCAGATGCCGCCGAAACCGGGCCCGAAGGATTCCTGTCCGGTATGCGGCATGCTGGTGTCCAAGTATCCCAACTGGGTAGCAACGATCGTCTACAAGGATGGGCACGCGCACCATTTCGACGGTGCCAAGGACATGTTCAAGTTCTGGTTCGACCCGCCCAAGTATGCGGCGGGCCACAGCCGCGATATGGTCGCTTCAATGTGGGTCACGGACTATTACACATTGAAGCAGATCGATGCACGCAAGGCATGGTATGTCACCGATTCCGACGTGCTTGGCCCCATGGGACATGAGTTCGTACCACTGGCTACTCAGGCCGATGCCGAAGACTTTATGAAGGAACACAAAGGTGTCCGCCTGTTGACCTTCGAGCAGGTAACCAAGGAAATGCCCGCGCGTCTCGACGACGGAAAGTTCTGACCGAAGCCTGTACGTTCGCCGGAAATCATCCACTTGCACGCCGACGCGCCCATTTCCTGGTATAGCCATCACTAAATTCGTGCGGTAAGACGGTACGCCTTCTGTCAGTTCTGTCGGTGACGGGGAGACCTTACCGCCGGTCGAATTCGCGCTCACGATCATGGTGCTCGCGGTAGCGCAGCGCCATCCGCAATGATTCGATAGCGCGCCGAGTGTCCTCAATCGCTCGCGCCTTGAAGCCGCCGAAGTCGTGCGGCGCTTCTTCCATATATCGGACGGCATCTTCCATTTCATGGATCGCCCGCACGATGCGCGGATGGTCGCGCATTTCGTCCCCCATCGTCTGCGCGACTGACGTACGGGCAAGGGTTGCCGCCGACACAGCCAGTGCAGCAGTCAACATTACGTTTCGACGTGAAATATCCATATGGCCTCCGAGCGATGTTATTGATGAGTGAGTCGTTTGGAACGACTGTGCAACGCTTTCCCGATTCGATAGCGCACAGGCGCGTGCGAAGAATAACGGGAAGAGCTTGCAGCCAGAGGACTGTCGTTTGTAACTGAACGTATCCACCTGGAATGACTGAGCTGTTTGCTTGGTCATTCCGATGTTCTGCCGTGCCAGCCGGTATTGCTGGCAACCCGTGACGCCCTCGATCAGGCTTGGCCGGTCGAGGGCGTCGTCGTTTACACATAGGAGAAACATCATGTCTGACAGCATCAACTCGTTCCGTCGTCTCTTCGAAATCGATGTCTTCAAGTATGTCGAGAAGAAGGGACAGTTTCACTACCTCTCGTGGGCGTTTGCCGTTGCGCAGTTGCGGCTGGCTGATCCACTCGCGACGTGGGAAGTGAAGCGCTTCGATGGCCTGCCTTACCTGGTCACCGATCTTGGCGTCTTCGTCGAGGTCGCAGTGACCGTGAGTGGCATCACGTTGATGCCAGATACATCCGGTGCTCGATGCGAAGAATCGACCCATCGTCGCGCCGACGAGCTTCGACATCAACACAAGTATCCAGCGCTGCCTGGTTAAGGCCATTGTGCTGCACGGGTTGGGGCTGTCGATCTACGCGGGCGAAGACTTGCCGCTGACCGACGGCCTCGATGAGAAACAGGCCGGGGGCGGCACCGCCACAACGCCCAAGATTTCGGCCACGGTGTCCAGCTTTCCAGAGAAACGCGGCGACACGATTACGCCCGCACAGCTGAGTTACATCGAACGCCTGATCAAGGAGACCGGCACCGAGCTTCAGAAGCTGCTCGACTACTTCGGCCACGAACGTCTGCCCGACATCCCTAAGGCTGAAGCCAGTCGCGTGATCCGTAGCTTGGAGCAATCGCGCAGCCGGAAAGAGGCGGCATGAGCAGCGGGACCGCCAGGAAGGCGCTCGTGGCGGTATCGCGCCATCCGAGGGAGCAAGGTGCTGGCGTCAGCGTAGTGAGGCTCTGGAAGCCTAGAAACGTGGATAACAAACGGGCTGCCGAGCCGCGGGGTGTTGATCTGAAACGCTGTCGCGGGCAGGGCCGGGAGGAAGTGCGGGTCAGTGTGGTGAGGCAAGACAACCACTGGTGGTGGTATATCAAGCAGATCGACGTGCCTCCACCGCACAACCGCCAGCGCAGTGGCGAAGACACTGACTACCGACGCGCCCCAGAAGGAGCGATACGGCTGACGTGGGTTGTCCCGTGGGTCAAGGTCAGATTGATAATCAGATACTTATCTTTATCAATCCCTTACAGCTCATTACTGGCGGAGAAGGAGGGATTCGAACCCTCGATGCAGTTTTTGACCGCATGCTCCCTTAGCAGGGGAGTGCCTTCGACCACTCGGCCACTTCTCCGGACGGAGCGCGATGATACCCGCTGCGCGCACCGCGGGTCAAACTCAGGCGGCGGCCTGGTCCAGCCCGAAGGCGTTGTGCAGCACGCGCACGGCAAGCTCCAGGTACTTCTCGTCGACGACAACCGAGATCTTGATTTCCGACGTGGAGATCATCTGGATGTTGATGCCTTCCTCGGCCAGGGCGCGGAACATCTTGCTCGCCACGCCCGGGTGCGAGCGCATGCCGACGCCGACGGCGGACACCTTGCAAATGTGGTTGTCGCCCTCGACCGCGCGGGCCCCGACGTGCGCCTTGATCTGATCATCCAGCATCGACTTCGTACGCGCGAACTCGCCGCGCGGCACGGTGAACGAGAAGTCCGTCGTGCCGTCATGGCCAACGTTCTGGATGATCATGTCGACGTCGATATTGGCGTCGGCGATGGGGCCAAGAATCTGGTAGGCGATGCCCGGACGGTCGGGCACGCCCTGGACGGTCAGCTTGGCCTCGTCGCGATTGAAGGCGATGCCGGAAATGATCGGTTGTTCCATCTTCGTGTCTTCCTCAAAAGTGA
>Ga0335069_10010667_pt1 | contig 13016 bp, 14 predicted proteins | sample Lox_Sample_11_FD_206714 | JGI IMG/M metagenome (GOLD analysis project Ga0335069, IMG submission 206714) | Soil microbial communities from Loxahatchee National Wildlife Refuge, Florida, United States - Lox_Sample_1.1 | ecosystem: Environmental > Terrestrial > Soil > Wetlands | place: USA... | reverse complement strand
AGAACAACGAAAAGTGAGGATCCCTAAGCGTACAAGGCGAAGTCGTTTTGACTAGCCCTTATGCGGCGGCGGCGCTTGCCTTGTTTGCATCCGCTGCTGTTGCTGCTCATGCCTTTGCTGGAGCTTCTGCGTCTGCTGCTGATGCCGCTGCTCGGTTTGTTGCTGACGAGCCTGGTTCGCATTCTGGCGCTGCATCTTCTGATCCTCTCGGTCTTGTTTCTGTTGGAGTTTTTGCCTCTCCTGTTCCTGCTTGGCGTACATCTTGTTCTGTTGTTGCTGATACTTCTTGTTCTGGTTGGGATCTGCAGCAGGACGTTGAATCGGCGGCAGGTCCTTAGCGTGCACCGGTGGACGGTTTGGTTCATTGGGGCGAGCGGGCTGGTTGGGGTGGCCACCCGCGTTTTCGTTGCGGGGCTGTCCAGCGCCTCGATTCGCAGGCGGATGATAGGGCGCACCGGCTTCTTTGGCGGGAACACCTCGGTGGAAGTCGTTGGGCCGCTCTGTCGCAGCGATCGGTGGTCTGCCCTGGTTCGCGGAGGCGCGAAGCTGGGGATTCGAGCGTGCCTCCTGATGGTGTTGCGTCTGAGCAGCTACTGGAGGGAGATGGTGCTCGCGTTCAGCAACCTCTTGTTCGGGCCGCGGGCGCGCTTCGACGCCTCCGGGACCGCCGTTGTAGCTGACGCGAGTCACATTGGTTACGTGCACATTTTCGTTGTACACGTTGTGAACGTTGACTACGTTCACGTTGGTGACGGAGCGATTGTAGTAGAAGTGATCGTGGTCCCATCGGCCGCCGTAGTAGCCATTACCGGTATAACCAAAACCGTAGTGGACGCCGCCGTAGAAACCCACATGCGGTCCCCAGTAACCGGCATGGAAGATGTAGACTCCACCCTCCCAACCCCAGTAGGGCGGGGTCCATAGATAACCTGGCTGGGGTGCCAACACCCAAGTACCGGGAACCCAATAGTAGTCGTCGAGATCGTTATCCCAAGCCCAATATCCCGGAGTCCAAATATAGCCTTCGCCGGGACAAACTGGTTGTTCGTAGACGGGAAGGGCAGGGGGTCCGAATGAAACTGAGATTCGCACCTGCGCAAACGACGGCATCGCAAGGACGAGCATGGCGGCAAGAAACAGCAAACCGCGGAGAGAAGGAACCTGACGCATGCAACTTCCTCCTACAGGCTAGTTTTGTGACTACGAGAGCTTTGCATAGCTCAGATGCCACGATACAGTAAAAAGGTTGAAGGAGCATCTCTGGCGACGCTAACGACTGTCATTGCAGGGGCTTAGTGATTGCAGGCCCGCGCCCGCTCCAGCAGCAAATCTCTTTCCCGCGCATTTCTGGTGATCGACGCTGCGCGCTCAAACTCGTGGCGGGCCTCTTCGTTGCGTCCGAGTTTCTTCAGCAGATCGCCGCGGACGCTGGGAAGCAGATGATAGTTCTTCAGCACCGGATCATCTTTCAAGGCATCGACCAACTCCAACCCAGCGACTGGACCCGACGCCATTGTGACGGCGACGGCCCGGTTGAGTTCCACGATGGGTGAAGGCTCAACTCGCGCCAGCTCAGCGTACAGGTTCGCAATCCGCGGCCAATCGGTCTCTCCGGCGGTACGGGCGCGCGCGTGACATGCGGCAATAGCAGCCTGGATCGCATATGGACCATGCGCTCCGCCTAACTTTTCGACTCGGTCAAGTCCGGCCAGACCTCGGCCGATCAAGAGGCGATCCCATTTTCCACGATCCTGATCGAGCAGCAGAATCGGCTCGCCCGCAGCATTCGTTCGAGCTTTGGAACGGGAAGCGTGGATTTCCATGAGAGCTACAAGTCCGTGTACCTCGGGCTCGTTGGGTACGAGTTCCGCGAGGATGCGGCCTTGACGGAGGGCTTCGTCGCACAACGCGGGACGCATCCAGTCGTCTCCGGCGGTAGCGGAATATCCTTCGTTGAAGATGAGATACAGCACCTGCAGAACGGAGGACAAACGCGCGGAGAACTCCGGACCGCGCGGCACTTCGAAGCGGATGTGCGCATCCGACAGAGTCTTTTTTGCGCGGACGATGCGCTGTGCCATGGTTGGCTCTGAAACGAGGTAGGCGCGTGCAATTTCATCGGTGCTGAGGCCGCCGAGCAGACGCAACGTCAGGGCAACCCGCGCATCGGTTGAGAGCACGGGATGGCACGCGATGAACACCAGACGCAACATGTCGTCTCCAATGTTGTCGTCCATGGCAGCAGCAAGATCCGGCACCTGCATTTCACGCTCGGCCATCTCGCGGCCGAGAACTTCGTGCTTTTCGTCGATGAGGGTGCCGCGACGGAGGAAGTCGATGGCCCGATGCTTTGCGGTGCCCATGAGCCAGGCGCCCGGATTTTCAGGAATGCCGGAGTCGGGCCACTTTTCGAGCGCAAGGACCAGAGCGTCCTGGGCGAGTTCTTCGGCGACACCCACGTCGCGGACGATGCGAGTCAGCCCAGCGATCAAGCGGGCCGACTCGATCTTCCAGACGGCTTCAATGGCGAGATGTGTCTCGGTAGCGCCCACCGCTACCGATCACATCATTTCCAGGCTTCCAAAGCAAGATCGGCCAGATGGGTTGTGCAAGGCGCATCCGCACTTTGTTCGTAGATCTGGCGAATCTCACACTCGCCTTCGCCTGCGATTTTCAGGAAGTCCTTGGCAAGCTGGATGGCCTCGGCCTTGGAGTTGGCTTTCAGGATGGCGAAGCCTCCGACGACTTCTTTCGCCTCGGCGAAGGGGCCATCGGTCACGCTAACGTTGCTGCCGTCGCGACGAACCTTTGCGCCAAGCGCCGTGGGCAGGCAACCTTCCGTGGCCAACAACCAGCCTTTTTTAAAACCTTCTTCGACCAGCTTGCCCATCTTCTCCATCTCTTCTGCAGAAGGAGGCGTGTTGCGCTCGACGTGCGTGTAAATGCTCAAGAATTTCATAGTGTTCTCCTTATATTTAGTCTCGCTCGTGGGCCGTGCGCCAGTGCTGCCCTGAGGTGAAGTTTCCGCGTTAACCCTCAGGACGTTTGACCCCTCAATCGGGCCTCTATTGCTATGTCGAACGGCAAATTCTGAAATCGACATGGTTGATCATTTTTTTTGTTATCCCGGAATTAAGGGACATTCAGGCTGAACGTTTGCCTGCAATCTGCTCGCGCAGGCGTTGGTCTCGCTCCTTTGCTTCGGGCGTCAGATTCTCGCCAAAGTCCGCAGGTTCGAAAAAGGGACGAATCTCGATGTCGGATTCTCCGGGCATTGGATTCGGGCAGCGTTTCAGCCATTCGACAGCCTCTTCCATGGAGCGCACCTGCCAGATCCAGTAACCGGCAACCAGTTCCTTGGTTTCGGCGAAGGGACCGTCGATGACTGTCCTCTTCTCTCCGGAAAACCGGACACGCTTTCCCTTGGAGGAGGGCTTCAGTCCGTCTCCGGCAAGCATGATTCCCGCTTTCACGAGCTCTTCGTTGAACTTACCCATTGCTTCGATCAGCTCTTTGCTTGGAAGAACTCCGGCTTCGGATTCTTTCGTCGCCTTTACGATGACCATTACTCGCATGTGACTGCTCCTTTGGTAAGAGGTCTCAGCCTCTCTGAATTAACTGCCTTCTATCAATGCATCGAGCGACGAAGGGCGATATCGACAACCTTGATCGATTATTTTCCGGATTGCCGGCAGCGAAAGACCCGGGCGAAATACCGGCGGGGCCATGAGGATGAGGGTCGCCAACAACGTATGGTGAACATTCATAGGGACAAACCTCCTAACTATAGATGCGTCGAACGAGAGCCGCCAAAATCGACAAACCTATCTGATCGAAGGTGGAAAAATTGTCCGCGTCAGGGCCGAAAGCCGGAAAGCGGATGCCGGGGTTATAATGTCCAAAGCCTTGCCGTAATCCGGCCGATCCGTAACCTGGCTGAAATCAACATGACAGACGCTATCAAGAGAAAACTGCAGGAAGAGATCAACGCGCTTGAACACGAGTTGATCCATGAACTTCCGAAAGAGATCAAGAAGGCCGCGGCCTTAGGCGACCTGAGCGAAAACGCCGAATATCACATGGCCAAGCAGCGCCAGGAATTCGTCAAGGCGCGGGTCCGGCAACTTGGCAAGCGTCTGGCTGACCTGTCGATGGTCAACATGAATAACATTCCCAAGGATAAGGTTGGCCTCGGATCGACAGTGAAGGTCTATGACAACACGAAGGGCGAAGAGGTCGAATACAAGCTGGTCACCAGCGAGGAATCCGATGTGGCGGCGGGGAAAATTTCAACGACCAGCCCGATAGGCCGCGCGCTGTTGAACAAAAAAGTTGGCGACGAAGCGGTCGTGGTCACGCCCAATGGCAAGCGCGAATTGGAAATCCTGAGTCTGAGCACCATCCACGACGACGTCGGCGAGGAACCGAAAGAAGCCCAGGCATAAATAACGCCCAAACCCATGAACTACAAAGGACGCGAAGGAGCACAAAGCAAGGATCTGTGTGATTTTCCTTCGTGTATCTTAGCGGGCTTTGCGGTTAAAATAGGGTTTCATCGATGAGCGCATCATGGACCTCCGCCTTCGGCCGTGCCTGCGGAGTTCTTCTCGACACCATCGTCCGCTGGCTCGCACTGTCCCGCATCAACCCTAACGTGCTGACGTTCATGGGATTGGTGGTCAACACCTGGGCGGCGTTTCTGTTCGGTGCGGCCAACGCCGAAAATCAGACACGTATGTTCATCTACGCCGGACTGGTGATCATTTTTTCCGGCTTCTTCGACCTTGTCGACGGGCAAGTGGCGCGCGCGACCAACCGGGTGACGAGGTTCGGAGCATTCTTCGATTCGGTTGTTGATCGATATTCCGACGCCAGCCAGTTCCTCGGCTTGCTGGTTTTCTACGCGCGCGGCGGGCGCTACAGCTACGTAGTCCTTTCCGCGTTTGTGATGATCAGCGCCATCATGGTGAGCTACACGCGCGCCCGTGCAGAGAGCCTGATCGGGTCATGCCGGGTCGGATTCATGGAGCGTCCCGAGCGCCTCGTCCTCGTGATCCTGGGGGCGCTGTTCAACCGCATGGCGCCAGTACTGTGGATCATCGCCGTCTTAAGCACAATCACGGTGATCCACCGCATGCGGTATACGTGGACCCGCACGCAGGACCCGCCAAGAGCGCTGAACCCCGGGCAAGCGGCTTAAAGGCGTTGTACATCCACCGCCTTCCAATCGGTTATAACTCTTAAGTTACATGCGACCGCAATTTGGTTGATTCGCTGTATTTCAGGACAGCGGGGAATGATTTTTACTAGCTCTCGTAGTTAGCAAGGAAGCAAGTCAGTACGACCAAGCAAGGTGAACCGCTGCGGAATCAAGCACGCCGGGTTCCGAAGCGGCTCTAAATTTGCCCCTTGTTTATCGGACTATCGGGTAAGGCTCCGCGCAGTCAGCAGTTCACGTTCAGCCGGCTAATCACCGGAGTTTTGTATCCTCAATCCAATCGCCGATCAGCACTCCTGCTATCCTATCCGGTCGCGAATTGAACCAAGGTCAAGGCCACAGTTCGGCTTGATGACCGAATTCGTTGCGGGGAAATCTTGGCGAACAATCCCGTATTAGTCGTACACGGTGGCGCGTGGGCCATGCCCGATGACATGGTCGAGGCCCACATCCGCGGGGTGAACAACGCACTCACCGCGGGATGGAGCGTGCTTGCGCGAGGGGGTTCGGCGGTTGATGCCGTGGAGGAAGCTGTCGTCATCATGGAAGATGACGAGACCTTCGACGCCGGACGCGGGAGTTTTCTGAATCGGGATGGCCGGGTGCAGCTCGATGCGCTCATCATGGACGGAGCGACGCTTCGCGCGGGAGGCGTGGGGTGTGTGGAGCACCTGCGTAATCCTGTGCGGGCCGCGCGCAAAATTCTTAGCGAGAGTCCGCATGTTTACTTCGTCGCGGAGGGCGCGGAGAAATTTGCGGCGAAGCACGGAGTTCCGCTTTGCAAGAATGAAGATCTTGTGATCCCTCGGGAAGTGGAAAGGCTGCGCGCCTATCAGGCGTCACAAGCGGCTAAGCAGCAAGATGGAAACGATCTCTTCGCTGCGCCTGAGGGTGACGTGACACTCTCGCACGACACAGTGGGCGCCGCCGCACTCGACGGTAACGGCAATATTGCGGCGGCAACGTCGACAGGGGGCACTCTGAATAAAGCTCCGGGACGCCTGGGGGATTCCTCACTGATCGGCTGCGGGTGCTATGCCGACAATGAGAGCGCCGCGGCTTCCACCACGGGATGGGGGGAGCCGATCATGAAGCTTGTGCTTGCTAAATGGACGGCCGATCGTATTGCGGCCGGAAATCTTCCGGAGTGGTCGGCAAAAGAGGCGATGAACTATCTGAAGCAGCGAGTGAACGGGCATGGGGGCATTATTGTGCTCGACGCGCACGGACGCTTTGGCATTGCCCACAACACTCCGCGCATGGCTTGGGCCTATCGAACCGTTGCTGGGCAGGATGCGGGAGTGGTTCGGGAAGGCTAGGCCTTTCGTCTTTGGGCTTCCGGCCTGGGTCTCGGCTTCCGGCTTTCGGCTTCCGGATGGCTGAAGCCGGGCCTACATTACCTCAGTCAATTGTTCCGCTGAAATTGCCGTGCTGTAATCCCACCAATGCCGTTCATCCGCAAATGCCCGAAGTGCGGCCTGGATCTTACCGATCCATCGGCCAACATGTGCCCGATGTGCGGCTCGTCACTCGCGCTTGCATCGAAGAAGCCGCTCTGGATCATCGCGATATTTCAGATTTGCGCCGCGAGCGCATTCATGTTTTTGTTTCGATTTCCGAAATGGATGATCGCCGCCTTTGGCGCAATGATTTTGATCGGGACTCTAAGCAGTTCAGTGTTAAAGGCGCAAGCCGCGATCACTCCGCGGAAGCCGCAGCCAGTTCCTTCGCGGCCGGTACTATTTCGCTTCGTGGCGTTCGGAATGTTCATCTGCGGTATCGGCTGTCTCTGTTTCGGATTGTTCGGTTTCGTGATCTTCATGAATTCCTGGAATGATTGGCATCGATACGAAGGACAGCCGTACCACGTCACGACGTTCCAGGTAACGCGCGTGTATTACCAGAAGCACTCGAAGAGCATCGACATGTATGCCGGCGGCATGGTCGACGGGCAACGCGAGTGGATGGGCCTGTATCCTTATTTAAATCCTCGGCCGCGCAGCGAAGCAGAGCTGGACGCGCGCGTTCCGGTTGGAACATCGATCCCGATCTATCTTTTTCCGGAACTAAAAGGACGCTCTCGCGTTCGGGTATATGCCGATACTCCACCGGCAGAGGCTTATCATCGTGAGGCGATCAAGGCGGCTAACTATGGATTGATAGGGCTGGCGATTTGTGCCGTCCTCTTGTTTGTACTGAATCGCTTACGCGGGATGTGCTTTGCTGAAGCGCCCCTGGAGTTCTCTCAAGCGGCTGGCCGTTAGTTCAATGGTGCAGGTTATAGCCAGCCCTTGGTTCTAGCGATTCGCGCTGCTTCGACGCGATTACTCGCGCCTAACTTGCTGATCGCTTCCGAAAGATAGTTGCGCACAGTGCCGTCCGAAAGGCCGAGTTCGCTCGCGATGTCCACGCTGGCCATGCCTTCTCCGGCGAGGCGTAGAACCTGGCGCTCGCGGTCTGTGAGTGGATCCATTTCCGCCCAGGCTTCCGTTGCCAGTTCCGGATGAATCACGCGCAATCCTTGATGCACTCGGCGGACCGCTTCGGCGAGTTCTTCGGCGCGCATGTCTTTGAGTAAATAGCCCGAGGCTCCTGCTTCCAAAGCTCGCCGCAGATATCCAGCTCGGGCAAATGTAGTCACAATCACCACGCGAGTGCCGGTGCGACGACGTTTCAATTCCGCTGCGACATCCAGACCGCTCATGTGCGGCATCTCGATGTCTGTGATGAAAACATCGGGCTTGTGTGCCAATACTGCCTCGAGGGCCTCCTTGCCATTCCGCGCCTGCGCAATCACAGCTATGTCGCCTTCGATATCGAGCAGTGCGGCCAATGCCCCGAGCACCATGCCCTGATCTTCGGCCAGGACGACACGAATGCACTTGCGTGCCTCTTTCGTGTTCTCGCGCGTGCCATCTTTTGTGAGTGGGTTCAATTTTTGTCGCTTTCGGCTTTCACGGGAACATCGTTTACCGGCAGAGTAATCACCAGCATCGTGCCCGATTTATTGGTGCGCTCCAGAGTGCCGCCAATCATCTCGACGCGCTCCCGCATGCCTCTCAGGCCGTTGCCTTCGACATCCACGAAGCCCTGGCCGTCGTCAGAAATTTCGAGACGACAGGCGCTGTTTGTTTGCTCGAGTCTTAGCCGGCAGGTTGCGGCGCGCGCATGGCGCACAACGTTGGTGACACCTTCGCGCACGGCCAGCGACAACACGCTCTCCTGCATTGCAGGAATCTGCAGGGTTGTCGCCGCTTCGAGTTGTACGCTGAGTCCGGCCGTCTCTAGTGTTGCCTTGGCCTGCGCCAACTCCGCGGAGAGTCCTTTTGAACGGTATCCGCGGATTGCGTCACGCACTTCGGAGAGCGCCTTCCGCGAGATCTCTTCCACTTCGCGAATCTCTTTTCCAGCGCGCTCGGGATCGCGGTCCATCAATTTTCCCGCCAGTTCCGACTTCAGGGTGATGACAGACAGCGTGTGTCCGAGGACATCATGCAGATCACGGGCGATGCGCTCGCGCTCGGCGACCTTAGCAAGATGCTCGATCTCCTCATTGGCCTTGCGCAGTTTGCGGTTCATGCGATTGCGCTCGGCGAAGAATGTGTTTCCTGCGCCAATGATGATCGGGAACAGGGCGCAGTAAAACAGAACCCACCCGTTGATATGGAGGATCAGACCTTCAACTGCCGCGATGGTCCCGACCGCAGCCAGACCGATGGCCGCGGCCCTTTTGGTGTTAACACAAAACGGCAACATCGCCGCGGCATAAATGAAGAATGCCGATGCTCCGCCATTGATCGGCATGAACAACATGCCGAGCAGCACCATACCGCCGATGTGTACAAGGACGTTTGGATTCTCCAGGGCAAACAGCCCGAAATAGAGCACGAGGAAGACCAGCGTTCCAGCCATATCAAGCGCCCAGATGCGGGCGCTGGCGTGGCTCAACACTGGATCGATAAAGAAAAATCCGAGATACAAGACCCAGAGGAGAGGGCTCCAGCCGTGGTCCTTGTCTTTGAAGATGATTCTCCACGGCTTCAGTTTCCACGGAGGGGCCGTTGAGATAGTCTCCTCGTGTTCGTAGGAAAGCAGAGGCATGCTTCTATTCTCACCCTAGCCGTCAATTCCGGCCACTACGGAGGCGCGGTCGAGCTTCGTACCAGATCAGCATGGCCGCAGGCACCAATACGATCAGAGATTTCAGCCCGGCGCACATCGCGAACACACCGAGCAGCATCAGGACTGTGGCAAGGCCAATCGACTTTTTGTTTTCTCTACTCATCTCGGACTCATTTCGAATGATGCGATCAACTCAAGGTTCAGTTTGACTTAAGAAATCTGCCAACTTCAAAACTGTATTTATCCATACATCTTTTCCTGATCGCGTTGGAATCCGATTCGCGCGACGCCGAGGCAGATCATGGTAAACGCTAGCATTACTTCCCAATGCGCAGTCGCCGGCTCGTGCATGCCTGCTCCCACTGTGCCCAATGCCAGTTGGGACAGATGGTAGGAAGGCAGTACCAGGGCAATCTTCTGAACGATTTTGGGCAAGAACATGAAAGGCACCCATAGTCCGCTGCAGAAAGACATGGGCAGGTAAATCAGGTTGATGGTCGGAGGAGCCGAGTTCGGTCCGGTGAAATAGCCCAATGCCAGGCCCATCGCAGAGAACGGCAGAGAACCGAGCACCAACGTACCAAGCAACAAGACGAAGTTTGCGAACGGCATGCGAACACCGCCGAGCGCGATTCCGAGCGCGAAAAGGACGAGCACGATGATCGTACTGAAAATCATGCTCACGATGACCTTCGCCGCGAAATAGGCGAATGGAGGCATCGGGCTCGCGCGCTTTACCTCCAGCCACCCCAATCCGCGGTCAGACGCCAGTCCGGCGGCCGTACCGAACAATGAGGCTCCCATCACGCCGAACGTTCCGTAGGTCGCGATCAGGTAGGTCGGAACTCGCATGCCGCCGATCGATTCATGGGCATTCAGAACCAGCCCGAACAGAATGTAGAACATCACGGGGAAGCTCAGCACGGATAACGTATAGACGCGCAACCGCAGGTATTTAAAAAACTCGTATTTAGCTTCTTTCAAATAGATTGTTAACGTATGCCCCACTGATCTTTGCATCGGCTGGGTCGTCAATGTCAGCGCCGCGGTGCTCATTCGAATGTCTCCTTTTTGTTCAACTCTGAATATCCAGTTTCACGGGAGCGCTATCACTGTCTCTTGGCTCCCACAGCCGGGACGAGAAATTTGTCTTAAGCATTTGTGTTCGTCGGACTCTCCTGCGTGAGAGCCAGAAATGCATCTTCCAGACCGGCGCTGGTGACTTCGAGTCCAGAGAGTGTTTTGTCCCAGGCCAGCAATTCGCGAAGTATCGGCTCCGCCTCGATGGCATGAATCTCGATCGCATCCCGATCTTCTTTCACTTCACTCACGCCGGGTAACTCGCGCAGGGACGCGATGGAAACGCGAGTAATGCATCGAATTTTCTTTCCCGCAGTTTGTGCCTTGATTTCTGCTGGCGTGCCTTCCGCGATAATTTTGCCTTTGTTAATCACAGCGACGCGGTCTGCCAACGCATCGGCCTCCTGCAAGTAGTGCGTGGTCAACAGCACGGTCTTGCCGCGTCGCACTAGCTGCCGGATCTCTTCCCAAAGCATGCGCCGGGCTTCTACGTCCAAGCCAACTGTCGGTTCATCCAGGAACAACAAATCCGGATTCCCGCACAAGGCCAAAGCGAACAGCACACGCTGCTTCTGCCCTCCGGAAAGGTCGCCAAACTTCCGATCTCGTAATTTCTCGAGCCCAGCGGCAGCGAGAACTTCAGCCGCCGGCATGGGCATTTGGTAATAGCTGGAGAAAAGATCAATATGTTCATGAACCCGGAGCGTCTCGGGTACTCGACCTACCTGCAACATCGCGCCGGTTCTCATTCGGTTTTCAGGATTCGTAGGGTCCCCTCCGAAAACGCGCACTTTCCCGGCATTCGGTTGTAAAAGACCCAGGAGCAATTTCACGGCTGTGGTCTTTCCGGCTCCATTGGGGCCGAGGAGGGCTACGACTTCCCCAGGCCGCACCTGAAAATTAACGCCACTCAGTGCCTGTACGGCGCCGTAGCTCCTGCTTACGCGCTCCAATGTCGCAACCGGAACCTTTGACGGGATGGGGCCAGTAGATGAGGATCGTTCGAGTATTGCCGTCAGTACCGGTGGTTTCACTGCATCGATTGGGCTCATGCTTGATGCTCCTGTCGTGTAAAAGCATCGTCGCGCAACCCGAGTTGCCGAACCAGTGCCATCCATCACGCATAACGCGTGACAATTGTCATGCCTTTTCGGTGGAATCTCCTGCCGAGAAACGATAACCGACTGAAACATGGAACGAACAAATTGCGAGTCGGGATGGGCTTGTTACGAATTCCGAACAATTACTCGACAATCACGCTTTCACGATTGCCGCAAGGGAGCGATATTCCATCGAGTAATCGGGTGACTTTCGTTGCTGGGCAAGGCTTTTGGCGCGTTCGGATTTCGTAACAACATCGTTGAGGAAATTATTCCTGCAAAACGCGATACAACCGAAAGCAGCCTTTGATATGATTTGCGTCACGATTCAGAGGGCGACGTTCAATGCTCCCAGCTGGCAAAAGCCTTCGAACTCTCCGCGAAAAGCTTGGGTTAACTATGCGCGATGTAGAGAACTCCAGTGCGCGCATCGCGGAAAAGTATCGTAATGAGGAATTTTCAATTCCTCCCAGCAGACTGTCTGACATTGAGACCAAGGGTATTTTGCCCAGCATCTATCGCCTGTATACCCTCTCCATCATTTATCGACGGGATTTGCGCGAACTGATTTCGTGGTACGGCGTGGACCTCAACAACACGGCCACCGATCTTGGTCTGGTTTCGCCGCCAAAATCCCACGTCTCCGATGCGCTGGCTGGTATTTCTTCGGTGCAAGTGCCAATCCGCATGGATCCGGGCTTTGACCAGCGCCGCACCACCAATCTCGGCCGCATGGTTGAGCAATGGGGGCTTGTCCCCTTCGCCTATCTTGCACAACTGGCCAACACGGACTACACATACGGTTACGTTGGCACGCAAGACTTCACCATGTACCCGATACTGCCGCCGGGCAGCTTTATTCAGGTAGACGAATCAAAAAACAGGGTAGTCGAGGGGTCCTGGCGATCGGAGTACGAGAGGCCGATTTATTTTGTCGAGACTCGCGACGGTCACACCTGCTCGTGGTGCAGCATGCGGCGCGATGAAATCATTCTCCAGCCGCATCCGCTGTCTCCGGTTCCAGTGCGGATTCTGCGTCATCCACAAGAAGCCGAGGTACTCGGACAAGTCGTAGGGGTCGCTATGAAGTTGACCGAGTGGCACGCTCTCGACTCCGCTCCAAACTCGAAAGCGCCAGCAGCACTGAATTAAGATGCAAGGACGATGGAGCGCTCTCCCGGCTATCGGGGACTAACTCCTCCAGCCTTCCCTGCATTTCTTCCGCAAACTCTCGCGGTCCCTTCCCGCTGAACTCGCTGGATTCTCGCAGGTCCTGCTCCAACAACGCTAAAGGAGTACGCAATACGCGGCCTATCAGCTCGGAATGGGCTGTCTTGAGGGCCTTTTCTGTCGCTTCGCGGCCATGGACGAGTTCCATGCCCCAGTGATTGTAGTGACCATGAGTACGCCGTAGCGAACCCAAGTACGCGAGTCTGGCCAAAAGTCCGGAAATGGCCGAAAGCGTGGTCTCTTTGACGTCCTGGAGTGCGGATTTC
>Ga0335069_10010666_pt1 | contig 13016 bp, 14 predicted proteins | sample Lox_Sample_11_FD_206714 | JGI IMG/M metagenome (GOLD analysis project Ga0335069, IMG submission 206714) | Soil microbial communities from Loxahatchee National Wildlife Refuge, Florida, United States - Lox_Sample_1.1 | ecosystem: Environmental > Terrestrial > Soil > Wetlands | place: USA... | reverse complement strand
CGTCTGCCCGTCGCGGGCGTGCCCGTGTTCGCCGACCCTCCTCCGCCGGAAGCGCCCGCACCGCTCGCCGACATCGCGCGCGCGCCGGTGCTGCAACGGGCGCTGCTGCAGATCCTTGCGCTCGTGCAGCGCCGTCCCGAGGCCGCGCTGCCTTCGCTCGCGGGCCAGCCTGCGAGCCGTGTCGTGGCCGCTCGCCTGGAGACCCTGCACGCACAGCTGCAGCGCGACGCCCGCCGCTACGCCGACCTCGACGCGGTCCGCCAGCATCGCGTGCGCAAGCGACTCAAGCGGCTGCGTTACCTGAGCGAGTTCGCCGCGCCGCTGTTCGGCGCCAAGCGCGTCGGGAAGTTTCTCGCGCACTGGCGCAGCGCGCAGGATGCCCTCGGGGTGTCGAACGACGAGCGCATCGCGGCCGAGGCGTGGCGGCGACATGCCGAGCACGATCCGGCCGCGTGGTACGCGGTCGGCTGGCTCGCCGCACGCGATGCAGACGCGGTGCGCGAATGCCGGCAGGCACTGCGCCGCGCGGCCAGGACGAAGGCTTTCTGGAGCGACTAGCGATTCGACTCGGAGACGTGCTGCGCGCGTGCGTCCGTGTCGCGGTCCCCCACAGCCAGGCCGCGCACCCAGAGCGGTTGCGCCGCACGAAACGGATCGGACTCGCGACCGAAGGCCGACGGATCCTGCGCGAGCCTGAGCCACGCGCTCGTGTCGTGGAAATCGCCCGGCAGCGCGTCGTCGCGAAAGCGCGAGAGCCAGTCGCGCACCGCTGCGTAGTCGCGTGGATGCGCCTGGCCTGTCCAGGCGAGACCGACGAGGTCCGCGTAGGCTTCCTCGCGCCGGGCCTCTCGCATCTCACGCCGCATGGCGGCCAGCGCTTCGGGTTCTCGAGCCTGCGCGTCGTCGTCGGCCGCATCGGCAAAGCCCGCCGGCAGCGCGTGCCAGACGCCTTGCGTCCAGCGCCAGCAGTGCGCCACCTCGTGCGCGAACACCGCCTCCACGATCGCCGGGAACCGCTCGGCGGGGATGCTCGCCGCCAGCGCGTCGGCGGACGGATTGCCGCGCATGGAGATCACGAGATGGCACCGATCGTCGGCGATGCCGAGGGCGATGGGCGAGGCCTCGGGTTGATCCGACGGTTGCACGACGATGTCGATCGGCAACCCGCGCGCGCGCGCGGCCTGCACCACCGGCATGCCCGCCGCGACCCAGGCGCGCTCGCGCGCGGTCAATCGTTCGTCCGCGATCGCCAGCGACGCGATCGCGACGATCACCGAAGCAGCGGCGAGCCTGCGGCGCATGTCGGGAGTGTCATGGACCGGAACCCGCACGCCGCTTGAGCGGCGTCAACCGCGCGCGTGGACGCGTGCCGGATCGCACGCTCAAGGAGGCGGCGCTGCGCCCCGTGGCCACAACGCCCACAGCCGCAGCGGCTGCTTCATGCGGCCGGCCTGCGATTCCGCGCGGGCGCCCCAGCCGAAGAAGACGTCGATGCGCACGGCCCCCGTGATGGCGCTGCCCGTGTCCTGTGCCATCACGGCGCGGCGCAGCGGCGCCGCGGAAAGCGGCTCGGTCGTGTCGAGCCACGCCATCGCACCGTACGGCACGCTTTGCGGATCCACCGCGATCGAGCGCCCCGGCGTGAGCGGGACGCCCTGCGCTCCGCGCGGGCCGACGTCGGGATCGGGCAGCGGCTCTTCTCGGAAGAACACGTAGCGCGGGTTGCTCCAGAGCAGATCGTCGAGGCGCTGCGGATGCAGCGCCGCCCAGCTGCGGATCGCCGGCCACGAGGCCTGGTCGGGCTTCAGCTCGCCCTGGTCGATCAGCCAGCGACCGACCGATCGATACGGCTGGTCGTTATGCCCAGCGAACGCGATGCGCACGAGGTGCCGTGTGCCGTCGCGCTCGACGATGTCGAGTCGTCCCGAGCCCTGGACGTGAAGGAGCAGCGCGTCGAGGCGGTCGCGCACCCACGCGATCTCGCGTCCACGCAGCGCCTTCTGCACGTGCGGCAGCGTCTCGATCTGCTTGCGCGACCACCACGGGCGCGACTTGTCCAGGTCGGCGGGCGGCGCGTAGAGCGGCACCCGATAAGTGCCCTGAGCGACACGCGACGCTTCCACGGAGGGCTCGAAGTAGCCGGTGGCCAGCCCTTCGCCATCGCCCGCGGGCGTCTCGATGCGCCACGGCTGGAGCCGTTCCTCGAGCCAGCGCCTCAGTCGCGCATCGGCGGTGCCGTCGACGAGCATCGCGCGTGCGTCCGCGCACACCGTCGCCCAGGCCGTCGGCGCCCGTTCGCAGCTTCGGCCGAGAGCGGGCCAGAGCTCGCTGACCGCGTCGGCGTCCCAGCCCGGAAGATCGGACCAGCGCGCGGGCACCCAGCGGGCACGCCCGCGCGCGACGGTGCCCGCGGGCGCCGTGCTGCTGAGCGCTCCGGTGCCGGCCGCTGCAAAGCCCGCAAGCTGCGACGCGGCGGCCCCCGGCGAAGCCGCCGCTGCTGCTTCGCTCCCCTTGGGCGGTGCGAGGTTCGAGCAGGCGACGACGATGCCTAGAATCGCCAGCAGGGCTGCGGCGCGCGCGACGAACGACATGTGGGTGATCCTGCTCGAAGCGCTCGGCGCGCTGGTTGCGCTCCTCGTCATCGTGTGGTGGACCATGTTCCACGGCCGCGATCGCGGCGAGCGCAAGTAGCCGCCGCGGTCAGTGCAGCGAAGAGGCGACCGCGAGCCCGAACTCCGGGATGGTCGCCTCGAACGGGCGCGCGTCCTCCGTGACGCAGAGATAGGTGCCGCGCATCGTGCCGTGCGGCGTCGCGAGGCGCGTCCAGCTCGTGTACTCGAAGCTCTCTCCGGGCTTCAGCACGGGCTGGTGGCCCACGACCGCGAGCCCGCGCACTTCGTCGACGTGGCCGTTGGCGTCGGTGATGATCCAGTGGCGCGCCACGAGCTGCGCGGTGACGTCGCCGGTGTTGCGGATCGTGACGGTGTACGCGAACGCGTGCTGCCCCGCCGATGCATCGGTCTCCTCGGGAAGCGGGCGCACGGCGACCGAGCAGGTGAATTCCGGGCGGGTCATGCGCGGATTGTAGGGAGCGGTGTTGCGCGCGACGCCGTGCGCGCGCGGGCGCGCAGGTTCAGGCGAGCGCGGCGGTCTCGATCGCGTGCCAGCTGCGCAGCTTGCCGGGGTTGAGCAGGCCGAGCGGGTCGTAGCGCCGCTTCGTCTCAATGATGCCGGGCGCAAGGCCCCCGGCCTTGCCGTCCTCGACCCGCCACACGTGCGGGTTGTTGATCGTCACGCCGTGCTCGCGGTAGATGCGCATGACCTCTTCGAGGCGCGCGTCGGTCGTGTAGCGCACGAGCTGCAGGCCGATGCAGGAGAAGAGCCCTTCGCGGTTGCGCAGGAACTCCAGGTGCATCAGGACCTCGTCGCCGAGCGCGCGCTCGAGCGCCTGCACCTGCTCGATCTTGCGCGCGGGGTCGAACGCGCTCTGGATGTACGTCAGCGTCTTGTCGACCTTGAGCGCGTGCAGCGTCGTGTGGTTCCACGTGTACTCGAGGATCGTGCGGTTGGTCGCCTGGACCTCCGCCGCCGTGCGCCGGTACGTGACCCGCCCGCCGTGCGCGGCGAGCAGGTCCTTCATCGCCGGCTCGGCCGCTTCGTCGACGCTCAGCATCGCGGCGGGACGGCCGGCGGGCAGGTAGTCGGCGAGGCCGGTCAGGTATGCAGTCACCGTCGCGCTGAAGAACCCGACCTCGCGCTTCGCGAGACCCGACATCAGCGTGAGACGGTCGCAGAACAAAAGCGCGGCATCGAAGGTGTCGAACACCGCGATGGCCTCCACCCACGGCAGCGCCGGTGCGAGGGCCATCTCGAGCTCGAGCACGATGCCGTTGGTGCCGTAGGTGTGGTGCAGCAGCAGCGCGTCGGCGCCGCGCAGCTCGAGCACGCGTGGGTCGGGCTCGACCGTCATGACCTTGATGCCGAGCACGTTGCCGGGCACGCCGACGGGCCCGTACGTGATCGAGCCGACGCCGCCGAAGCCGCCGCCGAACAGCCCGCCGAGCGTGGCCGTGCGGAACGTCGACGGGATGCAGCGCAGCTCCCAACCATGCGGTCGCGAGAGCTTGTCGAAGTCGGCGAGCCGGATGCCGGCCTGTGCGCGGCCGACCCCGTCGCGCACCCAACCGAACGCGTTGTAGCCGCTCATGTCGATCAGCACGCCGCCCTGCACGGGCACCGACTGGCCGTAGTTGCCGGTGCCACTGCCGCGCAGCGTCATGGGGATGCGTGCGCGGGCGCAGCCCGCGACGAGGCGCCGCATCTCCTCCTCGGTGCGCGGACGCACGGCGATGTCGGCCGTCTTGCCGGCGAGCTCGCGCTTGAGCACCGGGCTGAACCAGGAGAAGTCCTGCGACAGGCGCGCGACGCGCGATGCGTCGGTGATCCAGTCGAGGTCGGGGAGCTCGTCGGCGAGGCGCAGCACGCGCGCCGGATCGGCGGTGATCGTCGTCATGTCGAAACCTCGCTCGCATGCCAGGCGCCGAGCGCGCGCCGGCTCGCCCAGGCCATGCCGGCGAACAGCGCGACCCCGGTGAGCGAGATGAGCAGGAGCGCGGCGAACATGCGCGGTATGTTGAGCTGGAAGCCGGCCTGGAGGATCTGATACGCGAGGCCCGCCCCGGTGCCGCCGGTGCCCGCCACGAACTCCGCCACGACAGCGCCGATCAGCGCGAGCCCGCTCGAGATGCGCAGGCCGCCGAAGAAGTACGGCAGCGCGCTCGGCACGCGCAGCCGCCAGAGCGACTGCATGCGGGTCGCCCCGTTCATCGTGAAGTAGCTCTGCAGGTCGGGATCGACGCTGCGCAGCCCGAGCGTCGTGTTCGAGATGATCGGGAACAGCGCGACCAGAGCGGCGCAGATCACCATCGAGGCGGTCGGATTGCGCACCCAGATGATGATGAGCGGGGCCACGGCGACGATCGGCGTCACCTGCAGAAGCACCGCGTACGGGAAGAGCGCGGTCTCGAGGGCGCGGCTCTGCACGAACAGGAACGAGATGAGCACGCCGAGCACGGTGGCGACGAGGAACGCGAGCACCGTGATCTCGATGGTGACGAGCAGCGAGCGGCCGAGCGCCGGGAAATCGGTGACGAGCGTGCGCACCATCAGGATCGGCGAAGGCACGAGGTAGGGTGGCAGGTCGAGGCCAGTGACGAGCCCCTGCCACGCGCCGAGCACGACGATGGCGACGAGCAGCGGGTAGACGACCCGCTGGACCCTGGGCCGCTCGAGCAGCGGCACGGCCGGCGCACTCATGCGTCGGCCTCGTCTTCGGGCGCCTCGCGGCTCGCGCGGAGCAGGCTGTCCTGCAGGCGCTTCGCGTAGCGGCTGAACTCGGGCGACACCATGAAGTCGGGCCCGCGCGGGTACGGCTCGTCGATGCGCACCTCCTCGACGACGCGACCGGGGCGCGCCGCCATCATGACGACGCGTTGCGAGAGGAACACCGCCTCGTGGATCGAGTGCGTGACGAACACGATCGTGAGTCGCTGGCTGCGCCAAAGGCCGAGGAGCTCGAGGTCCAGCTTGTGACGGGTGATCTCGTCGAGGGCCCCGAACGGCTCGTCCATGAGCAGCAGGTTCGGGTGCGTGACGAGCGCCCGGGCGATCGAGACGCGCATCTGCATGCCGCCCGAGAGCGCCCGAGGCAACGCGTGCGCGAAACGCCCCAGCCCGACCAGCCTGAGCGCCTCGCCGACGCGCCCTTGCGCCTCGTCGCGCGGCACGTGCGCGAGGTCCAGCGGCAAGCGTACGTTCGTCGTGACGCCCGCCCAAGGCATCAGGGTCGGGGCCTGGAACACGAACGCGAGACGGCGGCCCCCGTCCTTCAGCTGCGCCACGGGCTTGCGCCACAGCAGCACGCGGCCGTCGGTGGGGGCAAGCAGGCCCGCGATCATCTTCAGCAGCGTGCTCTTGCCGCAGCCCGACGGGCCGAGCAGCGTCACGAACTCGCCTTCGGCGACACGCAGGTCGACCGGCTGCAGCGCTTGCGTGCCGTTGGGATAGGTCTTCTCAGCGGAGAGGACCTCGACCGCGGCCTCCGCGGTCGCGGAGAGGTCCACACGCTCCTTCGGGATCATCAGGCTCGCGTCGATCAGGGCAGCACCTTCACGTCCTTCACGAACTCGGTCGTGTAGGTCTTGGACAACTCCACCTTCGACGGATCGATCAGCTTCGTGGCCACCAGGAAGTCGTAGCTCGCCTTCGCGCGCGCGTCGGTGATCACGCCGATGCCGAGCCGGCTCGCGTCGCCGCTCGAGACGATGCCGTACTCCTTCAGCTTCGCGACGCTGTACGCAAGCTGGTCGTCGGTCATGTTCGGGTTGTCGCGCTTGATGAGCGCGTTGCCGGGCGCCGGGTTGTCGAGGTAGCTCTTCCAGCCCTCGATCGAGCCGCGCACGAACGCGGCCATCGCCTTGCTGCGCTCCTTCACCGTCTTGTCCATGCACGAGATCGTCGTCGCGTACGACGGATAGCCGTTGTCGGCGAGCAGCAGCACCGTCGCCTTGGCGCCCGCCTTCTGTACCGCGTACGGTTCCGACGTGAGGTAGCCCTGCTGCGCGATGTTCTTGTCCGCCATGAACGGCTGGATGTTGAACGTGTAGGGCCTCGACTGCTCGTCGGTGAAGCCGTACTTGGCCTTGAGCCACGGCCAGTATCCGCGGTTCGCGCCGCCGCCGATCAGGATCGTCTTGCCCTTCAGGTCGGCGAGCGTCTTGACGTCGTCGTGGGCGATGATGACCTGCGGGTCCTTCTGGAAGATCGCCGCCACTGTCGTGACGGGAAGCCCGCCCTCGCGTGTCTGGATGATTTGCAGGTCGCTCGATCCCATCACGCAGTCGGCCTGGCCGGCCGCCATGAGCTGGAAGACGTTGACCTGAGGGCCGCCCATCTTGATGGTCACGTCGAGCCCGTACTTCTTGTAGATGCCCGTTGCGACCGCCTGGTAGAAGCCGCCGTGCTCCGCCTCGGCGTACCAGTTGGTGAGGTAGACGAACGGCTCGTCGGCTCGCGCCGGGCGCGCCGCGAACAGCGCGGCGCCCGCGAACAGGACGAGGGCGGCGCGGCGCAGGAAGACGGTGCGCGGCACCGGTCGGGCGATGGATCGTGGTGGCTTCATGGTGCGGCCTCGGTTCGGGTGGGGCGACAGGGTCGTGGGGAAGCTGGGCATCGGGTGCGCGAAGGTGCGGCGGCTCGCGAGCATGCGTACCTCAATCGAGCGATTGCTGGATGTGGCCGGTCTCGGCGCCGCGACCCCATGTGGCCTCGGCGCGCGCAGGCCAGCGCGCGTGGTGCAACTCGGTGATCGCGTCGGCCCAGCTGTTGGCGAGCGACTCGAGGATCGCCTCCCCCTGCTCGCGCGTGGCGGGCAGCGGATCGCCGATGACGCCGCTCGGGCCGAAGTCGCGCGCGGTCCACGCGCACGCGGGGCGGCCGTCGGGCGAAAGCAGCTTCGACGGGAACTCGGGCGGGTAGTTCGCGACCGCGCGCTCCATGTGCACCGTCTCGGGTGCGAGCGCGAGCATGAGCGCGGTCTCGCCGTGGCCCGCGTGCATCGCGAGCTTCTTCTCCTTTTCCGAGAAGTACCGACCGCCGACGTGCGGCACGCGCCAAGTCGAGTGCGGCACGACGATCGCGTCGCCGTGGCGCAGGCGGATCTCGCGCGCTGCCATCTCCATCACCTGCGGCTGGCCCCCATGGCCGTTGACCACGAGGATCTTGCGAAAGCCGGCGCGGCAGATCGACTCGAACACGTCGACCATGGTCGCGAGCAGCGTCTCGCCGGAGATCGTGACGGTGCCGGGGAAGTGCAGGTGCTCGACCGATTTGCCGTACGTGATCGGCGGCATGCCGAACGCCGGCACGTCCTTCGGCAGCCGCGCGAGCGCGTGCCCCACGACGCCCGACGAGATGATCGTGTCGACCGCGCACGGCAGGTGCGGGCCGTGCTGCTCGATGGAGCCCGTCGGGATGACGATGACGGTGTCCCCCTTGCCGGGCAGGGCGGCGATGTCGGTCCACGCGAGGTAAGGGAGGAAGCGGTGGGGCGGGCAGTAGCCGTGGATCATGGATGTCCTTCGTTCAGCGCTGCGGCAGCCACGCGGTGGCTTCCACTTCGACGAGCACCTCGGGCGTCGGCAGCATGCCGCTCACTTCGACCACGGTGGAGGCCGGCGGCTCGCCGGGGAAGAACAGCTTGCGCACGCGGCTGTAGTGCGGAAAGTGGTCGAGGTCCCTGAAGTACTGCACGAGCTTGAAGACGTCGCTCATGCGGCCGCCAGCGGCCTCGATGGTGAGGCGGATGCGATCGAGCACGTACCAGCTCTGCGCGAGGATCGGCCCTTCGCGCGCATCGGTCGAGAACTCGCCCGTGCGGCCGATCGCGGCGGCCGCATCGGCAGGGATGTCGTCGTAGCCGCGCACCACGAGCTTTCTCGCGGGGTCGACGGCGATCACGCCCGAGAGGAAGACGAAGTCGCCGGCGCGGCGCCATGCGGAGTAGCGTGCGAGCGGGGCGGCGATGGGTGCACTGCTCATGGGCGGGTCCTCACGCGGCGCTGCGCCATGGGGGCGGGGCGTTGTTCGCACGATCCGCGGTCCAGGACGCGGGCACCTCGCCGGCCACGACGCGCCCGTCGCGCACGACGACGCGCGCGTGCGCCCGCGCCGGCCACGCGCCCGCCGAGGTGGCGCCGAAGGCGACCAGATCGGCCTTCGCGCCGGGCGCGAAAGGCGCGGTCGACGGCGCGCCGCGCACCAGCCAACCGCGGCGACAGATCATCTGCGACGCGTCGTCGAACGCGTCGTCCAGCTGTGCGACGAGCACCGCCGTCTGCAGCGCCTCCACCGGGTCGTAAGCGCCGACGGCGCAGAACGCGTCCTGGACGTTGTCGCTCGCGACCAGCACCGGAATGCCACGTGCACGCGCCTCCTTCACCAGCGTGAGGCCGCGCAGGCGCGGCGTGCGAGCGGGTATCGCGTCCTGCAGCAGCAGGTTCGTGACCGGCAGGGTGACGAGGACGATGCCGCTGCACGCGACCGCGTCGAGCGTGGCGAGCGCCGTCGCCTCGTCCTGCGCGGCGAGCGCGCAGGTGTGGCCCGCCACCACCCGGCTCGACAGCCGCATCGCCTGGACGCGCCGTGCGAGCGTGAGGAGCCCCTGCGCCTGCGGGTTCAGTTCCTCGTCGACGTGCAGGTCGAGGTCGAGGCCGTGCCGGTCGGCGGCCGCGAGCACGTGATCGAGCGCCGTCGCGTCCCAGTTGACGGTGTGCACGAAGCCGCCGAGCACGCCGCCGGGCGACTCGGCAACGCGGGTGGCGATCCGATCGGCCACGGACGCATCTGCGTAGAGCCCAAGGGGCACCAGCGCGACGCGTTCGACCACGAGGCGGCCGCGCCATTCCTCGGCCAGACGCTGCAACACGCTCCACGCAAGTGGAACGCTGCCGGGCTCCCACCAGTCGACGTGCGTGCGGACGTGCACGGCACCCGCCGCACGCGCCCACTCGAGTGCGCGGGTGGCGCGTGCGCGCACGTCCTCCTCGGTCCAGTCGACCCGGTCGCGGTGCATCGCCTCGATCGCGCCGAGGAGTCCCGGGCGGGAGGCACGCGCACGCTCGGCCGTGAACGTCTTGTCGAGGTGGGTGTGCGCATCGACGAGCCCCGGCAGCACCGGCGCACCGTCGAGTCGCCATGCGCCCGGCGGCGGATCGCCCGCGGGTCGCACCGAGGCGATCGTGCCCGCATCGAGCCGCAGGTCCGCGAGCGCCAGGCGGCCGTTGATGCGCGGCCAGTCGGCCGGCAGCGCCCAGGCGGGCAGGCGCGCGCCGGCGAGCGCGACGACCTGGCGATGCGACGAGCCGGTCATGCGAGACGCGCCATCGCGTCGAGCGTGCGCGCCCGAAAGCGCGCGAGCCGCTCGGGCGTGGCGGTGTTCATGTGGTAGCACGCGTGGTAGCGGATGCGTGCTCGTCCGCCGGTCAGCATGCGCAGGTAGCGGGTGATGATCTTGCGCGGCGGATCGCCCATCGCCCATGCGATCCAGCGCGGCCTTCCGTATGTCACGACGGCGCTCACGCGCTTGAGGTGCGTGAGCGCGGGGCGCACCTTGCCCGGGTCGCTGAAATCGAATGCGACGCCGGGCATGAAGACGCGATCGAACCAGCCCTTCAACATCGCCGGAAGGCCGAAGCACCACGTCGGAAAGCAGAACACGATGGCCTCGGCGCGCAGCAGGCGCTCGACGTGCTCGCGCACCGGCTCGCGGTTGCGCGGGACCTCGTGATAGCCGAGCCGCTCGGCGCGGCCCATCACCGGATCGAAGCCCTCGGCATAGAGGTCGCAGTCGTCGACCTCGTGGCCCGCCGCGCGCAGCCGGTCGACGACGTCGCGGTGCAGCGATGCGTTGAAGCTGGTTTCGACCGGGTGCGAATAGACGACGAGGACGCGCATGAGGTGTTCGTGCGGCTGCGACAGCCATTGTGGTGCGCGACGCAAGAGGGATGCCAAGGGACTCTCCCGGGGTGCGGCGCGCTTCGGTGCATGCCGCGCCCCCATCGAGGGCGCAAGCCGCACCGCGCCGGACAGCGCGCGGCGGCGGCGCAGGCGGCTCGCGCGGCGCGCCACCTAGAATGGCCGCGAACATGCGCCCGTTCCGCATCGCCCCGAGCATCCTCTCGGCGGACTTCGCCCGTCTCGGCGAGGAGGTGCGTGGCGTGATCGCGGCGGGCGCCGACTGGATTCACTTCGACGTGATGGACAACCATTACGTGCCGAACCTCACCGTCGGTCCGATGGTCTGCGCGGCCATCAAGCCGCACGCGCGCCGCGCCGACGGCAGCGTCGTGCCGATCGACGTGCACCTGATGGTGGAGCCGGTCGATGCGCTCGCGCAGGCGTTCGCGAAGGCCGGCGCGGACGTCATCAGCTTCCATCCCGAGGCGAGCCGGCACGTCGACCGCACGCTGCAGCTCATTCGCGCGGAGGGCTGCAAGGCAGGCCTCGCGTTCAATCCGGCGGCTTCGCTCGCTCCTCTCGAGTGGACGCTCGACCAGCTCGATCTCGTACTCGTGATGAGCGTCAATCCGGGATTCGGCGGTCAGTCGTTCATTCCGTCCGCGCTGGGCAAGATCGAGGCCGTGCGCCGCCTCATCGACGCGAGCGGGCGCGATGTGCGACTCGAGGTCGACGGCGGCATCAAAACCGACAACATCCGCAGCGTTGCCGACGCGGGCGCCGACACGTTCGTCGCCGGCAGCGCGATCTTCGGCCAGCGCGACTACCGCGCCGTGATCGACGCGATGCGCATGCGGCTCGCCGGTTAGGTCGCGGCGCCGCCGCGGGGCATTGAGGATCCGCGCGCCGCACCCATCATCCGGGAATGCGAAAGCCCCGCGCCAAGCGCGCCTTCCGACCAACGGATCGCCGATGAAGTTCAAGGACTACTACGAGGCCCTGGGGGTCGAACGCGGTGCCACCCAGGACCAGATCAAGCAGGCGTACCGCAAGCTCGCGCGCAAGTACCACCCCGACGTCAGCAAGCTGCCGGACGCGGAGGAGCGCTTCAAGGAGATCAACGAGGCCAACGAGGTGCTCGGCGATCCCGAGAAGCGCGCGGCCTACGACCAGATGGGGCGCAACTACCGGGAAGGGCAGGACTTCCAGCCGCCGCCGGGCTGGGATGCGGGCTTCGAGTTCCGTGGGCGTGGGGACGGCGGAGGCTTCGAGGGCTTCTCGACGTCAGGCGGCGATTTCGATCCCAGCGACTTTTTCGAGGCGCTGTTCGGGCGCATGCGTTCGAGCGCCGGCGCTCCCGGCACCGGGCCGCGCGCGGCGCGTGCTGCCGCCGGCGAGGACCACCACGCCAAGGTCTTCATCGACCTCGAGGACGCATACCGTGGTGCCGAGCGCAGCATCACGCTGCGCGCGCCGGTCGTGGATGCTCAGGGGCACGTGACGCTGCAGGACCGAAGGCTCGACGTGCACATCCCGCGCGGCATCCGTGCCGGACAGCACCTTCGCCTCGCCGGTCAGGGCACCCCCGGCGTCGGCGGTGCGCCTGCCGGCGACCTTTACCTCGAGATCGCGTTTAACCCGCACGCGCGCTATCGCGTCGACGGCCGCGACGTGTACGTCGACCTGCCCGTCGCGCCGTGGGAAGCCGCCCTCGGTGCGACCGTCGACGTCGCCATGCCCGAGGGCAGCGTCCAGCTCTCCGTGCCGCCGAACTCGGCGCCCGGTCGCAAGCTGCGGCTGCGCGGCAAGGGCATCCCGGGCCAGACGCCGGGCGACCTGTACGCGGTGCTCGCCGTCGCCCTGCCGCCTGGCGACGATGCGCGTGCGCGCGAGGCCTACGCCACGTTCGCGAAGGCGTTCCCGGGCTTCGACCCGCGCCGTTGAAGGAGACATCGACCATGTCATCGCCCGCTCCGACCGATGCGCCCCTGCAGGGGCCGGTCGTGGAAGAGGAGATCCATCTCACGCTGGTGGAGCTGTGCCGCGTGTGCCGCGTGCCCGAGGCGGAGGTGCGCACCTGGGTCGGCGAGGGCGTGCTCGAGCCGATCGGCCGCGCGCCCGAGGAGTGGCGCTTTGCCGGGGCATCGCTGCGACGCACGCGCCTCGCGACGCGGCTCGTGCGCGACTTCGAGCTCAACCCGCCCGGTGTCGCGCTCGCGCTGGATCTGCTCGACGAGATCGACGCATTGCGCGCTCGGCTGGCGCGTCTCGCAGGCGGCGGCCGATGAACGCGGACGTCGCATCTCGCGCGCTCGCGCTCGCGGGTCTGATCGTCGCCGCGGGCTGCGCGACGGCGCCGTCAGAGCCTTCGCCGCTGAGCCGCGAGCAGATCGCGATGGTCGTCGCGAACCCCGAGCGCAGCGCCGCCGACCGCACCAACGATCAGCGGCGCAAGCCCGAGCAGATGCTCGCCTTCATCGGCGTACGTCCCGGCATCACGG
>Ga0335069_10010665_pt1 | contig 13017 bp, 11 predicted proteins | sample Lox_Sample_11_FD_206714 | JGI IMG/M metagenome (GOLD analysis project Ga0335069, IMG submission 206714) | Soil microbial communities from Loxahatchee National Wildlife Refuge, Florida, United States - Lox_Sample_1.1 | ecosystem: Environmental > Terrestrial > Soil > Wetlands | place: USA... | reverse complement strand
GAGAGGATCAGCCCCTTCCCGGTATTCGATGCACTCAATTGCCGCCTCAATGCCTGACACGCAGCAGGGTCTTGTCTCTGGAAGACCATCTATCTCGACTCTGTAACGGCAATTCCTCAAAGGGTCTTTGCGTTGTAGGCTCATAAGAAGTCCTCCCACGATCAGAATAACAACCACAATCACCAACAGAAGAAGAACTAGCGGATGTCCCATAATTAATAGATTCCCACGGGCAAGCCCATCGTACCAACGATACGCGTTCGCGCAAACAGTCCGTGCATTCACCCACGCCTGAAAGCGTGAGGTCCTCTGCCGGCTCGGCGCCGCCCGCAAGGAATCTATCTAGCGAGCACGGCGAGCGAGAAGGGGAGGCTCCACGTGGCTTGCCGCTGGAGGGGGCGACGCGAGCCCCACTAATAGAGAACACCAGACTCCTGCCCGAGTCAAACGAGTCTAATTCCGCTCGTCAGGCGAGCCCAGCTTCAGTCGCAAAAGAGATTCCGGTCAACGTACTTGATATCCTTCTCGTCAAAGTAGCGCAGAGCCCACCCTGACGTCTTGTCCAGTTTCAATACCTTGTCATTCCCCTGGCTATCGGTTTTCTTTGCCCTGAATTCAAAGTGATCCACAAGCCTCACCGCCTCTATGGCGAACACCGTTGCAATATCTGTGTCTTCAACGCATACCAGGTTATCGCCATTGCTTTCCTCACCACCCAGAGCGAGGTTGGATGAACCGAAATAAACAGCCGCCTCCGGCCTGTTAAAATCTACTACCACAAATTTGTGGTGTATGTTGTGGGCGTTGAAGGTCTCCTCTTTGTCAAAAGGCGGGGGCAAATCTTTTACCAGATTCTTGGCATTCACCAGGATCCCCTTTTTCGAGCCCGGCTTATATAAGGAGATGTATTTGGTGGAGTCAGTAATGCCATAGGTGAACAGCCCTTCATTGTTCTGAACAGATCTCAGTGTGGGATAGACCGGGCCGCCGCTGCTCTCATCCAGAGACATGATGCAAAACAGAACCGAACTTTTTGCGCCTGTTATACTGTCCGCCACACCTTTGAGCACCTGGTTCGCAACATCGTCAGGGTGAGGAGAAAAGGTGAACGAGATATTCGGCAGGTTCTGACCCGCGACGTCAAAGGGCTTCGCGGCATATTGCGAGTGTGCGAATGTCTTCATCTTCGCCGCGCCCCAGGATGCTTCGAATACCTGTTCGTAAAGCCCGGCTATCTCTCCGTTAGTGAAGAGCACGACGTGATTGGCGTTCACACAGAATCCTGTTACTGAAAAGTTGGTCGATCCCGTGAGCACTTTCGTGGGCGTACCATTCTCCTTCACAATGATAACTTTATGATGGCACAATCTCGAGAACCTTCCCCGAAACATAGCTGCTGCTCCCTGTTTGGCCGTGTTGAATGTGCTCTCAAAATCCGTTTCACTCGCGTTCTGTCCGGTATGGTCAGTTGAATTGTCCAGGATAACCCTTATTCTCCCCTCTGCTGCGAGTTGGAGGCACAGCTTCCCTACGACAGGCTCATCAAAATCATACGCGAACATATCGGCACTAAGGCTTTTATTGTTCAGCACTTCCTGCAGCAGCGCTATAGTTTTCTGGCGCGCGGTATATCCCAGCCATCCGTAGACATCCTCATAGGTGTACTTGACGCCTTCATTGGTGCAAAACACTGAGGAAGTATCAAAGAGCCAGTTCCCTGTCGGTATGAGATTGTTGTTCTCACCAAATCTGCGAACAAAGGCCTGGGATGTGAGAAATGACCTGGTGAAGCTTATACCCACTGATCGGTCACTATACCTGTCTACGTCTATGTCTACTTCGACGGTAAGGTCCTCGTCGAGCGGCTCCAGCGCATTATTCTGTGCGCTCCAATACCTGGGTGTGACGAAATACTTGTAGAGTCCGTATGATGGATTTGTCACGTTTTGATGAAAGGTACCAGGGACGTGGATCCATCTGAACTTCTGAAAGGGGGCTTTATCCGATTCCGTGAGTGCGCCATCACCCTCAAAGTTGATCCTGTTTACAAGAAAATAGGAATGACCTGACGGGGTTTTGTACCTGATTGAAAAACCAACGAAGTTACTTTTCAGCAGGTTTTCTTCGATATTGAAAGCGAGGAGCGTCATGGCATCTCCCCGATACGCCTTGACCGTTACGCCATTCTTAGCGTTGCGCTCGAACATGTTTTTCCTCCAGGCATCCCTTTTCCCTAGTATAGTTGATATATGGACAAAATCAAGGTGCTGCATTTGACAATTTTATTTGCAAATGTCCCTTGCCGCGCTATACTTGAGAGCCGGTCACAACGAGTGGCGGTTCAGTAACACGTACATAAGGGAGGCATAATCATGAAGGCGCCGCATCCGTTTTGTTGTGCACTAATACTTCTGCTGGGACTCGCTCTATTACCTTCCGTTGCCTGTTTTGCCGCGGGATATCCCGATCGCCCGATCCAGGTCATTCTTCCTCATCCTGCCGGTTCTGTGGCAGACATAACCCTTCGCATGGCAGGCGATGAAATGGATAAGATTTTGGGCCAGCGAACTATCGTGCTTAACAAGCCGGGTGCAGGGACCGTGTTGGGCGCAGATGCAGTCGTCAGGTCAAAGAAAGATGGGTACACTATTTTCTACGGTGGAGCTTCACCCACGATTTACGCTCCGATCACCAACCCCGAGGTAGTTCATTATGACCCGGCCAAGGACCTCGAGCCGTTAGGTTTTCATTTCTTTCTGCCCACCGTGATAGGCGTCAGGACAGACGCTCCTTGGAAGACTCTGGCTGAATTTCTTGATTATGCCAAAAAGAATCCCGGTAAGATTCGCATGACGTCAATCGGCGTCGGCTCGTCAACACACTTTGCGATAGAGGTTTTTCAATCGATGACAGGCACGAGATATACACATGTGCCGTATGAAGGCGGAGAGACGGTCGTCACGGCCGTGCTGGGAGGGCACGCTGAAGCCGCAATGGACGGCTTCCAGAAGCTGAAGCCCCACGTGGACGCCGGAAGAATGAGGATTCTCCTGATCGACCCCAAGATGCCGGCCTATCCTAACATTCCATCACCAAAAGAACTGGGCTACAAACAGAGCCTGCCCGCCTCATGGTTCGGTTTCTGGAATCCAGCGGGCATCCCCGAAGAGGCGAAAAGAGTTCTGGTACCCGCAATCGAAAAGGCAATCAAGACGACGAAGCCAAAGATCGATCAGATGGGAGACATCTGCGAATACAAATCGCCTGCCGATATGAAGAAACTGAGAGACGACGAATACCGTCAGATCTATGATATTGCGGTCAAAATAGGCCTTCGCAAGCAATAGCACGCAGGCACGTCTCCGGCACGACAACCGTTCTTCTGAATCTCCGACACATACGGGTATCACCATCACCCGGGAATCAGGCGGGTTGCGCATGTTCATAAGAAGTCTTACATTAACCCAGCACAGAACCATGGCCCGGTCACGCAGGGGGATACCGGGCCATCCCCTCGACAAGGCACCTTCAGCATGCTGGACGCATTATTTTCACCCAAGTCGATCACTGTCATCGGAGCTAGCGACAGCCCAGACAAGGTCGGCTATGCCATTTTGCACAACATCGTAAAGAGCGGCTTTCCAGGTGATGTCTATCCGGTCAATCCGGCAAGGGGCGAGATCCTCGGCATTCGTTGCTACAAGGCGCTGGAGTCCATCGACAAAAAAATAGACCTCGCAATAATCGTCATTCCCGCACGCGTCGTGCCTGACACGCTGGAAGAATGCGGGAGACGCGGTGTGGGCGCATCCATCGTCATTTCAGCGGGGTTCCGGGAGACGGGCCGCGAAGGGCTGCAGGCAGAACGCAAGATAGCCGAGATTGCCACCAAGTACCGGATGCCCATATTGGGTCCGAATTGCCTCGGGTTCATCAGCACCCTCGTTCCCATGAATGCGACATTTGCTGCAGGCATGCCGCCTCGCGGCAGTATCGCCCTGATGTCACAGTCTGGCGCTTTGTGCACCTCCATTCTTGATATCGCGCTCGCAGAGGACGTCGGCTTTTCACACTTCGTGAGCCTCGGGAACAAGGCGGACTTGAACGAGATCGATTTTCTCGAAGCCTGGGCTGACATGCCCGAGGCAAGGGTCGTTCTGGCATACCTGGAGGGCATCACGGATGGAGCCCGGTTCATCGAAGTGGCAAAACGGTTCACGAAACAGAAACCGATAATTGCCATTAAGGCAGGAGTGACCAGCAGCGGCTCGCGCGCTGTGAGCAGCCACACCGGCGCTCTGGCTGGAAGCGAGCGCGCTTACGAGGCGGCGTTCAAACAGGCGGGCGTGATCCGGGCAAGTTCCATCGATGAACTCTTCGACTACGCGATCGCGTTTGCCCGTCAACCGCTGCCGCGCAATGATAGTGTCGTCATCGTCACAAACGCCGGAGGTCCGGGCATCATGGCCACAGACGCCATCGAACGGTCCGGTTTGAGGCTCGCCTCTCTGACCAATGAGACAATGGAAGCGTTGCGCAGAGCATTGCCACCGGCTGCAAGCGTACTCAATCCTGTGGATTTGCTGGGCGACGCGTCCACCGACCGTTATCGGTCCGCGCTCAGGCTGGTGCTCGCCGACCCGAATGCCGGTGCGCTCCTCGTGATCGTTACACCCCAGTTCGCCACAAAACTCGACGAGATAGCCGAAGTGGTGGCACAGACAGCGGAGGACATAGAGATACCGGTCTTCACCTGCTTCATGGGGGAAGCTTCTGTCGGTAATGCGGTGAAGACGCTCACACGCCACCACGTGCCAAACTACATGACACCTGAAGGAGCGATCATGGCGCTTGCAGGAATGGTCAGGCAGCGCCAGTGGCGTGAAAAGATCGCTGATCCGTACGAGGTGCTCGATCTGAATACAGAGCGTGTGCTCGAAATTTTTGAGAAGGTCAGGCGGGAAGGAAGAGTGAAGATCGGCGACGCCGAGGCGCGCGCTATCCTGGAAGCCTATCGGATTCCGCTCCCTAAAGCAAAACTCTGCAGAAGTGCGGAGGAAGCAGTCTCTTACGCGCAAGAAATAGGCTTTCCAGTGGTCATGAAGATCGCCTCTCCTGATATACTGCACAAGACTGATATAGGAGGCGTAAGGCTCAATATACAGACAGCAACAGATGTAGCCGATTCCTATGATTTGCTCACCTTCCGCGCAGCGCGCTATATGCCGGAAGCCGAAATATGGGGCTGTCTGGTGCAACAGCAGGTGGTCGGCGGCAAAGAGGTTATTATAGGCATGACGCGCGATCCCCAGTTCGGGCCTCTTGTCATGTTCGGTCTTGGCGGCATCTACGTAGAAGCCCTGAAGGACGTCTCGTTCCGAATTGCTCCCTTTTCGCGGCTGGATGCGCAGGAGATGATGCGGGAAATGAAGTCATTCAGTCTGCTGCAGGGAGTGCGAGGAGAAGCTCCTTCAGACATACATGCAGTGGCAGATATTCTTCTCAGGGTGTCTCAATTGGTTACCGATTTTCCTGATATTCTCGAGCTGGATATCAATCCGCTGATCGTTTTTGAAAATGGTAAAGGCGTCATGGGCATTGACATGAGGCTGGTGCTCGCGGGCTTATGAGCGGACTGAAGCATAGATAACCTTTCGGTAGACCGGCCAAGGAGGTAATCATGGCAATAACAGTCTATGTAACATCAACGGAACGATTTTCAGGAAAGACGGCCTTTTGCGTGGGCCTGCTCCGCTGGCTGAAACAGGCAGGACATACCGTTGGTTACATGAAACCTATAAGCACCTCGGCCCTTGGTACCGGCGATCAGGTAATCGACGAAGATGCGCGATTTATCAAGGCTGTTCTGGGGCTCTCTGAACCGCTGGAAATAATGTCGCCCATTCTCTTTACCGACAAGGATGAAGAGGTCTTGCTCCGAACAACCGATCCGAGTGATTTCGAAGAACGGGTGCGCGCGGCACACGCTGTGGTCGCGGATGGAAAAGATGTGGTTATCATGGAAGGAGGAAGCAGCCTGCGTGAGGGCTGGATCATCAACCTTGCTCCTCCACGCCTCGCAGAACTTCTGGATGCCCATGTCCTGGTAGTGGTGCCCTATGCTGTCGGCCTGCACGCTGTGGATGACCTGCTGGCTGCCCGCTCCTGGCTCGCAGGAAGGCTGCTGGGGGGTGCCATAAATAGTGTTCCCAGGCACCGCATGGATTTCGTCAAAGGCGCCATAGAGCCATTTCTTAACCGCCATTCGCTTCCTGTGTTCGCCGTCGTACCTAAGGAAAAGTCCTTGTTCTCTGTGACCGTCAGCGAGTTGGCCCATGAACTGAACGGTGAAATCCTGTGCTGTACCAAGAGTATAGACGAGCTCGTGGAGAACATGGTCGTGGGTGCCATGGGCGTGGAAAGCGCGCTCTCTCACTTCCGCCGCGTGACAAAGAAAGCTGTCGTTACCGGCGGTGATCGTCCGGACATTCAGATGGCCGCCCTTGAAACATCGACGAGCTGTCTTATCCTGACGGGGGGCATGCCCCCCAATCCCCTGATTATCGGTCGTGCGGAGGACCGGAAGGTGCCGATCATCCTGACCCGGCACGACACTTTTCAGACCGTTGGCATCGCAAGTTCTTTCCTTGGCAAAACACGGTTCCATCAGGAAAAAAAGGTTCCCTATTTCGAGAAGCTGCTCGCCGGGCATATGAACTTCGACGCATTCCTCACAGCCCTGGGTATAAAGACCCACTGATGGCTGATCCTGCAACCATTCCCTGTCTGATTGCCTGCGGCAAATTCTGTTGTGGAGACGGCTGAAGTGTGGCAGACTTTACAGCCGGTGCACAGTTGCCTTCGCTATTACGGTCCTTATGTTCGCGATCTATCAGAGAGGAGGTCCGCATGATTGGAAAAGTCATACTACCGATGTTAGTCTGCCTGCTGGCATTCGCCGGATGCGCAACGCCGCCGCCGGTGAAGCAGGCCATCGTCGACATTGACAAGGGCTACGCCACAAATGCAAAGATGATGGACCAGTACCGAACCCTTGTCCAGAATGTCAACGAGAGGCTCTTTTACTGGAATCGATACATAAGCCAGCGCCTCCTCCTCGACACAGCATTGCGGTCGATGACCGAGGACTACCCTGGCAATACTCCGGCCAGGGTCGACGAAAAAGCGGACCAGCTGGGACCGAAGCTCCTCGGCCTGGTGAATGAACTGAGGCTTGCCGGGCTTCCGGCGTCTAAAGGATCCAGCGGCGCCGTGATCTTTGCAGCAGGCAAACCGGATAATACCGCAGACAAAATAGCCCAGCGTCTTCCCGAAATCGTGAACCGGGTAGTGGAAAAGGTTGATGAGGATTATGTGAATCCGGCCAAAAGAGACATGACCGAATTCGATGCCTACCAGACCAATGTCTCCGCACTCCGACAAGTCAACGGAGCAATAAGGCGATACCTTGAGATAGACGTCACGGTGTCGCCGCAGGACGTGTCGGAGATTGCAGATTCCATAAGACAACTTCGCCGCTAGGGGGTGGCCGATGAGATATTTCGTCTTGTCCTTTCTGTTGCTTTTCACCGCTTTTGGCTGCTCGTCAATCAACAGTCAATCCGTGCGCGACTTGATCCACCTGCAAACAGAGAAGATCGACCAAGCTTCCAAGAACGCTCAGACACTCACCAGTGGTACTGAAGAAGCGATTAAGAATTGGCAGAAGAGTGTGGCCTCCCTCAGCGGGGCTCTTGAAAACCAGAGAAAGATCGAAAGCGTAAACTCGCTTATCTTCTCGGCAAACCGGTCTCTTGCGACTGAAAAAGGCATTAATGCGCACGCCTCACTGTACATGATCGGCCAGGTGTACCTCAAAGATCGCATGGGGTTTGAACAGACGGTGCTCGATCAGTTTGATCAGGACTACGGCGCTTTGAGAACATTGGCCAGGCAGATCGGCGAATCGTGGAAGGCTCTTCAAAAGACGCAACAGGCAGTCGATGATTTTTCGCAAAGATCGTCTCTCGCAAGCGTGGACACAAACCTCGTGCGCTCGCTCATAATCGATTTCAAAGGTGACACCGCGGCAATCGACCAGGTGCTGATACGCTCCACACAGGTGAACGACGCGCTCAGGAAAGCCTCGGGGATGGGGTTACCCCGGGGAAATGAACTTTCAGGAGTGCAGGGGCTGAATGAGGATCTAATCAACCTGCTACAGCAGATCAAGACTAAGAGCCCATAAGCCGGCGGACGATAACCCTGACATTAAAGGAGACCCACATGAGCATCGAATTCAGTTTTAAAGGTGTGAGCGACTTCATGAAACAGAACGCCGACCTTATCGATCAAATCAAGGATACCGGATCGAATCTCTCGTCTCTGGCTGACCAACTGGAAGCAAACCGCAAACAGGCAGACCAACTGTCAGCGAGTATGCAAAAGATCCCGTTCCAGATTGCCAAGGATCAGGGCATTCAGAAAAAGCAGGCCCAACTTCTGTCAGACATTGAAGCAATGAAAGCAAAAATTGATTCTTACAAAGACGATCCGGCTAGCATGGGGCTGTACCAGGCCAAACTTGGTACGCTTTACCAGCAACTTGCAGATACCTATATCCAGGATACAATAAGCAAGATAATCGTTTTCACCCAACCTGAAGTAGACGAGATTCACAACCTGCTCGCAAATGCGACGCTAGATGCGGCTGCGCGTCAGAAGCAGGCCGCTGTGCTTCAAGCGGCGACACAAGTCGGAAAAGTGGTCTTGAAACTGCTGCTAAAGCTGACCGCCTGACAAAGGCAAAGGTCCACTGCATATCTCGACCGTATTGTCGAAGTTTTGCGCAGCTCCGACATTCTCGTACATTCAACGTCCGCCGCACCTGGTTCCCCACGTCTCCCTGCAGCAAGCAAAATGGCCTGAGAAGCCACGATAGCCCTTCCAAATAGGTTTGGCACACGTGTTGCTTAAGCTTATGTCACGAGACAACGGGGGGCCACCAGCAATCTCGATACTCTAAACGCAAAGGAGGAATGCATGAAACATGTAGTGGCAAGTACACTCTCTCTGGCAGTAGCCGCGGCTTTCTTTCTTGTACCTCTCGCCCATGGCCAGTCGACGAATGATCCCGGCATACAGCAGAGGATGCAGAACCAGGACCGAAGGATTGACCAGGGCATCAACAGCGGCCAACTGACGCCGAAGGAGGCAGGCAGGCTGGAGACAGAGCAGGCAAAGATTAAGCAGGATGAACTGAGGGCAAAGTCGGATGGGAATCTCACGCAAAAGGAACGGACAAAGCTGACAAAGGAACAGAACCGGGCAAGTAAGGACATTCACAGGCTTAAACACAACAATCGACACACAGGCACAAACTAGAAAAACAGGCAGCATTGCTAAACCCCAATGAAGCCCTGACTCTCCATCAGTCAGGGCTTTCCCAATACATCTCTTATGTGCGATCTCTCAACACTGAGGCGGATTTCGATGGATAACGAGAAGCTCCGGCGGCTGGTAGTCTTTTTCGGGTAGTGAGGAAAGGGTTTGAGATGCCAGAAGCTCCGAGCCGTGGCGGACACAGGTGTACCTGGCGGTACACCGAGGACAGACGCGGCGAAAGGCGACAAAGCAGACCAGCCTTTAACTCGCCACCCTGGCGATTCAGTCGCGGAAGGTGGCCATCACCGGCGCATGATCACTCGTCCCCACCTCCGTCAAAACCTTACACGAAACCACGCTGTCGAAAAGGGATTGGCTGGCAAGCACGTAATCCAGCCGCCAGCCTATGTTGCGCTGTCTTAAATTGCGCCACGGCGCCCACCACGTGAAAAGCTGATCGTTCAAAGGATCGAGCGCCCGACCAACGTCCACAAGGCCTTGCGAGATGATTCGCTCCAACTGCGCCCTCTCCTCCGGGAGCTGCCCTATAGCCTTCAGCTTCCTCTCCTTAGGGTGGACGTCGATGTCTGCCCGCGTCACATTCAAGTCGCCGCACAAAATAAGCCCGAGACCCTTCCCACAAAAATCCGCCGCCCACTTTTCCAGCGATTCGAGAAAGCTCATCTTGGCAGCGAAGTCCTTACCGCCGTTGGGCACGTATATGGACGCAACCGTTATACCACTCAACCGGAGCGTTACAATCCGGTTCTCAACATCGAAGGCAGGGTGCGAATAAACCGGCTCCGTGCGGCAGATCTCTTTCCTGACGTGAAGAGCAACGCCTGAGTAACCCTTCCCTCCGTGCCAGTAGCACCAGTATTCATCCAGTTCGCTCCCTGTCGCAGGAACCTGCCCCGGCAGGGCCTTGATCTCCTGAAGGCAAAGAACGTCCGGCCGATCGCGAGCAATCCATTCGCAAAGCTGCGCATAACGAGCCCGGATACCATTAACATTCCATGTGGCGATCTTCATCTTTATGCCACTCACCTTTGGCAGTGCCTGTATTTAAATCTATTCTAACAATTCTGATGCGAACAAGAAAGTTTGACGTGAGGATAATGTGCTTGCCGGAAGCGAGGAACTGTGGCAAACTTTTCACCGAACACGCAACGACGGAAGGGGAACGACATTGCAGAGCTGCCGGAATTTCACCTGTTATATGTTTGTCGTACTCTCTATCTTGGGTCAGGTTGGTTTTGGGCTTGCCGCTGCAAAGGATACGTCCGGTAGCGAGAACTGGCGGCGAATCGATGAGACGGTAATTTACAGGAGCAATGCACCGACAAAAGTCATTGTGGTCGGGAACTCGGTGATTGTTCCTGTGACCTTCGTCTATGAAGGCACCCAGGTTGATGCTCAACTCCTGCTTGATACTGGGGCCTCGGGAACAGTTATCAATACTGATATCGCAGACCGTCTGCATATCAATCTGAACGCCGCCAAAGGAATGCGAGGGCGAGTCGTTGGCGGCGATGTCATCGAGGGCTTCCAGATTACAGTGAATCGTCTCATGGTCGGCCCTCACACAAAGGAGAATGCACGAGTCTTTGTGATTCCCCACAAAGGTCCTGCAGCACGGTATGACGGGCTCCTCGGGATGGATGTATTACGCGGCCTCAAATACACGGTCGATTTCGAGAAACAGCTCATTGTATGGGAATAGCCAACCGGCTTCCAACAGCACACCTATTCCTGGGGCTCGCGTCGCCCCCTCCAGCGGCAGAGCCACATGGAGCCTCCTCCTCTCGCGAGCTGTGCTCGCTAGATAGATTTCCACGGACGACGCGAGCTGTCGAGGACTATGCACTTGTGCGTGGGTGGGCGTCTTCTGTCCGCGCACGACGCACGCTGCAAGAGTACCACGGGCTTGCCCCCGTGGGAATCTATTTTCTGACCGGCAATAGCAGCAATAACGACACTACGGAAGCTGACGCTGCGAGGGCAAAGGCATAATAGTAATTCCCGCTCGCATCTATGGTCCAGCCGCTAAGAACAGGAGCGATTACTGATCCCACTCCATGGAAGAGAGTCCAGATTCCAATAATGCTTCCGGAATACCTCCCGGGGAATAGATCGCGTGCAGAGGCCGCATAGACCGCCCAGAGGGTTCCATATCCTATGCCGAATAGAGCCGAGAATATCCACAAAACGGACAACTCACGCGCGTACGCCATCCCGAATGACCCGGAAGCTACCAGCAGTCCGCACAGCATCATAATCCTGATCCTGCCTGTTCTGTCCGAGATATGTGCCAGAATCAGTTTGCCCGTTGCACCTGCTGCTGCCACCACGAATAAAAGGCCAGTGGCAGAGGCGTAGGGTATCATCAATCTCTGCGTTGCATAGGTGACGAGAAACGTGAATGGAATAATTACTGAGAAGCTGATGAACAGGTAAGACAAACCGATCAAATAGAATCGTGTGTCCCGGAAAATTTGGCTATAGGATCCATGAGCGGAACCCTCTACCCTTTGCGCATTTGCCGGATTGAAAGCAGCGGCTTCAGTCTCCGGGCGACTCTTTATCAGAAAGAAATTCATGGCTGCCACAACCAATGCGGTCACACCAAGACATAGCCAGACCGTTCTCCAATCATGATCTCTGATAATGACCGGGACCAGAATGCTCCAACAGCCGATGCCTGCCGTGGTTCCAAGATCTACAAACGAAAGAGCAATACCTCTCCTCTTAGGGCTGACCCACCTCATCACGACCGCAACCACCGGTGCCCAGCATGCGGAATGGCCTATTCCTGTAATGGCGAAAAAGATGGATGCCTGAACGACCGAGGAAGATACTGACATAAGGCACGCACCTGCACCGAGAATTGCCACAAACACCGAAAGAATAATCTTTGCGTCAAACCTGTCTACAAGAATACCAACCACTGGCGAAAGCATTGTAGCTGCAATAAAATAGGAGGCAAAAATAACTCCAGCCTGTGCTTTCGATATGTTAAGTGCAGACAACATGTACGGCAGAATCAATCCGTAGCCAAATCTGATAGCAAACGCGGCGAAAAGTGTAAAAAAGCCGGCAGTAATTATAGCTACAACACGCTTTGACATTCTATCCAACCTGTAAGGGTGTTGATAACAACCAAATCAGCGGTCGCTGAAGAACATCCGCCGCATTGCCTTCTCGGGCCAGTCCTCAACCACTAGACTTTCCCATCGATAACAACATGCTCGACAGTGAAGAACGCCGAGGACGCTTCCAAGTCGAGGAATTTTGCTTCGTCCTCAATAAACATCACGCGCAATTTCTGACCTTCGGGTGAATTGATGGCCGCGAGGAAATCTTCTTCCGACTGCCACCATATCTCGCCAACCCCGTCATACGCCTCCACTGTCCCTCGAGATTTTCGAATATTTTCATTGAGCGGCGAATCGATGGTATGGCTCTGTACATAACGCACTGCCCTGTAGGTGTCTGCAAACTCCTTGAATAAGGGACCGTGATGATTGAGCCAATACTCTTGAAACTCGGCCCGTGACATCTTCGGGTGACGCTTTGCACACATGACAAATTTGATCATATGTTCAACTCCTTCTGGGTCCAACAAAAAGCTCA
>Ga0335069_10010664_pt1 | contig 13017 bp, 13 predicted proteins | sample Lox_Sample_11_FD_206714 | JGI IMG/M metagenome (GOLD analysis project Ga0335069, IMG submission 206714) | Soil microbial communities from Loxahatchee National Wildlife Refuge, Florida, United States - Lox_Sample_1.1 | ecosystem: Environmental > Terrestrial > Soil > Wetlands | place: USA... | reverse complement strand
CCAGCTCAAGCACCTATTGACGCGGTCGAAGCTTGCCTATCTCGGCATGCCGTGTCCGCAGCGCCGGCCGAACAAATGGCGCGAGCCGCCGAACCGCCTCAAATGGGTAACGTTCCACATCTGGCGGCACACATGGGCGAGCTGGATGCGGCGCTATGGCAGACTCAGCACCGATGACCTGGCCGATAGCGGCAACTGGCGCGACCGCCGCAGCGCCGCGCGCTACGTTCACGCGGTGCCCGACGGCCTATGGGATCATGTCGACCGCCTGCCGCTTCCGGCAGATCTGCCGGCGCTGCCGGCGCCGCCCAAGCGTGAAGATAAGGCGTCGTAAGGACTCGGCGGCGGCGCGTCGTGGCGCGTGATGCGTTAAAACGAATCCGCCGCACCATCCGCCCGCGCCAGGCGCACGCGCGCCAGCGACCGTTTAAACGGCTCGGCCGAGCGGCGGCTTGGGGAATTTCCGGGGACTGCAGGCCTTCAAAGGCCTAAGCCGTTGAAATCATTCACAGCGGCATACACTCCCCCAGGGACTGGCCGCACCTTTTTTAGATCCAGTCAGAGAGATGAGCGCGGCCGCTCACGGCATCGCACGGATCGGCTTTGCTGCGGACAAGTCCAGCCAAGCCGAACAATTACATCACGGACTGGAAATCCGACCGGGCCGGCCTGCGCGCTGCCGCGAAGCTGATATAGTCGGGCTGTACCCGTAAGAGGACATGCTCGCGGAGCAACGCGATGAAATTTGCTCGCAGAACATTCCTGAGGCTAGCGTCGGGGAGCGTGGCGCTCCCTGCCATCTCTCGAATTGCCGTCGCGGACACCTACCCATCGCGGCCGGTGCACATCATCGTCGGCTTTCCTGCCGGCGGCACGCCGGATCTGTTCGCGCGGCTGATCGGCGAATTTCTGTCGGAGCACCTGAGCCAATCCTTCGTGATTGAAAACCGGCCCGGCGCCGCCACCAATGTAGCGACCGAATTCGTCGTCAGATCGGCGCCCGACGGCTACACGCTCCTGTTGATCGCGTCGCCGAACGAGATCAACGTGACGCTCTATCCCGAGCTGAAATTCGACTTCACCCGCGACATCGTCCCGGTTGCGAGCATCGGCGGCACGCCGTTTGTCATCGTGGTCAATCCGTCGTTTCCGGCGCAAAACCTCGGCGACTTGATCGCCTATGCCAAGGCCAATCCCGGCAAGATCGACGTGGCGTCGACCGGCACCGGAAATTTGACCTATATGGCCGCCGAGCTGTTCAAGATGATGGCCGGCGTCGACATGATTCAGGTGCCGGCGCGCGGCGAAGCGGCGGCGCAAAGCGATCTGCTCGCCGGCCGCGTCCAAGTCATGTTCGATCCGATCCCTTCATCCATCGGATATATACGGAGCGGCAAGCTGCGCGCGCTGGCGGTGACGACCGCGACACGATCGGCACTCCTTCCCGACCTTCCGCTGGTGGGAGATTTCGTGCCTGGCTACGAAGCCAGTGGCACCATTGGGATCGGCGCTCCCAAGGACACGCCCGAAAGCGTCATCGATACGCTGAACAAGGCAGTCAATGCCGGCCTGACCGATCCGAAGCTAAGAGCCAGGTTCGTCGCGCTGGACGCCGCGCCGATGGCCAATTCAGCGGCCGGTTTTGGCAAGATCATCGCCGATGAGGTTGCCAAATGGGGCCGAGTGATCAAGTTCGCCGGCATCACGCCGCAGTGACGCGCTGGCTGCAGAATTCGCCATCCGTCACGGCGCGTAGACCCAGGCCTCCATCATCACCGTCGCGCCCGGCACCGGCAGCGGGCCCGGCACCTCGAGCGCCGCGAACGGCAGCGGCGCGCCGCCGAGCTCGCGCTCCCACACTTTGTAGACCGGATAGAACTCGGCGATGTCGGTGAAGAACAACAACACGCGCACCACATTGGCGAGCGAGGTGCCGGCCGCGCCGGCCAGACGCGCGATATTGTCGATGATGATCTCAGCCTGCGCCTCGGCCGACGACGAGAAATAGGGCTGCCGCGGATTGACCGCCGCCGCCGGCGCGAGACCGTCGCGGTCGGCCGCCATGAGAGCCGGCATGAATAGCAGATCTCCCGCCTTCACGGCCTGCGGCTGATGGCGGAATGCTGTCGCGACACCGGCATCGATATGGCGTTTGCTCGCCGCGCTGCCGGGCTTGGCCGCGATCACATTGATCTCGATCTTGCCGTCGTAAGGCGCAAGCCCGTGCGCGATGCACGGAATGATCGACACGGTCGGCCCGGCCTCGCCGAAATGCCGCGTCCAGGCTTCGTTGAAGGCCGAATAGTCGTCGCGGTCGGCGAGATAGACTTGCGCATGCACGATGTCCTCGAGCTTGGCGCCGGCCAAGGCGAGCGAAGCGGCCATACGTTTGGTGATGATGAATTCGGTCTCGAGCTTGATCGGCTGGCCGCCCCATTGCGCGCCTTCGGCCATCAGCGCCGCGGCCGCGACGCCATTGCGCCGCGGCTCGTCACCGACCGCAAGCGAGGTGATGCCGGGAAGAAAAATGAAATCGCCGACTGTCACCGCCGCCGAATAGCCAGAGGTAGGGCGGCCCTGAAGCTGTTCATGCTTGAGATGCTCGACAGAAAAATCCTTGCCGGCGATCGCGGCCATGGCCTGGATATTCATGTCGGCGCCGGGCAGCACGAAGCGCTGCTGTGCGATCGATGTCGAGGGAGGAATGCGGCCGCGCAGGAATTCCCGCCGCCTCTGCTGATAGGGCGGCACGGCCTTCACGGTCGTGTAGTACTGATCGGTGCGCACGAGATTGCTGCGATCGGTGCCCGCCGCGTGCAACACGGCGTCGAGATTTTCGAAGATGCGCAGCGCTTCCTTCTCGCGCTTGGGCAAGCCGCCATGCGGCGCGTGTTCGGCAAGCACGTCAGGCGCGATGCCGTTTTCGAAGTCCTGCGCCATCAGGCCTGAGGCGAAGACCCAGCGGCCGGCCTTGACGCCTTGCGCGAATTTGATCTTGCCCCCGCCAAGTTCGACCGGAAGCAGCGGTTCTGTACTCTTGGACATCTGATCGCTTTCGTGAGGTTTTGGTGGCGGGCGCGATAGTGCTGGGTCGCCAGACTCTGACATTGCAGCGCAGCGCTGGGAAGCCGCGCGGCACGCATTGCTGTTGGTCGCCTTTGCCCCACTTGGCCCGTCTCCTGCATGGGCGCACACTGGATCGCAGGCACAGGAGCGAAACATGATCAAGTCCGTGGCCGGCCCGTGGCGTCTCGTTTTGCCGCTCATCGGCGCTTTGCTTTTCGGTGCACTGCCGCTAGCGGCCGCATCGGCGCAGGATTATCCGAACCGGCCGATCACCATGATCGTGCCGTTCGCGGCCGGCGGATTGACCGACGTGCCGGCGCGCATTCTCGCCGCGATGCTGCAGGACCGGATCGGCCAAAGCGTCATCGTCGAGAACAAGCCGGGCGGGTCAGGCACGCTGGGCGGCGCCTATGCGGTGCGGGCCGCGCCCGACGGCTACACGCTGTTCGCCAATTCGATCGCCGACACGCAAAATCTCTATTTCATCCCGGTGCCCTACAAGGCGATCGACGATTTCGAGATGATCGGAACGATTGTCGAAGGACCGCCGCTGGTGCTGATCATCAACGCCGCCCTGCCCTACAAGTCGCTCGATGAATTGCTCGCCGACGCCAGAGCCAATCCGACCAAAATCAGTTTCGGCACGTCGGGGCCGGCGACGTCCCCCTCCATGGCGCTGGCGCAACTCAACTCTCTCGCCAAGACCGAGATCGCCGGCGTGCCGTTCAACGGCTCGGGCGAGGCCGCGCGCAACGTACCGGGCAATTCGATCCAAGGCGCCTTCGCCTTCTATGCGCAGGCCAAGCCGCTTGCCGACGACGGCAAAGTGCGCGCGCTCGCGGTCGCGAGCAAGGAGCACATCGCGACCTGGCCGGAAGTGCCGACCATGGCGGAACTGGGCTTTCCCAATTTCGACTATAGCGGTTTTGTCGGTCTCGCCGCGCCAGCCAAGACACCGGCGCCGATCATCGCTTATCTCAACAAGGCGCTGAATGACGTTGTGCAGTCTCAGCAATTCCGCGACCGTATGGCGGCGCTGGGCATGACGGTGCCGGCCGACAATACGCCGCAGCGGCTCGCCGACTTAATGCGCCGCGAGACGGTCCGACAGGGCGAGTTGGCTGCGCTTACCGGCATCAAGCTCGCCGCGCCGCCGCACTGAGCGCGCTTTGGCGGCGTCTCAGCCCACCGGCCTCAGCGCCTTGGCATATTGCTTGAAGCGGCGGACGTAAATGTCGGCACCGCCGGCGATGTTCTTGATGTCCTCGTCCTTGAGCGGCCGCAGCACGCGCGCCGGCGAGCCGACGATCAGCGAGCCCGGCGGATAGGTCTTGCCCTCGGTGATCAGCGCGCCGGCGCCGACCAGGCAGTTTTCGGAAATGCGCGCGCCGTTGAGCACAATCGCGCCCATGCCGATCAGGCAGTTCGGGCCGATGCTGCAGCCGTGCAGGATGACATTGTGGCCGATCACGCAATTCGGCCCGATGGTGAGCGGGAAACCGGGATCGGTGTGCAGCGTTGCATTGTCCTGGATCTGCGAGCGCTCGCCGAGCTCGATCCACTCATTGTCGCCGCGCAGCACGGCGCCGAACCAGATACTGGTCTCGGGCTTGAGCCGCACCTTGCCGATCAAGGTCGCGTTCGGCGCGATCCAATATTGACCCTCGCCGGGAAATTCCGGCCGATGGCCGTCGAGTTCGTAGATCATGCTGCTCCACCATCACGCACGGTTGCGGCTGGCGCGCACAAAGCGGCCGGCTTCGCTTAGCGGTCACATGATGGTTTTCCCGGAAGCTCCGGAAATTGCAAGCGGGTTACCGCGGGGAAACCCTAGAACACCGCCTGCAGCGCCAGCACCACGACGGTGCCCGACATCAGGCTCCACAGCCCGGCAATGACGGTCGCCACCATGACCACCTCGCCGCGCCGGCGCTCAAGGCGGCGGCCGCGCAGCGTGTTGCGCATGATGATGAAAGGCGCCGAGAAGATCAGCAGCGGCACCGCGGCAAAGCGCGCTGGCACCGGGCCGATCTCAAGCAGCCGGAAACTCGGAAAATGATTGTAGGCCAGCCGAAAGCCGCTGGCGCACATGCCGGCGACGGCAAAACCGAACGCCAGCGAGAACAAGGACTGGACAGTCTCCGGCGAAATGACCGGCAATGTGAAATGCAACATCGGGCGCCTTCCCGTAGCTCGATCCCGAGAGTCCGAACGCGTGTTTTTGAAGTTCGCAGCAAGCCATTGCAGACGCCGCGGCCGGCCGCTACGAAATGCTTAAGGAAAGGTTAACGGGTAACCGCCCCACGGGGCCCCTGTGAGGGATTGATCCGATGCTTTTTGCCTTAAGGACAGCGGTTGTTGGCGCGGTTTTGACCCTGACGGCACCCGCCGGCGCGGCGACGCTGCACATCGTCGCCATCGGTGCCAGCAATACGACGGGCTTTGGCGTCGGCTCCGACCATGCCTATCCCGCTTTGCTGCAGGAGATGCTGCGCAAGCGGGGCCTCAACGCCATCGTGACCAATGCCGGCGTCAACGGCGACGTCACTTCGGGCATGCTGAGCCGGCTCGATGCCGCAGTGCCCAACGGCACGGACCTCGTGATTCTGCAGCCCGGCGGCAACGACCTGCGCTTCTTCGGCACCAAGGCGGCGCGCACCGCCAATATCAACGCCATGGAGGCGAAACTGCGCGCCCGCCATATCCGCTTCATCCTCTATGACCCGGATCCGGTGCCGCCGGACTTCTATCAGTGGGACCACATTCACTTTAACGCCGCCGCGCATGCCAAGATCGCCGCGACCTTGGCGGCACAAATCCTGGCGCAGGAAAAAACAGCGGCACCGGCATCGCCGCAATCTGCGGCGCCTCAAATGGCCTCGCCCACCCCCACGGCCGCCGCACATCAGGCCGCGCCCAAACCCTGATTGGAAAAAATTCCGTGCGATACTGCGCGCTGATTCGCGCGAGGAACCTTCAATCGCATGACAGTGGACGCGGTTCCGCGAAACGGAAGACGGACTAAGGCGCGGACCGAGCCGGGACGCTGGCGTCGCATTTTCACGCTGCCGTTTCTCAGTCTGGTCGCGCTCGCCGCGGCGGCGGGCGGCATCGTGTCCTATCTACTTTGGCCGACATTCCCGAACACGGCGGCTGACCTCGACGCGCCGTCGATTCCCGTCACGGTCGGCGGCGTGCTGTTCAACGTGCCGCCGCGGGCCATCCGCGAGAAGGTGCAACGGCATCCCGGACGGCAGGAACGCATCGACCTGATTTTCGAATGGCCATCGCTGGCGCCGCCCCAACCTGACGAGATCGATCGGACCAAGCCGCTCGACCCCGAAAATGCGGCCGCGCAAGCCGCAGCAAAGGAAGACAAGCGCCTGTTCGTCACCATCGCGCCGTTGGGCGCGGTGCTGCCGCCGCTCGACCGGCTGCGCACCATCTATCCACGCTTTGTCGAGACCCAGGCCACGGCCGCCGCCGACGGCCTCGCCATCCTGCCGTTCCGCGCCGGCACGCCCTACCAAGGCGAAGATCTGATCTATGTGGGCGCCAATCCCGAGCAGTTTTACGCGCGCTGCACACGGGTCGGCCGCAACGTGCCCGGCACCTGCATGCAGGAACGCAGCGTCGGCAACGACGTCGTCACGCTGCGCTTTCCGCGCGATTGGCTTGCCGATTGGCGCAGTGTCGGCGCGAATTTCGATCGCCTGATCGCGCAGCTGCATCCGGGGAATTAGCGCGCAATCACTTTTCCGCCCGTCCCGGCGAAGGCGGGGACACAGCCCGCTTTTCAGAAAGAACTGGGTTCCCGCTTTCGCGGGAATGAGCGAAGGTGCGGGTGCCCTATTCCAGATCCGTGCCCAGAATGGCCATCTGGAAATTGTAGGAGCGCTCGTCGTCCTCGTCGTCGACGAACAGCACGCCGACGAATTCCTCGCCGATATAGACTTCAGCGGAATCCTCTTTCTTCGGCCGCGGCACGACGCGGATGCGCGCATTGCCAAAGAGTTTCTTCAAATAGGCGTCGAGCTTTCTGACTTCTTGGACGTCCACCGCGTCTCTCCCAGAGCAATTTGCCGGACAAGCCCGCCGCGAATGCGATCCGGGGCGAGCCGCCGGAAAATATCAAACAATATGCTGCGTGCCGCATAGCACTTCACGCGGCGGATTTGAAGCGGACCTGATCAGATATCGTTGCCGAAGATCTGGTCCATGGTGCGCGCCGGATCGGGGCAGCCGGCGACGCCAACCACCTTGGCCGGCACGCCGGCAACGGTGACGTTGTTCGGCACCGGCTTGACCACCACGGAACCCGCGGCGATGCGCGCGCAATGGCCGACTTCGATATTGCCGAGAATTTTGGCGCCGGCGCCGATCATCACGCCGTAGCGGATCTTCGGATGCCGATCTTCGTGCTCCTTGCCGGTGCCGCCGAGCGTCACATCGTGCAGGATCGAGACATCGTCCTCGACCACGGCAGTCTCGCCGACCACAAAGCCGGTGGCGTGGTCAAGGAACATGCCGCGGCCGATCTTGGAGGCGGGATGGATGTCGCATTGAAGCACGCTCGAGGCGCGGCTTTGCAGATAGAGCGCGAAATCACGGCGGCCCTTGTTCCACAGCCAATGCGCCAGCCGATAAGTCTGAATGGCGTGGAAGCCTTTGTAATAGAGCACCGGCTCGATCAGCCGATGCGTCGCCGGATCGCGATCGACGGTCGCCATGATGTCGGCGCGAAACGACTCGCCGATCTCAGGCGTGTCTTTGAGCGCATCGGCATAGGCTTGGCGGATGAGGTCGCTGGACACCGCGGCATGATCGAGCCGCTCGGCAAGCCGGTGCGCGACGGCGGCTTCCAGCGTGTCGTGATGGAGGATCGTCGAATAGATGAAAGTCGCGAGCTCGGGCTCGCGGCGGACGGTCTCTTCAGCTTCGCGGCGGAGCCGCGCCCAGACCGGATCGACGGTGTCGAGAGCCGGCTTCGCTTGCTGTTGCGCCATCGGATGTCTCCCCGGCCGCCCGCTTACCACGACGGTGTGATGTTCTATCATATTGGGCAGCGGCAATCCGAAATCCAAGGGGTGTGCCTAAAATGCGATCAAGTCAGCCAATGACCGTAAAAATCGGGTCAATGACCTAGTTTTATGACAATTCAGGGCCGTTTTGCCAGGAATTCGAGGACGCCGTTTTTATAGGTGCGGTCGCCGACCGCCAGCATATGGTCGCGGCCGGGGATGACTAGCGCCTGCGCGCCGGGAATGAGGGCCGCAAGTCCCTCCGGCGAACCGGCGATCGGATCGGTACTGCCGACCGCGACCATGAGCGGGACGGCGATCCGGCCAACCTCGTCGCGGCTCAGCATTTGCCGAGAGCCGCGCAGGCAGGCGGCAAGCGCGCGGAGGTCGGACTTGGTCTGCTCGGCAAAGGCGCGAAACAGATAGGCCGTCGGATCGGCGATGGGGGCGCCGGCCGGTGCCTCCAAGGCGTCGGCAATGGTGTCGGGCAACCCGACGCCATCGACGAGCCGCATGCCGAGCCCGCCGAGCACGGCCGACCGGGTACGCTCGGGATGAGCGAGTGCCAGGAAGGCGGTGTTCCGCGCACCCATGGAATAGCCCATGACGTCGGCGTGCTCGAAACCGAGATATTCGATCAACCCGCGGATGTCTTCGGCCATGATCGAGGAATGATAAGCGGCGGGATCGTAGAGCTTGCTCGACTGGCCGTGGCCGCGATTGTCGAGCGCGATGACGCGCCGGCCGGCGCGCGTCAGCGTCGACACCCAGCCGGGCGCGACCCAGTTCACTTCCTTGTTCGAGGCAAAGCCGTGGACGAGCACCATCGGCTCGCCCTGCCCTTCGTCGAGGAACGCAATTTCCACACCGTCACGGCTATAGCTCGGCATCTTTCTTGTCGCGCTCCTTTTCGGGCCGCGGCCATAGCATTCAACTGGCCGCCGGCAAAGCATGGTAGCCGCGCGGTGGATCGGCTAGGCTTCCGCCCAAAATAGAAATGATGGGAGGACGACGATGCGCAAGCTCAATTTCCTTGCCTTGTTTTCGTTATTGGCCGCGATCTTCGCCTTTGCCTGCGCGGTCTTGGTTTCCGGCGCGGCTTTGGCGCAGCAGATTTCCGACGATGTTGTGAAGATCGGTGTGCTCACTGATCTGTCGGGGCCGGCGGCGAGCGCGACTGGACCGGGATCCGTGGCCGCGGCCCAAATGGCCATCGACGATTTCGGCGGCAAGGTTCTCGGCAAGCCGATCACGCTGATTTCGGCCGACACGCAAAACAAGCCGGACATCGCCACCGGCATCGCGCGGCAATGGTACGACGTCGATCAGGTCGATCTGATCGTAGACGTGCCGGTCTCCGCGGTCGGGCTCGCGGTGCAAAACGTCGCCACCGACCGCAAGAAGCTCCTGATCGTGCATTCGACCGGGACGGCCGATTTTCACGGCAAGTTCTGTTCGCCCTATGCCATCCAATGGGTATTCGATACGCATGCGCTTGCGGTCGGCACTGCGCAAGCCGTCGTCAAGCGCGGCGGCAATACATGGTTTTTCCTGACCGCCGACTATGCCTTCGGCCATTCGCTCGAACGCGACGCTTCGCAGGTCATTACCGAGAACGGCGGCAAAGTGCTGGGCTCGGTGGCGCATCCTTTCGCGACGCAGGACCTGTCCTCGTTCATTCTTCAGGCGCAGGCTTCGAAGGCGAAGATCATCGGCATCGCCAGCGGGCCGCCGGATAACGTCAACGCGGTCAAGCTCGGCAGCGAGTTCGGCATTTTCGCCGGCGGCCAGCAGATGGCCGCTTTGCTGATGCTGATCACCGACGTCCATGCGCTCGGGCTCAAGGCCGCGCAAGGACTTTTGCTCACCACATCGTTCTATTGGGACTCAGACGACAAGACCCGCGAATGGTCGAAGCGCTTTTTCGCCAAGATCAATCACATGCCAACCATGTGGCAGGCCGGCGTCTATTCATCGGTGATCCACTATCTCAAGGCCATCCAGGCCGCCGGAACCGACGATCCGCTCAAGGTGGCGGCGAAAATGCGCGAAATCCCGGTCGAGGATTTTTTCGCCCATAACGGCCGGCTGCGCGAAGACGGGCTGATGGTGCACGATCTGATGCTGGTGCAGGTGAAAAAGCCGGCGGAATCGAAATATCCGTGGGACTATTATCAGATCCTCACCCGCATCCCCGGCGACCAGGCGTTCGGGCCGCCGAACCCCGCGTGCTCGCTGGTCAAGGGCTAAGGGTCAAGAGCTAGGCGAGCGACGGCGCCGCGAGCGCGGCCACCAAGTCGGCACGAGCGCGGCGCAGCTTGCGCCGCTGCAGGTGGCGCAGCGTGAGACCTTCCGCACAGCGCTTGCAAGATGCGCAGAAACCGACCAGCGCCAGCGCCGCCCAGAACATCCACAGCGTCAGGTCGAGCACGCTGGCGGCAAGAATAATAGCGCCGCGCCCGAGCAGCTTGACGATGGCGCGGGTCTTGCCGCCTTTGGCGGCCGACAGCCGCGCCAGCCGCGACACGTCCGCGGGCTCTTCGGCAATGGCAAGCCCGTCGAGCGCGGCGCGTGCGCCGGCTTTGCTTTTGATCCGCCCGGTATTTTCGGCAAGCTCTACAAGCCCGCCGGCGCCTTCGACCTTCACCGCCTCGCGCACCGCGCGTACGGCCAGAGCCGGATTGAGGCGGCCGGTCCGCTTCGCGGCTTTGATCACGGAGACACCGACCCGCCCCGGCGCGGCGGCGCCGAGCGAGGCATAGGTCGCCGCGGTGATGCCGATGCCGACGCCGGCGAGACTCAGGATCCAGGGATCGTATTTCTGGCCGGTGAGATAATGCGCGCCCTCGCGCGTGGCGTCACGGATGTCGCCGAAGACGAAAAGATCGCCGACCGCGGTGCCGGCAAGGCTCGCGAGATCGGTCGGCTCGCCGGTCCACAGCCCGCGAACAAAACGCCCGGCGGTCTGGGTGACCGAATCGTGTTTGACGCCCGCGTCATTGACGGCGCTGAGGAGCGACGGATCGAGTTGCACTGAGCGGTCGGCCGCGAGCGCGACAAAGCTTTGCGCCAGATCGATGTCGTCGGCGGCCAGCGCCGCTCGTATTTCGCGCTCGGCGACGTCGCCGTTGAAGCTCCGGGCGAGCGCCTGGTCGGCGATCTTCACCGGATCGTCCGCCGTCGCCTCGAATTGCGCCCGCGCGGTCAGGCCGCCGCGCACCACAAGCCCGCCAGCCCCTGCGAACAGCACGGCGGCGGCAAGCGAAAAAAGCGGGTGGCGCAGACTTCGAAAGATCAGGCGCATGTCCCAGTCCGGACGTGATCTCGCGCCCAATAAATGGCGCGCGCGGTCGGCTTTATCCAGGGTAGCAATGCCGCATATTGCGGCTTTTTGAAAACCGGGCGGAAGACCTTGCTGGAAATCGTTAACTCGGCCCGCTATGGTGCCGCCGGCCGGGGATAATGCCGGTCGTAGAGGGATTGCCCGTAACCGGGCACCAGCGGACATCGAGCCTATGACGGAATCAGTCGTCCCGCATTTTCATAACGATCTTGGCGTCGACGTCATCGAGATCGGCGCCAAGGAATTCATGTGCGTGGGAGCGCTGCCGCCGTTCGATCATCCGCATATCTATTGCGACATGGGCGACGACGCGGAGCACATCTGCCCTTATTGCTCGACGCTTTATCGTCACAACGCGAAGCTTAAGCCGAATGAGGCGCGGCCGGCCGAATGCGCCTTGAACAGCGAATTGATCTAGAGCCAAAGCCTGTCCCGTGACGCCCGCGCGCACCGTCATCGTTGCCGGTGCCGGGATCGGCGGCTTGACCGCGGCGCTGGCGCTCAAGCGCAACGGCTTCCGCGCCATTGTGTTCGAGCAGGCCGAACGGCTGCAGGAAACCGGCGCGGGTATCCAGCTGTCGCCAAACGCGGCGCGGCTTTTGATCGATCTCGGTCTTGGCGAGCGTTTGCGGCCGCACGTCGTCGCGCCGCAGGCGGTGCGCGTGCTCAGCGGCAAGAACGGCCGCGAGATCGTGCGCATCCCGCTCGGCGACACCGCGGCGCAGCGCTACGGCGCGCCGTACTGGATCATCCATCGCGGCGATCTGCAGGCCGTGCTGAGCGCGGCGGTCAGTCAAGACCTCGACATCTCACTCAAGCTCGGCATGCGGATGGAGGATTTCGCCACCCATCCGCGCGGCGTCACCGTCTCGGTGCGCGGCGGGACCAGCGCCTGGAACGAACAGGGCGATGCACTGATCGCCGCCGACGGCCTGTGGTCGGTCGCGCGCGCGCGTTTCGGCTTCGCCGAGCCGCCGCGTTTTGCCGGCCGCGTCGCCTGGCGTGCGCTGGTGCCGGCTGCCGACGTGCCTCCCGAATTCCGCGCGCCGCTAATTCATCTGTGGCTCGGGCCTGACGCCCATCTCGTCCACTACCCGGTCAAGGCCGGCAAAGTCGTCAATATCGTCGTCATCACCGCCGACGACTGGAATGCGCAAAGCTCTGTTGATCAAAGCTGGAGCGAGCCGGCAAGCCGGGCCGATCTGTTGCCGCGGCTCACCACCGCGGGCTGGGCACCGCAGGCGCGCGCGCTGATCCACCTGCCCGACGCCTGGCTCAAATGGGCGCTATTCGAGCGCCGTTCGCTCGCGACCTTTGCGCAGGATGCAGCCGCGCTTCTTGGGGACGCCGCCCACCCGATGCTGCCGTTTCTCGCCCAGGGCGGGGCGATGGCCATCGAAGATGCGGTGGTTGCGGCACAATGCCTCGCGCGATGGCCCGACGATGCTGCGACAGCGCTGAAAACCTATAGTGCCATCCGCCGCGGCCGGACGAGCCGCGTGCAGCGGCAAGCCGCGCGCAACGGCCGGCACTATCACCTCAAAGGTGTGTCAGCTATGCTGCGCAACACGGCGATGGGCGTGATGG
>Ga0335069_10010663_pt1 | contig 13018 bp, 9 predicted proteins | sample Lox_Sample_11_FD_206714 | JGI IMG/M metagenome (GOLD analysis project Ga0335069, IMG submission 206714) | Soil microbial communities from Loxahatchee National Wildlife Refuge, Florida, United States - Lox_Sample_1.1 | ecosystem: Environmental > Terrestrial > Soil > Wetlands | place: USA: Florida... | reverse complement strand
GCCTCCACCCTATCCGTTTGCGGTCGGCCAATCGATAACGATCAGCGGAGTCGACGTCGCAGGCTACAATGGCATCGGAGGTATCAAAATCACGAGCGTCATCAACGCCACGACGTTTCAGTACAAGAAGGGCGGGGGCACGGTCTCGATCACCGGACTCCCGGATGGTTCTGGTGGTGTCGCGATTGGGTTACCGCCCACCGGAGCAGGAGTGTGTTCGACGCCACCCAATTATGTGACGGCCGCGGTGGACACGGGCACACGTTTCGTAGAGCTCGGCTGGGCGGGAGACGGCGCGCCGGTCGATCCAACGCTCTTCACGCCGGCCGGAACGACGGATTTCAATTGCAAAGAGACAGTCGACGCTTCCAACGCCAACCCCCAGGACCTCGCTTCAGTGCTGGCAACGTTCTCGATGGGAGCCGTCAGGCACCATTTCGCGCGTACCGACGCGCGCGTGCCCGGGGTGGACTTCCGCTGCCCGACGAACGCTGAGCTGAACGCGATGATCGCATTTCAGATGTATTTGGGCCGCCAATACCCATCCGGGACACCGCTCGAACTGGCTCTGCGGGAGGGGACGACATTCCCCGGGACACAAACATCCGCGGCGCAGCCCGTGGTCACCTTCAACGACGAGACCGCCGAGAAGGGTAAAGACATCTTCCTCGATCCGCACGCGGGCTGTCAGTTTTGCCACTTCAATGCCGGCGCGAGCCTGAGCGCCAGCCAGGTGAGAACGGAGCCCTACGGAGACCCGCCGTTGCCTTTTCCCGGCCGGAACGAGAACGAACAGCAGAATGTGGACGTGCTCACAAATACCACATTCCATATTCCGTCAACTGGAGAAACGGTCACCGGCGGGCTTGACGGATTGACGCCCGTCAAGATTGGCGGCACCGATCCGGGCGATGGAGCTCCGGTCGCCGGTGCGCAGGTGCCCAAGGGCATCTCCGTATTCAACGTCCAGTCGGTCATAGAAGCCCCGCGCAAAAAGAGCTTTTTTCACAATGGCGTCTTCATCACCAACGTGGAGGACGCGATATCGTTCTACTTTACCGACCCATTCGCCTTCAACTTGAACACCGCGGCCTTCACGGGGGGCACAAAGCAAACCGGTGGTAAAGTGGCTATCGCACCAGGGCTGCCCGACCCGCTGCCGAGAGGAACAGGACAACCAGAAGGGACTCTGCCTGGTGGGCCGGCTTTAGCGCTTCAGACCCTTGCCGGAATCTACTTTCCTTCTGACCCGGAGGGCGGACAGGAAGTGCTCGACACGATGGGGTTCTTCCTGAGAGCGTTGAGTGTCGTCTACAGCATGGTCGATTGCGAGCGCCTGCTGGACGATTCGGTTAGTCGGGTCGGCGCGGGACTGCCGCTGACGGTGCCGATCCTCAACTGCACCAACGACCTGTCGGATGTCGAGCGAGTCATCGCGGGAGCTCGGGTGAACGTGCCGGCCGGCTACCAATACATCCAGACCCAGATACCCCGGCTCGAGGATTCGTTGCAGGTCGCGGCTGACCAGCGCAATGTGGGCCGCCTTTCAGCACTGGTTACGGAGCTGAGAATCCTGAGAGGGTCGATCGCAACGATCTCGCCGGACCTGCCGCGATACGATACGATCCCGTCGGCGCCCGCGCCGGCGATGTCGTGGCTCGGGCTGCTCGCTCTGTGTATGCTGCTCGTCGTCGCCGGTAGCGTGAAGGCGGCGCGCCGCCGCTCCGCGAATCCATCGTAGCGACGCCAGCTCCTGGCCTCGGGCTCGCTTCGGCGGCGTGGGCGCCGATCTGCAAGTCGACGACCCGATCGTACGCGCGCGCGTACCTTCGACCAGAACTCGCGCTGCTCGTCTTCCATACAGCAGCTGCGCCTGGTGGGTTGGAAGGCGCTTCCGGATTGACGAGCGTCGCTGGTCGTCGGTCGTTGGTCGTTGGTCGAAAGGGGCTGGACGCCGCCGAGTGTCGACTGCTACGCCGCGCGCCGCGCCGCGTGACGCCGCAGGGTCACGATCCCACCCACGCTCAGCAATCCAACCAATCCGCCAAGCGCGATGTTGCCGAGGACCGGCGCCCCCGGCCTGGACGGGCAGATGATGCCGAGCTCGTTCAGCTGCGTAACGCATTCGGGTGTCGCCGGGTCAGTGGTGTCAAACTTCGCGCTGCAGAGTAGTGTCGCGCCGGGGATGGCCCCGCAACGGTTTTCGGCGTCGATCGAATCCTGCACGGTCCTCGGGCTGACGCAGAAGAACGCCAGTTCGGTCGTGTCGTGGTCCGGAGTAAAGCAGGCGCAGCACCCCGGGGACGGGGGGGCGGCGGCGAGCACCCGGCCGGCCGCTACGAGCGCGAACAATCCACAGACGAGCGCAAGTCTCTTCATCGTCTTCAGCCTCTCCGCGCTGTACATGCCAGAGTCACCGGAAAAGGTCCACTGCGGCGGTGTCTCAGTCTGATTCACCACAGAGAACACAGAGCTCACAGAGGTTTACAGAAGCAAAGGTGTGCCGGGCCATGGCGACCGACGATCCGGCACGCTGTGAGGGCGTTGCGGCGTCGCCATGGCCGGCGCACCTCTGCTCCGTGGGCCCTCCGTGGCCTCTGTGCCCTCTGTGGTGAGATCAAACTGAGGCACTATCATAGCGCTGCGCTCAGGGTTTCGGGTTCGTCATCCGGCCCAGGAACAGGATGGCCCCCGTCGGATTGTGGCGGATGAGGAACACGAACGGGTGGTCGGCGCGGAACGTCGGTGGCGCGGGAGGTATCCCTCGCACGCCGACGGCGAGGCCCGTGGCCGCGGCCGCCTCGGTCCCCTGCTCGTCGACGTCGACGCGCGCCTTGTGCACCACGGTCGAGATCGAGAGGTCGCGCTGGCCGTTCATGCCGGAGAAGTCGGCGCGTCCCGAGAATGCCAGCGGCATCCCCATGGCCGCGAGCGTCGAGGCAAGACCGAACCCGGACTCGATCGAGAAGCGCGGCAGGTAGACCAGGACGTCCTGCCGTTCTAGTCCAGCCCTCCACCGGTAGACGTTCTCGGCAGTGAGCCTCGCCTCCATGCCCGCCAGGCCGTCCACGGCATGCGGAAGCAGCACCAGCATCGAGAGGTCATCTCCCTTGTACGGGAGCTCGACGACCGTCAGCGCCGCGTCGGGTTGGGCCGCGAAGCCGATCGTCAGCTTCGCGAACATCAGAGGGACGTCGACCGCCGTACCGCCCGATACGTGAAATGGCTGGTCGCGGGTGGCGCGCTTCTCGAACTGCTGCGCCCAGTCGCCCCGGAAGTAGATCGCGTTGGCGAGGACCAGGCGCGTGTCCGGGCCGAGGACCCGCGCAGGGATCAGGTCGGTGATCTTCTGCTCCGTCTGCTTCGCGACCCACCCGTTGATCTCACCACGCGCGCCCTCGGCGTTGGTCGTGAAGTCGGCGAGCCCCAGCTCGGCACCGTAGTCTCTGCGTGTCACCGCGACGAAGGGCTCGAGGAAGGGCATCCCCCGCTGTCCCCAGAGACGGTTCGCGATCGAGAGCCGGTAGCTCTGCGTCCCGCCCGGAGGGCGGAGCGCGCGCAGCAGCTCGGCGTAGGCCGCCGAGAGCCGATCCTGCGGCAGCGAGAAATGCATGGTGCGCGCCATCTCCGCCGCCGTCTCGCCGCGCGCGCCGGCGTAGGTCATGGCGAGAGCCGTCGAGATGCTCTGCGGCGAGAAGAACAGGTTCCCGTTCTGCTCGGATCGCAATCGGCCGTAGAGGTCGAACGCGAAGAGGTTGACGTCCTGCGCGACGGTGACGGCCTCGGGTCCAGGGTGTTCCTCCGCTCCCGCGGCGGCGACCGCCCAGGGAGCGGCACAGAGCAGGGCGGCGAGACCGAGCAGGTCGAGTGTCCTCATGTGGTCTCAGACGCGCGGCTCGGACGGTGGATTCAACGCCTCCCTGTCCCCGCTGCAGGCCCAAGCGCATCTAGGGCTGGGCCGGTGCCATCGTCACGCCGGGCGGCGCGCCGAAGCGCGAGCTGAGATCATCGCAGCCGTGGACCTGTTCCGAACGATGGAGTCGCACTGGCTGCCGGAGGCCGAGGCGGAGCTGCGCGCGTGAGACATTGAGCCAGAGAACTGCCTCCAATCTGTCCGTGGCGTGGCATCCTCGCAGCCCGGCTGGCAGAGGCCCGCACCTGGGAGCGGCGCACGATCGCGGCGCGGCCGGCGATCGTCGATCGCCTCTTCGACTTGACCGACGGACGGCTCTGAGCGAACGAGCCCGCATGACGCCGCTCTACGTCGTCACCCGCCGGACGACCGACTGGGACGACGAGGCCGCCGTCCGCGCGCAGCTGCCGCAGAATTTCGAGTGGCTCGTCGACCTCTGGAATGCGACCTTCACGATGCCCTACTTCCAGTTTCGCGCCGCGTTGAAGCGCATCACCTTGGACAGCCACGCGCGCATCAAGGGAGCGGTGATGGCGAACCTCGAGGACGTGCCGGAGGGCGGCCTCATCGCTCCCTGCGACGACGACGACTGGTATGCGCCGCATCTCGCCGCCGTTCTGCGCGACACCCTCGAGCCCGGCCGCATCGGCTGTCGCTGGAAGAGCCGCTGGATCGAGGTGCCGCCGGACTTCCCGCAGTGGCTCGGCGCCTGGCGGCGGCGAATCCTGAAGACGCCGCAGATCTGGTCGTGCACGACGAACAACTACGCCTTCGTGAAATGCGCCGCGACCGAGGGCCTCGAGAAAGATCACATCCGGGCGACGAGGTGGTTCGATTCGCATCCAGATCAGATCAAGGTCCTCGGCGACAGCCTCAGCGTGACGAACCGCAACCTCGCCTCGCAGACCTCGCTGCGCTTCGCCGGCAGCAGCGCCGCGCCGATGACCGCCGCGCGGCTGCGCTTCCGCCACTGGCGCTACCGCACGATCTACGCCCGCCGACCGTCCAAGGGACTCGAATGGGCGGCGCCCTACATCGCGGCGATGGCAAATCTCATGGGCGAGCTCCGCTTCCGGCGCTGAGCCGCGCGCTCGTTCGAGGTGTGCACCCGATCGCGGCGGAACCCGTATGCTCCGCGGCACGCAATACCGCCACATACCCAGCGAGATCGAGTAGTCGCCGGAAGCGCTCGGCTCCGGCCGCGGTGTTGCAGCAGACGCGGTTCGCGCAGAAGCCGGCCCACACCGCGACGGTGTAGCGCAGGCGCCGCCTTGGGAAACGGGGCTGGCGGTGGGCGTGCGGGTGACGGTCCGGGGTGCTTGTGATCGTCGGGGTGCTCGTCAGCCGAGTTGATCGATATGAACGCCTGCTCGGACGAACAGGCTCTGGACGCTTTCCGGCACTGACGGCTGCCGGCCCGGTCGTGTTCACGGCCACGCGAAGCGCTGGCCGACGAGCTGTTCGGAGACCTCCCAGAGCCGCTCGGCGTTGGCGGGATCGAGCGCGTACGCCTTCACGCCGTCGAGCGCGTCGGGCGCATCGTTCACCGCGGCGACGTGGCAGTCCTCGAGGTAGAGCGCTCCGCGCCCCTCCAGCTCCGGCGCGGTCGCGGCGAACACCGACGTCGCGGCGCCGGCCTCCACCGTCTTGAACTTCATCCCGGTCGTGCGGCCGGCGAGGAACATGTAGTCGTCGGCCGTCAGGTGGCGCGTCAGCTCCGTCGCGATGCCGCCTGGGTGGAGTGCGAGCGCGCGCACGCCGCGGGATCCGAGGCGGCGGTCGAGGCCAACGGCAAAGAGGATGTTCGCCGTCTTCGCCTGGCCGTACGACTGCCACTTGTCGTACGGCCGGCGCTCGAACTGGATGTCCTCGAAGACGACCGGCGACATGTGATGGCCGCGCGAGCTGACGGACACGACGCGGCTCGGGGCGCCGGCGCGCAGCGCCGGCACCAGGAGACAGGTCGCGAGGAAGTGGCCGAGGTGGTTGGAGCCGAACTGGAGCTCGAAGCCGTCGGCCGTCTTCATCGGCGGGCACGCCATGACCCCCGCGTTGTCGACCATGATGTGCAGCGTCGGATGGCGCGCGAGGAAGCGATCGGCGAAGGTGCGAATCTGCTGCGGCGAGCCGAGCTCCAGCTCTGCCACCTCGACCTTCGGGTTGCCGGTCGACTCGCGGATGCCCGCGGCAACGGCTTCACCCTTCGGCAGGTCGCGGGCGGTGAGGATCACGTGCGCGCCCCGATCGGCGAGCACCCGCGCCGTCTCTTGGCCGATCCCGCCCGAGCCGCCGGTGACCAGCGCCACCTTGCCCCGCAGGTCGATCCCTTCGCTCACCTCGCTCGCCGTGGTGTCGGCGCCGAACTTCGTCGCGTCGCGCATGGCATGTCCTTCCCTTCGCCTCCAGGTATCTACCACGTCGGACGCAGACGTGAAGCGAGGTCAACGCGCAGCGAGCCTGGTCGAGCCAGATTGGGGCTGGGCCGGGCGTCAAGGTCCGTTTCGCAGCTCCGTGCCGTGCATTGGCTTGCGAGCGCGCTGGGCTTGCTTCGCGCCGGCGTGCCGGCGGGCGACCTGCCGGCGACGGCGCGGGCGACACCTTCGCGCGCGGATTCGAACCCCGACGTTCGACCGCTCACCGCGGATAGGGAAAGCCGGCGATCGGCTGCGTCGGCTCGGTGTCGTGGAACTTGCGCAAGTCGATGATGAGGCTCCCGTCCTCGGTCTCGGAGGTGATGTCCGCGTGGCGGGCACCCCAGAGAATATGCTCGGTGAAGTAGACGTGGCTCGCGTGGACGACTTGCATCGACAGGTCATCCAGCCCGATGGCCATGATCTCGATTTCGACTTCCTGCTCGACGAGCTGCTCCGGTGTCAGCTGATAGAGCGGGCTGTGCTCGTCGATGGGGTGAACCACGTTCAAGGAGCGCGACAACGACAGCGGCCGGTCGCGCGCCAGATGCAGATCGACGGCGCGGTAGAACTTGGTGCCTTCGGCCGTCCACTCGGTGCGCAGGAACGCGGCGCGGATCTGCGTGTCGACGAGCTGATTGCCGCGCTCGTTGCCGATGCGGAACATCAGCGTGGGGACACCGTTGACCGGAGAGATGACCGCCTCGCGCGTGAACATGACGCGCGCCGTGGGATGAGAAAATTTGGTGAACACGAGCCCGGTGGCCAACGCCAATAGGGTGAGGCCGACGATGGTCTCGAGGACGACGAGCACGTTGGCGGTGAACGATTCCGGGTACATCGCGCCGTAACCGATGGTGCCCATCGTTTGCACGCTGAAGAAGAATGCATCGCCAAATGAGCCGGGCAGGGCGTGCGCCACGCCGCCGGCGACGAAATAGGCCAGCGCAAAGACGGCGTTCACGACCAGGAAGCCGCCGGCGATCAACAGGATGGTCGCCGGCCACGAAAGCGCCATGAGGCCGTGATAGAGGTCCCGCAGCGGGCGCTGGCGGTCGCCGATGATCCGAATTTCGTAGCTGGCGCCGGGCCGGCGGATGCGCGTCGTCTTGCCGCTCATGACGTCCTCCCGATTGGACGTGAAGCGGCGCCGCTCGGCGCAGGTCGGACGGACGGCACCTGTGTCAGGATTCCGGGTGCCGTCGTCACGCGGTCGGTTCGATTTGGCGTCATTCGGCCAGGACCTCGCGGTCGAGGGCACGAGGAACGACTCGAGTGGTCTGCACCCCGACCTTCGTCCACCAGGCCATCCGTTTAGGACTCCGCTCCGCGCCGTGCAACGCGCCCGCTCACCGCTTGAGGCGCGGCGGCAGCTCGCGGAGGATCTGATCGCGGAGGAGGGCGACCCGCTTCGGGACGAAGTGTGCCGACGGATACAAGAGGTGCAGCGGACCGCCTTGTGACGCGTGCCGCGGCAGGACGCGGATCAGGTCGACCGCATGGTCGCGCCCGGTGCATGCCACGATCGGCAGCAGCGCGAGGCCTTGGCCCGCCGCCGCTGCCTCGCGCACCATATGGTGATCGTCCGCGTTCACCGTGCCCCGCACCTCGACCCTCTCCGGGCCGCGCGGGCCCGAGAGCTCCCACACTGCCTTCCCCGACGGGCTCTGGAACAGCACGCACTCGTGCTCTGCCAGGGCGGCGACCGTGCGCGGCCGGCCACACCGCTGCAGGTAGTGCGGCGACGCGTACACGGCGGCGCGCGCCCACCCGAGCGGCCGCGCGACGAGGCGGCTGTCGGCGAGCTTCCCGACGCGAAGCGCCAGGTCGAAGCCCTCGTGAACGAGATCCACCAGCCGCTGGGTGAGGACGATGTCGACGCGCACCTCGGGATGGCGGCGGGCGAAGTCGACGAGGATGGGCGCCAGGAGCCTGTCTCCGAGGTCGGCGGGCGCGGTGAGACGGACCGTCCCGCGCGGGGTGTCGTGGAGCTCGGCGACCGCCGTCGTCGCCTCGTCGATGCCGGCGAGCGCGCGCGAGACCGACTCGTAGTACGCTCGCCCCGCGTCGGTCGGCTGCAGCCGGCGTGTCGTCCGCTGGATCAAGCGCACGGCGAGGTCGCGCTCGAGCGCTCCGATTGAGCGGCTCACGGACGATTTCGGGAGCCCGGCAGCGCGCGCCGCAGCGGTGAAGCTTCCGGCCTGAACCACGCGCGCAAACAGGCGGATGCGGTTGAGATCGATTGTCCTCATCTCAGCAACAGTCTGTTCATCGTGCGTGCTCTGGTGTCCCTTGCGCAACAGAATTATCATGCGCGCCGAAGCGGAGGGAATCCAAATGAAGATTGCCGTCGTCACTGCCAGGGTCCTGCTCGGGTTGATTTTCGTCGTGTTCGGCTTGAACGGCTTTCTGCACTTCTTGCCGCAGCCCCCGATACCGGCGGCCGCGGGCGCCTTCTTCGGCGCGCTCGCCGCGACCGGGTACATGCTGCCGCTCATCTTCGGCGCGCAGCTCATCGGCGGCGGACTCGTGCTCGCCAGCATGGTGCCGCTCGGACTCGTCGTCCTCGCGCCGGTGATCATCAACATCGTGTGCTTCCATCTTTTCCTGGCGCCGGAGGGGATGGGGCCCGCCGTGGTCGTGTCCGCGCTCGCGCTGTTCCTCCTGTGGGTGCACCGCGAGGCCTACGCCGGGCTGCTCGCCGCTCCCGGCCGCCCGTCCGTCGCCGCGGCGCCGCGCCGCGCCGCCTGAAGCACGACAGCCTGACGAGGGTGCGATCGGCCGTTGCGTCGCGATTCCGCAAGCCCCCCGGCGCGCGCTCCCCGGGGCACGATCGGACGCCCCGAGAAGATCGCCAGCGCGGTGCTCTTCCTGGCCAGCGACGACTCCGGCTTCGTGTACGGCACCGAGCTGTTCGTCGACGGCGGGGTCGCGCAGATCTGAACGGCGCGGTCGCGCCGACCAACCCTCCGCGTTGACCCCGTGCGAGATCGGGGTTAGGAACCGCCCATCCGTGAAGGCGCTTGCGATACTCGCCCTGACGTTCGTGTTGGTCGCCGCGACCGCGCAGGTCACGCTCGCGCACGTCGACTCGCTCGGGCAGCCGGACCCGTCCTGGCAGCAGATCCCCGCGGCTTCGGCGGCGAGCGGCGCCGAAGCTCCGCTCGATGGTACCGCGCTGATCGAGGATCCGTTCTCCTCTTACGGCCTGTCCCTGCTATTCCTGGCGCTCGGCGTTGCGCTCGCGTTGGATGTCGCGACGGCGCCGGCAGGCGCGAGCGCTAAACGCGCCGACCAGCGCGCGAGTGACGCGCCTGCGACGGCGCCCGAGGAGGGGCCGAACGCGATGACGGATGCGGAGGCGATCAGAACGGTCGAGCGGCTGCCGCCGTCGGCGAGCGGCGAGACGCGTCACGTCCTGCGCGTCGCGGCGGCGATCGTCTTCGGCGTGCTCTTCGCGAGCGTGCTCCACGCGGGCTTTCGCAGCACCGACAGTGGACGTGGGCCCGCTGCGGACGATCAGGTGGTCGCAACGCTGGCGCGGCCGTAGACGGCGTCCAGCGGTGCGCTGATCAACGGCGCGCCACCTCGGCGAACGGGACCACAGTGGCCTGGGGCGTCTCCACCTCGCCTTCGGCGAGGAAGAAGCGCCAGAACACCAGGCCGAAGGCGCGGCCCTCGGTGTCGATCCAGTTCACCCCGCCGGGATCCCGATGCGCGAGCACGATGCGGAAGCTGCCGTCGGGCTCGAGCCGCGTCTGCTTGCGGTTCCGCGACACCGGCCGGTTGGCGTAGTCGAGGGTCTGCATGAACCGGTTCCACAGCGCCACGCTGGCGCAGCGACAATTCGGCCAGCGGCCGGTCATCACCAGCGCGTCCTCGGGGCCGAGGAAGAACGGCGCCATCGAGTACGTGGCGTCGGCCGCCGCCAAGCCGAAGTTCTGCGGCGTCACCGGCTTGGGAAACTCGTTGGGGACGAGGGAGACGAACGGCGGCGGGGTCGAGTTGACCATCGGCGGTTGCCCGAGCGTGCGGCTGTGAACGAAGCGCGCGACGCGGCGGATGCCGCGCGCGATCGACGCGTCGCTGGGCGGGGGCGGGGGCGGGGGCGGCGTGACCGGCGCGACGACCGCGATCTCGAGCGCGGCGTTGCGCGCCGGGTCGGCTGCGGCGGGCAGCTCGTTCTCGTAGTAGTGCCGCGTCGTGAGCCGGGTCGCGTGCGGCTCGAGGCCGAGCCAGTTGCGCGCCTGCGGCGCGCCGCCGAGGTGGATCGCGAAACGGCCGTCGGCGTCGACGTCGAACTGCGTGTCGTTGATGACGCCGCTGGTGCGGCTCGCCATGCTGCCGTCGGTGGTGTCGCACTCGACGGTGATCGAAACGTAGACCGCGCCGTCCATGCGGCCGCGGACGAGGTAGGTGTAGTCGGGACGGATATCGCAGTCGTGGTAGATGGCGTCGGCATTGTCGCCGGTGAGCTTGCGGGTCGGCCCGACGATGCGCTGGAAGCGGGGGTGCGTCGCGTCGGCCTCGAAGAAGGTCTTGATGCCGCCTTCGAGGAGGTGCATCAGCGCGCGGTGCGCGTCGGCGACGTCGGCCTCACCCATCAGGTTCCATTCCGCGCTCGCCCAGCGGCGGTCGACCTCGCCCAGGGTCTCGAGCAGCTCGCGGAACGCCAGGCGGCTTTCGGTGCGGATCTCGTCCATGCCGGTACACTCCTCCCGTGCCGTCGCCAGGGTCATCGCTCTCGGGTCTTCGAGCGCCGTCGGCCGGCGCTCCGGCGCGCCGGAGCCGAGGTTGTGATTTTCGTTTGCGGCTCGCCGGGACGCCCGCCCTCCCAGAGCGGTTCGCTGGGAGAGTCGCTCTCCCGCAGATCGTCGAAGTGGGCGAGCGCTTCGGCGACCTGCTCGGCTTCGTAGACGTCGGTGCTCGTGCCGCGGCCGTCGGCGCCGAACCGGAAGAGAACGCAGAGTCGGTTCTCGAATCGGCCCGCGCTGTCGCGGGCGGTGCCGAAAAAGGTCACGCGGGCGACGAGCGCATCGGCGGCACTGGCGACGACATCGTCGTAACGCGCGGCGAAATCCGGCGCGAGGTCGAGTTGCAGGCGGAGGTCTCGCAGCATCTCTCCGGCGTTGCGGGCCGACCACGTGCCAAAGACCCGGTGATCGGTGCTTCGCGACGACGGGTCGTACGCGGCCCCGACGGCATCGACGTCGACCGGCCCGTTCCACACGGCGAGCGCGCGGGCGACCCCGGCGGCGCGTGCGCACGCCGGGCCTGGCGGCAGCAGCTCGGCGAGGCGTTCGTAGAGGCGCACAATCGCATCGCCGAGATGGTCGGCGGCGAAGACCTCGGAGAAGCAGAGCCGTCCGGCGGCGTCGACCTCCATGAGGATGATGCTCTCGAGCTCGTACTCACCGACGTCGAGCCGGCTCCCGCCGGTTCCGCTCGCGGTGACGACGCGGCGGGTGAGACAAAGCGACTCGCCGAGCGTCGCCAGCGGCTCGAGGCGGATCGCGAGGTCCGGCACGCGCATCATCCGCCGGCTCGACTCGAGCTGGCCATTGCGGCCGTAGGTCGTTCCCGTCGGGTGCTCGATGGTCTGCAGCGGGTCGGCGAGCAGCGCATCCACCGCGCCGAGATCGCGGCGCGTGAACGCGGCCGCGATTGCGCTGCTGGTTCGTGACGCCGTGTTCAGTCGCACGCGCCGGGGCGGTGGACGCCTCGCGGCGTCGTCGCCCGCAAGCGCGTCGAAGCGTGCCAGCGCGTCGGCTTCGCAGCCGAGCTCCCAGATCTCGATCCGCGTGATCAGCCCGTCGCGCCCGAAGGCGAACAGCGCGAGGATGACGTTTTCGAACGTGCCCCCGGTGGCACGCACGCGGCCGGCATAGGTTTGACGGACGAGAAACGCGTCGGGTGCGAGCGCGAGGATATCGTCGTGGCGACCGGCGAATCCAGCGGCGAGGTCGATCTGCTCGCGCCAGTGCCCGAGGAACTCCTCCGCTCCTCGCGAGGTCCAGGTATGGAGCGCTCGATGGTCGACGCACTCGATCGACGCAGCGAACGCGGTGGCCAGGCGCTCGGGGTCGATGACTCCGTTCCCCACCGTAACCGAGCGCGCGGTCGCGGCCACGCGCTCGCGTTCGGGGCCTTCCGGCAGCGGCTCGGCGGAGCGCTCGTACAGGCGAGCGATGGCGTCGCCGAGGTGGTCGGGGGCGAAGATCTCGCAGTGCCGGAAGACCCCCTGCTCGTCGACCTCCATCACACAGATTTCTTCCAGCTCGATCGAACCGGCCGGCCGCAGGTGTTCCTCGGCGAATCCCTCTGCCCTGATGAGATGGCGATGCAGCTCGAGCGAGCCACCGAGCGTCGCCAGCACTTCATGACGGTACGCCAAGTGCTCTGCGCGGAGTAGCGAGCGCCACGTCGCGAGCATCCCGCGCCGCCCGTAGCTCGTGGCGGTGGGATGATGCACGAGCGCGAAAGGCTCGGAGAGCAGCGGCGCGAGCGCATCGACATCGCGGGCCGTGATCACCGCGTCGAAGCGCGCGAGACTGGCCGTCGCCGCATTCGCGCGCACGCGTCGGCGCGGCTGGGCGGGCGTCGGCGCCCGACTCGACACCGCCGGGGCCGCGTTGGCCCGGACGCGACCCGGGGTGGTCTGGGAGGGCGAGGCTCCTGTCGAGCCGTTGACGGG
>Ga0335069_10010662_pt1 | contig 13019 bp, 11 predicted proteins | sample Lox_Sample_11_FD_206714 | JGI IMG/M metagenome (GOLD analysis project Ga0335069, IMG submission 206714) | Soil microbial communities from Loxahatchee National Wildlife Refuge, Florida, United States - Lox_Sample_1.1 | ecosystem: Environmental > Terrestrial > Soil > Wetlands | place: USA... | reverse complement strand
CCGGGGCGGGCATGGACGCGTACTTCTTCGCGTTCGGCCTGATGGGCATCTCGATGATCCTGGCGGGCTTCAACATGATCGTCACGATCATCAACTACCGGGCGCCCGGCATGCGCTGGAGCCGGCTCCCCATGTTCGTGTGGTCGATGTTCACGGTCTCGTTCCTCCAGGTCCTGGCGGTGCCGGTCCTCGTGGGCGCGTGCTACATGGGGCTCACGGACCGGACCTTCCAGACCGCGTTCTTCGCCAACCAGCTCGGCGGGTCCAGCTTCCTGTACGAGGACCTGTTCTGGTTCTTCGGCCATCCGGAGGTGTACATCCTGGCGCTGCCCGGCTTCGGCATCATCGCCGAGGTGGTCTCGGTGTTCTGCCGCAAGCCGCTGTTCGGCTACAAGATCGCCGCGGCCGGGATGCTCGGCGTGGGCATCCTGTCCTTCTTCGTCTGGCAGCACCACCTGTTCGTCAGCGGCATCAACGCGGACATGCGCCCGCTGTTCATGCTGACCACGGAGCTCATCTCGATCCCGACCGGGTTCATCTTCCTGGTCGCCATGGGGACGTTCTGGAAGGCGAAGATCCGGTTCTCCATCCCCATGCTGTTCGCCCTGGCGTTCTACTTCAACTTCCTGATCGGCGGCATCAGCGGCGTGTTCCTGTCGGACGTGCCCGCGGACACGACCGAACACGGCTCGTTCTTCGTCATGGCGCACTTCCACTACACGATCATGGGCGGCCTGATCTTCGCGTTCATGGCGGGCATCTACTACTGGCTGCCGAAGATGACCGGGTACAAGCTGAACGAGAAGCTGGGCAAGCTCCACTTCTGGACCATGTTCATCTTCTTCAACACGACCTTCCTGCCGTTGTTCGCGCTCGGCCTGATGGGCATGCCGCGCCGCGTGTTCGAGTACGCGCGCAACCTCGAGACGCTCAACGACTGGGTGTCGATCTCCGCCTTCTGCCTGGGCGGCTCGATACTCATCTTCCTGATCAACTTCGTCATGTCCATGCTCTTCTGGCGGGAACGCGAGGTGGGCAACCCGTGGCGGTCCCGCAGCCTCGAATGGCAGGTCTCCACGCCGCCGCCACCGGAGAACTTCAAGCGGGTGCCGGTGATCCTTTCCAGCCCGTATGACTACGGCGTCCCGAATGCGCTCCCGGTGGCCGACCTGAATCCGCCGCCCGGCGTCATCGGCGCCGCCTACGCGGGCGCGCCCGGAGTGGAGGCGTAGACCATGAGTGACTTGACGGCATCACCCATGCCAGCGTCCCAGGAGGCGGCGCTCGCGGCCGAGGACGAGGGTTACTACCACGAGTCCGCGCTCAACGCGACCTGGACCGGCTCGAGGCTGGCCGTCGGCGGCCTGACGTTCCTGTTCGGCTCTTTCGCGTTCGCCTACTTCTACCTGCGCTCGCTCAACTCCGAAGGCCGGTGGGAGGGGCCGGGCTACGTGCACCCGTCGCTGTGGATCGGCACCACGATCATGCTCCTGGCGGTGCTGAGCGCCGGCGTGAACTACTTCGGGCTGCAGCGGATCAAGGACGGGCACAAGAGGACCTGGCAGATCAACGGGCTCGTCGCCCTGGGCCTCGGCCTGGCGGCGGTCGCCATGCAGATCTACCAGCTGGTGGACCTGCCGTTCCCGCCGGGCAGCTCCGGGTACTCGAGCGTCTTCGTCGGCTTCTACCCGGTTTTCCTGGTCGTGCAGCTCTCGGTGCTGATCTGGCTGGAGATACTGCTGGCCAGGGCCCGGTTCATCCCGGCCCTGTCGTTCGTCGAACAGCCGCCCACGTACACTGAGACCTACCTGGTGCAGCGGTTCCAGGCGTCGCTGAGCGCGTTCTCCACGGTCTGGAACTACATGGCGATAATGGCGCTGGTGTTCTGGCTGCTGTTCTACGCTCTGTGAGTGCCGTACGCCGACGAGATGCCATGAGCCCGAGAGAGATGCCGTGGGCCGAAGAGGAAGAAGGGATGCGGAGTGCACAGAGTGATCGCTGATTCTGCCGGCAGCGCGTGGAGCTTCGGCGGGTCGATCCTGACCTTCGTGTTCCCGATGCTCCTGTTCATCGTCGTGGCCTGCGCGCTGTACGTCGCGTACACCAAGCCGGAGGTAGTACCGGGGCACCGCAGGCCCGCCGCGGAGCACCCGGTGATCTACACGGCCGTCCCGGGCCAGCCGGCCCCGGGCGACGGCCAGAAGGCCCCCGGAGGGTCCAGGGGGGCCGGCGCCGCTGGCATGCAGGAGCCCGAGGGCGGCGCGTGACCTCTTCAGCGGCGGTCTCCGCGGGTACGGCGGGGACACTCGGCCACGGTCAGGCGGGAAGGCCTCCCGGCGGCCGCCGCCCGGCGGGAGTGGTCGTCCGGGCGCTGGTCGCGCTGACCAAGCCGCGGATCATCGAGCTGCTCCTGGTCACCACCGTCCCGGCCATGCTGCTGGCCCGGCACGGCCTGCCCTCGATCCGGCTCGTCCTGGTCACGCTGGTCGGCGGCACGCTGGCCGCGGGCAGCGCCAACACCATCAACTGTTACATCGACCGCGACATCGACGCGGTCATGAAGCGGACCTCACGCCGCCCGCTGGTGGTCAACGGCCAGGGCACCATCAAGCCGTGGGAGGCCCTGGCCTGGGGCATCGCGCTCGGCGCCGGAGCCACGCTGCTGCTCGGCCTGATGGCCAACTGGCTGGCGGCCTCGCTCGCCGACGCGGCCATCCTGTTCTACATCTTCGTCTACACGCTGCTGCTCAAGCGCCGCAGCCCGGCCAACATCGTGATCGGCGGCGCCGCGGGCTGCTTCCCCGTGCTGGTCGGCTGGGCCGCCGTGACCGGCACGGTGAGCCTGCCCGCCGTGGTGCTCTTCGCGGTCATCTTCCTGTGGACGCCGCCGCACTTCTGGGCGCTGGCGATGAAGTTCCGCAAGGACTACGCGGCGGCGAACGTGCCGATGCTGCCGGTGGTCGCGTCGCCCGCCGCGGTCACCCGGAAGATCCTCTGGTACTCCTACGCCATGGTGGCGGCCACGCTGGCCCTGATCCCGTACGCGGGCTGGATCTACGGCGTCTTCGCCGCCGGGCTCGGCGCCTGGTTCCTGGCCGAGGCGCACCGCCTGGACAATCGGGTCACCCAGGCCGAGGCGGGCAACCCCGGCCGCGCCAAGGCCGCCCCGATGCGCCTGTTCCACCTGTCGATCGCGTACCTGACGCTGCTGTTCGCGGCCGTCGCCGTCACCGCCTTGCTGCCGTGGGGGCACTGGTAGTCCCTCGGCCGGAGCGGTACGTCCAGGCCCGTGGTTCCCGTGGCCGGCGCTTGACCCATGCCCGGCGCCACGTCCCTCCCGCCCGGCACGACGGCCGTCTGGTCCGGGGAACGGCCAATGTCCTCCCCAGGCTGTGTCAGGATGTTTCCAGGGGATCTGGGGCGACTCGGCCGTGTAACCATTCCTTCATGTTGAGCCGGTAGACCATCTGCGGGGACTTCGCAGGTACATCGAGGAGGTAGGCGAGTGCAACGACCGGCATCCCGTCGCGCTAGCCGGCGAAATGCCTCGCCGTACGGGTCGGAGCCGTACGAACCCGGCCCGTACGAGCCGGATCAGTACCCGGCGGACCAGTACCCGCCGGACCAGTACGCGCAGGCGGCCTACGGAACCGGGGCACCCTCCTACCCGCCCGGCGGGTCCTACCCGCCTGGAACGCCTTACCCGCCCGGGACGCCCTACCCGCCCGGCGGTTCCTACGGGCCTGACCGCTACGAGCCAGACGAGGAACCCAGGCTCTCCGGCGACGACTCCCCGACGTGGCCGGGGAACGGAGGGCCCCGGGACGGAGGGCCGGGCAACGGCAGACGGCCCAGGAGGCGCGGGCGGATCCGCAGGTTCTTCCGGCGGCGCACGGTCCGGGTCATCCTGGTGCTCATCACCGTATTCTGCTGCTGGGCCGCCTTTTCCGTCGGGCAGGCGCTGACCGCGCCCGGCGGCGGGCCGATCTCCGCCAAGCTGGCCGAATGGGCCAGGGATCACTATCTCGGGCCGGTGGTGACCTTCGGTGAGTGGATCACCTACCAGCCGCCGAAGGTCGGCGGCAAGCCGGGCTTCTCCCTGGCCGCGCCGTCCGCCGCCGCGCCCGGCAAGAAGTACAAGGCCGCGCACGGCTTCGTACCGAACATCCCGCTCAAGCTGACCTCCCCGGCCAGCCCGCCGCTGCCCGGCGAGGGCGTCTGGCGCCTGCTGGAAACGGTCAAGGGCGAGCCGGCCGTCTTCAGCACCTTCCTGCGGCCGGACAACGTGCACACCTCCTACGCGGCCGGGATCATCTCACTGGACCAGCGCCTGGTCAGCTTCCAGCTGCATCCCGGCGCCGAGGACCCGGGCCCCGGCAACTGGAAGTCCCAGCCGTGGATCCCGCCCGGCTCGCGCACCGGCCTGCTCGCCACGTTCAACGGCGGGTTCAAGCTGAACTCCGCCAACGGCGGCTTCTACCTCAACGGCGCCTACCACGGATCCCTGGTCAACGGGGCGGCATCGGTGGTCTACTACCGCAATGGCACCATCAAGATCGGCGCCTGGGGCAGCGAGGTGCGGATGAGCCCGAACGTGGTCGGCGTCCGCCAGAACCTCAAGCTCATCGTGGATCACGGGAAGATCCCGGCCAACGTGAGCCAGGACGTGCTCGGCAGCTGGGGCGCCACCCTCGGCGGCGGGTACTACGTCTGGCGCTCGGGGATCGGCATCACCAAGGGCGGCCGGATCATCTTCGTGTACGGGCCGGGGATGATCGTGCAGACGCTGGCGGAGATGCTCAAGCGGGCCGGCGCGGTGGAGGCCCTGCAGCTGGACATCAACCCGGAATGGACGCAGTTCGACTACTACAAGGCCGGCGGGCACCCCGCGGACCCGGCCCCGCACGCCGTGCTCCCCGACCAGCCGTCGACCGCGTACCGCTACTACTCCATCTACAGCCGTGACTTCACGGCGGTCTACGCGCGGTGACCGCCCAGGCGAGCGCCACCGAGAAGGTGGCCCTGTCACGGCATGCCCGCCGGCCGAACTGGCCGGTGGCGGTGCTGCGCACCGCCCGGCCCCGCCAGTGGCCCAAGAACCTGCTGGTCTTCGCCGCGCCGCTGGCGGGCGCGTCGCTCGGCCGGCGGGACGGCCTGGCCTACGCCCTGGTGGCCGCGGCCGCCTTCGGCTGCGCCTCGGTCGCGGTGTACTTCATCAACGACGTGGCCGACGCCGAGCGTGACCGCCGCCACCCGCGCAAGCGGTTCCGCCCGGTGGCCGCCGGGGACCTGCCCAAGTCGCACGCGATCGTGATCGGCGCGGCGTGCGCCGCGGCCGGCCTGGCCGCCGGCGTGCTGATCTCCGAGCCGCTGCTCCTCGCGGCGGTGGCCGGCTACATCAGCATGTCGTTCCTGTACTCCCTGGTGCTCAAGCACATCCCGGTGGTCGAGCTGCTCTTCGTGGCGTCCGGTTTCCTGCTCCGCGTGCTCGGCGGGGCCGCGGCCACGCACGTGCCGCCGTCCGCCTGGTTCCTGCTGGTGTGCAGCCTGGGCGCGTTCGGCGTGGCCATCGCCAAGCGCTACACCGAGCTGACCAACCTGGGCCCCGAGGCCATCAGGCACCGCCCGGCCATGCGCTTCTACCGGCCCGCGGCGCTGCGGCGGAGCCAGATCGCGGTCGGCGTCCTGATGATCGCGGCCTACCTGGCCTGGGCGGCCGGCGAGCACCCGGCGGCCAGGCCCTGGCACCTGGCCAGCGCCGTGCCGCTGGCGCTGGCGCTGGTCCGGTTCGCCGTCCTCACCGGCAGGCGCACCACCGCGCCGGTGGAGGACCTGCTGATGCGGGACATCCCGATGCTGGCCTGCGAGCTGAGCTGGCTGGCGCTGTTCGTGGCGGGCCTGTATACGGCCGCCCCCTAGGACTGGCGGGTGCATGAACATTCTCCCGAACGGGCTGGGTCACCCGCCCCGGATATTGCTGCTTGGCGGTACCAGCGAGATCGGCCTGGCCATCCTCGCCTCGCTCGGCCTGCCCGCGGACGCCGAGGTCATCCTGGCCGGGCGGGATGAGCAGCGGCTGGCCGCCGCCGGCAAGGAGCTTCCCGGCCGGGTACAGACCCTGTCCTACGACGCCATGGAGATCAGCCGGCACCAGGCCCTGGTGGACGCCATCTTCGCCGGGGGCCCGCTGGACATGGTCATCTCGGCGGCCGGCATCCTGGTCCCGCAGGAGGAGGCCGAACGCGACGTCCAGCGGGCCGCCGAGATGGTCGAGACCAACTTCACCGGCCACGTCACCAGCCTGCTCGCGGTCGCGGCCCGGATGCGCGCCCAGGGCCACGGCACCATCGTCGTGCTGTCCTCGGTCGCCGCGGTCCGCCCGCGCAAGGCCAACTTCGTGTACGGGGCGGCCAAGGCCGGCCTGGACGCCTTCGCCCGCGGGCTGACCGACTCGCTGCACGGTACCGGGGTCCGCGTGCTGCTGGTCCGGCCCGGGTTCGTCACCGGCCGGATGACGGCGGGCATGCCCCCGGCGCCGCTGGCCAGCACGCCGGAGCAGGTGGGCGCGGCCACCGCGGCGGCGCTGCGCGGCCGCAAGGCGGCCGTGTGGATCCCGGCGTCGCTGGCCGGGCTCGCCCTGGCGCTGCGGCTCGTCCCGCGCCCGCTCTGGCGCCGTGTCTCTCGCTGAGCCCCCGCGGGTACATTCAGATCCTGTGAGGGTGCTGGTCGCGGAAGACGACGAAAACCTGGGCGAGGTCCTGGCGCGCGGGCTGCGGGAGCAGGGCTACGTCGTGGACCTGGTGCCCGACGGCGAGACGGCCGCTTCCTACCTGCGCTTCTACCAGTACGAGGTGGCGATCATCGACTGGCGCATGCCCCGGCTGTCCGGCCTGGACCTGGTGCAGCGGCTGCGCCGGGCCGGCCTGGCCACCCCGGTGCTGATGCTCACCGCCCGGGACACCCCGGCGGACCGGATCGCCGGCCTGGACGCGGGCGCGGATGACTACCTGGTCAAGCCGTTCGACTTCGGCGAGCTGCTGGCCCGGCTCAGGGCACTGCAGCGCAGGCCGCCGGTCAGCCAGTCGCCCCGGATGACGATCGGGGAAGTCGAGTTCGACCCGGCCGCCCGGGAGGTGCTGGTCCACGGCCAGCGGCCCGCCCTGACCGGGACCGAACTCGGCATCCTGGAGATTCTCATGCGGCGCTCCCCGGGTGTCGCCGACCGCCGCTCCATCGCCCAGCACGTCTGGGACAACGAGGCCGACGCGTTCGGTTCCAACACCATCGACGTCCACCTGGCCCGGCTGCGCTCCAAGCTCGCGGGCGGCGGGGTGCGGATCGAGACCGTCCGCGGCGTCGGCTACCGGATGACCGCCCAATGAGAGCCGCCCCGGCATGAGAGCCAGCCCCGCGGCCAAGGTCGCCGCCGTCGCGACGGCGGCCATCGCGGCCGTCTACGTGATCGGGGCCGTCGCGTTCAACCTGGTCCTCGCCCGGCACATGACCGACCAGACCGACGCGCGGCTGGCCTCGCGCCTCAGCGCGGCCCAGTACGACCCGGCCGCGCTCAGCCAGCGGGTGACCCGGCCCGGCCGGTCACCGGGGGTGGACCTCGGGGACATCGACGCCGACTCCGCGCCGGTGTTCCTCTGGCTGGCGGGCGCCCGCGGGAACGTCACCGCGCACAGCCCGGGCGCGCCCGCCCTATCCTCGGCGATACTGTCCCCGGCGCTGCTGGCCGCGTCTCCCCGCCGCGCCGGGTTCGCGTTCACCGCCGGCCTCCCCTCGGTGGGCCCGTTCCGGCTGAAGCTGGCGCAGGCCCGCGGCGGCTGGCTGATCGCGGGCCAGAGCGTGGCCGGCGACGCGCACACCCGCCGCCTGCTGCTCTACGGCGAGATCGTCGCCGGGCCGTTCCTGCTGCTCGCGATGTTCTTCGGCCTGCTCGTGGTGGGGCTGCGGGCGCTGGCCCCGGTGGAGCAGTCGCGGCGCCGCCAGCTCGAGTTCACCGCCGATGCCTCCCACGAACTGCGCACCCCGCTCAGCGTGATCAGGGCCGAAGCCGACGTGGCCCTGTCCGCCCCGCGGGAGGCCGCCGAGTACCGCGACGCGCTGAGGCGGATCCGGGGTGAGAGCCAGCGGCTGCGCCAGCTGGTGGACGACATGCTGTGGCTGGCCAGGTTCGACTCCCGGCCGCCGCCGCCCGGTGACGAGCCCGTCGACCTGGCCACGCTGGCCCAGGCCTGCGCCGACCGGTTCCGCGCCGTCGGCACCGGGATCCGCGCCGAGACGCCTGACACGCCTACGCTCATAAGCGCGCCGCCGGAGTGGATCGACCGGCTGGCCGGCGTGCTGGTCGACAACGCCTGCCGTTACGCCGGCCCGGACGGGCAGGTCCGGATCCAGGTCCGCGCCCAGGGCAGCCGGGTCAGCCTGACCGTGGAGGACAGCGGGCCCGGCATCCCCGAAGCCGAACGTCCCGTCCTGTTCGACCGGTTCCACCGGGCCACCGAGCACGGCACGGGCGCCGGGCTCGGGCTGGCCATCGGCGACTCGATCGTGCGCTCGACCGGCGGCCGCTGGCACATCGGCGACTCCCCGCTGGGCGGAGCGCTCATGTCGGTGTCCTGGCGGCACTCCCAGCCGCACCGCACGCCGCCCGCGCTCCGCACCTCACCCCCCGCGGACCCCGCCCCCAGCCGCACTCCATGATCGCGAAGGCTCTGGTACGCCTAGCCGTGCCAGATCCTTCATGATCATGAAGGGCGCTCGTCCAGCGGGAGCCGGACGGTGGCACGCAGGCCGGGGCCCGCGTCGCTGAGCGACACCGTGCCGCCGTGCGCCTCGGCGGTGGACTTGACGATGGCCAGGCCGAGGCCGGCTCCCTCGACGCCCTCCTCCCCGGTCCGGCTCCGCGCGTTGTCCAGGCGGGAGAACCGGCCGAAGGCCCGCTCGGCGTCTTCGGCGGGGATGCCCGGCCCGTCGTCGGACACCACCAGGGCGGCCCAGCCGGCGTCGGCGCGCACCGACACGCACACCCGGCTGGCCGCGTGGCGGACCGCGTTGTCGAGCAGGTTCACCAGCAGCCGGCTCAGCGCGTCCGGGTCGCCCGCCACCACGCACGGGGCCGGCGCCACGGCCCGCACCGGGACCCGGGCCGCGGCGTAGCGTGCCGCGACCGAGACGCACATCGCGGACAGGTCAGTGGGCTTGCGCCGCAGGTGCTGCCCGTCGAGCCGGGCGAGCAGCAGCAGGTCCTCGGTCAGCCGGGCCAGCCGCAGCGTGTCGGCGTGCACGTCGCGCGCCGTCTGCGCCCAGTCCAGGCCGTCGGGGTGGTCGAGGGCGACCTCAAGCTGGGCGCGGATGCTGGCGATCGGGCTGCGCAGCTCGTGCGCGGTATCGGAGACCAGGTCCCGCTGGCGCTGCTGCGCGTCGGCGAGCCGCGACAGCATGTCGTTGAGCGTGACGGCCAGCGACCGCACCTCGTCGCGGGCCGGCGGCACCGGCAGGTCGCGCGGCACGCCGGTCTCGGTCACCTCGCCGGCACCCCGGCGCAGCTCGGCGATCGGCCGCAGCGTGTACCCGGTGACCAGCCAGGTGGCCAGGGCCAGCAGGCCGAACAGCAGCGGCGTCCCGATGACCAGGGCCTTGGCCAGCGTGGCCAGGCTGTCCCTGACCTGGGCGAATGAGACCGCGGCGATGACGATGTGGTGCCCGCTCGCGGCTACGGCCACCACCCGCAGCAGCTCCGGCATGCCCAGCGGCGGCCCGTTCAGCATGCTGCCCTGGCCGGTCCGGGCGGCCGCCTGGGCCTGCGCGGGCGACAGCATGGGCACCAGCCGGTCCGCGCCGGGCGAGGTGTCGGTGATCCGGCCCTGGGCGTTGAGCACCTGGATGGTGATCGTCCCGGCGGCGACCGGCACCGGGCTGGGCAGCCGGTTCTGGTCGATGAGCGTGGCCACCGTGACCGCGCCCTGCCGGGCCGAGTCGTCCAGGCCGCGGATCAGCGACACCCGCAGGGCGTTGACCAGCAGCACCGCCGCGCCGGTGAGGGCGAGCGCCAGCCCGGCCGAGGTGATGAGGGTCAGCCGGGCGCGCAGGCTGCGCTGCCGCCACCATCCGGCGGGCCCGCGCCGCTCGCCGGTCACGGTCAGCCGCCGTCGGCGGCGAGCCGGTATCCGGCCCCGCGCACGGTCTGCAGCGCGTTCTTCCCGAACGGCGCGTCGATCTTGCGCCGCAGGTACCCCGCGTAGACCTCGACCACGTTCATGTCCCCGACGGAATCCGGATCCCAGACGTGCTCGAGCAGTTCCGCCTTCGGCACCACCTGGCCGGCCCGCCGCATCAGGTACTCGAGCAGCGCGAACTCCCTGGCGGTCAGCTCGATCTCCGCCTCGGCCCGGCGGACGGTGCGGGCGGCCGGGTCGAGGTGCAGGTCACCGGCCGCCAGCACCGCGGGCCGCGGCCGGGCGCCGCGGCGCAGCAGCGCGCGCAGCCGGGCCGCGAGCACCACGTAGGAGAACGGCTTGGTCATGTAGTCGTCGGCGCCGAGATCGAGCCCGTCGGCCTGGTCGTACTCGCCGTCCTTGGCGGAGAGGATGAGCACGGGCACCCAGTTCCGTTCGGCCCGGAGCCGCTCGCAGACCTGGTAACCGGACAGCCCGGGCAGCATCAGGTCGAGCACCACGGCGTCGTATTCGCCCTCCCGGGCCAGGTGCAGGCCGTCCACGCCGTCGTGGGCGACGTCGACGACGAACCCCTCGGCGGTCAGGCCACGGCGCACGGCCGAGGCGAGCCGCCGTTCGTCTTCTACCACGAGCACCCGCACGGTCCCAGTGTGACTCACCGGCCCGGGTTCCGGCGCCGGCCTCTCAGGGTGCTCACAGCGGCCGCGCGGCAGTGTTGAGGCGAGCACGTGGAGGCGAGCGCCGTCAGGGCCGGCTTACGGGGGCGGGCCCTGCGGGCGGACACTGCGGGCGGACACTGCGGGCGGCGCGCCAGGCAGGCGGGTACGCTCCGATAACGGGTGAGGTGTCATGGTTCAGGTACCGAGGCTATCCAGGCGGGCCAGGTGGGCCGTCCCGGCCGGGGCGCTGGTCATCACCGGCGGAATCCTGGCCGGGTCGCTGATCTCCGTGGCCCAGGCCGCTCCGGGGCTTCCCGCGAAGACCCCGGCTCAGCTGCTCGCCGAGGTGGCGGATTCCACCACGCCGCCGCTGACCGGGACGGTGGTGGAGACCGCGTCGTTCGGCCTGCCCGCGCTGCCCGCCACCGGGAACCCCACGTCGCTGTCCTCGCTGCTCACCGGGTCGCACACGATCCGGGTCTGGTACGCGAGCCCGGAGCACTTCCGGCTGGCCGTCCCGGAGTCGCTCAGCGAGAGCGACGTGATCAGGGACGGCAGCACCGCGTGGCTGTGGCAGAGCACCCTGAACCAGGTGACCAAGTACACGCTCCCGGCGCACGCGGCGGAGCAGGCCGTGCCCAAGCAGCCGCTGACGCCCCAGCAGGCCGCCCAGCAGGTGCTGGCGGCGGTCGGGCCGACCACCACGGTCAGCGTGGCCAGCAACGTGACGGTGGCCGGGCAGCCGGCCTACGCGCTGGTCCTCGCGCCCAAGGACAGCAGATCGCTGGTCGGCCAGGTGCAGATCGCCATCGACGGCCGCAACGGCGTGCCGCTCCGGCTGCAGGTCTTCGCCCGCGGCGCGAGCAGCCCGGCGTTCCAGGTGGGCTACACGGCCATCCAGTTCGTCACCCCGGCGCCCGCCGACCTCAGCTTCACCCCGCCGCCCGGGTCGACGGTCACCCAGGAGAACCTGGCCGGGGACAGCGCCCGCGCAAAGATGGGCAGCACGCCGGCCGGCGTCGCCACGATCGGATCCGGCTGGCTGACCGTGCTCAAGCTGGCGTCGTCCGCGCTGACCCCCGGCGCCCCCGCCCCGGCCGGCGGATCCCCGGGTGGCGGCAGCATCGGCGACGGCGCCGGCGTGCTGCGCGCCCTGATCGCCTCGGCCACCCCGGTACACGGCGCCTGGGGCAGCGGCCGGCTGCTGCGGACCAGCCTGGTCTCGGTGCTGATGACCGATCAGGGCAGCACGTACCTCGGCGCGGTGCAGCCCAGCGTCCTGTACGCGGCCGCCCAGGCCGGCCACTAGGCCGCCGGCCCAGTGTCAGCTAACCCAGTGCCCGCAAGCACAGTGCCGGCCAGCCCAGCGCCGGCCAGCCCAGCGCCGGCCAGCCCAGCGCCGGCCAGCCCAGGGCCGGCCAGCCCAGCGCCGGCCAGCCCAGCGCCAGCCAGCACGGGGACCGCGATCTCGACCAGCGGGCTGACCAAGCGGTTCCGTGGCGGCCAGCTCGCCGTCGACCACATCGACCTGGCCGTGCCGCACGGCTCGGTCTACGGCTTCCTCGGACCGAACGGGTCGGGCAAGACCACCACGATCAGGATGCTGCTCGGCCTGGCCTTCCCGACCAGCGGCCGCGCGACGCTGCTGGACGTGCCGATGCCGGACGGCGCCGCCCGGGTGCTGCACCGGGTCGGCTCGCTGGTGGAGGGGCCGGCCTTCTACCCGTTCCTGTCCGGCGCCGACAACCTGGCCCGCTACGACGCCGCGGACTCCACCGCCGACCCGGCCACGGCGCGCGCCCGGATCGAGGAGGCCCTGGACCGGGTGGGCCTGCTCGCGGCGGCGCGGAAGCGGTACCGCAACTACTCCCTCGGCATGAAGCAGCGCCTGGCCATCGCCGCGGGCCTGCTGCGGCCCCGCGAGCTGATCATCCTGGACGAGCCCACCAACGGGCTCGACCCGCAGGGGACCCGGGAGGTGCGCGCGCTGATCAGGCAGATCGCCGCGGACGGCACCACCGTGTTCGTCTCCTCGCACCTGCTGGCCGAGGTGGAGCAGATCTGCACGCACGTGGGCGTGATGCGGACCGGGCGGCTGGTGTTCCAGGGGTCGCTGCCCGAGCTGCGCCGGACCGGAGCCGCCCGGGTCACGGTGCAGACCGCCGACCCTGAGGCG
>Ga0335069_10010661_pt1 | contig 13019 bp, 9 predicted proteins | sample Lox_Sample_11_FD_206714 | JGI IMG/M metagenome (GOLD analysis project Ga0335069, IMG submission 206714) | Soil microbial communities from Loxahatchee National Wildlife Refuge, Florida, United States - Lox_Sample_1.1 | ecosystem: Environmental > Terrestrial > Soil > Wetlands | place: USA: Florida... | reverse complement strand
TGGCCCATCGACCCCGACCCCAGGCGGCCGAGCACGACGTACGGCCCGATCCGCTCCGGATCCCACCGGCGCAGCGGTTCACGTGCCGACTGCGGCATCATCGGCCCCTCCCTGACCCAGGCCGCTCAGAAGCAGTGGCCAGTCTCCATCATGCCGAATCGTTTCGCCGGTGTGGCGCCTTCGCCGGTATCTGATGCAGGTTGGGGATGGGGGAAACGAAGCCCGTTCGGCCTGATTATTCTGTTTACCCCGTGTGATGGGACCCTAGCATGCTGACCGGGACCACCGCATCGCTCATGGCCCGGGCCGTGGCGAATCCCGGCTTGATGACCGTGTTGATGAGGTGCAGCCGCTCGTCGAAACCGGCGAACGCGCTTTTCATCGCGTTGATCGTCAGCCATTCGATATCAGGCCAGCCGTAGCCGAATTCGGTGACCAGCCGGTGGAATTCCGAGCTGAGCGTGACCTGGCTCATCAGCCGGTTGTCGGTGTTCACCGTCACCCGGAACGACAGCTGGCGCAGCACCCGGAGCGGGTGCTCGGCGATCGAGGGCGCGGCGCCGGTCTGGACGTTCGAGGTCGGGCACATCTCCAGCGGGATCCGCCGGTCGCGGATGTAGGCGGCCAGCCGCCCGAGCCGGACGCTGCCCTCGTGGCTGATCTGGATGTCGTCCGCGATGCGGACGCCGTGGCCCAGCCGTTCGGTGCCGCAGTACTGCACGGCCTCCCAGATCGACGGCAGCCCGAACGCCTCGCCCGCGTGGATGGTGATGTGGAAGTTCTCCCGTTTCACGTACTGGAAGGCGTCCAGGTGCCTGCTCGGCGGCCAGCCCGCCTCGGCGCCCGCGATGTCGAAGCCGACCACGCCCTCGTCCCGGTGGCGGACCGCGAGTTCGGCGATCTCCAGTGACCTCGCCGCGGTCCGCATCGCCGTCAGCAGGGCGTATACCCTGATCGGCCGTTGGCCGCCGCCCTCGCGGAAGCCTTCGAGCACGGCCTCGACGACCTCGTCCAGGCTGAGCCCGCGCTGGGTGTGCAGCTCGGGCGCGAACCGCACCTCGGCGTAGACCACCCCGTCGGCGGCCAGGTCCTCGGCGCACTCGGCGGCCACCCGCCGCAGCGCGTCCGCGGTCTGCATGACCGCGACCGTGTGCCGGAACGCGTCCAGGTAGACCTCCAGGTGCCCCCGGCGCGCGCCCTCGGTGAGCTTGCGCGTCAGTTCTTCGGCGCTGTCGCCGGGCAGGTCGTGGTAGCCGGTCTGGCGGGCCAGCTCGAGAACGGTCCGCGGGCGCAGGCCGCCGTCCAGGTGATCGTGCAGCAGGACCTTCGGAACCGCCCTGATCTCGGCAAGTGTTGGCATCCCCTTATTGTGCTATGGGCCCGAGATGGTCTCGATGACCGGCGGCACCCGCGGCGGGGGGGCCTGCCCGCTGATCTCGATGGCGCCGTCCAGGGCGGCCAGGGCGGGACCGAAGCGCTCCGGCTCGTCGGCGCGCAGCTCGAGCAGCGGCTGGCCGGCCTGTACCGCCTCGCCCGGCTTGGCCAGGCAGATGATCCCGGCGGCCGCGCTGACCGGATCCTCCTTGCGGGCCCGGCCCGCGCCGAGCCGCCAGGCGGCCGTGCCCACACCGAGGGCGTCCAGGCCGGTCAGCCAGCCGGCCGCCGGGGCGGTCACGACCTGGGTGCAGGCGGCCTGCGGCAGCGGGGCGTCCGGGTCACCGCCCTGGGCGCGGACCATCGTCCGGTAGGCGGCCAGCGCCCGGCCGTCCGCGAGGGCGGCGGCGGGATCGGCGTCCAGGCCGGCCAGGGCGAGCATCTGCCGGGCCAGGGCCAGGGTGACCTCCATCAGGTCTGGGGGACCTTCTCCGCGCAGTGCCTCAAGGGATTCCGCCACCTCCACGGCGTTGCCCACGGCGCGGCCGAGCGGGACGTCCATCCTGGTCAGCAGGGCCCGGGTGCGCACGCCGTGCTCCTCACCCAGGGCGACCATGGTCTCGGCGAGCTCGCGCGCCTGGTCCTGGCGCTTCATGAAGGCGCCGGTCCCGACCTTGACGTCCAGGACGAGCGCGCCGGTGCCTTCGGCGATCTTCTTGGACATGATCGAGCTGGCGATGAGCGGGATGGACTCCACCGTCCCGGTGACGTCCCGCAGCGCGTAGAGCCTGCGGTCCGCGGGGGCCAGGCCGGATCCGGCGGCGCAGATCACGCACCCTGCGCTGGCCAGGACGGCGAGCGTCTCGTCCGGGGTCAGCCCGGCGCGGAAACCGGGAATCGACTCGAGCTTGTCCAGGGTGCCGCCGGTGTGGCCGAGGCCGCGCCCGGACAGCTGCGGCACGGCGGCGCCGCAGCTCGCGACCAGCGGCGCCAGGATCAGGCTCACCTTGTCGCCGACTCCGCCGGTCGAGTGCTTGTCCACGGTGGGCTTGGCGATCCGGCTGAGGTCGAGCCGGTCCCCCGAGTCGATCATGGCCGCGGTCCAGGTGCGCAGCTCCGCGCCGTCCAGGCCGCGGAAGTAGATCGCCATCAGCAGCGCGGACATCTGCTCGTCCGCCACCTCGTGGCGGGCGTACGCCTCGAACAGCCACCGGATGTCGGCGGCGGCGAGCCGGTGCCCGTCGCGCTTGGCCCGGATGAGGGAGACCGCGTCGGTCACGGCCGGGGCTCCTTTCGCGGTGTTTTCGTGCGCTCTGGTTCCCTTCGCTGGGCCAGGTCGGCCGGGCCGAAGGCGGCCGGGAGCAGGACCCTGAGCTCGACCGGGCAGTCCGCGGTGTCGACGAGCAGGCCGCCGCCACCCGCCTCGAGCAGCAGCTGACGGCAGCGGCCGCAGGGCAGCAGCGGCTCGCCGTCGCCGGCCACGATCGCCACGGCGACCAGCGGGCCAGCGGCACCGGGCGCGTCCGGGGCGCCGGCGCCGGAGGCGTGAAGAGCGGAGACCAGGCCGCATTCGGCGCACAGGGTGAGGCCGTAGGAGGCGTTCTCCACGTTGCAGCCGGTGACGACCTGCCCATCGCCGGCCAGGCCGGCCGCGCCGACGCGGAGACCAGAGTAAGGAGCGTAGGCCCGGGCTGCGGCGGCCGCGGCGGCGGCGCGGAGTGCTGGCCAGTCGATGATCACCCGATGACTCTAAAGGACTCGGGGTCCGCACGGATAAGGCTGCAGGGTTGCCATATCCGTGCGGACCCTCTCATGTCCTGCGCGGCCGCGGCAGGGAGGCTGACCGCGCAAAGAGCAAGGAACTCTGATAGAAATCATGCCCGGCCACTTGCTAGGACCCACCCTGGAAGAAGTTCAGATCCGGTTAAGATCTGAGTCCGGTTGGGTGCAGGCCGGTTTCGTGCTTAACGTGGAGGCCGTGAACGCACGTCTTGGCCGGGTTCTCGTCGTGGAGGACGACCCTGGCATCGCTACCCAGATGGTCCGCGGGCTGACCCGGGCCGGCTACGAGACCGGCAGCGTCACCACCGGCAAGGCGGCACTCGACTGGCCCGTGCCCGACGTCGTGCTGCTCGACCTCGGCCTGCCCGACATCGACGGCGTGGAGGTCTGCCGGCGGCTCCGCCAGGCCTGCGACGCGGCGATCATCATCGTGTCGGCGCGAGGCGAGGAATCCGACCGCGTGCTGGCCCTCGACGAGGGGGCCGATGATTACCTGATCAAGCCGTTCGGGCTGCAGGAGCTGCTGGCCCGGATCAGGGCGGTGCTCCGGCGCAGCCGCCAGCCGGGGAGCGTGTCCGGCCAGCTGCTGCAGCACGGCCCGCTCACCGTGGACCTGCGCACCCACAAGGTGACGATGAACGGGAACCACGTGGCCGTGACGCCCAAGGAGTTCGCCATCCTGGAATGCCTGGCCAGCGACCCGGGACGGGTGGTCAGCCGCCAGGAGATGCTCGAGCGCGCGTGGGACGAGCACTGGTACGGGCCGACCAAGGTGCTGGACGTGCACATGGCGGCGCTGCGGAAGAAGCTCGGCGACCCCGGCCTCATCGAGACTGTCTACGGGCACGGCTTCCGGCTCGCCGATCAGGGCGGTCATCCGTGACCAGGCGGATCCTGCTGGTCCTGGTGGGGTTCACCGCCGTGGTGCTGGTCGGCGCCGTGGTGCCGCTGACGCTGAACGCCACCGCGCATGACCGGAGCTCCTTCATCCAGGCCACCGCGGGCATGGTGCGCTCCGACGCGCTGATCGCCCAGGCGCGCCTGGACGGCAAGAAGGACGGCCCCCTGGTCACCCTGATCAGCCAGAGCCGGACGGCCGGGGACGGCCTGCTGATCCTGTCCGGCCGGTGCCCGCGGCAGGGGCTGGTGAAGAGCGAGGGGATGCCGGCCGGCGACTGGCACCAGTTCGCCTGCCGGGCGAACCTGCAGGCGAACCTCACGCCCAAGGCGGGGCCGGTCCAGCCCCTCACCCAGACCACCGGGTCCTCGGTCGTCGCGGCCACGCCGGTCTACAACGGCTCGCACGTGCTGGTGGGCACAGTGGTCCTGGCCCGGTCGACCCAGCCGCTCGACGACGAGATCGTCGGCCTGTGGGTCATCCTCGGCACGATCAGCGTGGCCGCCCTGCTCGCCGCCACGCTGCTGGGCTTCGCGCTGGCCCGGTGGGTGAGCAGGCCGCTGGCCGGGCTGGACAGCGCGGCGCGCAGGCTGGCCGACGGCGACCTGGCCATCCGGGCCGTGGTCGACTCGGGGCCGCCGGAGCTGCGCCGCCTGGGGACGACGTTCAACACCATGGCGGGGCGGCTCGAGGCCCTCGTGCACGGGAACCGCGCCATGATCGCGGACGTGTCGCATCAGCTGCGCACCCCGCTGGCCGCGCTGCGGCTGCGGCTCGACCTGCTCGCCGCCGACACCGACCCGGCCACCGGGCACGAGCTGGCCGGCGCGCAGGAGGAACTGGCCCGGCTGTCCCGGCTGGTGGACGGCCTGCTGGCGGTGGCGCGCGCCGAGAACGTGGTGCCGGTGCCCGCCGCGGTGGACGTGGCCGAGGTGGCCAGGGAACGGGTCGTGGCGTGGCACCCGGTGGCCGACGACCGGGGCATCACGCTCGAGGCCACCGGCGGCGGCAGGGCCGGCGGGCCGGGCCGCGCCCCGGTGCTGGCCTGGATCGGCGAGGGCCACCTGGAGCAGATCCTGGACAACCTGATCGCCAACGCGCTCGAGGCGCTGAGCGCGGGCGGCCGCGTCATCGTGACCACCGCGGCCACCGCGGCCGGCGCGCAGATCACCGTGGCCGACGACGGCCCCGGCATGAGCGCCGAGGACCGGGAGCGTGCCTTCCTGCGGTTCACCACCTCCAACCCGAACGGCACCGGGCTCGGCCTGGCCATCGTGCACCGCCTGGTCACCTCGAACGGCGGCACGGCCCGGCTGGCCGAGACGCCAGGCGGCGGGCTGACCGTCTTCCTCGACTTCCCCGGCCTGCCGGGGGCCAACGGCAGCGCTCCGGCCAGCGGGCCCGCCGAGAACACCTCCTCCACGCAGGACTTCGCCAGCCTGTAGGCCTGGCCGAAGGCCCGCTCAGGCCTTGTAGGAAGGCACCAAGAACACCGTCCGGAAACCCCGGAAATATGTCTGGCAGGCCAGGTATCCCATCATGATCGGGTTCCGATTCGGCAACGAGCAGGCCAGATAGCCGCGTGGCCCCTTCCCAGCGGAGAGCACCAGGCATAGCCTGCGGGTCAACCCAGGACGAATGCGAGGCCAGGCGCCGCGGCGCGCTGGCCCAGTGGAGGTAAGCGTGAAACACAGCGCATGGGCCACGGCGGCGCTGGCGGTATCAGCGACGCTGGTCATCGCCGCGTGCGGCAGCAGCACCAGCTCAGCCCCGTCCGGCGGCAGCACCAGCAGCGCCGCCACGTCGAGCGCGGCGGGGAGTCCCGCTGCCAGCGCCTCAGGGAGCACGCTCGGCTGCATGGTCACCGACACCGGCGGCATCGACGACCGGTCGTTCAACGCCTCGTCATGGGCCGGCATGCAGGCTGCCGCCGCCGCCGGCCACGGCATTAGCGTCAAGTACCTGCAGTCGACCACGGAAAGCGACTACGTACCCAACATCAACACGTTCGTCAGCCAGAAGTGCAGCATCATCGTCACCGTCGGGTTCCTGATGGGCGACGCGACGCAGGCGGCGGCCAAGGCCCACCCGAGCCAGAAGTTCGCGATCGTGGACTACAACTACACCCCGCCGCTGACGAACGTGGACGCGCTGCTGTTCAACACCGTGCAGGACGGCTTCCTCGGCGGGTACCTGGCGGCCGGCATGACCAAGACCGGCAAGGTCGCCACGTTCGGCGGGCAGAAGCTGCCGACCGTGACGATCTACATGGATGGGTACTACGACGGCGTGCAGTACTACAACTCCAAGCACGGCACGCACGTGCAGGTGCTCGGGTGGAACGAGCAGTCCCAGAACGGCTCGTTCACCGGTGACTTCACCAACCAGACCAAGGGCCAGACGCTGACCCAGACGTTCATCAGCGAGGGCGCGGACATCATCTTCCCGGTAGCCGGCAACGTCGGGCTCGGCGCGGCCAAGGCGGTCCAGCAGGCGGATGCCGCAGCCGGCAGCCAGAAGGTCAACATGATGTGGGTTGACGTCGACGGCTGCGTCAGCGCGCCGCAGTACTGCAAGTACTTCATCACCAGCGTGCAGAAGGGCATCGTGGCGGCAGTCAGTACCGCGGTGACAAGCACGGCCAACGGCGGGTTCAAGGGCGGTAACTACATCGGCACGCTGGCCAACGGCGGCGTCGCGCTCGCCCCGTACCACGATTTCAGCGGCAAGATCCCGTCCGCGCTGATAAACGAGCTGGCGCAGGTGAAGGCCGGCATCATTAGCGGCTCGATCAAGACACCGACCAAGAGCCCGGTGTAAGAGCCCGGCGGGCAGAGCATGACACTGGTGGCAGCGGTGCGGCATTCGCTCGCACCGCTGCCACGCTGGCGCCCGGAACCGGGAGGGTCGATGTGGAACTTGAGCTGAAGGGCATCACCAAGCGGTTCGGCTCGCTGGTGGCCAACGACCGGATCGACCTCACGGTGACCCCAGGTCAGGTGCACGCGCTGCTCGGCGAGAACGGCGCCGGAAAGTCGACGCTGATGAACGTCCTGTACGGGCTGCTCCAGCCGGACGAGGGCGAGATCCTGATCGACGGGACGGCGGTCCGGTTCCACTCCCCCAAGGACGCCATCGCCGCGGGCATCGGCATGGTGCACCAGCACTTCATGCTGGTGCCCGTGTTCACCGTCACGGAGAACGTGACGCTCGGCCACGAGGAGACCCGGCCGTCCGGCCTGCTCGACCGGCGCAAGGCCCGGCGCGACGTGCGGGCGCTGTCCCAGCGGTACGGGCTCGAGGTCGACCCGGACGCCCTGGTGGAGAACCTGCCGGTCGGCATCCAGCAGCGGGTCGAGATCATCAAGGCCCTGGTCAGAGACGCGTCCGTGCTCATCCTCGACGAGCCGACCGCGGTGCTCACCCCGGCCGAGACCGAGGACCTGTTCCGCATCATCAGGCGGCTGAAGGACGGCGGCACCTCCGTGGTGTTCATCTCCCACAAGCTCAAGGAGGTCCAGGCCATCGCGGACACCATCACCGTGCTGCGCCGGGGCGCGGTGGTCGGCGACGAACCGCCGTCCGCCACCGAGGACGAGCTCGCCGCGATGATGGTCGGCCGGAACGTCCAGCTGAAGGTCAGCAAGGAGCCCGCCAAGCCCGGTGCGGTGGTGCTCGACGTCGAGGGCCTGACGGTCACCGACGAGACCGGGCGGGCCTGGGTGAATGACATGTCCTTCCAGGTCCGGGCGGGCGAGATCCTCGGCATGGCGGGCGTGCAGGGCAACGGGCAGACCGAGCTGACCGAGGCGCTGCTCGGGCTGCGGCCGATAATGGCCGGGCACGTCCGGCTGAACGGGCGCGACCTCACCCGCAGCACGCCCAGGCAGCGGCTGCGGGCCGGCATCGCCTACATCCCCGAGGACCGGCAGGAGGACGGGCTGGTCCGGGACTTCTCCGTGGCCGACAACATGGTGCTGGACGTGTACGACCGGCCGCCGTTCGCCTCCGGCGTCAACCTCAACCTGGGCGCCATCGCCGCCAACGCGGCCGAGCGGGTGCAGGAGTTCGACGTCCGGACCACCTCGGCCCAGGTGCCCGTGGGCACGCTGTCCGGCGGCAACCAGCAGAAGGTCATCCTGGCCAGGGAACTCGGCCGCGAGCACAAGGTGCTGGTGGCCAGCCAGCCGACCCGGGGCCTGGACGTCGGCTCGATCGAGTTCGTGCACAAGCGCATCGTGGCGGCGCGCGATCAGGGCGTGGCGGTGCTCATCGTCTCCTCCGAGCTCGACGAGATCTACGCGCTGGCGGACCGGATCGCGGTCATTTACGACGGCCGGATCACCGGTTTCCGGCCGCCGTCCGTGCCGGTCGAGGAGCTCGGGCTGCTGATGGCCGGAGCGGAAACCGGCCAGGCGCAGGCACCGGAGCCGGCGGCGGCGCCTGCGCCGGAGCCGGAGCCGGCGGCGGCGCCTGCGCCGGAGCCGGCGGCCGAAGACAAGATGGTTCAGCCGGGAGCTGGGCCGTCAGGAGCGGGAGACGGCTGATGAGCGAGCAGGCGCCTGCGGCCGGCCCGGCCACCGCGGAGAAGAAGAACGGCGGCGACGAGACGCACCGTCGCTCGTTCGGCCAGACCCTCCGGGAGTCGATACTCGAGGGCAACTCGGTCACGGTGACCGTCCTGGCCATCTTCACCGCGATCGTGATCGGCGGGCTGCTGAACGCGTTCACCAACACGAAGGTGCTGCACGCCTGGGGCAACTTCTTCTCCGCCCCCGGCGCGGCCATCGCCGCGGCCTGGGACACGGCCGTCGGCGCCTACGTGGCCCTGTTCGAGGGCTCGATCTTCAACCCGCACACCGTATCCCAGCTGTTCCAGCAGGCGTCCTTCGCCACTGCGGTGCACGACGGGTACCTGTCCGCCGTGTTCAACCCGCTGTCGGAGACCTGCGTGGCCGCCACGCCGCTGCTGCTGGCCGGGCTGGCGGTGGCACTGCCGTACCAGGCCGGCCTGTTCAACATCGGCGCGCAGAGCCAGTTCATCGGCGGCGCGATCCTGGCCACCTACCTCGGGTACGGGATCAGCCTGCCGCCCGTCGTGCACGTGATCGTCTGCGTCATCGGCGGCTTCGCCGGCGGGGCGGTGCTGGGCTGGATCGTCGGCGAACTCAAGGCCAGGACGGGCGCGCACGAGGTCATCGTCACGATCATGCTCAACTACATCATGGCGTACCTGCTGGCGTACCTGCTGGGCAAGGTCATGCAGCGGCCCGGCCGGACCGACCTGATCAGCCCGTTCATCGCCTCCAACGCGCACCTGCCGCTGCTGTTCGGCTCGCACCTGCGGATCAACGCGGGATTCCTGCTCGCGCTGGCGTGCGCGTTCGGCGTCTGGTGGCTGCTGTACCGGACCACGACCGGCTTCGAGTTCCGCAGCATCGGCAAGAACCCCAGCGCGGCCCGGGTGGCCGGCATGAACGTGGAACGTTCCTGGGTGCTGGTGATGCTGATCGCCGGCGGGCTGTCCGGCGTGGCCGCCTCGACGGTCATCCAGGGCACCGACTTCAGCCTCAACTTCCAGAGCTACGGGACCTACGGCATCGACGCGATCACGGTGGCGCTGCTGGGCATGGGCCGGCCCCTCGGGGTGGTGCTCGCGTCGCTGCTGTTCGGCGCGTTCCGCGCCGGCGCGCCGCTGATGCAGGCCCAGACCACCACCCCGGTGGACATCGTGGACGTGCTGACGGCGCTGATCGTGCTGTTCGTCGCGGCGCCGCCGCTGATCCGGGCCATCTACCGGCTACGCGCGGCCAGGGCCGCAGGCGTCGGCCAGACGCTGTCCAAGGGGTGGCAGGCATGACGATCACCGAGCACATCCAGGTGGTCGCGGCGGGAGAGGCTCCCGCCAGGACCTGGCGCCGGTGGCTGGCGCCGGCGACGTTCGCCCTGTTCGGGCTGGTGGACATCTTCGTGCTCGGGCTGTTCTCGCACCACGGCGACGCGACGTTCGCGTTCTCCCAGCCGTTCGCCAAGGTCTCCATCCCGAACCTCTCCCTGCCCGCCGCGCTCACCTGCTACGTGTGCGGTGCGATCTCGCTGGCGCTGGCCGCGCTGCGCGCCGTGGTGGTGCTCAGCCCGCTGTGGCGGCGGGTCACCATCGGCGTGGTGGTGTTCCTGTTCGTGCTGGCGCTGCTGTGCTGGGCGGGGGCCGGCCAGACCACCGCGGTCAACGTGGTGAACCTGCTGCAGGGGACGCTCAGCCAGTCCATCCCGATCATGCTGGGGGCGCTGACCGGCGTGATCTGCTCCCGGTCCGGGGTGGTGAACATCGGCATCGAGGGCCAGTTGCTGCTCGGCGCGTTCGTCGCCGCCATGGTGGCCAGCGCCAGCGGGAACCTGTGGCTGGGCCTGATCAGCGGCGCGGCGGCCGGCTGCGTGGTCGGCGCGCTGCTCGCGGTGTTCACCGTCGGCTACGGCGTGGACCAGATCATCGTGGGGGTGGTGCTGAACGCCCTGATCCTCGGGCTCACCGGATACCTCTACGACGACCTGATGGTGCCCTACGCCAACACGCTGAACTCCCCGCCGACCTTCAGCACCATCAAGATCCCGCTGCTCGCCGACATCCCGATCATCGGGCCGGTCTTCTTCAACGCGACGATCTTCCTCTACCTGACCTACCTGGCGCTGGCGCTGGTCCAGGTGGGCTTGTTCGCGACCCGGTGGGGGCTACGCACCCGGGCCGTCGGCGAGCACCCGGTGGCCGCGGACACGGTCGGCATCCGGGTGATCGCCACCCGGTACCGCAACGTCATCGCCGCCGGGGTGCTGGCCGGCATCGGCGGCGCCTACCTGACGGTCGGGTCGGTCGGGAGCTTTGCCAAGGGCATGTCCTCCGGGGAGGGATACATCGCCCTCGCCGCGATGATCTTCGGGCGGTACACGCCGTTCGGCGCGATCGGGGCGGCGCTGATATTCGGCTTCTCCACCCAGCTGCAGTCGATCCTGTCCACGATGAACGTGCCGATCAACTCCAACCTGCTGCTGGCGACCCCGTACGTCGTGGTGATCATCGTGGTGGCCGGGCTCGTCGGCAGGGTCCGCCCGCCCCGGGCCGAGGGCGTTCCCTACGTCAAGGCCTAAACCCTTATGCCGAACGGGCGTACCGCGTGCGGTCCGGGAAGGCCGGCTGCGGCGGTGGCCGGAGGTGCGGCGGCTCGGGTGACGGCGCTGGCTCCGAGTGACGGCAGTGAGTTGCTGGTGGTCGCGAAGCGCCACCTTGCGGGGAGGATTTTGGCATCGGGGAGACTATTAGGGTCTATGGTGCGCAAAATCTACCCCGATGCTAAATTCCACCCCCAATATTTCGGGCCGGGCTGTCACGGATGAGGTCACGTTGAAATGAGTGTGGTAAGTGACGGCTGAGGCTGAGCTGCGGGCCAGGGTGGAGGCCTGGATCGCGGATGATCCCGACGCGGGCGACCGGGCCGAGCTGCAGGGGCTGCTGGACCGCGCATTCACCGAAACCGGAGGCGGCGCGGGGACGGGAGGGGACGCGGGCGCGGGGGCGGATGCGGGGGCGATGGCGGAGTTGCGGGATCGGTTCGCGGACCGGCTGCACTTCGGGACGGCGGGGCTGCGGGGGGTAGTGGCGGCGGGGCCGAACCGGATGAACCGGGCCGTGGTCCGGGCCGCGACCGCAGCCGTGGCCGGCTGGCTGCTCGAGTCTGGTCGCAACGGCGGGGTCAGCGTGGTGGTGGGGTGCGACGCGCGGCACCGGTCGGCGGAGTTCGCCGACGAGGTGGCGGGGGTGCTGGCCGGAGCGGGCATCGCGGTGCACCTGCTGCCTCGGCCCGGCCCCACTCCGCTGCTCGCGTTCGCGGTCCGCCACCTGGGCGCGGCGGCCGGGGTGATGGTCACCGCGAGCCACAACCCGGCCGCGGACAACGGCTACAAGCTCTACCTCAGCGACGGCGCCCAGGTCATCCCGCCCGCCGACGCCGAGATCGAGCAGCGGATCGCCGCCCTCGGGCCGCTGGCGCAGGTTCCGGTGGCCGGGGCGGGGAGCCCGCTGATCACCCGCCACGGCGACGAGTTGGCGCAGGCGTACCTGGACGCGGTGGTGGCGGCCGCCGGGCCGGCGGATCGGGCCGGACGCGCGGACTCCGCGGGTTCCCGGGGCCGGACCGGGCTGAACGTGGTCTACACGCCGATGCACGGGGTGGCCGGGCCGCTCATGCTGCGGGCCATCCGGCAGGCGGGCTTCGCGGCCCCGCACGTGGTGGCGGCGCAGGCGGAGCCCGACCCGGACTTCCCGACCGTCGCGTTCCCCAACCCGGAGGAGCCGGGGGCGCTGGACCTGGCGCTGGCCGACGCGCGGCGGCTCGGCGCCGACCTGGTGGTGGCCAGCGACCCGGACGGGGACCGGCTGGCCGTGGCTGTACCCACTCCCGGGCCCGATCCGGCGGCCGGCTGGCGGATGCTGACCGGGGACCAGGTGGGCGCGCTGCTCGGGGCCAGGCTGCTGGAGCGGACGGCGGGCCAGGCGGCGCCGGAGGAACGGCTGGTGGCGTCCACCGTGGTCTCCGCCACGCTGCTGTCCAAGATCGCGGCGGCGGCCGGCGTCCGCTACGCCGAGACCCTGACCGGGTTCAAGTGGATCGCCAGGGCGGCTGACGGCGTGCCGGGAGCGCGCTTCCTGTTCGGCTACGAGGAGGCTCTCGGCTACGCCGTCGGCGGCGTGGTGCGCGACAAGGACGGCATCGGCGCCGCGCTGGTCATGCTCGAGCTGGCGGGGATGGCAAAATCCGCAGGCCGTTCGGTCATTGATGAATATGACGACCTGGAGCGGGCCTACGGTGTGCACCTGACCTCCCAGCTGACCCTGCGCACGGCCGACCAGGAGCGGGTCATGAGCCGGCTCAGGGCCGCGCCGCCGGCCGCGTTCGGGGAGGAACCCGTGTCC
>Ga0335069_10010660_pt1 | contig 13019 bp, 31 predicted proteins | sample Lox_Sample_11_FD_206714 | JGI IMG/M metagenome (GOLD analysis project Ga0335069, IMG submission 206714) | Soil microbial communities from Loxahatchee National Wildlife Refuge, Florida, United States - Lox_Sample_1.1 | ecosystem: Environmental > Terrestrial > Soil > Wetlands | place: USA... | reverse complement strand
TCTGCTTTGTCTAACGCGCCCAGGATACCCGCCACGGCGTCGGCAGCCTGTTCCTGACCCATCACCCTTATCGCCAGCCAGTCAGGCGCTAGGAGCCGATATTGCGATATTGCAACCGTCATGTACCTTACTCCGCTACCTCGTAGGTAACTGCAAAGATGTCAGGTTTACATGGATAGAACTCACCGTTAACACCCTTGATGATCCAATCTCCGTTGATAGCCTTCATTTTGCCTTCGAGCGTGGGAATGGTTATCTCGCCATCAAAAAACAGCCAGTTCTCGACGTTTGCTCCCTGCTGCGCAAGCCAGTTCATCACCCGGTTGTTGCCTAATTCGGCTTGATACTTGATAGCCTCGATAACTACCGGCTTCTTACGAAACTTTGCCATGTATCCTCCTGATCCATTCGCTCACAGTGCTACCCCCAATTCCTCAAGAATCTGCTTATCAATGCCGGTAAGGGACTCGTCGAACCACACTTCCAAGGGAATCGGCTCCTCCGGCTCCGGCTCAGGTATATGGCGATTTTTCCTGTACCAGCGATTCCGTACCCTATCTGCCATTTGTCTGCGGTCTGATGGAGTCATGGTTACACCTCCGATAACGCCTTGAGTTCAGCGATGATTTCCTTCGATGGGTCTGCATCATAAGCCCTGTCGATAGCTAAGTCACATGCGGTAATAATCGTTCTCAGCGCGGCCTTTTCCTTTACGATGCGGATATAGTCCTTGATGGCCGGATTCATTGGAATACCTTCGGTCAGGCTGGCAATGTAGGCCCTTGGCGACTCACCAATCCTGCTGAGATACTTGGCTCCATCCATCCAATCGAGAAGCGTCACATAATCGACGGGCAATCCACCCCTGAGCATCTGGGACATGGACGTAAAGATGAGCCGATGCGAGTCCAGTGAAAAGTCACCGGGAGAAAGCCAGTCGCACTGAGCGAAGTATTTGTTGTCCAAAAGAATAGCTCCAAGGATAGTTCTCTCAGCATGTTCGTTTCGTGGTAATGGCCTGTCTTTCGTCTTCATGCGTCCCACCATTCCAGAAACTCATTCAGAGATTTCTCAGACTTTTCGCCAATGATCCACTGATGGCCAACCCAAACAGGTCCATCTGGGGAGCGTCCACTATCGGCGCTTCCGGCCTCGGCTTCGGGTTTGGCTTCTCCCTGGGCCGGTAAGGCTTGGCCTTGGTTTCGTATGGACATGGGTACTTCCCTTTCACGTACTTCCGGTAGTACGAGCCAGCGTAGGGAGTTCTGAGAAGAATCCGGTAGATGTTCTCAGGCACTCCGACGTGGATGATTGGCTCTCCGGTATAGAACTGGCAGGCCAGCATCCCCTGTTCGTAGGAAACAGCCAGCAGCATATGCAGATGGTCCTGAACCCCATGCCAACCGTTAGAGAACATGACTCTTTTCCTTTTCGGTCTGTTCGAGAATCCACTTTACGCCTTCCTTGGTAAAGTGCTTCTTCAGGTGCTCCTCAAATGTGGGAGGTCCTATTGGCGTGACCTTGATCGACTTGGCGATCTTATCCCTCGTGGCTCGGCAGGTATGCAGTTGGCCTGATTCATAGAACAAGCGCCATTTGCCTACAGCGTCCTGTTTCCATGTCAGGCCGTCGCACTTGCAGAACTGGCACATGATGGCGTTCATCAGAATGGAATCCCATCATCATTCAGTTTGGTTGTAACTACGCTCTTTTTGACAGATACCGACTTGGCTTGCATCACGTAGAACTCTCCGCTGTATATCTCAGCCAGACGCTCTGCTTCGGAAATCGCATTTGCTTCTGAAGTGTGGCGATGCGGAAACTTAGAAGGTCCGTTGACGGAAGAAACAACTATCCAAAAGGTATTCATGCTGGCTCCTGAAACGGAACGATGTTGGTTTCTTCGCCTATGCCCTCAATCCACAGCACATCCTCGATGTTGACGTACTCGCCCTTGACGGCGATCTTGAGCTTGCATTCGTGGTCCAGAGCCGCATCGAGGGCTTGCCAGAGTTCGGTATCGAACACGGAAGCGAAGTTGGCTCCATTGGGCAGTCTGCCATTGAAGGTGACGCTGCGGAATTCCTTGCCAGGAGTGTGCGTCTTTGGACCCAGCTTCTTCTTCTGGATTCCAACGACCTTGCAGTGCAGCACATCGCCATCGAGGGAGAAAATTCCTTGCTGCTCTGCTACTTCATTGCGCAGCTTTGCGGCTTTCTTCTCGGCTTCGAGCCGTACCGAATCTGCGAGGGCGTAGGTCAGCGATGCTCCAGTTTGATGAACTTGCTGCGCATCAATGGCGTCCCATTTCTGCTCTGCTGCAACCTGCTCGGGCTTCTTGCCGTCCTTCATACCATTGGTAAGGGAGTTGCCGTCATCGTCCTCGGAGGCCAGCCCACAGAGAGCCTGAAGGGTATACCGCCGTAGGTAGGTCCATGCGCTGCCAAGGGTCTGGACATTGATATTCCCGCCTTTGTCGATTGCCGGGGCTTCAGCCTCGGATGCAATCCACTGCTCTCCACAATGAAGAGAGGTGCGGACTCTCGCTATGGCCCTTTCGAGTTCTGCCGAGTCTGCCTGAATGATGGCGATGCCATGCTTGTTGAGAGCAGGGCGTACCGCGTTGATATTCATGGCAAGATCGGCATACTTCGACTTGAAAAATGGGTTGTCGGAGTCCTTGACGGCCACGCCGAATTCAGCCTGCGCTTTGGCAAGAGCAGAGATAAGCTCCCCAATCTGTTCGCTTTGAGTGAATGTGCTCATTTCGTCTCCTTTGATTCCCTGATGACTTCAGCCAGATGAAGAAGTGCTCCCAATATGGCTAAGAGGGGCATGCACAGCAGAAAACCCGTGCCGATAATGGCTCCAATCAGGTCATGCAGATTCATTTCGTCTCCCTTGCTGCCAGCCGCTCTCTCCTCACATCCTGGTGGCATTCACAGCACGGAACGAAGTCTGGATGCTCCCGGATGTATTCGGCGTGTGCTCTGATGTAGTACCGTTCCTGAAGCTCTCGGCGCTCATTGGGGTTGTCTGAAGGCCACGGGCTAGGACGGTCAGGATCGTAGTGGAAGGTCCAGTCCCATTGTTCAGTGTTTGGCATATTGCAATTCCTCCCATGCTTTACGCAGTTGATCGACCGCTTCTTCGAGTTCATCGAATCGGGCTTTCAGGTCGCCCGTGGCGGTTAGCATGCGCTTATCCTCGAACAGGAGAAGATACCGAGATTCCCGAAGACATGCATCCGACAACGACAACAATGCAAGTTGCACCTGTTTTTTGCCGCTTTTTACGGCCAGTTCAAGGAGAGATTCATTGCTCATGGGGCATCCTCACGAATACAACCGTACGTTTATAGCCCATTGCCACTGCTACGCGAGCCGTGATTTCCGTGCGCCCTCGGAGAATGTCGCTCAGAAATTGTTGCGATACTCGCAACTCTGCCGCGACCTGTTTCTGGCTGGATTGCCGCGCACGCGCTCTTAATACCTCAATCAGGTCAAATGCTGTGACTGTATTTTTCATACCCCACCATTATCCACTGTTCCGTCGATAAGTCAATAGGCGTATGCAAATTATTTAGTGGACAGTCCGTATTTTCGCTATCTCGCACATACCGCACACATAGTTTTTCTCTTGGTGGTGCGTTTCGTGGGGATTCTTCCTTTTTCGAACTCTAAACGCATTCCTTCCATAGATGTCGGCCATGAATCCCGTCCTGGCGTCCTGAACGTATGACCGTATTTTTTCTCAATGGCCTCGCCTTCCATCCAAATATCAAGATGATCGCGCCAGAGCAGGTACCACTCATAGAGCTTCTGGAAGAAACACCAAGCGCAATCTGTGCGATAGGGAATCTTAATCCCACGGCATTCCAAGTAGTTCAGAACGTCTCCGATATTCCATCCCCATTCATCCATTGGGAACCGGCGAGTTACGCCTTCCAATCTGTCATAATCCACGCCCTCTCGATCTCCACTTTCGTCGGCTCGAATGCCCACATAGACCACACAAGGTCCAACGGATCGAATGAAGTTTTCGAAGGGATAAATCTTGATTTTTCGGGTGCAGAATCTAGCCCAAAAGTTGGGAAGCATCTTTTGCTCATCTATAATCTGGACAAGGGTTTGCGGAGCAAGGTTGCGGATTGGCTTCCCAAGAATGGTCTCCATTTTGGCGATGTGGGCAGCCATCTCTGGGAGTTCATTTCCCGTGGGGGTATAGACATATTCATAATCATTTTCAGGCTCGACTTCAGCCAAGCGCAGACTCATAGCAACTGAGTCTTTACCACCCGATAATGCGACGATGTGCCTCAAATCGACCACACACCTTCCCCTAGTGGGTTAGCTGCTGTTCACTCCGCGATCTTTGGGAACCTGGCCCCACATTGTCAGCCGTGTTCTGGAATCCGCCCGCTCTGACGGATTCAAACCCTCCCGAGCGTCATCCTCGGGGGAAGTCCCCTGAATCGTCAAAGCTGCATATTTGGGCAATTGGAGTCGGCTCATCCTGTACACGTTTGCCCACTGGCGGGATGAAGTCACCATGCACCAGCGTGGTCTGAGCCATCGAATTGTCTAAAATTGACTTCATCTCGGCTTTGGACACCTTGATAAATACCACGCGGCATCATAGAATGCAAGTGCGGGGTTGAGTCTGGCAATCCCACCTCGTTCCATCTTGGCTTGGACACCTACTTGGAACAGCCCCGCAATAGGTTGAATCGTTTAGCGTCCGGAAGGACATCCCAGTTTGGCCCGCTCCTCAGAAGGCGGGCCGTTTTGTTGTCACAGTCAAAGGCGCGAGGGGATTACCGCAGTGGGGACAGTTCATTGATTACCCCTGTATTTCTCGTTTTCCTGTATGCGGTCATCGTCGTACTGTGCTTCGCGATACTGTTGGCAGAGAAGTATCAAGTTGGCTTTATCCTCAAGAGCATTCCTTAGCTGCATTTCTCTGTAGAGAAGTGCTTGGGCGATCTCTTCTGGTGGGCTATCAGCAGCTATTTTGAGCGCGCGCGGAGTAGGCGTCATAAACGGGATTCGATCTAATTCAATCATTTGGGGTCTCCGTCGATGAGAGTTGCCATCTGGATTTGCCAAGCAGCAAACTCGTCCGAGGTCATCTCACTTAGCAGTTTCCCAGTGGGCGGGAGTTGCCTTTCCATATTCGGCAATACACCCTCCGTTGCGCTCGTCGCTTGAAACCCGTGGTTATCACGCTCCGCATTAAACATCGCATCTCGTTCATCTACCCCATTCGCTTCAACGTATTTCTTCACGAATCCATAACGAAATTTCTCAGTCTCATTGCTCAGAAGCCGAACTCTGAAAGTCTTTGTCATCTCGTCTCTCCTCACTTGTACCCATTTACCCAGTTTGCAATATTGCAATTTCACAGAAAGAACAGCCCAAAGGCCATTCCGAAGATAAAGGCCACGCCGACGCCAGCAGCCCTCACAAGCACATCTCTGGCGGCACGATAGTTGATCTCGCGTTTGGTGGCGTCCAGGAGGTCCTGGCGATAATATTCGGGAGGCACCCAACCGCTTTCATATTCGGCGCGTGCTTGCTCTTTTTGTTCGTCGTTCATTGGGCACGCTCCTTTTTGCGTCTTTCATAGTAGTTATGCGAATAAATCCTCCGGGCCTCTCTGCAAAGTTCACAGCGACAACCTGCCGAATAAGCATGGGCCTTTCCGTGCGTCAATCCCGGCTTCAATGAAATGTCCCGCTTCGTATAAGTCCTCATGCGAGTCCGATTTATAGCAGCGCATTCATCGCACCGGCATCCGTGATTGTAGGCAGATGGTCCGGGATGTACTTTCGGCCTGCCTCTTTTATTCATTGGGCACCGTCCGCTTTGGCGAGGGCGTCGTATGCCTTGTAAATCTCGGCCTCAATTGCTACGTCTTTGGTGGCTATGGTGCCATCCCAAGAGGCGATAACCTCAATGCGCTTGGCAATGTACTTCAGCGCTTCATACATTTCATCGGCTGCTGCTTCACGCTTGGTGATTCCCGGCCTTGGTTTAGGTGATTTATCCATTCTGGGCCTCTCTTTCTGCCATCGTATTGGCGATTAAATAGCCGTTTCTGATGAATGCAAGGTGCTCTGCCATCGAGTTTGGCCCTACGGTGCGGTCCTGGGCCTTCCGGCGCGTCTCCGCGAGCATGGCGAGCCTGTAGAGCGTTTCTGATGGGGGCATGGATACGGTCATGGTTGCACCGTCTCTACCGCGAAGTGGAAGCCGCGTTTTCCGTAGGTTGATTCAAACTCTTCGAGGGTCATCGGATCATGGCCGAATGGTCTGCGATTGAGAACCCAGTCAGCACAGCATGGACCCATGCCGAAGCCCGTGTCTTGATTGAAGAATTGGCGACCTTGGAATGATCCACCGCAACATGTGCATGTCAATCTGCGAATTAGCTTTGAATCTTTCATAAATCCTCCATATTCTTTGGTTTATGCGTTATCGGAATGCGCATCCCACTGTCTGACTTTGCCTATTCAGAGCCGGTTTACCAGACCGGACGCTTGCGATGTCATGGAGTGAAACACCGCAAAGTCAAGCTGCCACCTTTCCGCCGTTCTTGCCGCATTTGCCAGCGATGTAGTCGAGCCAGCGGTCATGCATGAAGTTGTAGTTCTGATCCTTGCAGAATCCGGCTAACGCTTGAATCTGGTCCGCCGTAAATGCCGTGCGATTGATGCATCCGATACTTGCCGCATACTGATGATCGCGGATTGCATCAGCGAGTGCGATAAAGTCCTTCTTTGTCATTGTGTTTTCTCCATTTCTCTCCAGCTGGTGGGCTGGGGTTGCAATATTGCAATCGTGTGCTAGCGTTTTACTGCCTCTGCGAGCAGGTCCAGAATGAACTGCCGCAGAGTCTTGCCAGCCAATGAGGCTGTGGCTTTCACTTTAGCGTGAAGCGATTCATCAATCTCAACTCTGATTGCCTTGCTCATGTATGCAACAATAGCACAGAATGCAACGAATGCAACAGGTATTTTCAGGTTATCTGTGGAAATCTTCAGCAGGAATGATAAAATCCCGTGTTATGGGAACGGCCGTTGGCAGACCAAGAACCGAGTGGACTCCACATCTTAAGCAAGAGCTTATAGAACGGCTTACATCCGGCGAAACCGTTCACTCCATCTTCAGCGATCCAGCATTCCCCGCCCGGTCTACTTTTTATCTGGAAATGGCTCGAGACGCAAATTTTAGGTCAGAAATCGCGTGTGCGCGTAAAATAGGGGCAGCAAAGGAGTTCGATGACTTTCTTGCTCTCGCTGACCAAGCAACCGCAGAGAACTATAACGCCATCAAGGTAAAGCTCTGGGCACGCACCTGGGCGCTTGGCAGGCTCGATCCTAGCAACTTTGGGGACAACCGCAACGTCAACGTTAACGTCAACGTCTCCCGCATCATCTGTCAGGATGACACTCCCCAGCTGCCCGCTCCGGCTCAGCCCCTGTTCGATACTCCATCCGGCGATCCTTCGATCATTGACGCGGAAGTGATTGATAACGAAACGGTTTAGGAATCGACCCTCCCTATGGCCCCGCGTGGCTAAACGCTTGAAAGGGCTAAGCGCCGGTACAAATTTTGCCCTAAAAATTCAAACTCGTGTAGTCATCTGTAATACAATGTAGTCATGCCTGTGATATCGGTACGTGTATCTGAGGAGTGGTTGGCGATGGTAGATGCCGAGGCTGATCTTCGGAAGTGGAGCCGTAATGCGGCAATCGTCAACATTCTCTGGCGGGTGCTTGGAGGGGATCATGGAGTTGTGGCAGGAGATGGTGGAAGCGAAGGAGAGGGTGCAGCGGGAGGCAAGGGAGGGCGGGGAACTGGTCGATCTTCCGTGCCCGTTCTGCAAAAGGCCAAGAAGCCAGCGAAGCACATGCATCCGGTGCACCCTGTGCGCGACCAACTGGCTCCAGGAGGAGATGGGTCTCCCGAATTATCTGGAAAGAGACCCCCGAGTTGCACGCCGGGAAGCTGCCCTCATGGCAAACCCCATCAAGCCTTTTGCAGGGCGGTTGGGGGAGGATGCTAATGGATAAAGACTCTGGTTGCATAGGTATTGGAATGATCATCTTGCGGCTAGGCCTCAATATCATAAGCACCGCGTGGAGCGTCGTAATTTTGGTCTGGGTGGTGACTCATCCTGGCAAGCTGTTAATCATCTGGGACTGGATGTGGAATTGAAGGAGTGGTCATGGCAGAGACGAAGAAGCGGGTAAGGCGGAAGTCGGCAGCAATAGTGCGAATCAACGTGGTAAGGGAAGAGACAGTATGGAAGCCAAGCCGGGACTGGCGGCAGGTAGGCGTCGATCCCATGAAGTTCGAGTACGTGGACGAAGTTCTGCCAAAGGTGGAGACGACCTCTCTTCTGGAGCAGACCATGCCGGAGGCGAAGTTCGATCTGGCGAAGGTGATCAAGGCCCTGAACGGGCTCTAGGGGGGTGTGCGGAGTGTTTTGCGGTGAGTCCGTATCACCAGAAGGGATGTTCAAAGCGATGAATCCAAATCAGGCAGCCGCTATTTCTGTGGCTCTCATCGGCATAATGCTCATCCTTGGCCTCGGCTTATCTGGGATTAGATATGAGTTAAGGCGGATCGCAGATGCCTTAGAGAAGGACGGTAAGCGATGAGCGAGATCAAAGTACCGCATGCGATGCGGGAAAGGATACGGGCAAGAGTCGAAGAGTTCCTTCACGGTCCCGCCGATGCCATCGAATTCGACGCGACAGTTGACGCTTTCGCGGAAGAGTTAGCCAAGAATCCGATTGTGCCTACCAATGAGCAGGTCAAGAAGATGAAGGACGATCTTCATCCAAATTTTGCTCCCAATTATGTTTGCTTCGGATCAGGAGACTTCGAGGATGGTGCCGTTGAATGGCAACGCCGCATGTTCCTTTCCCCGGAGCCGGAGATACCGGAAGAAGTGGAAGACTTGCTCTGGGGCGAATACGAGGAAGTGGGCCACGGCAATGAAGCCAACGCTAAGATCATCGAAGCCTACCGCCGTGGAAGGGCTTCAGGGGAGAAATGGTTCATCGACAAGAACGGCAACCTTGATGGGAAAGTGCATCCCGACAATCCCGCTACATCGAAGGAGGAATGACCATGTTTCCAGCAACACCTCACGTATGGATTCCGCCCCTGATGGATCTCTGGGCCTTCTGGGCTATCCTCCTGATATATGCCTAGAGCCCTGAGCGATGTTCTCAGTCCCGATGGAACACTCGATGTCCGCAAGCTCTGGACTCCGACCCCCAAGAACCTCATCATTCGCAGGTCGCCCGCATCGAACCGGCTCAGGGTGGGAGGCACGGGCTCAAGCAAAAGCTCAGATGCGCTCATGGAGGTCATTCAGAACTATCTCTTTCGATGGGATGGATGCCATGCCCTGTTTCTCCGCAAGAACCTGACCGAACTCAAGAAATCTTCTATCCTCGACCTCAAGGAGTTCCTTCCCGAAGACCTGTACCACTGGAACGCCACCGACTTCGTGGCCACCATTCACTCCACGGGCTCTAAACTCTTCTTCGGCCACTTGCAGAACCTGAGCGAAAGCGATCTCGCCCAGTACCTGAGCGCGGCCTTCCCGGTCATCGTCCTCGATGAGTGCGCCCAGTTGAGCGGAGAGGCTTACCAGTTCCTGCAATCCAGAAACCGTGTCAACCGCGAGTGCAAGCCCAACGAGAAAGGTCTGTTTCCCCGTCCCGTGATGATGGGATGCACCAACCCGGTAGGCCCATTCTGGGGCTTCTACAACAACACCTTCGTCAAGAAGAAGCCGATGAACCTGGAGCCCGACGCGAAGAAGGCCAAGGATGGAAGCTGGTGGATTCAGAGGAATGAGAAGTGGCTGTGCGTCTATAACCCCAACGATTACGACTATGTGCACTCAACAATCCTCGATAATCCGCATCTGATGGAGCGCGACCCGGACCTGATCCGGAAACTGGCCGCTCTGCCCAAGGATAAGAGAGACAAATTCCTGTATGGAGAACTGGACGCCATCTCCGGCCAATATTTCGACTGCTGGGAGCCGGGAGCCCACGTCATTACCCAGGAACGGGCGGCAGAAGACATCATCTGGCAGCCGTGGCAGCCCCGCTGGGTCGGCTGGGACTGGGGACGTGCTCACTGGTCGGTGGTCGTCTGGATGACGATTGCTATGGTCAAGGGAGCCGGAGGCGAATACAGGAAGCGGGTGGTGGTCTACCGGGAATATGCCGCAAGAGGAGAGGATTACCGCAGTCAGGCCAATAATGTCAGCGCATTCACGAGGATGGGCCTTCCATGGGCCTCTGAAGAGATCAAGAGCAAGTCAAAGACGATTGACGCCATCTACTTCAGCCATGAAAAGTTTGCTATCCAGATGGACCGCCAGAGCCCCGCCATGATTATGAGCGAGTATCTGACCGAGCTTGGGCTTCCCGCAGCACAGCGCGGTACACAGAAGCGGGTGGAATCGGCCACCTTGCTCTACGACCATCTTCGGACGCTGAATCTAGTGGTTCTCGAATCCTGTCCTGAAGTGATCGAAGCCATCCCTCAACTGGTAAGAGACGAAAAGAACATTGAAGACGTGCTAAAGTTGGACACGAAAGCCGACGACGTATATGACGGGCTGAGGCTTGGGCTCTATGGGCAACTGGGCTCTGCGGCCACGCCTGAAGAGGTGCAGGTAGCCGACAGGCTCAGGAAGATCGAAGACCCGATGTGGAGAACCATGCAGCACCTGAAGGTCACGCTCGACAAGGAAAAGCAGGTTCAGGAGGATGCCCGTCCGGACTGGATGCGGGAGGCAATGTGATACGTTATCGCGGTTGGCGCTGGGAATTACCGTGGAAGGTTATCAGAGACAATGACTTCCGAGTCTATAGAACATTTTGGAGAGCATTAAAAGCTCAATTATCTAGAAGATGGTAGGAGGCAGCAATGTGACAGACAACGACGTTATATCGCTGGCGTGGTGCCCTGAACCCGATCCCAGATTTTTCACGGCACGATGGCTTAAATGGGTCATGGCAAGAATGGCAATGAGGATGCTTGAAAATGTGGATCAGCAGCCAGCACTTTGACCTGATTCGTTCGGCGGCTGCAGAGTTCCGCGCCTATCACGAGGAGTGCATGAGGGCCAAGGACGAACGCATCCGCTCTCAGGAAGCGCGGCTGGCCGCGATGGAAAGCGAGCGCCGGGAACTGGTCGAAAAGATGCTTTCCATGCTGACCGTGGTTCATCCCCCGACAACCATTACCGAGACGGCTGAAGTACCGGATTCAAGCTGGGAATCCATCATGCGCAGGCAGATCGAGGAGATCAATGGCGACCCTGGAAGAGACGCAGCGTAGGATAGCAGTAAGCATATCAGGACTATCTCCGGAGATGCAGCGCATCTGTATCGAGGTATGTATGATGAGTTTCAAGGCTGGGTACCAACAGGCCCAGAACGATTTCCAGTCGGCCTCGCAATCGCTTTTGGTTCATTAAGGAGATTCACGATGGCTTTTAAGGCAAAGGATGGCAAGGAATTTTCGATGTCCTCGCGGATGCGGGCGCATAACCGGGGGATAGAGGAACCGGAAGAGAAGGGCGATCCGCTTGAGCCCCCCGAGGGCATGGAAGGCGAGCCTGACGGCGATGAGGTAGCCGCCGAACACGGTCCCGCCCACGAAGTGCATCACACCCATGACCATGAAGGCGGTATGCATCACGTTCATTCAGTGCATCCAGACGGATATGAGCACCACTCCGATCACGGCAGTGTTGAAGAGGCTCTGGAGCATCACCGCAAGGTGGCAGGCGCAAGCCATGAGGAGCCGGACGGCGACGAGGGCAGGGAAGAAGAATACGAGGAAGCCTGATGCCGTGGGATGAAGTATTGCATAAGTTCGGAGCGGGAAAATTGCACTCGGGCTCGAAGTCAGGCCCTCCCGTCAGCAACCGGAAGCAGGCTATCGCTATCATGCTCAGTGAAAAACGCGAGGGAGAAGAGGGAAAGAGCGAGTACCTGAGCAGGCATCTGAATTCCGACCTTCCAAAGCGGAAAAAGTGAGAGATGGAGAACGCATTTTCGAGGCAATTGACCGGCTGCGCGAGGAGATCGAGTGCATCTGGCGTATTCTGGCATTGGCCCACAAAGATCATCTGAGAATCGAGGTATTTGGGTATATGTCCATCCAGGCAGGCAGTTCCAAGAGTTTCAAGGCAGTTCTCACCAATCATGGCGTCGAGGTTCCGCTTCCATCGGTTCCTGCATGGTCTGCCGATGACCCGAACGCAGGCCTTGCGCCTGATCCTTCAGCCCCAGACGGCTCGCTGGAGACGGTCAGCATTCCGCTCACCGATACGGCGGCTCAGGTTACGGTGACAGCCAGCCTCGTCATCAATGGCGTGACCGTTTCCGGGTCGGCTACCAGCGCGATTACCGCAGCGCCTGATGATTTCGTTCTTACCGTGACGGAGCAGTAGCCATGTATGGATCGAAGACAAAAACCGTGAATCTCGGCAAGAAAGGCTCCTTCGAGGAGCACCCTGGCGCTCTCCACGAAGCTCTCCACGTTCCGCTGGGCGAGAAAATACCCGAAAAGAAGCTCGAAGGCGAGCATCACGGGCGACTTGGACGGGAAATAGCCTCCGCGAAGGGTTTTAAAGCGATGCATCACGGAAAATAGATGCCCGACGAAGAGATTCAGACCGAAGAGTCCACGCCGCTAGGCACCTACGCCCCCTTTGACATCTCCGATCAGAAGGAATGGACCAAGCAGCGGTTGGACGATGAAAACGAGGAAGGCAAAGAGCTGAATCTCGCTTCCAACCTCAAAAACATGGTGGTGGCAGCCTGCCAGCGCGAGACTTTAGGCAGAAGGCTTGAAATCGGGCAGGCATGGCGTCTGCAACTGATGGATCGAGGCTTTCACCGTCTGATTCCACGCAAGGGTGGAGGCTGGAACATCGCCTTTCAGGGTGGAAACTCCGGATACGATATC
>Ga0335069_10010658_pt1 | contig 13021 bp, 10 predicted proteins | sample Lox_Sample_11_FD_206714 | JGI IMG/M metagenome (GOLD analysis project Ga0335069, IMG submission 206714) | Soil microbial communities from Loxahatchee National Wildlife Refuge, Florida, United States - Lox_Sample_1.1 | ecosystem: Environmental > Terrestrial > Soil > Wetlands | place: USA... | reverse complement strand
GGCCCTGGGCCAACGAGCCCGCTTCACCTTCAGGACTCCCAGGCGCTGCGCCAGGCCCCCGTCTCCTGGGCGTGGCGCAGGAAGGCGTCGTAGAAGGGGTGGCGCGACACCGTGGCGCCGTCCCCGATCACCACGAGCTTCATCCGGGCGCGGGTCATGGCCACGTTCATGCGCCGCACGTCCGAGAGGAATCCCACCTCGCCCTCCTCGTTCGAGCGGACCAGGGAGACGATGACCACGTCCTTCTCGCGCCCCTGGAAACCGTCGACCGTGTCCACCTCGAGCCCGAGCTCGAGCTTGTCGCCGAAGGCGTCCCTGAGCCTCTGGACCTGGGCATCGTACGGGGAGATGACCGCGATCTCCTTTGGGGACACCCCCAGGGCGAGGACCCGCTCGACCTCGGCCAGCGCGAGCCGGGCCTCCCCGACGTTCTGCCGCGAGTCCGAGCCGTCCGGGATCTCCTCCTCGAAGCCTCGCCCGGCCGTGTCCACGACCTCGAGCGGCATCTCGTCGATGGCCCGGGCCGCGACGGTGGGGTGAGCCCGCAGCTTCCCCTCGTAGAGCGCCCTCGAGGGGAAGCTCATGATGCGCTCGTTCATCCGGTGCTGCTCGGCGAGGGTGACCCGCGCCGGACCCACACCCTCGGCGAGGCGCTCGAAGAGCGAGACCCCGAGTCCTCCCTCCCGCCCCGCGGCGGACAACACCGTGGGTGGGAGCTGAAGGTGATCGCCGGCGAGGACCGCCCGGTCGGCGCGGAGGAGCGCCAGGTAAGCTGCCGGCTCGAGCGCCTGGGTGGCCTCGTCGATGACCGCAAGCCCGAAGCGTCGGCCGGAAAGGGCCGGTGCGTCGAGGGAGGTGAGCGTGGCGAGGACGACTTGTACCCTTCCCAGCACCTCGGCCTCGGCCCGCGCCTCCAGGGAGCGGGCTTCCGCGAGGAGCGCCCTCGCCTCCCGCTCCTGCTCTCGCGAGGTGCTGAAGCGCCCCGGTCCGCGCCTCGCCCTGCGCGTGGTCGCCCGCCGAAGGAGCGCGAGCGCCTCGCGCACGAGCCCCTCGGCGATCCGCGCAGCCTCGTGGGCCGCGGCCTTGGCCTCCAGGGTGTGCTCGAAGAGTCCGGGCAGGACGCGCGCGGGGTGGCCGATCCGGACGCAGGAGAGCCCCGAGAGGACGAGCCGCTCGAGAAGGTTGTCCACGGCCAGGTTCGAGGGGGCGGTGGCGAGCACCTGTTCCCCCCGGGCGGCGGCCCGGCGCACCACCTCCACGAGCACGGTCGTCTTCCCGGTCCCGGGCGGCCCATGGACGAGCGCGAGGTCCAGGGCGCGGTCGCCGAGGTCGAGGGCGGCGGCCTGCTCGGGGTTGAGCGACGCGAGGGGAGAGGGTGGGGCGGAGGCCCTCGCTTCTTGGAACCGCGGCATCGCCCCCTCGAGCACCGCGTGCCAGCGCTTCCCCTCCTTCGTCTCCCTGAGCCTCGAGAGGCCGGCCTCGAGCCGTTCCCAGGTGACCGGGGAGGGCTCGAGCTCGAGGACCACCCTCCCCTCCGTCACCCAGTCCGGCGGCGGCTCGTCGAAGGCCACCCCGACCTGCGTCCGCGTCCTCCGCGCCACCACTCCCCGGGGCAGGTCCGGGCGATCGACCCGCCGCGGCGAGACCTGGACCGGGCTGCCCACGCCGATGCGCCCCCCAGGGAGCGGCGCCCCTCCCCGCCCGAAGGTGAGGAGGGTGCGGTCGCCCAGCGCCGCCTCCTCCAAGACGAGGAGGTCGGCGATGGCGAGGCCCCGCGCCTCGCGCTCCTCGAGCGGGAGACGGCCCCGCGCCTCCGAGAATCGGGCCCGTTCCTCGTCCCGTTCCGCTTCGAGAAGGCCCGAAAGCCGGTCCAGATGGTGCGCGATCTCCAAGGCTCTTCTATATTCGGCCGGGCCATGGCCGGCGAGTACGTCCTCTGGTTCGACGCCCGCTCCTCCGCCTGCCGGCGCGCCCTGGAGATCCTCCGGGCGCGCGGCATCGAGCCCACCCTGCGCCGTTACCTGGAAGAGCGCCCAACGCCGGAGGAGGTTCGCGCCCTGCTCAAGAAGCTCTGCCGCTCGGCGCACGAGGTGATCCGCCCGGACGAGGACGAGGTAAGAGCGCTCCGCCTGTCGGACCGCACCCCCGAGGCCGAATTGGTCGACGCCATCGCCACCCACCCGCGCATCCTCGAGCGGCCCATCCTCGCTACCGCCCACCGGGCGGTGGTCGCGAGGCCACCCGAGGAGCTCTTCGCCCTCCTCTCCCCTCCCCCCGAGGCGGAAAGTCCCCCCGAAGGTCCCGAGGCGGTCGCCAAAGGGCTGCCCGAGGGCCCCGCGCCGGACCCCTTCCCGGAACCCGTCGCCCTCCCCCTCGACGGAACGCTCGACCTCCACGCCTTCTCTCCCAAAGACGTGACCTCCCTCGTCCCCGAGTGGATCGGCGCGTGCGCCGCGGCCGGGCTCCGCGAGGTTCGAGTCGTCCACGGGAAGGGTATCGGCGCCCTCCGGCAGACCGTCCACGCCCTGCTCGCTCGGGACGGGCGGGTCGAGTCGTTCCGCCTGGCAGGGGAAGGCGCCGGAGGCTGGGGAGCGACACTCGTCACCCTGAAGCCCGGCTCCCCCTGAAGGCACCCCAGAGGAGGCCATTGCCCCCTCGAGAAGCCCTGGGGCGCAAGGTCACCGGCCTCTAGGGGGCGAGCGCCTTCTCCGCCTCCCGGAGCGCTTCCTCCACCCGCGCCGCGTCCGGGCCACTGCCCTGGGCGAAGTCGGCCGAACCGCCGCCCTTCCCCCCGAGGAGGGCGACGGCGGCGCGGAGCCGTTCGCCCAGATGCGGGCCCGGGCCCCGCGGGCGCGCGAAGGCGAGGTGGGCCCGTCCTTCCTCGACCGCTCCGAGGAGCGCCACCCGCCCCCGGGCCGCCAAGGCCTGCGCCACCGCTCGAGCCCAGGCCGCGGCGCCCGCCACGGGAGGCGCGAGCACCGCTCGCACGAGGCCACTGGATCCGGAGAGCCGGTCCGCCTCGGCCTGGGCCGCCGCCGCGAACAGCCGCTCGAACTCCTTTCGGCGGACCGCCGACTCCTCGACCGCGCGCGACACCGCGGCGGACAGTTCCGCGGGCGCGCAGCGAAGGGCCGCCGCCGCCTCGCGCAAGTTCCGAAGAGCTTCGGACAGCGCGGCGACGACGCGCCCACCGCACGCGAACTCCACCCTCGTCCCCTCACCCCATCTCTGGGCCCGGAGCACCGCGATCGCACCGACCGCGCCCGTGCGCGGGGGGTGGGTTCCGCCGCAGGGAGAGGCGTCCACGACCTCGGCCGGGTCGAAGGCCTCGGAAAGAGGCCCCTCGGAGACCACCACCACCCGGCAGCCTCGGGCGGGCTCCTTGCGCAGGGGAAGCCGCGCCAGCTCCGCCTCCGAGAACTCCCGCACCGTGACCGGGAGGTCCCGGTAGACGAGCTCGTTGGCAGCCGCCTCGACGGCCCGGAGCCGCTCCGGCCCGAGCGCCTCGGGACCCTTGTCGAGGTCGATGGTCGAGACCTCCTCGCCCAGGTGGAAGGAGAGGGTGCTCGCACCCGCCACCCTCTCGAAGACGGCGGAGAGGAGGTGCTGGCCGTGATGCTGCTGGACGTGATCTCGCCGCCGTACCGGGTCGACCTCGCCCAGGACCCGCCCCGCGGGCGGCGCTCCCGCGAGGACGTGGAGCACCTCGCCGTCTCTCTCCTGCACGTCCACCACCGGAACACCCCCGAGAAGGCCGCGATCGGCGGGCTGCCCACCGCCCTCGGGGTAGAACGCGGTCCGGTCCAGCACCACTGCCGGCCGGCCGCCCTGCGAGCGAACCGACACCACCTCCGCCTCGAAGCGGAGGAGATCGGGCCTTGCGAGATCGAGACGGATGGTCACGAGGAGGAGTCTATTGCGTCCCTCGGGCGAGCGCCCTCGTCACCTTCGTCGCGAGCTCCTCCTTCTCCGCTCTCCAAGGATCCCTCCCCGGAGAGCACCCCTTCTTGAAAAACCCGACCCTCGAGAACCTCGCCGCACCCTGCGGCCCGACTCTCCACCCGACGGGATTGTCCGGAAGGGCCTTGTGTGTCGTCGCCACTGCCGGGCCTGCGCACACTCGCCGTCAAACACATACAGGGCTTCGATCTTTAGGTCGGTGCTCTCGGCCTTCCAAGGGATGCGAGCGACGGACACCGACCTCGGGTCATCCGGACCGATCCTTTTCGAGCGGGGGCGCGAAGGGACGCTTGCTCGCGGACCCTTCCCCGACCTGCTAGGGTCATTTCTCGAGGAGGCGCGCATGCGAAGAGCACTCGCGGCCGCCGCCGTGCTCGCGGCGGTGGGATGCAAGCAGGAGCCGGTCGCGCCGGCCCCCACCCCGGTCGCCGAATGGGCGGAGCAGTCGCCCGACGGGCGGTTCGAGGTCCGGCAACGCCGGGAGGCCGGCGGTTGCCAGGTGCAGGCGGTCGCGAAGTCGGGCGACGGAGAGAAGACCCTCTGGGCGAGCCAGCTCTGCCTCCCCACCGCCTCGGGCCTCGTCTTCCTCTCTCCGAACGGCGAGAGGCTCCTCGTCCTCGATCTCTTCCCCGCGTCGCAGGCCGCCCAATCGCCCGACTGGTCGCATATTCCCCTCATCTCCCTCTGGGGCCGCGGGGCGGTGATCCGGGAGTACACGGGCGCCGAGGTCCTCCTGCCCGCGCGCGTGACCGACATGCGGAAGGTGCTCTCCTGGGTCCGCGGGGACACCTTCGACGACGCCCGGCGCGCCGTCCGCCCCGCGACCGATGGCTCGGAGGTGGCGATCGATCTCGTCGACGGGCGCACCCTCTCGGTCGGGTTCGAGGGGGACCCGCTGCCCACGCCCGCCGCCGAGCCGGCCCGGCCCACCCGAGGGGCCGTCACCTCCGACTCGGCGCCCTTGCCCGCAAGGGTCTCTGCCGAGACAGCGCCGAAGGCGAAGAGCCCGGACCCGATCGCCGCCGACGAGCGCGGCCTCTATCGCTGGGAAGACGACGAGGGCGAACTGCACTTCGGCGCCGGTTCGCAGATCCCCGCCAAGTACCTCAAGCGGGCAAGGCCCGTCGACGCCTCGGTGGGCATCGTCCCGATGGATAGCCCCCTCCCCGTGGCGGCTCCGCCTCCTCCCCCTCCGGGCGCACCGGGGGTCGCGGGAGCGGCGCCCGGCGCGCCCGCGGCGCCTTTGGCCTCCCCCCCGCGCCCGGCGGGGAGTCCGGCCGGCACCGCTCCGCCCGCCCCCAATGCCTTCGGCGGCGGGGAACCCGCCGCCGAGCCGAGGCAGTAAAGGCGGGTCAGGCGCTCGCCCGGGGGGGACCGAGGAGCCGGCGCAGGTGGCCGAGCAGGGCCTCGCCGCTGAAGGGCTTGTGGATGAGCTCGACGTCGCCGTCCACGAGCCTATCCCTCACCTGCGCGTCGTCGGTGTGGCCGGTCATGAACAGGACCTTGAGCCCGGGGTTTGTCCGCGACAGCTCCTCCGCCAGCTCGGCCCCGTTCATCCGCGGCATGACGAGATCGGCGAGCAACAGGTCCACCCGGCCGCCTCGCGAGCGCGCGGCCTCGAGGGCCTCCTCCCCGTTCCGGGCGGACACCACCTGGTAGCCACTGCCGGAGAGCATCCGCCCGAGGAGCGTCCGGAGCCCGTCCTCGTCCTCGGCCACCACCACCGTCTCGCCCAGGCCCCGGGGGGCCGCCGCGGAGACCGGAAGGACCACCCGCTGCACCTTGGGCTCGGCCGCCGGCAAAAACACCGTGAAGGTCGTGCCCCGGCCGCGGCGAGTCTCCACCCGGATGGCCCCCCCGGCCTGACGGACGATTCCGTACACGGTGGCGAGGCCGAGACCCGTCCCGGTCTCCTTGGTGGAGAAGAAGGGCTCGAAGATCCGCGCCCGCACCTCCTCCGTCATGCCCATCCCCTCGTCTCGAACGGCGAGGGTGACGTAGCGCCCGGCGGGCAGATCCAGGTCCCGGGCCGGCGTGGAGAGGACGGCGTTGGCGGTGGAGATGGAGAGGGCTCCCCCCTCGGGCATCGCGTCCCGGGCGTTCACCGACAGGTTCAGGAGCACCTGGGCCAGCTGGTCGGCGTCGGCCAGGACCTCGAAGAGCCCGGGCTCGAGCGAGGTGGTCACCTCGATGCGCTCGCCGATCGCCCGGGTGAGGAGCTTCCCGAGGTCCTTCACCACCTTGTTCAGGGAGAGCACCTCGGGGCGAAGAAGCTTCTTCCGGGAGAGGGTGAGGAGCTGCCGGGTGACGCCCACCGCCCGGTTGGCGGCCTCCACGATCCCCTCGGCACTCTCCTTCAGGCGGACGTCGCCCGGGGAGAGGTCCCGCATGAGGAGCTCCGAGTACCCGAGCACCACCGCGAGGACGTTGGAGAAGTCATGGGCCACCCCCCCGGCCAGGCGCCCCACCGCCTCCATCTTCTGCGCCTGCCGTAGGCTCTGCTCCAGCTCGCGCCGCTCGCGCTCCGCCGCCTCGCGCTCCGAGACGTCGCGGATCGAGAGCACCCGCAGCCCCCGCTCGTCCCTCCTAAGTTCCCCCACCGTGATCTCCACCGGGAAGGTGGCCCCGTCGAGGCGGCGGTGGCGGGAGGGGGCCGCCCGGTCGCCCGGAGCAAGGGCGCTGGGCTCGAGCTCGGGGTCGAGGAGCTCGGCGTAGCGCTGCCTCCGCAGGGCGTCTCGGTTGCGACCATAGAGCCGCTCGGCGGCCGGGTTCGCGTCCTCGATGAGCCCGCTCTCCCTGTCCACGAGGAGGATGGCGTCGGAGGAGGTCTCGAACACCCCCCGGTGGAGCGCCTCGCTCTCCATGAGCCGCGCCACGAGCTCGCGCTGGGCCCTCTTCATCCGGACCTTTTCCACCGCGTTCTCCACCTTGAGGTTCAACGCCTCGTAGTCGGAGACGGGCTTGGTGACGTAGTCGTACGCCCCGATCTGGACGGCCTGGATGGCCGAGTCGAGGGAGGCGTAGCCGGTCACCAGGATCACCTCGATGTCGGGCTTCGCGGCCTTGAGCCGCCTCGCCACCTCGAGCCCCGAGCCGTCGCCCAGGTTCTTGTCGACCAGGGCGACGTCGATGTCCCCGGCCTCGGCCGCCCGGGAAAGCGCCTCGCGCGCCGAGCCGGCGAGCAGGAGGGTCCGCCCCTCGCCCTCCAAAAACCGGCGGAAGACGTCCAGGATCACCGGCTCGTCGTCGACGATGAGCAAGGTGGCCACGCGCCTAGTCTCCTCGTTCACTCCCGACCTCGCGAAAGAGGTCGAATCGTACCCCGACCGAGAGGGTGAGGGCGCTCACGCCCCCCCCCGGTCCGCCCGCGGCGAGGTAGCCCAGCTCCAGGAACGGCGCCGTGGACTTCAACGGGGCCGAAAGGCCGGCGGCGAGCCGCAACGCGAGCCCGGCGCCCGAGCTCGAGGCCCGGTTCGGGCCCTGTGCCGTCCCGAGGAAGAAGCCGGCGGTCGCGCTCGCGAAATACCGGCCGGGCCTCATCACCCCCTTCAGCACGGGACCGACCAGGACCGCTGCGCCGTTCAGCGTCTCAGAGCCGCCGGAGACATCCCGCGAGCTTATCATCCCGGCCGCCTCCAGGCGCAAGGCCAACGCTCGCTCGGGCGGCAGGGCGACGACGTCGCCGAGCGGCAGCTCCGCCCCGAGGAGAAGCTGTCCTCCCGAGCTCCCCTTCGCGAAACCGATCTGGCCGCCGCCGCTCGCGAACAGGGCGAGCTCGGTCGAGGACGGAGGGAGGAGCCACCGCTCGGCCTCGCTCCGCGCCACCCCGAGCTCGGCGGAGAGCTTCACGTCGGTGGGCTCCCGGACGGGCTCGACGCGGTAGCGAACCTGCCAGCGCCCCGGGCCCTCGGGCTCGACCACCGGCGCCGGACCTTGGCTCGCGGCGGCGCGAGGGGCGCCCGCAGCCGGGTTGTCGAAGTCGTCCCACGCCTCGAAGGAGAGGACCTCCTCGCCCCGGCCGTCCGCGCGCACCGTGCCGCGGTCCGGGGTGAGCCGGGCGCGCACCGGGGTTCCGGGCAAGAGCGCCACCGCCTCGACCGCCGAGGCCTGCGTGCCGGGGACATTCGCGGAGAGGAGCACCCGGTCGCGACCGCCGAAGCGAGGCTCGAGGTGCAGCCGGGCCCGCGCCATCCCCGGACCCCCCTCCTCGGGAACGAGCGAACCCGCGTCGGCCCAGAGGACGGGCGGATTCGCCGAAGGGTTACCGGCGCCATCCAGGGCCCGCGCCGTCACCCGGAGGTCCTCCGCATCGCCCGCCCGCAAGAACGACCGGTCGACCGACAAAGCCAGCGAGGCGGCCGGGCCGGGCAGCGTGGTCACCCGGACCAAAACCCGCGACGCCGGGGACCCCTCGAGCCGGACCAGCGCCCGCTCTTCCCCCGCCGGGCCGGGGGGGATCGTCCAGGTCCCCTCGTAGGCTCCCGGCTCGCGGGGGCGGAACACGAGCGTGCCGTGGCTCGTCTCGGCGAGCGGTGGCTCTCCCTTGCGCGCTGCCCCGTGAGGGGCCACCGCGTAGGCGAAGACCCGGACCGTCTCGGGACGATCCGCCTCGACCGTCTTCCGGTCGGCGACGGCGGCGAGGAGTGTCGTCTCCGGCAGGCGCAACTCCACCGCGGAAAACCCGCGATACGCCTGGCGCACGCCCGGCGGCACGACGACCGGGATGACGGCGATCCCGTCCTCCCCGACGGGCTCCGGCCCGAAGCCTCGGTCCCCGATGCGCAAGGAGACCCGAGAGCCGGGCTCCCCCGGGACCCGGGCTTCGCCCTGGCCCGAGAGCGGCACGGCCACCCAGCCGTCCAAAGACAGGGCTCCCGCCCTACCCACGGCCGCGATGATGGCCACCTGCGGGAATCGTTCCGGAGGCGGGCGATAACGGGCCGTGAACCCACCCGTCGACCTCCGCACCGCCTCCACCTTCCCCACGTTCGCGGTGACCGTGATCTCCTCCACCTCCGGGGGAGCTGCGATCCTGAGCTCCGCCGCCCCATCCCGGCCCAGGACGAGCGCCGGGGGGTCGGCGGACAAGGAGAGGGCTCCTCCCCCAACGGGCGCGAGGACCTCGTCGGCGCCGCCCGCCCGGGCGAGCCCCCCTGCGCACAACAACGCCGCGGAGAGGAGCTCAAGAGCCCGGCGCATGCCAGATGATCTCGATGACCGGGGGCGGATCGCTCGCCGGGGAGGGCTTCCGCCCGGCGGCGCGGAGGACCGCCTCGGCGGGGGCATTCGCGGGCGGCCGCGCCGCCGAGCGCCACACGCCCGACCGAGCCGGGGCAGGCAGCGCCGGGGCGGTCGGGGGGGACCCCGACACGGCCTTCTCCGCCCCCGGCCCGGGCGTCGCGTGCAGCGCGGCCGGCACCTCCGCCGAGGCGGGCCCCTCTGCCCGGACCGGAAGAGCCGACGCGAAGAAGGCAAGCGCGGCCAGACTGCGTGCTGCCCGGTCGACCCTGGGACCAAATCCGAGGGAGGTCATGGCGGCCCCCCGCCCGGAGGCGGTGGAACCTCGATGCAGAACTCGGTCACGGCCCAGGGCAGCCGACCCGGATCATCCGCCCCGACGAGGAAGACCTCGCCGCCGTATCGCGAGATGAGCCGCTTCGAGAGGTGCAGCCCGAGACCGCTCCCCCGCCTCTGGCTCTTCGTGCTGACGAGCGGCTCGAAGAGGTGCGCGCGGACGGATTCGGGGATCCCCAACCCCTCGTCGGAGATGCGCACCTGCGCCCCACCCTCGGCGGCGAGGACCCGGACCTCCACCCGGGCCTGCGGCCCAGCCGACTCGACCGCGTCGATCGCGTTCCCGAGGAGGTTCGTGGCGGCGTGCACCAGCGCCGACAAGGATCCGTAGGCGGGCAACGGCTCCTTCGAGGGCACGAGCGCGAACCGGCGGGAGAGGGGGCGGATCCGGTGCGCCAAGAGCTCCACCGCCCGGGACACCGCCGCCCCCACCTCGAAGGTGCCCAGGGAGCCCGGCGCCGCCTCGAACAGCTCTTCGTAGCCGCTCATCACCTCGCCCAGCCGGGTCACCTGCTGCCGCAGGAGCTGCCACTCCTCCCGCCCGGTCAGAGGGCCTCCCAGGACCCGCTCGATGAGAGCGATGGCCGCCTCCGCACCGGTGAGCGGCTGCTTCAGCTCGTGGAGGAGCGCGGGCACGAGCAGCTCGGCGTCGAGGACACTTCCCAAGCCGATCGACCCCGGCGGGCTTGCTCGAGCCATTCCTTCCCTCCTCACGCGAGGTGAGCGGCCGCTGCCGCCGGCAACAGGATCGTCACGGCCGCCCCGGCACCCTCGGCGCTGTCCACCACGATCTTCCCGTGGTGAGCCTCGACGATGCTGTGGGAGACCGAGAGGCCCAGCCCGATGCGCTCGGGGTGGTCCTTGGTGGTGAAGAACGGGTCGAAGATTCGCTCCCGGATCGTGACCGGGATGCCCTTGCCCGTGTCGGAGATCCGTAGCCTTAGGGCATCGCCCCCGACCGCGCCCAGGGTGACTTCCAGCGCCCCTCCCCCCGGCATGGCGTTGATGGCGTTGTCGAGCAGGTGGGTCACCACCTGTTGGATCTGGACGGGGTCCCCCTGGGCGTCGGGGATCTTCTCCTCGAATCGGGTCGTGACCTGGATCCCGGCGGCGCGGAAGCGGTGCTCGTGGAGCGCGAGCGCGTCCCGGACCGGCTTTTGGAGCGGGAAGCGCTGGCCCTGGGCCGATCGCTCCTGGTCGGTGAAGCTGCGCAGCTCCTCGACCACCCGCGTCACCCGGGCGGCCTGCTCCTGGGCGGCGGCGATCATCTCGGCTTGCGGGCTTTGAGGGGGAGCCTGCTTGCGCAGGATGGCGAGGTAGCCGACCACGGCGGTCATGGGGTTGTTGAGCTCGTGGGCGAGCCCCGCTCCCAGGGAACCGAGGGCCGCGAGCCTTCGGGTGCGCAGGATCTGGTCCTCGGCGGCGGCGAGCTCCCGGGTGCGCTCGTCGACCCGCAGCTGCAGCTCCCGGTTCCAGCCGCGGATCTCCTCGTCCCTCCGGCGGATCTCCCCCGCCATCCGGGAGAAGGCGCGCGCCAGGTCGGCGAGCTCGTCCCCGCCCTTCCTCGGGGCGGTGAGCTCGTGATCGTGGCGCCCCTCGGCGAGCGCCGCGGCGGCCCGGGAGAGCCGCGCCACCGGCCGGGTCACGGTCCGCTCCAGCGCCGCTCCGATCACCAGGGCCACCGCGAGGGCCCCGAGCGCAGCCCAGACCGTGTAGATCCGTAGCCGCTCCGCAGCTCGGAAGGCGACCGCCGTGGGCTCGGCCACCACCGCTCCCCAGCGGACCCGGGGTACGGGCGAGAAGGCGGCGAGCCAGGGCTGCCCGTCCCCCCGGCGGAGGAGCCGCGAATAGGAGAGGTCCCGGGAAAAGCCAACCTCGGCGAGCTCTTGTTCGTCCGGGGCGAGGCTCCCCTTCATCCCGGCGATCGGCTCCCGGCGCGAGTCGACGAGGTAGGCCACCCCGCTCGCCGACGACAGCTCGGCGAGCCGTGCCTCCACCTCCCTCAGCGAGAGCTCCGCCGCCACCGCCCGGTGTGCCCCGATCCGCAGGGCCACCGCGAGCTTCACGGGGCCGTTGCGGCGGTAGGGCTCGGAAAGGGCGGCCTCGCCCTTCTCCGCGGGCGCCTTGGGGAGATGAGCCACGAAGAGGTCGAGGTCCGCCGGAGAGGTGGCCTCCCGCTCGGCCTCCGCCTCCTCGGGGCGCTCCACCAGGATGGGTCCCGCCACCGGGGCGCTCTCCTCGTCGACCACCGCCAGGATCGAGATGAAGGGCAGCTGCCGATAGGGGATGGAGAGCACCGCCGAGAGCTCTCCCGGGCTGTAGTCCTCGAAGAGGATGGGGGCGACCGCGAGGCGCAGCCGGTCGACCGCGGTGGAGACGAAGCGATCGGTGAAGAGGGCGAGGTCTTCGGCCGTTTGGGTCTGCATGCGCCCCACCGTCCGCTCGAACTCGTCGCGGCTCACCGTCCAGGAGGCGAACCCGAGCAGCGCGACCGGCAAGACGCCGACGGCGAGGAGCACGAGCCCGATCTTCACGCGGAAGCGCATGCGCACTACGGCCTCTACCCCCGCGACGGGTCGCCCATCCCCGAGGAGGCTTAAGGGCGAGCCCGGAGTGGCGATTATGGCCTCTGCCGGTGTTCGCCAAGGGTTACAGCGGAGGCCGGCTCTTGCAAGTGCACGCATGTAAGGGAAACGACTGAGCTACCCCGCGTCTACCCTTAAAGGGGTAGGCCAGGGGCAATGTCCGCGGTCTTTCACCCGTTTGCGGCGCACGCCGGACACGGTAAGGTGCCCGCCGCGTCACAGGGAGAAGGGGGCGCGATGACCCTGCTCGAAAGGCTCATGCCGAAGTCGGAGGATTTCTTCTCGGACTTCGAGGCCCAGGCGGACGCGGTCGTGGAAGGGGCGAAGCTCCTCAAGGACCTCCTCGATGACTTCAAGGACGTCCCCCAGAAGGTCGCAGCCATCAAGGCGGTCGAGCACCGGGCCGACGACATCACCCATCGCGCCTTCTCGAGATTGCATACCCAGTTCATCACCCCGTTCGACCGGGCCGAGATCCACAGGCTGCTCTCCCGGATCGACGACGTGCTCGACCTGGCCGATTCGGCCGCCCAACGCCTCGGGCTCTACGACATCGATCAGGTTCTGCCCGAGGCCCGGGAACTCGCCGGCGTGCTCCTCGCCCAGACCGAGAAGATGGCCGAGGTGGTCCGCGGGCTGCGCACCTTCCGCCGAGACCCCGGGGCGGTGCTCGAGGGTTGCCGGGAGATCAACGCCCTCGAGAACCAGGCCGACTCGCTCACCCGCCGCACCACCGCGAAGCTCTTCCGGGGCGGCAGCGACCCCCTCACCGTCGTGAAGTGGAAGGAGATCGTCGACCTCATCGAGTCCGCGACCGATCGCGCCGAGGACGTGGCGAACGTGATCGAGGGCGTGGTGCTCGAACACGCCTGACGGCACCTCTCCCCCGCCCATGCTCTTCG
>Ga0335069_10010657_pt1 | contig 13022 bp, 12 predicted proteins | sample Lox_Sample_11_FD_206714 | JGI IMG/M metagenome (GOLD analysis project Ga0335069, IMG submission 206714) | Soil microbial communities from Loxahatchee National Wildlife Refuge, Florida, United States - Lox_Sample_1.1 | ecosystem: Environmental > Terrestrial > Soil > Wetlands | place: USA... | reverse complement strand
GGTCGCGGCGTTCGGCGACCTGGGCATCCTGCGGCTGCTGCTGCAGGTGCCCGACCTGGCCGAGCTGAGGTCCTTCGCCGCCGACGTGCTCGGCAAGCTCAGCATGCACGAGCACGAGCACAAGTCTGAGTACCTGACCACGCTGGCCTGCTACTTCCGGGAGAACAACAGCCCGCAGCGGGCCTCGCGCATCCTGCACGTGCACCCCAACACGGTGGCCTACCGGGTCAAGCGGATCGAGGAGATCACCGGCCTGCGCCTGGACAACTACACCGACCGGCTGATCGCGCAGGTGGCGCTGGAGATCCTCGACTCGCTCGGGGACGAGCCGTGACCGCCCCTCCTCGGGCTTCGGGGGGGCTCGGGCCCGCCGCCACGGGCGGCCAGGCCAGCAGCGTCGTCCCCCCCGGAGCCAGCAGGGCTGGTACCGCCCTGCGGCTCGGCCTCGGCCAGCGCGTGCTGGTCTGCGACGGCGCCATGGGCACCATGCTGCACGCGGCCGGCGCCGCCCTCGACCGCTCGCTGCCCGAGCTCAACCTGTCCGACCCCGGCCTGGTCAGCACCATCCACGAGAGCTACCTCATCGCCGGCGCGGACATCATCCAGACCAACACGTTCGGCGCCAACCGGCTCTGGCTCGGCGACCACGGCTTCCCCGACCAGGTGGACGAGATCAACCGGGCCGGGGTCAGGATCGCCGGCACCGCCCGGGACCGGTGCGACCGCGACGTGCTGCTGGCCGGCTCGGTGTCGCCTGCCGTCACCGGCCTGCAGCGGCGCCGCATCGGCTCGGCCGAGCGCATCGAGGTGATCCGCGAGCAGGTCCGGGCCCTGGACGGGGTGGACCTCGTCATCCTGGAGACGTTCGGCTACCTCGACGAGCTGGTCGAGGCGGTCGGCGTGGCCTGCGAGCTCTGCGACGTTCCGATCATCGCCCAGGCCACCTTCGCCGACGACGCGCACACCCTGGGCGGCGAGACCCCGCGCGAGGTCGCCACCGTGCTGTCCGGACTGCCGGTGGCCATGCTCGGCACCAACTGCACCATCGGCCCGCAGCGGATGCTCACCGTGGCCGAGGACCTGGTGCGGTACGCGTCGGTGCCGGTGAGCGCGCAGCCGAACGCGGGCCAGCCGCGGCGCACCGGCCCGCGCAGCTTCGAGTTCAGCATCGACGGCGACTACTTCGCCCGCTACTTCCGGCGGTTCGCCGAGGCCGGCGTGTCGCTGGTCGGCGGCTGCTGCGGCACCACGCCCGCGCACATCCGCGCCGCCGCCGGGGCGGTCCGCCCGGCCGTCCGGTCGAAGTCCCGGCGCGCCCACCCCGCGGGCACCGGGGCGGTCCGCCCCGCGGGATCCGCCCGGCCCCAGGGTGCCGCCGGGCCCGTCCGGCCGGACGCCGGGACCCTCGCCGACCAGCTGGCCAGCGGCCGGTTCGTCGTCGCGGCCGCGATCATGCCGCCGTCCGGCGGGCGGCCCGCCGAGGCGGTGCAGGCCGCGGCGGTGCTGCAGGCCCAGGGCATCGGGGTGTTCGCGGTCCTGCCGAGGCAAAGCGCCCGTACCCACTCCGATTCCCTGGACCTGGCGCTGCACCTGCAGCAGGCCGGCGTGGAGACCATCGCCACGCTGACCACCTGGGACAAGACCATCATGACCCTGCAGGCCGAGCTCCTGGGCGCGCACGCCCTCGGCGTCCGCAGCGTGATCTGCACCACCGGCAGCCCGCCCGTGCTCGGCGACTACCCGGCCGTGGACGGCATCTGGGAGGTCGACTCGCTCCGCCTGATCAGGCTGCTGGCCGGCCTGAACGAGGGCCGCGACTCCAACGGGCTCGCGACGGCCATCCAGACCTCGTTCTGCGTCGGCGCCCGGGTCAACCCCGGGGCGCGGGACCCGGCGGCCGAGATCGCCCGGGCCAGGGAGAAGGTCGGGGCCGGGGCGCACTTCCTGGTCAGCAGGCCCGTCTACGAGCTCGAATCGCTGCTCCGGGTGGTGACCGGGCTGGAGCCCGAAACCATTCCGCTGCTGCTGTCCGTCACCCCGCTGCGCAGCTTCGAGGAGGCGGACTACCTGGCCAACGAGGTGCCCGGGGTGACCATCCCGCCGGACACGCTGCGCGCCATGGAGCGGGCCGGCCGCGGCGCGGCCCGCGCGGTCGGCATCGACCTGGCCGCCGACCTGCTCCGCGAGGCCCGCAAGCTGGTCAGCGGCGTGATCGTGACGGCTGCCGAGGACGACCTGACCGGCCTGGCGCCGCTGCTGGCCGCGGCCGGCTGAGGTCCCCTTTCTTCAGTCCGAACGGGCTGGGTCATCCGCCCCGGCCACCGTTCACCGCATCACCTGGCCGATGCAGCCTGCGCCGCACCGGGAATTCCGCGGCCAGCCCGAGTCCCGCACGACCAGCTGGGTATCTGGCGCGTGCCAGCGTCCTCTCTCCTGGTAGAAGGGCGGTCGCCTGCGCGACGGCGGCACCGCCGGGGGGCACGAGAAGGCGAGGGCGCCTTCCAGGCCATCAGCCTTAAGTTCTCGAGCTAAGGGAGGGCCGGTCACCATGGATCCTGCCGAATTCTGCGTCGCTACCCTGGCCACCTGGCGGCTGGCCCATCTCCTCCACGCCGAGGACGGGCCGTGGCGTGCCGTCGCGCGGCTCCGCCAGGCGCGGGCCGTCCGCCAGTTCGGCGTTCTCGACTGCTTCCTCTGCGTCAGCGTCTGGACCGCGCTTCCCGCGGCGCTGCTGATCAGCACCCGGCGGCGCCAGTTCCTCGTGCTCTGGCCCGCGCTGTCCGCCGCCGCGATCTTCCTCGAGCGCGCGGCCTTCCCCGCCACCTTCGTCGACATGCCCGAATACTCCGAGGACAAGGAGACCGCCCATGTGCTGCGGCCGGAATAAACCCATCTCCGCGACCGCCCGCCTCGACACCGCGGCGCGGGCCAGCGAGATGTTCACCTACACGGGCCGGACGGCCCTGACCGTGACCGGGCCGGCCACCGGCACGGTGTACCGCTTCGCGGCAGCTGGCGCGCGCCTGCGCGTGGACGCCCGGGACGCGGTAGCGCTGCGCAAGGTGCCGATGCTGCGGGCAGACGGCTGAGGTCCCTCAGCGCATCAGCTGGTCGATGTAGTCCGCGCCGATCCCGTTCTTCTCGTAGTGCTCGCGGACCAGCGCGATGTAGTCGAACACGTCGAAGGTCCCGTTCGGCTCGCCGTTCTCGTCCAGCCAGATCAGCGGCCCGGTTACGTTGAACGTCACCCGCATCGGCTCGTCGCACTCGTAGGCGACCAGCGTGTGCGACTCGCCCGGCGCCTCGTAGACCCAGTCGCCCGCGGTGGCCACCCAGTTGTGCTCCAGGTAGCCCCACTTGCCCGAAATCGTGTAGGCGAACACCTGCTGCGGATGGTAGTGCCGGTTCACCAGGCCGGCGCCGCGGCACATCAGCACGTCGCACCACCGGTTCTGGCTGGGGGAGATCCACAGCGGCCGGGTCCCGACGGTCTCGGACAGCGGGGCGTAGAAGCGGTCGTCCTCGGTGGGGGCGTTGGCGATGTACGCCTCCGGCAGCGCACCGGGCCGGAACTTCTGCTCGATCGGCTTGAGCTCCCGCCAGAATTCGCTGTTCGCCGTCTCCGCCATGGGTCCTCCTAAGATCATCTGTCACACCACGATCAGCGTCTCCCGCCCGGTGGCCCGGGAACAAGGCGCGTAATCCGGCGGGCCGCGCGATTGTCCCTTACGACATTCCCGCCCGCGCCCCGTTGTGCTCCCGCCACGGGCCTGCATATCGCCGTCACCGAGTGCTTGCCGCAGCCCGTCCGGCACGAAAGTCTCATCCTGTGGTCTCCGTCCCTGCACCCGCCCTCATTCCCGTGCCGGAGCCGGACCTGACGCCGGAGACGCTCATCGAGCGGGCGCGGGCGCTGATCCCGGCCATCCGCGACCAGCAGGACGAGGCGGACCGGCTGGGACACCACACGGCCGAGCTGGACCGGAAGTTCACCGAGGCCGGGTTCTACCGGATCCTGCAGCCGCGCCGGTTCGGCGGCTACCAGTTCGGCCTGCCGGTCTTCTGGCGGGTGATGCTGGCCGTCTCCGAGGGCGATCCGGGCACCGGCTGGGCGCTGACGCTCGCCGCCCACCACGCGCTCGGCATCGGGGCGTGGTTTTCCGAGGCGGGCCAGCGGGAGATCTTCGGTCCGTCCGGTGAGTTCCGGGCCCCGCACCGGGCGCCGCCGATGGGCCAGGCCCGGCCCGCCGACGGCGGGTACGTGGTCAGCGGGACCTGGGACTACTGCTCGGGTATCGCCCACGCCACCCACTTCATGGGCAACGCGACGGTCGCCGGGATCACCGACCGGATCACCGCGGTCATGCCGCGCGAGCAGGTCATCGTGCTGGACGACTGGGGCGGCGGTGCCACGCTCGGGATGAGCTCGAGCGGGTCGAACAGCGTCCGGGCCGAGGAGGTCTTCGTGCCGGCGCACTGGACCGCGCCGGCCGACTGGACCCACGGCGAGACCATGGCCCCGGGCGCCGCCCTGCACGGCCCGCTGTACTGCGGCCGGATCTACGGCGTGTACCACGCGGGCCTGGTCATCCCGGTGATCGGCGCCGCCCGCGCCGCGCTGGGGGAGTACGAGCAGATCATAGAGACCAAGCTCACCTACTTCCCGCCGCAGGTCCCCCGGTACACCCACCCGGACTACCAGCGGACCTACGGCCACGCGCTCGCCCTCACCGATTCGGCCGAGGCCATCGTGCTGCGGGCCGGGGACCGGTACATGGAGCTGGCCGAGCGCTGGGCGCGGACCGGGGAGCCGTTCACCCGCGAGGACGACGTCCGGCTGTTCACGATGATCCAGCAGGCCGGCCAGCTGGCCGCCCAGGCCGTGCAGGAGATCTTCGCGTCCTCCTCGTCCTCCGCGGCCAAGCGCGGCATGAGGCTGCAGCGGTACTACCGCGACGTGGCCATGTACCACGGGCACATCGCCGCCCAGTACCTGACCACCGCGGGCGAACTGGCCCGCGTCCACTTCGGCCTGCCCGACAGCCTGTTCTGATCCGCCGGCACCCGCCCACGCGAAGACCGCCACCGACCTCTGGGGCTAACCCGGCCGAGGTCAGGACTCGTGGATCATGAGGCCGCGGACGTTGCGGCCGTCGAGCATGTCGCGGTAGCCCTGGTTGACGTCCTCCAGCCGGTAGCGGGTGGTGACCAGCTCGTCGAGCTTGAGCTGTCCCGCTCGGTACAGCTCCAGCAGCCGCGGGATCGTGTCGAACGGGTTACCGCTGCCGAACAGCGCGCCCTGGATCCGCTTCTCGAACAGCGTCAGCTCGAAGCTGGGCAGCTGGATGGTCTTCTTGCCCGGGCCGGCCAGCCCGGTGATGACCACCGTGCCGCGCTTGCGGACTGCGGCGAACGCCGACGCGATGACCTCCTCGGTGACCACGCCGACGGTGATCAGGGCCTGATCCGCGCCGACACCCCTGGTGAGCTCGGTGACGAGTTCCTGCGCGGCCGCCGCGTCGGCCGCGACGTGCGTGGCGCCGAACTCCATGGCGTTCTCCCGCTTGAACTCCAGCGGGTCGACCGCGATGACGTTGCGCGCGCCGGCGAACGCCGCGCCCTGGACGGCGTTGATGCCGACGCCGCCGATCCCGTAGATCACGGTCGTGTCGCCCGGCCGCACGCCGCCCGCGTTGACCGCGGTGCCCCAGCCGGTCGGTACTCCGCAGCCGACCAGCGCCACCGTCTCCAGCGGCAGGTCGTCGTCGATCTTGATGCAGGAGTGCTCGGACACCACCGAACGCTGGGAGAACGTGCCCAGCAGGCACATCTGGCCGAAGTTCTCGCCGTCGGCGTGGAACCGGAAGGTGCCGTCCGGCAGGCAGTTGTCCACGAACAGCGCGCCCAGATCGCACAGGTTGGTCATGCCGCTGGCGCAGAACCGGCAGTGCCCGCAGGTCGGCAGGAACGAGCAGACCACGTGGTCGCCGGGCTTGAGCCGGCTGACGCCCGTGCCCACCTCCTCGACGATCCCGGCCCCTTCGTGGCCGCCCACGATCGGGTAGCGGACCGGGATGTCACCGGTGCGCAGGTGGTCGTCAGAATGGCACAGCCCCGCGGCCGCGAACCTGACCAGCACCTCGCCCTCTTTGGGCGGGTCCAGGTCAAGCTCGATGACCTCCCAGTCCTTCCCCATGTCCCTGAGCACCGCTGCCCTGGTTTTCATGCGACCTCCTGCAGGTATCCGCGGCTATCATCCGCCCGAGCGCCCCCGCAGGTCTACTGTGTCCGGCCCCAAGAGTCCCACCCCCGTCTTTGGCCCGGAGCGTGTGCCCGCGTCAGACGTCCGCTACCGAAGGCGCGGCGCTCAGCTTCAGCTTCGAGCTGTGGTAGGCGGCGCGATCGGCCAGCTCCGGGCTGTACCGGGTGATGATCTGCCGGACCCGCATGGCGGCGAGCGGGCCGAGCAGGTCGTAGCACGCGATGAACAGCTCCCGGGCCGGGACCCGCGGCCACCCCCCGGGCAGCAGTGCCGCGGGCAGGTCGGGATCGAGGCCGGGGAACGCACGCCATTCGTCCATCACCCGGGTCCTGGCGATGAGCGCGTCGGTCGGCGGCACCCGCCCGGCCGCCGCCGCGTCCCGCAGTGCGCCGGCGAACGAAGTGAAGCACTCGTACCGCGAGCGCAGCCCGTCCAGGTCCCAGGCCCGCGCCGGGATGTCGCAGTCGGCAGGCACCGAGCTGGCCCGGAACGCGGTGCCGGTGGTGATGTCGAGATCCTTCAGGTAGCCGATCACCTCGGCCGCGTGATCGCGCGGGGACACCCACAGGCCGTCGTACAGCGGCGCGAAACCGCGCCAGCGCAACTGCTTGCGCAAAGCGTCCCGCGCCGCCCTGTTGTCCTCCGGAATCGAGAACGCCACCAGCGACCACATCCCGTCCCACGGCTGGTTCGCCGCGCCGAAGGAGAAGATGCGCCGCGCCCCGTCGTCCAGGATCGCCGCCGCCCGCGAGCTCAGCCGGGAGTACGTGCGGCGGCCGGTCTTGGACGTGACCAGCAGCCCGTTGCGGGTCAGCCGGCTCAGCGCGGCCCGGGCCGCCGAGTCGCTGACGCCGAACTCGGCCAGCAGCGCGACGATCGCCGCCGAGGGCAGCGGTTCGGTCCGCTGCCACCAGTAGTCGCCGAGCAGGGTGAGCAGCAGCCGCGTCGGCCGCTGCGCGGCGGCGCCGGGAGACGTCCACGGCTCAGACAGGACGGGACGCTCCGATATCCCGGCGAGGGTACTCACCGAATGAGAATAACTTCGGCGGGCAAGGAGGGGCGACGCCGAGGAAGCGGAAGCAGTTATGCCATGTGATGTCATCCAGCACCTCGGCGGGCAGGTCCATGCCGTACAGCGTCCGCCCGGCCGGCTGTTCCCGGCCCATGGCCGGGAAGTCGGACCCGACCAGCAGCCGGTCGGCACCGAGCATGTCGATGAGATAGCGGATCGCGCGCCGGTCGAACACCAGCGAGTCGTACCAGAACCGGCGCGCCAGCTCGGCCGGCCCGGTCGCGGCGGCCCAGGGCGCGGCCTCCGGCCCGCGTTCCCCGGGCGGCTCCTCGTTCCAGGTCCGGCCCCAGAACCACTGCGCCCGGGTCAGCATCAGCGGGAACCCGCCCGCCGCGTGGCTGAAGGCCAGCCGCAGCGAAGGGTGCTTCTCCGCGACCCCGCCGGTGACCAGGGCCGCCGCCGCCAGCGAGCCCTCCAGGCCGACGCCGAACGTGGCCGTGGCCGGGCCCGGCAGCCGGTCGGAGGGCACCGGCATCGCGTGCACGAAGATCGCCGTGCCCAGGCGCTCGGCCTCGGCGAGGAAGCCGGCGAAGCGCGCGTCAGCCAGCGAGGCGCCGAGCACGTTGGACGCGATCTCCACGCCGGCCAGCCCGAGTTCGCTGACCCGGGCCAGCTCGCCGGCCGCCAGGTCGGGATCCTGCAGCGGCACCGTGCCCAGGCCGTAGACCCGGCCGGGGAAAGCCGCGCACAGGCCGGCGATGTACTCGTTGACCCAGCGGGCCAGGTCCCGCCCGGCCGAAGCGGGCAGAGCGTAGTTCAGCAACGGCGGGAACGGGGAGACCACCTCCGCGTCCACCCCGCTGGCCGCGCTCGCGGCCAGCCGCCGTTCCGCGTCGAACCAGGCCGGCTTCGCGGTGAAGCGCATCGGCCCCGACGCCAGCAGCCGCGCCCCAGCCTCCTCGGGTGACATCGCCGGCCACGAAGCCGGATCGCAGCCGCCGGGAGCCGGGGGAAACGAGCCGGGCATCACGTGGGCGTGCGCATCGATCAGCATGAGCAGCTCACGCCCCGTTCTCCGCTCGCCTTCGCGGCGATGCCGGGGCGCCCCCCGGCTCGCTCGCGGTCGGCACGATCGCCACGTGCACCGCGTCCTCGCCGGGCACCTCGCCGGCCAGCGTCTCGATGGCCCGCCCGATATCGTCCAGGCCGAACGTGTGCGTATGCATCCGCGCCAGCGGGAACCGGCCGGTCTCGATCAGCCGGATCGCCTCGGCGTAGGCCCGCGAGTCCACGCTGAACGCGCCTACCACGGTGATGGCCTTGTTGATGATCAGGTCGGTGGACAGCTCGACCGGCCGGCCGCCCTTCAGCCCGGCCAGCACCACCCGGCCGCCCCAGCGGACGGCGTGAAGCGCGTCCCGGATGGGCTGGTCCGCCATCGGCGTGAGCTCGAGTACGACATCGACCCCGGCACCGCCGGTGATCTCGCCGACGCGCGCGACCGTATCCTCCTCTTCCACGTTGATCGTGTGGTCGGCGCCGAACTCCCGGGCCAGCGCCAGCTTGCCGGCGTCCCGCGAGAGCCCGGTCACGATGATCGTCCGCGCCCCGGCCACCCGGGAGGCCAGCACCGCGGCCAGCCCGCGCTGGCCGGCGCCGAGGATGAGCACGGTGTCGCCGAGCCCCACCCCGCCCAGGTGGCAGGCCCAGCGCACCCCCGCGCCCAGCGGGTTGAACATCACCGCGATCTCGGCCGGGATGTCCCCCCGCACCTTGTGCAGGATCGAGTTCGGGTGCAGGTGGATGTACTCCGAGAAGCCGCCCCACGGACCGAGCCCGCGTTCCGGCGGGTTGGAGCCGCCGTGGCTGCCGATCCGGTGACGGCAGGACATGTAACGCCCGGCCAGGCACAGGTCGCAGGACCGGCACGGGATCAGGATCTCCACCGCCACCCGGTCGCCGGGCTGGACGTCCCAGCGCTCAGCCGCCCGCGGGCTGACCTCCTCGATGATCCCGAGCGGCTCGTGCCCCGGCACCATCGGCAGCCACTGGCTGCTCAGGCTGCCCTTGTACTGCTCCACGTCGCTGCCGCAGATCCCGCACGCCTCAATCCGCAGCAGCCCGCCGTCGTCCGGCCCGATCACCGGCCGCGCGAACTCGCGCAACTCGATCTGCCGCGGCCCGGTCTGCACCGCCGCCCTGATCATGTCAGCCAAGATCAGCCTCCGAAGTGATGTCCAGCGGGATCAGCGGCACCGGCCCCGCCGCCGCGCCCGCGTCCGGCGTGTACGCCCAGTACTTGGCCCGGGCGCCGCCGTCGATGACGAAGTCGCACCCGGTGATCAGGCGGGCGTAGTCGGACGACAGCCAGGCGATGCAGTGCCCGATGTCCGTGGGGGTGGCCGGCTCGCCCATCGGGATGTTGCCGCGCACGTCATACGTCCCGGTCGGCCGCCACCAGGGCGGGCGGTCCCCGGCGTCCCGGGCCGGACGCGGCCGCAGCTCCGTCCGCCCCTCCGCGCGCCACTGCGCGAGCAGTTCCGGGTTGTCCGGCCGCGGCGCGGCCGGGGTGAAGCTGTTGACCCGGATCCCGTACGGCGCCAGGTCCATCGCGGCGGCCCGGACGAAGTTGGCCAGCGCGCCCTTGTGCGTGGCGTAGGCGATGAAGCCGGCGGCGCCCTGCCACGCGTTCGACGACAGGATCGAGACGACCGAGCCCTTGACGCCGCGCTCGATCATCGACAGCGCCGCGTGCTTGGTGTACAGGAAGTTCCCGTTGACCGCGATGGTGATCGCCCGGTTGAAGGAGGCCAGGTCCTCTTCCAGGATGTGATTGGTGTGCAGCCAGGCCGCGTTGTTGACGACGATGTCGATCCGGCCCCACGTCTCGAGCACCGAAGCGATGTTCGCCACCACGTCGGACTCGACGCTCACGTCCCCGGACAGCGCGAGCCCTGTCCCGCCGTTGCGCTCGATCCGCCGGACCGCCGCCTTCGCGGCCTCGGGCACCAGATCGTTGCACGCCACCCGGGCGCCATAACGCGAAAGCGCCAGCGCGATCCCGCTGCCGATGTTCGGTCCGGCCCCGGTGACCAGCGCCACTTTCCCGTCCAGCGATATGTCCACCTCGCAGCCCCTCAGCTCGATGTCCTTCAGCTCGAAGTCCCTCAGCTCGAAGTGACTCAGCCCTGGGGCCGGCCACAGCCTCGGGCCCGGCCAATACGGTGCTGGTCATAAGAGCCCCTCCTGGCTCAGGGCACACGATATATGACACTTTCAGCGACGAGTAGCGCGTGATATGAAAACTAAGGGCGGGGCGGTTTGTCGCATTACCCAAGCCGGGCTCCGAAGCCAGACGCAGCCAGACGCAGCCGGATCCAGGCGAACCAGAGCCGGAGGAGCCACATGATGAAGACCCGGGCGGCGGTGCTCCGCAAGGGCGGCAACCCGTGGGAGATCACCGAACTCGACCTGGACGAGCCCAAGGCCGGCGAGGTCCTCATCAGGTACGAGGCGGCCGGCCTGTGCCACTCCGACGAGCACATCCGGGCCACCGGCACCGCGCGCCTCCCGCTGGTCGGCGGCCATGAGGGCGCCGGCGTGATAGAAGCGGTCGGCCCCAGTGTCACCCGGGTCAAGGAAGGCGACCGGGTGGCCTGCTCTTACATCCCCGTCTGCGGGACCTGCCGGTACTGCTCCACCGGCCACCAGAACCTCTGCGACGCCGGCAAGAACGCCGCCATCGGCTGCCTGGTCGACGGGACCTTCCGGTTCCACGACGGCCAGGAGGACCTGGGCGGCATGTGCGTGGTCGGCTCGTTCTCCCAGTACGCCGTGCTGTCCGAATGGTCCTGCGTCAAGATAGAAGACGACATCCCGTTCGAGCTGGCCGCGCTGGTCAGCTGCGGGGTGACCACCGGCTTCTGCTCGGCCATCTACGCGGGGGACGTGCGCCCGGGCGAGACCGTGGTGGTCTTCGGCACCGGCGGGGTCGGCATGAACGCCGTGCAGGGCGCCAGGTACGCCGGCGGCAAGAACGTCATCGCGGTCGACCCGGTGGAGTTCAAGCGGGAGCAGGCGATGGAGTTCGGCGCCACCCACGCGTTCGCCGACCCGGAGACGGCGCACGAGGCCGTCATCCAGCTGACCCGCGGCCAGCTCGCCGACAAGGTCATCTGCACCGTCGGCGAGATGGACAACGAGGTGGTCAAGGCGGCCGTCAACATGACCGGCAAGGCCGGCACGATCGTCATCACCGGGGTCGGCTACTACGACATGGTGCTGCCCGGCGGCATCCTCATCGGCTACCACCGGCGGATGCAGGGATCGCTGTTCGGCGGGGCCAACCCGCTGTACGACATCCCGATGATCCTGGGCCTGTGGCAGGCCGGCGACATCAAGCTGAACGAGCTGGTCACCCAGCGCTACACCCTGGACCAGATCAACGAGGGCTACCAGGACATGATGGACGGCAAGAACATCCGCGGCGTCATCGTCCACGAGCACTAAATACTCTAAATAAGAGGACACCCCGACAATGCCCAACGCCATCCTCGACCCCACCGGCGCCACCACGGCAACCGCGACAGCCAAGCCCCAGGCGCCCCATGCCCCCCGCCGCGCGGACCTCCACGGCGCCCGGATCGGCCTGCTGGTGAACACCAAGCAGAACGCCGCCCCGTTCCTCGATGAGATCGGCCGGCTCCTGATCAGCCGGCACGGCGCCATCGCGGTGGTAAACCGCACCAAGGTCAACTTCGCCGCGCCCGCGCCCGACGAGCTCGTCAAGGAAATGACCGCCGAATGCGACGTGATCATCACCGGCATCGGTGACTGCGGCTCGTGCAGCGCGTCCGCCGTCGCCGACGGCATCGCGTTCGAGTCGGCCGGGCTGCCCGCCGCGGCTATCTGCAGCGACGCCTTCCGGGTCACCGCCGACGCGATGGCCGAACTTCGCGGCGCCCCCGGATACCGCTACGCCACCACGCCCCACCCGGTGGCCGTGCTCACCCCGGACCAGGTCGCCGAACGCGCCGCCCAGGTCCTCGGCGACGTGGTCGCCCTCGTCACCGGCCAAGAATGACCGGACCCCCCGACCCCGGCGCCGCCCAGGCCGCCATCGAGTACTGCTACGCCCAGGGCTGGTCCGACGGCCTGCCGCTGGTCCCCGCGTCGCAGCCGCTGGTCGAGGAGTTCCTGGCCACCACGCCCCGGAGCCCGGACGAGATCATCGGCGAGCTGGAGCAGGTCGGCCGGAACTGCACGGTCTACCTGGCCGCCGTCAACGCGGCCATGGCCGGCTGCCTGCCGGAGTACTTCCCGGTGGTGCTGGCCGCGTTCGACGCCCTGATGCGCGAGCGCGCCGCCCGCGGCGGCGGCTGGCAGTCCACCAGCGGCCCCGCCCCGATGATCGTCGTCAATGGCCCGGTAAGGCACGAGCTCGGCTTCAACACGGCGGGCGGCGCGTTCGGCCCCGGCTTCCGCCCGAACGCGACCATCCCCCGCGCCGTCGGCCTGATCGTCCGCAACGCCTTCGGCGTCCGCCCGCACGTGCTGGAGCAGGCCACCCAGGGCCTGCCCGGCCGGTGGTCGATCTGCCTGGCGGAGAACGAGGAGGAGTCCCCCTGGCCGCCGTTCGCCGCCGACGGCGGCCAGCCCGCCGGGGTCAGCGCGGTGTCGGCGACGCTGCTGCGCACCTGCGAGTTCGTGGACAACCGGCACACCCCGGACCCCGAGCACGTGCTCAAC
>Ga0335069_10010656_pt1 | contig 13023 bp, 6 predicted proteins | sample Lox_Sample_11_FD_206714 | JGI IMG/M metagenome (GOLD analysis project Ga0335069, IMG submission 206714) | Soil microbial communities from Loxahatchee National Wildlife Refuge, Florida, United States - Lox_Sample_1.1 | ecosystem: Environmental > Terrestrial > Soil > Wetlands | place: USA: Florida... | reverse complement strand
CTATGGTTCAACTCATTCGATCGAATTGAAGAAGGTGATGGAAGACATCGCCATTGTGGACCAGAAGCTCGATGGTGGCGAAGACACCTCCTTGGAAGTGACTCCCGAGGAAGAAGAGGCCATTGATCTGGAGGGCCTGGAACAGGCAGCCGAAGAAGCTCCCATAATTAAGCTGGTCAACCTGATTCTTTCCAACTCCCTGAAACGAGGGGCCAGTGACATTCACATTGAGCCTTACGAAAAGGAGTTTCGTGTCCGATTCCGAATCGATGGAGTCCTCTATAATGTCATGAATCCTCCCTTGAAGCTCAAGGACGCCATTACTTCTCGAGTCAAGATCATGTCGAAACTCGATATCTCTGAGAAGCGGCTTCCTCAGGATGGCAGGATCAAGGTCAAGATGAAAAATGAAGGTCGAATCAAGGATCTGGATTTCCGGGTTTCTGTCCTCCCCACACTGTACGGCGAAAAGGTGGTCATGCGTCTCCTTGACAAAGACAACCTGATGCTGGACATGACCAGATTGGGGTTTGAGCCCGACTCGTTGAAGAAGTTCCAGTACGCCATCTCCAAGCCCTACGGGATGGTTCTTGTGACAGGACCGACTGGAAGTGGAAAGACCAATACACTCTATTCCTCGATTGCCCAGCTCAACAAGATCGATACAAATATCCTTACGGCGGAAGATCCAGTCGAATTCAATATCCCCGGGATCAACCAAGTTCAGATGAAGGAAATGATTGGGCTGAACTTTGCCGCGGCATTGCGCTCTTTCTTGCGACAAGATCCCAACATTATTTTGGTGGGGGAGATCCGAGATTTTGAAACTGCAGAGATCGCCATCAAAGCGGCCTTGACCGGGCACCTGGTTTTGAGCACGCTGCATACCAACGATGCACCCTCAACCATCAGTCGGTTGATGAACATGGGTATAGAACCCTTCCTGGTCGCCACCTCAGTTCACTTGATCTGCGCACAACGGCTAATTCGTCGAGTCTGCAAGGACTGCAAAGAGGAATCTTCCACTCCGGTGCAAGCTTTGATTGATGCGGGATTTTCTCCGACAGAAGCCAAAAAGCTTCAGACATTTCGGGGGAAAGGATGCACAGCCTGCAATGGGACGGGCTACAGAGGGCGGGTCGGACTCTATGAAGTGATGGAGATTGAGGATGATTTGCGGGAGTTGATCCTCATCGGTGCCTCCTCATTAGAACTCAAGAAAAAAGCCATCGAACACGGCATGATTACCTTGCGTGGCAGCGGGATGCAGAAGCTGAGAGAGGGCGTCACGACGCTTGAGGAAGTAGTGCGAGAAACGGTCAAGTAACAGAAAGGGGTTTGGATTTTCACGATGACGCTTGGGTTAAGTGAACTGCTGAAAAGAATGACAGAAATGGGGGGATCGGACCTCCATATTACCACCAACACTAATCCTCAAGTTCGCCTGGATGGGCATCTTCGCCCTCTGACGGAATACCCGGTTCTAACGGCTGCCGAGACCAAGCAACTGGCTTACAGTGTGCTAACCGATTCCCAAAAGCACCGTTTCGAAGAAAACTTGGAAATCGACTTCTCTTTCGGAATCAAGGGACTCGCCAGATTCCGGGCCAATATCTTCAACCAGCGTGGTGCGGTCGGGGCGGCCTTTCGCGCAATCCCTTACGAGGTGAAATCCTTTGAGGCTCTTGGCTTGCCCCCTGTCGTAAAGGGTCTTTGCGACAAGCCACGGGGACTGGTCTTAGTCACTGGACCCACGGGGAGCGGTAAATCCACCACCTTGGCTGCCATGATTGACAAGATCAATGAGGATCGTCACGACCATATCGTAACCATTGAGGATCCGATTGAATTCCTCCATTCCCACAAGAATTGCCTAGTCAACCAGCGGGAGGTCCATTCCGATACCCTCAGTTTTGCCAATGCCTTGCGGGCTGCCCTGAGGCAGGACCCAGACGTGGTTTTGATTGGCGAAATGCGAGATCTCGAGACCATCGAAGCAGCACTGCGCATCGCCGAAACCGGTCATTTGACCTTTGGGACTCTGCACACGAATTCTGCGGCCTCCACCATCAACCGCATCATCGACGTGTTTCCTTCGTACCAACAGCCACAAATTCGCGCACAGTTATCGCTCGTGCTGGAGGGGATCCTCTGCCAGGCCCTATTGACTAAGGCATCGGGTACCGGAAGAGTCATGGCTATGGAAATTCTGATCCCCAATTCAGCGGTCCGTAATCTGATCCGGGAGGACAAGATCCACCAGATTTACTCGGCCATGCAAACTGGCCAGGACAAGTTTGGTATGCAGACTTTCAATCAGTCGCTGGCTACACTCTACATTAGCAAACAAATCACGCTGCAGGCAGCCCTGCAGCGCTCCAGCAACCCGGAAGAGCTGCAGGAAATGATCAATCGAGGGGCTGTCACAATTCAGCGGCCTGCGACTCCGATTGGCGGGCGAAGCCACCGTTGATGGAAGAGTAATTCTGTTTATGTTTTGGAACTGGCGCATGCCGGAAAATGGCTAGCCTGGAATCCTCGGCTCTCGCCTGGTTCCTTCTGGTTTATAGGGGGTGATTCATGCCGGTTTATGCTTATCGAGGGAGAAACCGAACAGGTTCGGAAGTGCGAGGCGAGCGCGAAGCAGACACCAAACAGTCTCTGGTAGCAACGCTTCGGCGAGAGCAAATTAATCCGCTAGTCGTCAAAGAGAAAGGGAAAGAATTCACGCTCCCGAAACTGGGAGGAAAAGTCAAGACCAAGGAATTAGCCATCTTCACCCGCCAGTTTTCAGTCATGATTGATGCCGGGCTCCCCCTGGTTCAGTGTCTGGAAGCACTGGCCTCACAACAAGAAAACAAGGTATTTCAGGATGTGTTGCAGTCCGTGCGGACAGAAGTCGAGGGAGGATCAACGCTGGCGTTTGCCATGCGCCAGCATCCTAAAGTCTTTGATGAGCTGTACACGAATATGATTGCCGCCGGAGAAGCAGGGGGGATCCTCGACACCATCCTGCAACGTCTTTCCCAATACATCGAGAAGAATGTCAAACTGAAGCGGGCCGTCAAGTCCGCCATGGTGTACCCCATCGTTGTCTTGACCATTGCTGTCGGCGTCATCGTCCTTATCTTGTGGAAAGTGGTTCCTATCTTCTCTCAGTTGTTTGCCAGCATGGATGTCAGTTTGCCGTTACCCACCCGTATCGTGATTGGGTTTAGCAATTTTGTCGGCCGCTACATCATCTTCTTTATCCCAATTGTGATCGCTGCCTGGTATGCATTCAAAAAGTATTACGCCACCGAAGATGGCCGCCGGGTGGTTGATCTTCTTTTGCTCAAGATCCCTGTTATGGGAAATGTCCTTAAGAAGATCGCCGTGGCGCGGTTTTCTCGGACTCTCTCCACGTTGATCTCCAGCGGTGTCCCGATTCTCGATGGGCTGGAAATCACAGCCAAGACTTCGGGAAATGCCGTTGTCGAAGAGGCCATTATGAAGACCCGCACTTCGATAGAAGGGGGGAAAACCATCGTTGAGCCGCTGCGGGAGACCGGAATTTTTCCCTCCATGGTGACGCAGATGGTGGGGGTTGGCGAACAAACCGGAGCTCTGGACGCCATGTTGACAAAGATCGCGGAGTTCTTCGAGGACGAGGTGGACGCGGCTGTGGCTGACCTTTTGACAGCCATCGAGCCGCTGATGATCTTGATCCTCGGGGTGATTGTCGGCGGGATCGTGGTTTCTATGTACCTGCCCCTGTTCTCACTGATTTCCAAGCTGTCCATGTAGTGAGTGAAGGCAAAGAACGGTACGGACCGGTCTTGTTCGGGGCGGAAGATCCAAGGAGACGGGAAGGGAATCGAAGATAGAAGGCCGAGGATTGGAACCGCTGCAAGACTGCGTCAGCGATCCTCTATTTTCGATCTTCGAGTTCATACTCCATCAGCCGGGAAATTTCGCCTCTTTTCATTGCGGCCTATGCCTAAAAATCTCCAAGAATGGCTGTCCTGGTTAATAAAGCTCAGGATCGTAGTAGTAACGACGCTCCTCGGCGTATCTTTGGGAATCGAATCTGCAGTGCCTCGGAGCGAAACACTCACAGCACTGTTCTGGATTATCGGGCTCACGTATATCGCTACGCTCATCCAATACTGCTGGCTCCGCTGGTCTTCCGCCTACGTCGTCCAGGCCTATTTTCAAATTACCTTCGACCTGCTCATGACCTCCGCAATTATCTACGTGACTGGGGGACTCGATAGCTACTTTTCCTTTTTTTATCTTCTGTCCATCATCATGTCCAGCATCCTGTTGTACCGTCGGGGCTCGTATTTGACAGCCACGGCCTGTTCAGTTCTCATGTTGGGCCAGTATCTCGTGATTCGCTGGAATATCTTGCCCCCCACCTCCTTCTACTCTCTGGATTCCAGGACCGTCAAGTATGTGCTCAGCAGCAATGGGTTTGCATTCTTCGCGGTCGCCTTTCTCAGTAGTCACCTCTCGGAGAGTCTAAAGAAGACCGGCTCCGAACTGGAAGATAAACGAGGCAAGCTGGAAAGCCTTCAGGCCTTTAATGAAAACATCATTAACAGTATGCGGGGCGGGTTATTCACGACCAACCTGGAAGGCTTCCTCACTTTGTTCAATCGCTCAGCCAGTGACATCACCGGTCTCAAAGCTGAACAGGTAATTGGGTCTCACGTCTACGATGTCTTCGGGTTTGGAAAGGGAGAGGTCCCGCCATTGCCTTTCGATCGAAAACTTCTCCGATTTGAAAAAGGCTTGAGGCACGTTTCAGGAGAAGAAATCTATTTGGGCTTCACCGCCTCGCCCCTTCTGGTTGAAGGAGTCCGACACGTCGGGTATGTATACACATTCCAGGATCTGACAGAGATCAAGAAGTTGGAACGCCAGGTGTTGCAGCGGGACCGCATGGCAGCCGTGGGAAGAATGGCCGCGGCCATTGCCCATGAGATTCGAAATCCCCTCACAGCCATTTCCGGATCTTTTCAAGTCCTGAGTTCCGAATTGGCTCTGAATGAGGACCAACGGAGATTGTCAGAAAACATCTCGACAGAAACCAAGCGTCTCTACAAAATTATTACTGAATTCCTGACCTATGCTAAGCCACTCCAATGCAGACTGCGCACTGTGGATCTCCGGAAAGTGGCAGAAGATAGCGTAGAACTGCTCCAGAACAGTCCCGAAGTTTCCCCGAAGCATCGAATCGAATATGCATGCGAGAGTCAAGGTCCTCTACTCTGCTTGGCTGATCCAGACCTAGTCAAACAAGTGTTCTGGAATCTCTGCGGAAATGCGTTGAAGGCCATGCCTGGTACCGGGACCTTGTCAATCCGTCTGGAGAGGGCGTCCCAAGAGAGAGTCCAGATCTCATTTCAGGATACCGGTATCGGCCTGAGCCCAGAGGAACAGGAGAAGATCTTCGAACCTTTCCAATCCAGATTCAGCACCGGAACCGGCCTAGGTCTCTCTATTGTGGCCCAGATCATTGAGGCACACGGCGGGACCATTTCTGTGAATTCTACCAAGGGGATAGGCACCTGCTTCCGAATTGAACTCCCGGCGGCGGCAGAAGCTGAAGTTTCCCGACATGTCGAGACTGGCAGTTCGCAAAGAGGCTGAGAGATGTCCAAGCTGCTGATTGTCGACGATGAGCATTCTTTGAGAGACGTCCTGCAAATGGCTCTGAGGAAAGAAGGCTATGAGGTCGCTGCAGCAGGGGGTTACCGAGACGGGATACAGCAACTCAAGTCCGGCGTTTTTGACTTGGTAATCACGGATATCAAGATGAACGACGGAAGTGGAATTGACTTGCTTCGGGACACCAGGAACCTGAGCCCGGAAACTCCGGTCATTTTGATTACAGCCTTTGCCACAACTGAAACCGCCATTCAGGCCCTGAAGATGGGGGCGGTGGATTACATTCTCAAGGATAATGAGAACTTCGTGGAAGAACTTAAGTTCACCGTTGGGAAGTCGCTGGAAGTTGCAAGGCTTCGGCAAGAGAACCAGGTGCTGAAACTCCACTTCAGCCAACATAACGCTTTACACAACATTGTAGGATCCAGTCCGCGGATGAAAGAGCTCTTCCAAACCATCAAGACTGTCGGTGCAACGCATAGCACAGCCCTGATTACGGGCGAGAGCGGAACGGGTAAAGAACTGGTGGCCAAAGCCATTCACCTCAATAGCGTTCGATGCGATCAGTCGTTCGTGTCGATCAACTGCGGAGCATTTCCAGAGACTCTGCTAGAGAGTGAGCTGTTCGGATACATGAAGGGGGCCTTCACGGGCGCCGCGGCCAACAAAAAAGGGCTATTCGAAGTCGCCGACAAAGGCACGGTATTCCTTGATGAAATCGGCGAGATGAGCCTCTCCATGCAGGTCAAGCTATTGCGGGTTTTGCAGGAAAAGAACTTTCGGAGAGTGGGAGGGACCGAAGAAATTCCTCTCGATGTCCGGGTGATCGCTGCGACTAACAAAGACCTCCAAAAACTGATTGGTGAGGGCAAGTTCCGGGAAGATCTCTATTACCGAATCAGCGTGATCCCTATAGAGCTACCTGCATTGAGGGAAAGAGCAGAAGATATCCCGGCACTAGCCGAATATTTCCTTCGAAAATTCAACTTACAGATGCAGCGCTCGGTGCTCCGAATCAGCCCTGAAGCCATGGAGTGCCTCCAAGAATACGATTGGCCCGGCAATGTCAGGGAACTTGAGAACACCATTGAATGTGCCGTGGCGTTTGAAACTACGGAAGAGATCAAACGAGACCGACTGCCAGCCAAAATCAGCCGCGTGAACTCCAACGAGTTTTCAGGGAAGGACCGAATTCCGGAAAACGGCCTGGATTTGGAAAGACACTTGGCTGAAATCGAGAAGGCTTACATCCTGGAAGCTCTCCAAAAGGCGAATGGGATCCAGACCCGTGCCGCCGATATGCTCAAAATGTCTTTTCGTTCCTTCAGATATTTCGTGAAAAAATACGAGCTGAAGTAACTTCAGTTACTTCCGGAACCTCCACTTGGCATGGGATTGTGAGTGCCGATGTGGGGGCCCCATAGAAATCGCAAAAGATCGTATCCGCCATAGATGACGTTGGCCCTGAAATAGTCGTTCCGCAGCATGAGTACTTCTCGACGCAAAAGACGCGCAAACCAGTTCCTTGGACCCGCGTCCGGAGGGGGTCCAGCTGAAATGGTCGGGGAAGCCGGCTGTGGGTAATCTTTGAGGCATATGATCGCCATGGCTCCATCAGTGTAAATTGTCGAGCCGGTGGCGTTCCGAGATATTCGAGGAACTTCTGGACGGTTGCCAAGATGGACGGAGTCGACATATCCAGTAAGACTTAAGTCCTGGATGATAATGCTAAGCTCCTCGTCGATGTCTGGTTCGATCTGGTGCCTGAAGCTCATCCGGTTCGGAGAGAGGGAGACGCCTACATCGTGGGTGGCTGCAGCTAACTAGCCAGAGCGGTTGCCCCTGCCAGGTGTCCGGCCATCTCCAGACTCGAACATGATGTCTCTTGGCATAACTGTTCAAGGCCTTTTGCCAATTCATGCAGGGACGATTCAAACAGGTCTCTTACTAGTACCCGCCCGATCACTCCTGTCCACCCAACAGGACAAATCCGGGCGCTCCGTCCACCATAAGTTATCGTCCACAAGTGTCCTGAATATTCATGAAAACATGACTTCTTCAATCACATTGAGACCCTCATCCAGTTGCTCCACTAGGATCGTGACGGGCATCAGAAATCGCATGTCCTGTGAAGCTGATGAGACAGTATGTGATTGATGTTAGGCTCAGCGATTCGGTCCCATTTTACATCACAGATCAAAACTCTATCTTCGTCCGTCCAGTCACCACCATATTGAAATGTAAACACCTTGAATGCGAGTTTGCCTCTGTCCTTGGACCAGAGTGGGGCTGCCAACTAGGCGAGAAGCTGGGGGAGGGTATCTTGGCAAGGAACGAATAATGTGTCTTTGAAGTTCTCAGTCACAGTGACCAATGCAGGATTTGTGACAGGAACTGACTCCATACCTATTCGACACCATTTGCCGCGAATCCAGTGTTCTTTCACCGGGATCCTCCCTGATGACATAAATAAACTCTTCCGATAACGCTCACGCCTCGGACTTGGGTTGAAATCCTTTTTATCACAAGACGGTGCTTTCTACCGACTCAATTCTTATAGTTTCAGCTCCGCCAGCTTCTTGCTGAATCCTCGTGTAAGGAAAAGAAGGTAGAGAAAGCCCAAGCCCATCCAAGCGATACCTAATTTCATGGAAAACTGTGAGAGGTTAAGCCAGATGTAAAAGCAGACAAGGAACCCAAGTAAGGGAAGGAACAGGTTGAACGCCAGACCGCTGTGGTCCACGCGTCTTTGACGAAGGCGGAAATGACGAGCGACTGAAAGATTGACACACATGAAGCCGAGAAGGGCCCCAAAGTTCACCAATTCTGCTGCTTCAGTGTACTTCAGTAACAATGCTCCCAGCAGATGGACTCCACCCATCAACAGAACACTATACACAGGCGTCCCCAATTTGGGGTGGATGTAGCCAAAGATCCGGTAGGGGAGCAACCGGTCACGGCCCATGCCCAAAAGCAACCGCGAGGCACTGGCTTGTCCTGTAACGGCGCTGGCCAGTCCTCCGACCAGAAGAACAAAGGAAATGCAGTAAAGCAAAGCCTCCCCGCCAATCAACTTCCCCACGTCCATGAAAGCTGTCTCTACAGGATTAAACTTTCGAAAATCCGGCCATACCATCTGACCGAGGTAACTTTGAATAATGAACAAGCCCCCGGCCAGAAGACACACCAGGAGAGTAGCGCGCCAGATATCGCGTTCCGGATCTTTAGCGTCCTCAGATAAGGTGGAAATCCCGTCAAAGCCCAGGAAGGAGAGGGCCGCCACAGAAGTGGCACTCATGATGGCGCCAAAGGAAAAATTCTCCGGGCTGTAAAAGGGTTTAGTTGACAACAGAGATCCTTCACCCATCCCATGCAGCAAAGCCCGGATAGCGACAAGTACAAACCAGACTAATGACCCTATCATGATCGCATTCAGCACCGTGTTTACTTTGGCGGTGACCTTGATCCCGCGCAGATTGATCAGGGTGATCCCCCCGGCCGTCAGAATCGCCCAGACCACGTAGGGAATTTGCGGGACCAGCTTGTTGGCAGCCAATCCGACGAAGATGACACTGAGTAGTGGGACCAGGATATAGTCCAATATCATCCCCCATCCGGCAAAGTAACCTAGGTTGGGATGCAGGGCTTTGGAGGTGTAAGCATAAGTGGAACCAGCCTCAGGGTAGGCCGTGGCCATTCGGCCGTAGCTGAGTGCCGTGAGGCTCATAGCCACCATGGCAATCAGGTAGACGAGAGGGAGGTGCCCCCGCGACTTGACTGTGGCGATGCCAAACATCGAGTAAGGGGCAGTTGGCCCAACGAAGGCCAGGCCGAATAGGACCAGGTCCCAGAGTGAGAGCACGCGCTTCAGTTTGCCAGAAGGGGACTGCGAAGGCGAGGGGTCTTGAAATTCAGCAGAAGCTGTTGTCAATGTTCGATGACTCCTCTTGAGTCAACCGACAATGGTTCCAAAATGATAGTGGCCCACTGGCGCGTCCCGCATGGCTAAGCTACCCTGATGTACTTCACAACTCAATCCTCTTCGAGCCGCAACTCCTCCAGGGGTCGTTCAGGTAAATTGTTCCTTTTCAGGTAGGCTTGGATGATCGCCTTCAGATTGTCCATCCACTTGTCCAGACCTATGCTCTCCTCCGGGGCAATCATATAAGTAAGGTCGCTCCTACGATCGGCGAAGTGATCTTTGACGTCATCCAAAATGTGGGTGAACTTTCTGCCGTTGACTTCTTGCCCTTTGGGATATCTACTTTTCTCCCAGGTAGCTTGAAGGCCAGCAAAGGTGGCTTTCCGCTCGGCCACCAGCCGCTGGGCGCGCTCGTAAGCCGATACTAGATTACCAACAGCTTCTTCGGGGTTACCACGAAGGGCAGAGCGGTGAGCGGACTCGATGTTGTCTTCGATTCGTTTAAGTCCCATCAAAAGTCGCGCTTGATGTCCAGTCAGATCTGCCAGTGAGAGGAAAACTTCCAAGTTGTAACGGTTCCGGGAACAATTGAGCATGTTCTGAAATAGGGAACGCTTCAGCCCGTCATTTTCGAGGGCCACTTGTTCTGCCTCTTTTAAGCGTTCCTGATAGCGTTCACCATACGCACGCACAATTTCAAGGCCCGGAAGTTGTGGCAGAGCGGGCACCGGCAAAGTCCAGTCATAGCGCGTAGTGCCGATACCTTTTCCGTTAGAATTCCCGTAACCAGGCGCTCGGACTCGCGACACAATGCGGTCCCACGACTGTTCAAAGAACCGGGCCTGCCGTTGCATGCTTTGATAGACCTCAACCATACTCGTAGCTGAGGGCCCATAGTAGATGTTCATGAAATTAGTAATGGTCTGCTCCACGGGGGCCATGTCCGGAGACCACCCATATTGGGCCACGGTGGCCCAACCTAGCCAAAAGGTTTCACTATGCAGGCCGGAATCATCCCAGGCGGCTCCGTAAACTCCAATGGGCTTGGCTGGGCGTGTTCTTTCTGAAATCTCCTCAAAGACAGAATCCAGTCTTCCCCCGGCCAACCCGCTCTTGCCCAGGTAGCTGAAATTGTTGGGGAAGAGCAGTTCCTCTCCTTGCAGGGATGTGTATGCCAAATGACGAATTCCATGTTCGATTTCGGCTCGAATTTCCCTTGGATTGGTCCCCAACACACCATTAATGACATCTTTCGGCAAGAGCTGGGTATGCTCGAACAGGAACGGGTACTCCACCCACGCCAGCATCTGGCGATTCCTTTGGGCCAGGAAATCTCTGGCCTTCTGCACAAACTCTACCCACTTCAAGCTCCGGTTCTCCGGGTTATAAGGTTTGTCGCATTTGGAACAAATACCCGCGTAATAAACCTCGTCAGTAGAAACGAAGAAATACCGCACGCCTTTGGTGGCCTTAATGACATCGTCGTACATGGAAAAGATCAGGTCATAAGTCCGAGGATCGCAGAGGCAGGCCTGATAATTGCTCCCATCCGCACGAAGATCCGCAAACTCGGGGTGTTTGAGTACATATGCTAGGTGAGCCGGGGCCTGAATCTGGGGGACGACCTGGATATACCGTTCCAAGCCATAGTCCACGATTTCCTGCAACTGGGCCGTGGTGAATGCCCCCGGAGCGCCAATCACCGGGTGTGACGGGTACTCGAACTTGTCCTCTAGTTCGAACCCAATCATATTCACCTTGAATCGAGCTGACCAGTCCAGGTAGCGCTTTAAGGTCTCCATCCGATCCTGGTGGTGCTTGGTGTCCCAGTGGAGGAACCGCAAGTTGTGCACAGGCCAGTCTTCAATGGTTCCGGCGGGGAGGACCAAGGTGCCAGAGGGGGTGGGCTTATAGAGTTGCAGCAAGGTTTGAACCCCGTAAAACAGGCCCTGGTCCGAGTTGCCGACCACATCTATGCGGTCCGGTAAGATCGTCAGCCGGTATGCCTGTTGCACAATTTCCGGTCCACCCTCGGCCTTCACAGTCCCGGCAGCCACGGACAGGACGATGCTTTTGCGTGATTGAGAAGCGGCCCGCTTCAAATCGATAGAATAGAAGTCCTTCAGATCCTTGAGCAAAGATTTCAGAGCGATGTGATTCGGCACAAGGCGGCTTGAGTCGCAGCTCCACGTACCGTCGAAGGAGACTTCTTCAGGACGCAGCTGGACCATTTGCGGCGCGGGAAGAACCGAATGACCTCTCAAAAAGAGGTCGGTAGGTAGGGGCCTGGCAGAGGCCAACGAGGTAAGCAGGATCAGGACGACGATCAGTCGGACTTTCATTCCCCCCCTTACAATTGCTGCATTACGCAACTCCGCACCAACGGCAGACAAACAGTAACAGTGTCTTAGCAGCGGCGACGACGGAGTCAATCTCCAGGTATTCGTCTGCAGCGTGAGTATTGCCTCCGATTGCACCCCAAAGAACTGCCGGGATCCCAAAATACTGGTGAAAGACATACATGTCACAGGGGCCTTCCAACCCCACCACGGGGGGTTCCTTCCCGAGAGCGGCCGTGGCTGACGCTGTCAGCTCCTTCACGAGAGGATCGGACTTGAGGATCGATGAACCGGGTAACCAGCGAATCGGGAACTCCACAGTGGGAGGAGTAGGGAATAGATCCGGGGCCTCATCAACGATGCTTCTGAGCCATGCCAGGAACTCAGGCTCCACAGCTTCCAGCTTCTCACCGGGCATGGTCTGCCAGTACATTTCAATCTTGCAGATCTCAGGAGTGCCGATAGGTTCGGAGGTTCCCCAGGGTCCAGTATAAACCTTCGTGATGGTAACCGGCACCGGGTCGGCATGATTCGTGTAAAGCTCATGAGCCTTTGCCCCCCGGCGGCGTTGAGCGGCAAAATCGCGAATCTTCAGGAGGAAGTAGCTCAGCTGATCAATGACTCCCGTTGGGAATTTCCCCTCGCTCAAAATTCCACCGGAGGCACGCAAACCGATGTGGACAGTCCGCCCACCGCGCTGCGCCGGGCAGATGCGAAGCAACGAAGGCTCTGAGATTATTGCCGCATCGGCATTATACCCTCGCAGCCGACCTGCGAGCGTTCCATTCACCCCCCCGAATTCCTCATCCACGACGGTCTCAAATAGCAGGTCCCCATTCAGTTCAATACCCAACTGGTTGAGGGCCTCGACTACGAATAAATTGGTTCCCACGCCACCCTTCATGTCGTTAGAGCCTCTTCCATACAAACGGTTCCCTTCCAACTCGCCTCCAAACGGATTGCGAGTCCAGGGTTGCGTCCCGCGCGGAACCGTGTCGATATGACCACTCATGACCAGGGACCGTCCGGTTCCAAAGCCTTTCCGTCGGGCACCCACGTTGGGACGATGGGAATAGTCACGACCAGGCCAGAACAGCGGATGCTCTT